>Ga0209831_1001776_pt1 | contig 19355 bp, 16 predicted proteins | sample Maine_Asex4_meta_FD_187451 | JGI IMG/M metagenome (GOLD analysis project Ga0209831, IMG submission 187451) | Marine algal microbial communities from Maine, USA - Maine_Asex4_metaG (SPAdes) (version 2) | ecosystem: Host-associated > Algae > Red algae > Unclassified | place: Maine, USA | collected...
TCATCACCAGACCTTCTAAGATGAATGATGGCGGTGGGGAGGATATTCCGTTTTAGTGTGAGGATTTGTTGATTTGAAAAAGTGTTGATGTCACGATTACTTTGATTTGATTATTTGCTGATTTTTTAATGAAAAAGATTCGCGCATCGAGCTAAGCATGCCTCCTTTGAAGGAGGTCAGGTGGATGATTTTATTACTATAAGGTCATGCAGGAATAAAGGATGTTATGATTTTATAAGGTGGGTTATCAATGGCGGATAAAACCATCATTGAAATCTCGAATGCCTATCTAACACGTCAACAGTCTTTGGCGAATCAATTCTCTTTAACTATCATAGAAGAGTCACGTCAGTATGAGAATAGTTCAATACTTATCAAATCTACAAATGTAAAAAGCAGCCAATATAGCATACTGAGGAATAGCTAAATCAAGGTAGAAATCAGTAGTGTTTTGAGAATTAAAACGCCTAATTTAATTGTAAAGTGTGCATTATCAATGCATTACACATACATATTTTTAATAATATGTTAAAACTTGCATCTTACTTCTATTGATTATATCTTTGCAAATCCAATGGGTTACATATATATTATTTAACTTATACATAAAAACTTTATCCCGGTTTTTATGCGATTTACCAAATAATAGTAGCTCTTTGAGTTAAACCCAAATACTGATTTTAAAAGTTACCCCATGAACAAAATGTTAATTGCTTCAATAGCAATATATCTCGGTATATTGCTTGGTGTAGATTCGTCCATCTACGCTTACGCTGTAACGGACCATTCGCCTGAATTTGCTTATGCCGAAGCGACAGACGATGTATTAGAAGAGAGACTTCACAATCTTTATAGTGAAGTGGATGCGAGGTTAACTTCTGACGTTAAAAAGTACATCCGTCAATATACTGTCCAATATAGAAATTCTGCTGAAGAAATACTGGGAAGAGCTTCATTATATTTTCCACTATTCGAAGAAAAGCTAAGAAATGAGGGCATCCCTGACGAAATTAAAGCTTTAGCGATTGTCGAGTCACGTCTTAATCCTGAAGCAGTATCGCCTCATGGTGCTACTGGCCTTTGGCAATTTATCAAATCTACCGGTCAAGTCTATGACTTACAGCAGAGTAAATATATAGATGAGCGACGTAATCCTGAAAAGTCTACGGCTGCCGCAGCTGAATTTCTGAATGATCTTTATAAAAGATATGGTGACTGGACATTAGCTCTTGCGGCCTATAACTGTGGACCGGGTAATGTGAATAAGGCTATGAGAAAATCTGGCAAATCAGATTATTGGAGTATCAGGCAATTTTTACCAAAAGAGACACAGCAGTACATTCCAAAATTCATCGCTGTTAATTACTTGATCAATTATTATTACGCGCATGATCTTGTGCCTAATCAGCCATCCCATAATCTATCAGATATAGCAACGGCGAAAGTATTCAAGAGTATTTCATTTAAGAAAATAGAACAAACACTGGGTATCGATATAGAATATATCAAGGAACTCAATCCGCAATACATTCGTCATCATATCCCGACTAATGATGGAAGGTATTTACTTAAGCTTCCCTTGAAAGATCTACTTGAGATCGCAGAAAGCGAAATGACTGAACTAGAAATAGAAACATTCTACGAGGTACCTGTTCTAAATGATCATACTAGCGATCCTGTGGAATTAATGACAATCGACAAGCAGCCAATAAATGATGCCATTGTCATTAAGAAATTACAGGTCAAATCTCAAGATCTTAGCGTGCTTGTCAGTGATTCTAATACATTCACACCAGTCAATATTAGATCTACAGATGCTGGTGAGAAGAATATTCTCAAAGACGATTATGATGTTCAAATAACAGCAACCAACTACCCACATAAAATCAAAAGAGTATCTTTTAAATAAGAGCTGTTTCTGATTGACTTTCTATTTATAAGGTTCACTAATTAATTATTCATTTGATGAATTTTCAAGTAGTTCAGGTGAATCTATTCTTGAATAATTAGAAGGCATATATTAAATGAACTCCCTTGTCGCTTTTTGGATTATACTTGTATTTTACCACCATGTTTTTGCATTATACTACGATAAATAGTTTGGGCAGTCATCATTGCATCATTTGTAATCTAAATTTGCCCTTCCTTTAACCCAGCTGAGCTATGTAATCTATGTAATAATCCATTGATCTTTCTTAGTGGCTGCTTTATATCATGGGCGATAAAGAGAGTGAATTTTTCTAGTTGAATGGTTCTTTCCTTGACTCTTTTTTCTAATTGATTGTTAAGCAGTTATAGTTTTCTTCATCGAGCTGTTTCTCCGTTGTCTCTCTTTGAATCGCTATCCAGTATGTATAAAAGCCTTCCGCATCAGGAACTGGCACAATATCTAAATCCAATCAAAATTCTCGACCATCTTTTGAATAATTTAGTAACTCTTTAATGATGGTCTTCCATTCTTAAAGAGCTTTTCTGATTCTACCTGTAACGCCTGGAACAGTTTCAGCTCCCTGTCCTACTCTGGGCGTAAGGCCCAATACTTCCTTTTTACTGTACCCGGTCATTTTAGAAAAGGGCTGGATTTACATGTATTATCGCTGGGCCTGACGAAGCATTAATCGGTTCTTCCTTAGTGGCTAAGATAGCATATTCTAACTCTCACATAAATTTTATAAATGATGTTATATAGCTATTTAGCTCTAATAGGTAACTATTTCACAAAGTAGTGTTTGAAAAATTAAAAAGTCAATTCAACACCTAACAGAAAATGTCTTTCCGCCTGCGGATAAAAATAATTCTCAGTAATCTTCTCACCAAAAATATAACTAAAAGTATATCCATTAGAAGCATATCGCTCTGACAGGATATTATTGACCACTAATTTTAAACTAGCATTTTTCAAAACACCTTTCTTTGCTATTCCATAGGAAAAAATTAAATCATTCACCCAATAAGCATCTAAAGTCCTGCTTTTATCAGAAGTATTATCTAAATACTGCTCGCCGACATATTTACTTTGCCAAGTCACGCTTGCCCCTTTTATAGGTGTATATGTTAACCTCTGGCCTGCGATGATGGTCGGAGAAAATGCAATATCAGTATCCTTCATCGAAGTCTCCACCAAAGAGAAATCTGCAAAATCAACGACTACGTCATTAAATTCACTTATCTTATTTCTACTCCAAGTGACATTAGGAGACCACATTAATTTTTCATTAATCTTATAGTCTAATGATAACTCTATACCTAATCGATAGCTATCTTCCACATTAGTTCTGACTGCACCTCCCACATCATTCACTGCTCCTGTGACCACTAGCTGATCTGTGTAGTCCATAAAATATAGATTTGCATTGAAGGCGTAACTCTGAGAAGATCTGCGATATCCTAATTCTAAGTCTTGTAGTCTCTCAGGCTTGGGTATCGCTGTACCCACTGCATCTATAAAGTCTGATCTGACAGGTTCACGATTCGCTATTGCTATTGAAGCATACAGCTGATCATGAGTAGATATCTGATAGTTAATTCCTATCTTAGGATTAAAAAAAGTGAAGCTTTCGTCTACATCTATTGGTGTGCCGTCATTATCTATGCCTGATGTCTGGTATCCGATTCTTCTTAATTGTAGATCTGCATATACGTTTAGCTGATCCGTAAGTCTTGTATCCAGCTTAGTGTAGGCATTGAAGTCTCGCTTATCACTTTCACTCTCATAGTAAGGCTCCTGAGCTGGCAGATCTACGATGTCAATGACATCAATGACCTCCCCAAAGTGATCTCCTACATATCTATTATATCCCAGTCCAGCTAACATGGTACTTGTAGGATTTAATTGATATTCTGCATTGAGAATGACTCCATAAAAGTCATTGTCTAGCCATCTACGGCGTACAAGATCTGAGTTAGAAATACTATAATCACTTCCATAGTCGATGAGATCTTCATCAACTCTATATTCTTCAAAAAAGCCTTTTCCTTTTGTGTAGTGCGCCGTCGCATTTAAGGTTAAATCTTCATGAGCTTGCAAATGATAGACTAGCTGAAAGTGGTCTTGCCCGTAGTCATCTACCTGATCTTCATACAGATAGTAGTTATAGCGACGGTCACTGTTGAATAGATTAATTGAATCCGCAGCGGTGACATAAGTAGATCCTTGATTCCTGAAATAGTGATTCGTTAATGCTTCTTCATTTCCAGATACTCTTGATTCTGGAGCGCCGTACCAAGACTGATATGTGCGCTCATCTCCAGATATCACGTTAAGCCTTAGAGAGTGATTTTCTCCTATTTTTGCGGCACTGATAAAATATGACTGTAGGTCTGAAGTTGCTCGATCTATATAGCCATCAGAGTTGATTTTAGAAAATCTTCCTTCTATACTATATTGACCCCCCATTAATCCTGTCGCTCCTTCAAATGAAGATCTATATGTATCGTATGACCCTAAGGTAGCACTCACTCTCCCATATGGCTCAGAAGAAATACCATCTGTATTAAGAGCTATTGTCCCTCCAAAGGATCCCGAGCCATTAGTCGATGATCCGACACCTCTCTGTACCTGAATGTCCTTGACAGAGCTGGCAAAGTCTGGAAGATTCACCCAGAATACCCCATGGCTTTCTGAATCATTAAGTGGGACTCCATTGACTGTGACATTAATTCTCGTAGCATCTGACCCTCTGATACGCAGACCTGAGTATCCGACTCCTGCGCCTGCATCAGAAGTGACCACCATAGATGGTGTATGCTCTAATAGAAATGGAATGTCCTGTCCTAAGTTTTTTACATTCAGCTCCTTTTCATCTACCTGAGTATAAGAGAATGGCGACTCTGTATCGAGTTTATTTGTGCTGATGTAGATTTCTTCCAGCCTATTTTCAGCTTGCTGTAAAGTAACACTTAAGTATTCACTTTTTGATAGATTAATTTGCTGTTTTCGATCAGTCAGACCGACATAGCTGACATATACTGTGTACAGACCATCAGCAAGATTGTTAAACATGAACACGCCGTCTAAATCTGAAATGGTCGTCAGTTCTATATTCGAAATCCTAACGGTCGCCCCTTGTATAGGATTCCCTTCTGCATCAAGAATATTACCATTCAGCGTATGCTGTCCATATCCTACTGAAATAATGATAAGCGAAATAAACATTGTGATCAATGATCTCATTGTATATCAATAATTTATGTCAGACTTATATTGGGGTGGATAAGTGTAACGGTCATTTTATTAAAACCATCAACCTGGTGGAATCATTTTCCTTACCAGAATTACCTGGCCAGGTTCATGGGTGTAATCTCAGCCTCTCGGCACCCCAAATGAGAATGCAATGTTAGGCTAAATATTTAAGAACTCTGTTCTTATTCAGTATTTATATTATTAGCCTTAGTTTTGGAATCTAATTAATAATATACATAATATGGATATTTCAGTAGAACTAACCCTGACACCTCTACTTGATGATTACGAACCACCAATAATCGCACTCATCAAATCCTTACGAGAATCTGGACTAAAGATCTTAGAGACGCCTCTAAGTACCCAGGTCTTCGGTGATTATGATCAGGTTATGAAAGTATTGACTGAGGAGATCAAGCCTGTATTAGAGCAGTCTGGAAAAGCATTGCTATATATGAAAATAGTCACTTCAGATAGATCAGACTATGAGCCACATTTTTGATTGGATCTTTGCGCAGTATGCTGATGTACCGAACTACCTGATCATCTTAGAAATGGTAGCGGTCGCCTTCGGATTTATGAGTGTGTGGTTCTCTAAGCAGGAGAATATACTTGTCTATCCTACGGGGATAGTTAGTACTTCGATCTTTGTTTACATCTTATGGGTATATGGCCTCTTGGGAGATATGCTGATCAATGCTTATTATTTCTTAATGAGTATATATGGCTGGTACATCTGGACTCGTAAAGTGGATGCTGAGCATTATACCCCAATCACTAATACAGATGCAAAGGAAAAGACACTGTCCATTACTATTTTTATCGTGACCCTGATTTTTATATTTGTCATTTACATTATTTTTGACAAGTGGAATAATTGGACAGCCTATGTGGATACTGTGACGACAGCTATTTTCTTTGTCGGCATGTGGCTGATGGCAAAGAAAAAAGTTGAGAATTGGATTTTCTGGATCATTGGGGATATTATTTCTGTACCATTGTATTTATATAAAGGATTAGTCTTTAGCAGCTTGCAATATTTTATTTTTACTGGCATTGCATATTATGGATACAAAAGCTGGAAGAAAAAACTTGATCATGCGCCTACTTCATTAATTTAATTCATAAAGAAATAACTGTAAAAATCATTCTTTGAAAATATTAATCACAGGGCCAGAATCAACTGGTAAGACCACGCTCGCTACGCAGCTAAGTGAGCAGCTCAGTATTAATCTGCTGCCTGATTATTCTAGAATCTATTTAGAAAAATATGGGCCAGACTATGCCTATGATGACATACTGCTGATGGCTAAGGAACATCATGCACTACTCCATTCCGTGAGTCCAAAGGAAGATATCATTTTAGACAGCTATATGCTAAATTATCAGATTTGGTCAGAGTACAAGTATAATACTTGTGATTCATGGATTCTTGATCAAGTCAAAATGATGGATATGGATTATATATTTTTATTATATCCAGATATTATGTGGGAGCCAGATCCATTGCGCGAGTCAAAGGAAGAACGGGAAATACTATTCGATATATATAATCAGAAATTAATTCAATTAAAAATTGGTTTCCACATAATCAAAGGAGAAAAAGCCCAAAGGATTAAAGCAGTAAATGAAATGCTTTTTAATGGTATCTAAAATTTATAACCAGATCCGACCCGTAAAAGTATTTCATGCCAAGCATTAAAATAAAAACCTCCTAAGCCTTCAGATTCTCCCTAATATTGGATTGTCATTATTTCTATAATCAGCGCTTAAAGTCAAACCAAAGGCACCATAACAAAACCCTAAGGCTTATCACTTACACTCCGACTTCCAAATGAAATCATCGGTATTTTACGCTCTGAAATTTCTGTATTTAATTGTTGCAACTTATCATTAAATATAACTTGGAGATCCATTAATTCTTTATCAATCTGCGCTGATACTTCTTCTTTATAAGCAATCGCTTGATCTGTGGGAGGGAAATCTCCAGAACCTTCTGTCGTCGATAAAAATGCCAATCGATTATTTAACTTGATGCCAAAGTTTAATGGATCTTGTCGAGCTTCATTACGAGTCTCATGAATATTATTTTCGATGACAGTCATTTCTTTTTCTATTTCATCGACCTGAGATATTAAATCATCTGCATCGTATTTCTTCAATTTCTTCTTGACATATTCTAAGTCTTCTTTTACATCTCGGATGTCAACGACCGCTTGATTCGCTTCAGATAGTTTATCTCTGATGTCCATTAAAAATTCGAATTGTTTCTCCAGGTCTGCATCGGTACTTGCTGACCTGGGATCTTTTAAAATACGGAATGGCTGCGTCAATACTTTGTCTCCTATTGTCATCCTGACTTGATACTCTCCAGGAGGCGCTAATGGTCCTCTCGTATTAGAAGAGTAGAGTACGATACCATCAAAAGTCGTCGCATCGGGATACCTCATATTCCATATAAATCGATGGGATCCAGCCGATGATTTGACGTCTTCTTTATCGTAGCTCTGGATTAAGTCACCGTCAGCTTCTAAAATCTCTATTGTCACGTCTTTTGCATCGGAAGAGAGGTAATAGCTGATGATGCTTCCATTAGGATGATTTTCTCCTGCAGTCTTCGAGCTAGACCTGCTCCGACCCTGTTTTATTCTATAAGTATCTTTTGGCCGGAAGAGGTGGGCATCTTGCTTTGCTATATCATCACTAAGACTATGCAGTGGTGTGAGATCATCTATGATCCATATACTTCTTCCTTGAGTCGCTACGATCAGATTATCTTGCTTCACTTCGAGATCAGTGATAGAAACGATTGGAAGATTTAATTGAAATGATTTCCAAGACGTCCCGTCGTCGAACGAGATATACATCCCATACTCGGTCCCTGCATACAGTAATCCCTCGCGATCAGGATCTGCACGGACCACTCTCGTAAAGTGAGTACCGTCTATACCTGCGGTGATTTTTTTCCATGTCTTACCATAGTCCGTAGTTTTAAATAAGTATGGCTGAAAGTCTCCACTCTTATACATGGTACCAGCGACATAAGCTCCACCTTTATTACTTGGGTGAGGATCTATGCTATTCCACATGATACTCTTTGGGGCTTTTGCAGGAGTCACGTCTTGCCAGCTGTCGAATCCATCTCGGGTGATGTGTAGTCGCCCATCATCGGATCCTACCCACCAGACCCCTTTCTCATGTGGACTTTCTTTTTGGGTAAATAAATTACCGTAGAACTCTACACCGGTATTATCCTGCGTGATCGGCCCACCTGAAGAAAGTAAAGTCTCTGGTTCGTTTCTGGTCAGGTCGGGACTGACAGTCGCCCAGCTTTGCCCTTCATTAGTCGTGACATGGACATGATTAGAGAAGACTAATAACTTTTCTGGCTCATGCTGCGATATAGCGACAGGAAAATTCCAATTGAAGCGATACTTCATCACCTCAACGCCAGAACCTGCAGGATTCAGTGGCCAGACATTGATGTATCGTCGCTGCTTTGTCTTATGATCATAGCGATACATGTAGCCCTTATAGGTGCCACCATAGACAATATCTGGATCAGTCGCACTCACCGCATGTGAGGCGCTTTCTCCTCCTGCGGTAGACTCCCAGTCATCTTCTGTGATCCGACCACCGTCTCCACGATGTGATATTCTGATGGCAGAGTTATCTTGTTGTGCTGCATAGATTCTATAAGGGAAGTGATTATCTGTATGAATTCTGTAGAACTGTGCTGTCGGCTGATTATGATATGTCGTCCAGTTATTACCAGCATCATTACTGACCTGTGCACCTCCATCATCTGCGATAACCATTCGCTGATTATTAGCTGGATCGATCCAAAGATCATGATGGTCACCATGTGGCGCATTATTCAGATCCCAAGTCTTGCCTCCATCATCTGAGACACCATAAGAGACATTCATGACATAGACTTTATCTTCGTCCTGAGTGTCAGCATATATTCTGGTGTAATACCAGGCTCTGGATCTCAGAGCTCGATTAGCTGACATCTTCTTCCATGTATCACCAGCATCATCTGATCTGAATACACCTCCATCTTTTGCTTCTATCAGTGCATACACTCGCTTAGGATTGACAGGAGATACCGTCACGCCGATGATGCCCACCGGAGCAGCTGGAAGCTTAGCTTTCTCACTTAGATTCTCCCATGTCTTACCTGCATCTTTACTTTTCCATAGTCCCGAGCCTGTCCCTCCACTAGAAAAATTATATGGTGTCCGTCTGACATTCCATGTACTGGCATATAGCACATCAGGGTTTCCTGGTTCTAGGATCAGGTCTACAGCACCAGCATCACGATTGGTGAAAAGAGACTTAGTCCATGATGCGCCACCATCGACTGACTTATAGACACCTCTCATGTCTGATGACTTCCAGAGATCTCCCATCGCTGCAACGTAGACTATATCAGGATTAGTCGGATGTATCCTGATCCGACCGATATGCCGACTGTCTTTCAGTCCGATATGCTTCCAGCTTGCACCAGCATCGGTTGATTTCCATAATCCAAACCCACTAGACACATTACCCCTGACAGTCTTTTCCCCTTGCCCTACATAGATGACATTAGGATCAGATTCAGACACAGCGACTGCGCCGATAGATCCACCAAAATAACCATCTGATATATTCTCATAAGTATGACCAGCATCCGTGGTTCTCCATACACCTCCGCCTACAGATCCGAAATAATATAGATTATCATTTCCAGGTACACCAGTGACAGTGCATGATCTTCCTCCTCTGAAGGGTCCTATTAGTCTATACTTGACCGCTTCTTCGTAAAGACTTTCGTCAAATGTCTTCGTCTGAGCCATGACGGATGTTTCAATCAGACAAGGCATCGACAGGATGAAAAAGACAATGAATAGTGGGGCAATTCTCATGATTCTCTTTTTTTATTCAGTAATCAACAAATCTAATGGACTAATAGACCTACTCTCTGATCAATATAGCTATTTTTACTAAAATCAAAGAAAGTAAAATGGATCTTAGTTTTCTAAAAGAGTTAGGCATTAATGCTAAAAATCATGGTACTTCAACAGGTATAGAAAGTAAAGATTCTGGTGAATACATCAGCTCTTACTCTCCTGTAGATGGACAGCTGATCGCTGAGGTCTCCATCACTAAAATGGATGAATATCACCACGTCATCGATGCATCCACAGAAGCATTCAAAACATGGCGAATGATCCCGGCCCCTAAGCGAGGGGAAATCGTCAGACTTTATGGGGAAGAACTAAGAAAGCATAAAGAAGCATTAGGTAAGCTGGTATCCTACGAAATGGGAAAATCTTTGCAAGAAGGCTATGGCGAAGTGCAAGAGATGATTGACATTTGCGATTTTGCAGTTGGGTTATCCAGACAGTTGTATGGACTGACGATGCATTCTGAGCGACCACTTCACAGGATGTATGAGCAGTGGCATCCATTGGGTGTGGTAGGCATCATATCTGCCTTTAACTTTCCAGTGGCAGTCTGGTCATGGAATGCTATGATCGCCTTAGTCTGTGGTGATGTCTGCATCTGGAAGCCTAGTGAGAAGACGCCAGTCTGTGCTGTGGCTTGTCAAAATATATTACATAAAGTCCTGCGAGATAATAATGTTCCAGAAGGCGTGTCATGCATCATCAATGGAGATCATACTGTGGGAGCTTACATCACTCATGATGCCAGAGTCGCGCTCATCTCTGCTACGGGTAGTACCAGAATGGGTAAACAAGTAGCAGCCATTGTCGCAGCTCGATTAGGGAAAACCTTATTAGAGTTAGGCGGAAATAATGCCATGATCGTATCTGAACATGCAGATCTTAAAGTTGTGTTGACTGGAGCTGTATTTGGTGCAGTCGGGACAGCTGGTCAGCGATGTACTTCTACCAGAAGACTCATCGTACACGAGTCAGTCTATGATACTGTGAAGGAGAATCTCGTCAAAGCTTATGGCCAAATTAAGGTGGGTAATCCCTTAGATGAAAATAATCATATGGGACCTGTCATCGATAAAGATGCTGTCAGTATGTATGAATCAGCCTTAGAAAAAATTGAGAAAGAAGGAGGAAAGATCATTGTCTCTGGAGGTGTGCTGGAAGGAGAAGGATATGAAAGTGGATGCTACGTTAAGCCAGCGATAGCTGAAGTTAAAAATGAATATCAGATTGTACAGCATGAGACTTTCGCTCCGATACTCTACCTTATGAAATACAAAACACTGGATGAGGCGATACAGATGCAGAATGATGTGCCACAGGGTCTCTCCTCTGCCATCATGACGACTCATTTGAGAGAAGCCGAGCTATTCTTGTCATGTGCTGGATCTGACTGTGGTATCGCCAATGTCAATATCGGAACGAGCGGTGCAGAAATCGGTGGCGCATTCGGTGGAGAGAAGGAAACAGGTGGCGGTAGAGAGAGCGGATCAGATGCCTGGAAAGCTTATATGCGTCGGCAGACGAATACGATTAATTATTCTACAGAGTTGCCATTAGCGCAGGGAATTAAATTTGATTTTTAAAGAAGTGACAATGATACTTCATTGGGGGGATTGAGGAATTTTAAAATTTGATGCGTTTCCATTTACACATGAAAGATTCGTAGCATTGACAGCCAAGCCAGATCTGATTAAGCATTATGAAAAGACACTAGGCGCTGAGCACTTCAGAGATGGGAGAATGAGTAGCCGGAATACAGTAGTGCAAGTAATACGTAAAAAGTATAAATTGTAGTATAGCTCAGAACAAACATATCGAGATAGATTTTTTAGGTTCTCAGAACGAGAAGCACACTGCTGAAGAGAGTGCAGAAATCAGCGAATAGATCAAAATGATGAAAGCAACTCGTAAGAAGGGGAGCCTCTCATCATTCTCCGATTGCTGAGCCAATAAACTTGCCTAATTTTTGAAGTTTGTAACTTCAGAGTAATACGATTGAAACGTAGACATACCGAATGAATAAGTGGGGAAGAACATTTCTCGGATTTTACCAAGAAAAAAAAAGCCAAAGCCTCCAGAAAAAGTTTCGAGTAAGTAACTGATTTCGGTCTATTATCGTACTCTACAGATTGGTTTATTGCAACTAATTCAGAAAGCTTTAGCACATTTAAGCTGTTAGGCTTGAGGCAAATATATATTAAGTTTTTTATATATGAAACAATTTTATCACATATAGTCGTATTGATACAGCTGAAAGTCATTGATCTTATTGATCAGCATGTCTGCATATTTTTTATTCGTCGCATATCCGCACTTCTTCAATCCGAGAGACCAGTTCACATAGTCAGTCTTATCATACTGGAATAACTCACCATACCAGCTCGTATTCATTAGAAAATTAGAGTGATCTACATACGAGTCTAATGCAGAACCATAAGCCCTAAAGCAGCTGTCAATCAACTTACCTTGCTTATTATAGTCATCGTCCTTATGGTAGAAAGTCTCACCTCTCCAATATGACTTACACTTGATCCCAAAGTGATTATTAGCGGTGGTGGCTAATCTGCTAGTACCATATCTTGATTCTACTAAAGCTTGTGCCAGTGTCACACTTGCAGGAATACCACTGCGGTGCATCTCTATGATGGCATACTCTTTATAGATATCGATGTATTCTTCTGAGGCTAATCTGGTGTTTTCTTCTGAAAAGGAGGATAACCCAACATATAGGGCTATCAACAAAAAAATTCTATATACTCGTCTCATTAATCTTTCGTTCTCAAGGTTAATTGCTAAAATGATGCCATTCAAAATGGAAATACTAAATAAAGCAAATATTAACTTATCAAAGGACAAGACCTTCAAAAAAATTCTTGATTTGACGACAATTGATATTCAAGTGAATACTTATACAGCATTTGAGTCATTAGTCAAGTCTATCGTGTCGCAGCAGCTTTCTGTTAAGTCCGCAGCGAGTATCTATGCAAGATTTAGATTGCTACTGGAAGATGAGATCATAGAGGAGAATATTATTGGTCAGGATCACGAATCCCTGAGGTCTTGTGGTCTATCTAATCAGAAAGCCAGATACATTAAAAATGCAGCAGAATTTTTTCAAGAGCATGAGATTGATGACGTAAAGTTGTACGAACTGCCTGATGAAAAAATCATAGAATTATTGACTCAAATAAAAGGTGTCGGAGTCTGGACTGTACAGATGTTACTGATCTTTCACTTCTTGAGAGAAGATGTATTCCCAGTAGGAGACTTAGAGATCAGGAAGCAGATCATCGCTCATTATAATGTGAAGCAAGATGGCAAAGAGCTCTATCCCGCTTTAGAGAAGATCGCTAAGCGGTGGAAGCCTTATCGGAGTATCGCAAGCCGGTATTTGTGGGCATATGGGCACCTTTAGGTAGATGACATAATATCAAAGCAAGGAATTGATTCAGTAACTTTTCTTATTAACCTGAGTATAAATCGATTCCTTCACTTAAAGCAAGATTAACTTGCTTAGATCACGCTTGTGGCGTGATCAGTCAGTCATCCTTGATCTCAAGGAAAACTTCCTCTTTCTTACAATGAAATACTGGTAATCCAACTACGGTATTTTGAGCGACTGAATATCAAATAGTTATTAATCGATCTCAGCTTATTAGTCCTATCTTTACCCTCATCACCATGAAAGAAGCATCCAGTCAAAGAATCATCGGCACTCATGAAGGCGAAAAGCATGGTCCATTGATCGTGGTCATCGGGGCCATGCATGGTAATGAACCAGCTGGTGTAAAAGCTGTAAGCTTAGCTTTGAAAATGCTGGAAGTAGAGCCAATCACTAATCCAGATTTTATCTTTCACGGCAAGATGATTGGCCTCATTGGTAATCTAAGAGCCTTTCAATCTCAAAAAAGATATATCGATAAAGACTTAAATAGACTCTGGACAGAAGAACGAGTCAACAGATTACGGACGGAAGAACCTGACTTAAGCGAGGAGAGCGAGATCAAGGAACTACTCGATATCATTCACCAAGAGATAAAAAACTATAAACCCACGAAACTTGTCATTCTTGATCTACATACCACTTCTTCATATGGTGGAATATTCTCAGTCGTAAGCCATGATAAAGTCAGTGCAGACTTGGCGCTGGAGTTTCATGCACCTGTGATCACGGGGCTGACGGATATCTTATCTGGCACATCGATGCATTACTTTACGACAGAACATATGGGCATAGACACAGTCGCACTCACTTTCGAATCAGGTCAGCATGAGGAACCTAAAGCAGTGAATAGAGCCATTGCAGCCATCATCAACCTCTTACGAGCGCTCGGATGCGTAGATGAGGATTGTGTCAAAAATATTCACGACGAGATTCTGATTACTTTCTCAAAGAACCTTCCGGAGATCGCTGACTTACTCTTCAGATATCACATCGAGCCAGATGAAGACTTTATCATGAGACCAGGCTTTAAGAATTTTCAAAGAGTAACTGAGGGCGAGACAGTAGCGGATAATCAATACGGAGAAATAAAAGCTGAGACCGATGGACTAATCCTGATGCCACTATACCAAAAGCAAGGTAATGATGGTTTCTTCATTGTTGGTTAGTCAATCACTAAGCTCCTTTAGTCGAATTGTACCGTTCTTTTAGTCTTTATCCATTAGACAATAGCCTATATTTACATACCGATGAATCGCGAACTTGCATTATTAGAAAAACTGGAGAAAGAACTCAATCTCAAGGAATTGCAGATCAAGAGCCTGCTGACGATCACACAGGCCATCAATGAAAATGTAAAAGCGGAGGGACTGTACAATATGTATAAGTCATTTCTCAGCTGGGAAATGGGTATCGATAAGATGGGCCTATTTATCCCTGCAGAGATCGGATGGAGATGTGCTGCGGATATTAATCTGGATGCAGAAAAAGCTAAGATGATCATTCCGCTTCTGTCTGATTATAAGAGACTCCATACCATTAAGGAGGACGAGAATCCGACATTGAAAGAGTTTGATATCGTTATTCCAGTCTTTCATAAGAAGGAGCCGATTGCATTTTCAGTCATTGGAGGCATCAAGGATAAAGAAGATCTGTATAATAAGATCCAGTTCATCACCACCATTACGAATATCATAGCAGTCGCCATTGAGAATAAACGCCTTTTTAGACAGCAGATCGAGCAAGAGAGCTTACGTAAAGAAATGGAAGTCGCCAGTAATGTACAGATGATGCTGATTCCAGATCAACTGCCCACGACTGACAAATATGAACTAAGCAGTATCTACAGACCACACTCTACCGTCGGTGGAGATTACTTTGACTATGTCAGATTCAGCGATACGAGGTTTGCATTTTGCATAGCAGATGTATCAGGTAAGGGGGTGGCAGCAGCATTACTCATGGCTAATTTCCAAGCCATCATCCAGAGCTTGATTTATCAGTTTCGTGATTTAGAGACATTTGTTTTCGCGCTGAATCAAGCGGTGATCAGAATTACTAAGAGTGATAAGTTCATCACTTTTTTCATAGGAGAGGTGGACCTGGATAAGATGCAGCTTAAGTATATTAATGCAGGACACTACCCACCCATTATTAAAATGGGCAGCGAGATGCGAGAATTAGACAAGGGCTGTACCGTGATAGGCGCTTTTGAAAGTTTGCCAGAAATAAAAGAAGAGATCATAGACTTGACTGATGACGCATTAATACTCACTTTTACGGACGGATTAGCAGAGTTGAGGGATCAAGATGGAGTATTTTTTGAGTCTGAACGCATAAAGGCTTTCATTGAAAATAATGCACATCAGTCTGCGCAGACGTTTAATGACAGTCTATTAATGGAAATAAATAATTTTAAGGGCGAGCAGGAATATACTGATGACATTGCTATATTAACATGTAAAATATATTCATAATACTTATGGCGAGAAGACCTAGTAAAAAAGTATCTATAGCTCCGGCAATCATTTTCTTTGTATTAGGGATGTTTGCCGAACTACCGATATTTTTTATTTTTTCAATGTTCTTTTTTATTCGCTACATCATGGCTAGTCAAGGTCAGAAGAAAGCTCGAAATCGAGTGGATCAGCGTAAGGAAGAGCAGTATAGACGACAGGACAGAGGAAGAAGTAACAGAAGAGATGACAGAAGACAGTCCCAGTACGATGAGCCGAGACAGCGATCTCGACGTCAGCGTGCTCCTGAGCCGATTCCTCAATCTAAGTATAGAGCTAAGTCCAATCCTTTTAAGAAGACAGGCATCCAGAAGTATAAGGACTATGATATGGAAGGTGCCATAGATGACTTCAATAAGGGGCTTGATATAGATCCCAGAGACATAGCACTTCATTTCAACCTTGCAGCAGCTTATTCACTCACAGAAGATAAAGAAAAAGGATTCTATCACTTAAGCGAAGCTGTGAAGCATGGCTTTAAAGACTTTGAGAAAATCAACACTCACGATGATCTAGCTTACCTGAGGATACAGTCAGAGTTTGACGACTTTAAAGCTGGCGGGTATAAATATCAGGCAGAAGCTAAAAGCAGTCCTATACGTGAGGAAGAGGTCACTGATGATGTACTGTTATCTCAGCTTAATAAACTTGCAGAGATGAGGAAGAAGGGGCTGCTATCCCAAGGAGAATTCATTTTAGAAAAAGAAAAACTTTTACGTCAATAATATGGTCGCTTCTCAGCTTATATCTCATATTATAGCACCGCTCCGCACTTCTGATACAGGAGAAGAAGCCATCACGATGATGAATGTCTATCATGTGCGCCACCTGCCCATAGTCAATAATGAAAGTTTTCTGGGTATGGTCTCAGAAGATGATATCCTAGACCATGATATGGAAGAGGCCGTGGGGTCTTATAAGTTAGCCATGCTGAATCCATTCGTATTTGAAGATGATCACTTTTTCGATGTGATGCGTAAGATTGCAGCATTTAATCTGACGGTGATACCAGTGGTCGATGACGAAGATAATTTTAAGGGCATCATTACCCTAGAAGATTTGATGAAGTTCTATGCCAGTAGTTTTTCATTCAGTGAGACGGGTGGCATTATAGTCCTCAGAATACAAAGAAATAATTATTCTCTTGCTGAGATCGCTAGGATCGTGGAAGAGAATAATTCGATCATCATCAATAGCTTCATCAGTCATGATGAGTTGTCTGATAATCTCTTGATATCGCTTAAGCTCAATACCAATCAACTTTTTGCTATAAAATCAAGCTTCGAGCGTTTCGAATACGACATTCATGCATCATACACGGAGACAGAGGAATTCGATATGCTCAAAGATCGTTATGATGCTTTGATGAAATATCTGAGCGTCTAAATGCATTTTAAGACTTTCTTGTTTTTCTTTTCTTGCTTGTTTGTTACTTCAGCAGCAAGTACACAGTCCTCTTACAGCGTCATTCATCTTGTCGACCTTGTGGGGAATAAGAAGACCAAGGATAGAATCATTATAAGAGAGTTAGATCTTTTGCCAGGTGATACGCTGTTTTCAGATCAGATCACTGACCGATTTTTAGAGAATGAAAAGCGGATACTTAGCACCGGATTATTCACTGATGTATCCATCAATGTAAAGGACTGGGATGCGGACCTGCATAGTTGTTCTATTGAGATCGTTTTACAGGAGAATTGGTATATCTACCCTAATATCATATTTGAGTTAGCAGATCGTAATTTTAATGTCTGGTGGAACGAGCAAAACAAATCGCTTGATCGAGTGAATTACGGATTCAGGCTGAACCATATCAACCTTACAGGCCAGCGTGATCGTTTGAAACTGGTCACTCAGTTTGGTTACACTAAAAAGTTTGAATTAGAATATAGCTATCCTTATCTGAACGATGCGCAGACCTTAGGCATCGCTTCTAATGTGGTCTATTCAGAAAATAGAGAAATCGGCTATATTACTGAAGCGAATAAAACTTTGTTTCATCAAGAGGATGACGAGCGTGTCTTGCTCCGAAGATTCAGAGCCAGTACATGGCTGAACTATCGACCCAGTTTATTTCAATTTCATAGAGTCAAGATCGAATATCATCGCAACGGCATAGATCCTTTCGTCGCACAAGAGTTGAATCCTGATTACTTTTTAGATGAGGTAGAAGCCATTCGATTTTTTACGCTTGAATATGACTTTACTTATGATCAGCGGATATTCAGCTTTTATCCGGAAGGAGGATTCTTAGCAGGCATTAATGTAAAGAAAGAGGGCATAGGTATTTTCAATGAATACAACAATTTAATTGTAGAACTTCGAGGAGAATACTATGCGAATGTCAAGTCAAAACTGATCATAGCTAATCAAATCAAACTGAATACGAATCTGTTCAGGCGTCAAGTCGCTTTTGCCAATAACACAGGTCTTGGATATAATGGAAATATCGTGAGTGGCTATGAGCTGTATGTCATTGACGGGACTGATTTTATTTTGAATAAATCTTCCCTTAGATTTAAAGCCATAGACCACCTCTTTAATCTTAATAATGCCATGCCTTTGCGACAGTTTAAGCTTATGAATCTGAAACTCTATTTGACATTTAATCTTGATACGGGCTATGTCAATGAACCCACCTATAAAGAAACTAATTTCTTGAATAACCAGTGGATCGTTGGTTACGGTCCTGGGATAGATTTTCTTCTATTTAATACTTATTTATTTTCATTCGAGTATAGTTTTAATGAACTGGGTGAGTCAGGACTATTCTTCAGTAATCGGGTGTCATTTTAAATTTTTACATCTTTGCTTTTTAGGTGATTAGACAATATCAAAGTGTGAAATCAAAAGACTCTCATTCCATTAATGTAACTTCACTTGAACGAAACGTAAGTAATGTAATTAAAGAAGATGCTAAGACAAAATTGCCTTGTCTTATTTATTGAAAATCAATGAGTTACAAGAATTAATCAGATGAAAGTATTGGTATACGGAAAGTACCTAGATAATGATGATCTGCAGTATGTTAAGCAGGTCATAGAGCTCATCGATGCTGAAGGGATAGACTATAAGGTGAACGAAAAATTTGCTCACACGATCAATGAGAATGAGCAACTGATCTCTTCTGATAAAATCATGCATAACCATACGGAAGTGGCTGCTTTCAGTCCCGACATCTGTATTTCAATGGGAGGAGATGGAACCATACTGACAGCCTCTACCATCATTCAAGAATTAGAAATTCCGATCCTTGGCAT
>Ga0209831_1001777_pt1 | contig 19351 bp, 17 predicted proteins | sample Maine_Asex4_meta_FD_187451 | JGI IMG/M metagenome (GOLD analysis project Ga0209831, IMG submission 187451) | Marine algal microbial communities from Maine, USA - Maine_Asex4_metaG (SPAdes) (version 2) | ecosystem: Host-associated > Algae > Red algae > Unclassified | place: Maine, USA | collected...
ACATTGAAGCCAGCTGGTTGCTATACGAAGCAGCCGAAATTTTGGGAGACGAAGCTATTCTAAATATAGTAGAAAAACGTTCTTTAGAAATGGCAGAGGTTACCCTGAACGAAGGTTTCGATCATACTGGTGGCATCATGTACGAACAAATCAAAGACCACTTTGACAAAGAAAAACACTGGTGGGTACAGGCAGAAGCTGTCATTGGTTTTTATAATGCATTTGAAATATCCAAGGAAGAAAAATTTCTTAAAGCAGCCACCAACACCTGGGAATTTATAAAAAACCATATCCTGGACAAAGAACACGGAGAATGGATTTGGAGTATCCTCGAAAATGGAACAACCAACACGGACGAAGATAAAGCTGGCGCCTGGAAAGCCCCTTATCATAATGGAAGAATGTGTATGGAAATATTGAAAAGGGTCTCAGGTGTTTTGCCTTTAAAAAATCGACTCTATAAATAATATCAATCTAACATGAACAGAAGAACATCTATCCGTCATATTATTTTAATCTCATCCGGAGTAACTTTACTGCCTTCCTGTGATTTTGAAACTTTTAGAGTCTACGAAAATCTTCCATTGAAAAAGGATCAATTTCGGTTGATTCGTCAATTACAACAAACTATTTTACCGATAAAAAATACTCTGACTAAATCGACGGAGACGCCTTTCGATTTTGTGCTGACAAGATTAAACGACTGTTATGCAATGGAAGACCTGAAAAAGTATTTAAAAGGCTTGGCTGATTTTCAAAAATACCTTTCTGAAAAATATGATACCTCATTTGAAAATCTGGATTCCAATAAAAAAATGGAAGCCATCACTTTTGCTGACAATGCAAAAGAATCCTCCGCGGCTATGTCCTTTTTTATAAAAACAAATAAGGCTTTGACCGTTGAGCATTTTACCAAATCTGAAGATTTCCTGAAGAATCATTTAGACTTTGAATTTGTACCAGGCAGATATCTGGGATGCGTAAATATTTAAAAGCACAGGAATTTAATTAACATGAAAAATACGAAAAACAATTTTGAAGTAATTGTAATTGGAGCAGGAATGACGGGAGGATGGGCAGCAAAAGAGTTTTGTGACAATGGCCACAAGACTTTGCTACTGGACCGGGGACGAGATGTTAAACATTTGATAGACTACCCTACCACCAATATGCAACCGTGGGAATTCAAGTATCGAGGCAACCTCACCCGTGAACAAAAGGAGGACAATCCGGTCGCCAGTAAATGTTATGCTTTCAGGGAAGACACGACTCACTTTTTTGCGAAAGATAAAGAACATCCTTATGTGCAGAAAAAACCATTTGACTGGATAAAAGGATATCAGGTCGGTGGACGCTCGATCATGTGGGCGCGTCAAACGCAACGCTGGAGTGATTACGATTTTAAGGGACCAGCCCGGGATGGCTTTGCGGTGGACTGGCCTATCCGCTATAAGGACCTGGAAAACTGGTATAGCTACGTGGAAAAATTTGTCGGCATCTCTGGTAATAAAGATGGGCTGGATACATTGCCGGACGGTGAATTTTTAAAAAGCTGGGATCTAAACTGTGTAGAAAAACATTTTCAGGCTGCCCTTAAAGAAAATTATAAAGACCGACACCTGATTTATGCGCGCTGTGCGCACCTGACGGAGACCAACGAATTATTTCAAAAACAAGGAAGAGCACTTTGTCAAAGTCGAACTATTTGCGAAAGAGGATGTCCCTTTGGTGGATACTTTAATGCCAATTCTACCCTTATTCCGTGGGCAGAAAAAACAGGAAATCTAACATTGCGTCCCAACTCGGTGGTCCACTCCATTATTTTTGATGAAAAACAAAACAAAGCAACGGGCGTTCGGGTAATCGACGCCATTACCAAGGAGGAAAAAGAGTATTTTGCTAAAACTATTTTTGTAAACGCTGGTACCCTGAACACCAATTTAATATTACTGAATTCTACCTCTAAACGTTTTCCTAATGGATTGGGAAATGATAATGGTTTGTTAGGAAAATATTTAGGCTTTCATAATTACCGGGCCAAAGTAATCGCTACGCACGATGAGTTTGACGAATTCGTAACCGAAGGCCGACGACCAACCAGTGCTTATATTCCTCGATTTAGAAATATAAAAGGTCAGGAAACCGACTATCTGAGAGGTTACGCCGTTTCTTTTGGTGCTGATCGCAAGAAGAAAATAGATGAAAATAGTTTTGGTGAAAAACTGAATAACAATTTACTTTCAAAAAGTACTTATCATCCCTGGAGTGTCTACGCAGGAATGATGGGAGAAACCATTCCTAAAGAAACCAACGTAGTGTCTTTGGATAAAAATTTGAAAGATGACTGGGGAATTCCACTACTGAATATTTCTATGGATTATGATGAGAACGACGAGATGATGATCAAGGATTTCTTTGCAGAAATGACGGATATGCTGCAAAAGGCTGGTTTTAAAAATATTCAGACCATAGATACCAAACAGGCACCAGGACTTGACATTCACGAAATGGGCGGCGTCAGAATGGGACGTGATCCCGAAACTTCTTTGCTAAATAGTTATAACCAGATGCACGCTTGTAACAATGTTTTTGTAACGGACGGCGCGTGTATGACTTCTATGGCTACCCAAAATCCATCGCTAACTTTTATGGCGCTGACAGCAAGAGCAGCCGAATATGCGATGAAGGAAATGAAGGCAGGAAGTATTATTTAATTTTCGCTTCTATATTACTGACAATTTGATGCTTGGTTTGTACCCCCGATTCTCGCCAGATGATGGCGCCGTCTTTGAATAGCGCCAGAGTCGGGACGCCCCGTACCTGGTAACGCTGTGCAAGTAGTTGATTCTTGTCAATATCGATCTTTACAACTCGTACTTTTCCGGACATTTCTTTTGCGACTTCCTTGATGATCGGCGCCAATGCTTTACAAGGGCCACACCACTCGGCGTGGAAGTCGATGAGGACCGGTTTTTCTCCATTGATGAGTTTATCAAAATTTCCTTTCATGATTATAACGGTATTTATCTGTATAATAATTTTTACAATAGACTTTTAAATAAAACTACTTTCACTTCCATATTGTTCTGAATTTCTTCTAATCCTAACGAACAAATCCTGCTTGATTACTTTTTACACGTAGAAATATAATAAACCTAAAAATTAAAATCATGTCAGAAGGAATCAAAAAAGTAAAAGCGTTAGCCACCGAAATCCGTATCGCAATGTTGACCACTGCTAATCCAAATGGGCACCTGCACAGCCGCCCCATGGCACTCAACGAAATGGATGACGATGGAACTATGTGGTTTTTCACTAAAAAATCTTCAGATAAGGTAAATGAAATTCAGGAAGATGCGGAAGTTAATATCAGTTTTGCCAATGTATCTGATTCGGACTATCTGGCCATTTCAGGTATCGCAAAACTGGTAACAGATCAGGCTGAGATCGACGATAAATTCAACAAGTTTGTGAAGGCGTGGTTTCCAGAAGGTAAAGAAAGTAGTGAAATTTCATTATTAAAAATTACTCCTCACCACGCAGAATACTGGGAAAGTAGCGATAGTAAACTGGCTAGATTATTTAGTATCGGTAAAGCGCTGATAACCGGAACCAGGCACGAAGGTGGAACCCATGAAAAAGTTGAAATGTAAAAAATAATTCTTTATTGAAAGTGGTATCAATTCTATTGGTACCACTTTTTTGTTTTTTTACTGAAGAATAGTTATTCAGATTAGGGACTGCTCAATTAATCGCGCCGGAGAGTTATTCAATTTTGTATTATCTCATCACTTGCAATACTTTTTTAACAACCGCTTTGTTTCCACCTCATATCCTTCCAGCCACTTCTGATCTTTTCGATCTACATTCCAGTTCAGTTTTTCTTTTCTAACCAGATCCAGGATTTGAGGATGAATATAATATTTTCGACAAACGGACATCGTATTTCCCAAAGACTTTGCCACCATTTTCACCAGCGTAGGTTCCAGTTTTTTCTTGACATTTTCTTCGATCACTTTTTGAGCATCGTAATAATGTTTCACGGCCAGTGAAGTTCCGGCCCAGGTCCGAAAGTCTTTACTCGTAAATGGTCCTCCCATTATGTCATTCACATACTCATTCACGTCACTACTTTCAATAGATTGCATATTCCCTTTTTCATCACGGTAACGCAGCAATTCGTAACCTGGCAATTCCGAGCAAGCTTTAATTAATTTTATAAGGCGGGGATTGTCGATTTGAACATTGCGATATTTATTACTTTTGGCTTTATAAGAAAATTTGAGATCACCATTTTCCAATTCGACATGTTTGCGTCGTAAAGTAGTGAGCCCATATGTTCCATTCTTTTTGGCGTACTGTTTATTCCCAATTCGAATATAGTATTGGTCCAAAATCTTTACCGCCAAAGCCAAAACTTTAGTTCGATTCCACTTTTTTTGTCGAAGATGTTTCTCCGTTACTTTACGAAGTTTTGGCAACGCAGCAACAAAGTCTATCATTTTAGAAAACTTTTCCGCTTGTCGGTGCGCTGTCCATTCGGGATGGTAAATATATTGTTTTCTGTTTTTGGGATCCCTTCCGGTTGATTGTAAATGACCATTGTCCTTACGACAAATCCAGACTTGTTTCCAAATCGGAGGAATCACCATTTCCTGAATTCGACGCAACGTTTTCTCGCAATCCAGCTGTTTTTTTTGCTCATCAAAAAAGCGAAAACCTTTTCCGTGTTTTTTACGCGTAAAACCCGGTTCCTCATCGGAGGAATATATAAGATTGAGCTTTTTCTCAATAATTTCAGGATTGACGGTGATCATCATTGTTCAAGTTTTAACTTAAACCGATAAAGACCATTTTTGTTGACTTTAGCCAGGACATTAAGAACAGTTGATAGTGGTTCGTTAATCGGTTCTTCCAACACATAGGAATCGCCCTCTAAAGTATTTGAAAAACTCAAAAAAGACCGCAGAGAAAGTCGAGTTAACAGATCAACTTAGTGCTTGGGGCACTAGTGCTTTCGGAACTAAATTTCTATGTATAAAGGTTAAGGGTGCTTGATAGATCTGATGGTGTGTTTATTTCATGGTGTTTAATAAAGTAATTTAAAATTCATAAATAAGTATACTATTTGTAAATAATTGTTAATCAGTTTATTGGTTAATCAGTAGTCGGTCAAATTTTAGGTAATCCTGATGTAAGAGCGCAACTAAGATGGTTACGTTCGCATTGCGTACTATGTGACTGATCCACCGATTAACTAATCAACAACTTAGTGCCGAAGGCACTAGGAATGTTGATAAATTTATTTATGAATCTCCGCCTCCTTTGTTTCGATGATCGCGCGTTCCACCGATTCTCGGGTCGGTTTCTTTCCCGTCCAGAGCCACTTTACACCAACCTTAAGATTATTCTTTACCGCCAACAATAGCGGTAATAAAAAAAGAGTCATAAAAGTAGCATACCCGATTCCATAAGCAACCGAGATGGCCATAGGAATTAAAAACTGAGCAGAGAAACTCTTTTCAAAAATCAGCGGTGCCAGTCCAGCTACTGTTGTAATCGACGTCAAAAAGATTGCTCTAAAACGCGATCGCCCGGCGGCGACCATCGCTTTGTGATAAGGTAATCCATCTTTCAGCAAGAGATTAAATTTCTCAATGAGCACGAGTCCATCATTTACGAGAATCCCCACGAGTGCCACGATTCCCAAACCAGATAAAATGTTAATACTCTGCCCGTGAATCCAGTGTCCCCAGGCCACGCCTACAAAACAAAACGGGATCAGAACAAAGAGCAAAAGTGGTTGACCGTAAGAACGGAACACAAAGGCAATTACCGCATACATCAGGATCAAAACAACTGGCAGTACCCTACCCATCGCTGCACCAATTCTGGCAAAGCCCCGATTCTGCCCTTCGTAAAGCGGCGTTACCGTTGGATATTTTGCGATCACTTCCGGCATCACTCGGTTTTTGATCGTAGCCAAAACTTCGGGCGCAGAGTCTTTGGCATCCGCAAGGTCGGCCTCCACCCGGATTTCCCGGCGACCGTCCAGATGATTGATGACAACATCGCCCCGCTCTATTTCGTAGCTGGCAATTTCCACCAGTGGAACCCGATTGCCCGACGGCGTAACAATACGCATACGGTCGAGGTCTGTTATACTGCTACGATTGGAACGATCATATCGAACCCAAACCCGGATTTCATCCCGTCCCCGCTGAAAGCGCTGTACTGCGGCGCCAAAAAATCCGGACCGAACCTGTGACATTACACTATTCAATGTCAATCCGAGTAAATACGCATTTTCTTTTAGTTTGATTTTTATCTCCTTGATGCCCGCTGGATCATTGTCCGTCACATCCGCCAGGCGAGGATTTGATCGAAAGGCAGCCTTCAACTCGTCTTTGGCTTGCTTCAATTCGGATATATTGTTTCCAACCAAAGAGACAGAAACAGGTTTTCCACCGAAGGCATTTCCAGATCCGTAAACAACACTTTCCGCTTCGTAAATAGGTCCTACTTTTTGACGTATTAATTTGGACACTACCGAAGATGGGACATTTCGATTTTCACCGGGTAATAAATTTAATGTCAATGTAGCGTTGGCCGAACCAGGTCCTAAACGACGCACGGTGTTTTCGATCACAGACAGACTATCGGTCTGCTGGCCTTTTAATTCCTCATTGGCTTCCCAGGCCTGATTTTCAATAACGGTAATCAGAGAATCGGTGATTTCTTCACTCGTACCCTGCGGTAATTTCAAGCTGATAGATACCCGATCCGAAGCTACGTTGGGAAAGAAAGTAAATCGAATAATGCCACCTTGCATGGCACCAACCGTTAACAGTAACAAAGCAATTGGAATCGCAAAACCAAATATTTGGTAATTTAATACAAACCTCAAAACAGGAACATACAAGGTATCCCGTATCCAGCCAATTGCTTTGTCTGCCCAAATATTTAAAATAAATGGTTTAGAATCCCGGTCCAGTGCTCTCGAATGCGCCAGGTGCGCGGGCAGAATCAAAAAAGCTTCGACCAGGGAAATCAAAAGAATAATGCCCACTACTTTGGCAATTTGACCAAAGAAGGAACCCAGTCTTTCGGGTAAAAACAGGAAGGTAGAAAATGCAATAATGGTCGTTAAAATAGCCGCGATAATCGGCGGCATTACTTGTAAGGTTCCGTCGATGGCTGCCTGTACTTTTGATTTGCCACTTTCGTACTGGTCGTAAATATTTTCCGCAATTACAATGCCATCATCCACCAGAATACCAATGACAATAATCATCCCAAACAAGGAAATTACATTAATCGTCATAAAGCTGGGAGCAAAAATAAAAAGTCCTAAAAAGGAAAAAGGTAAACCCACGGCTACCCAAAATGCAATGCTTGGCTTTAAGAAAATAGATAAAAATATAAGTACCAAAAAGATTCCAACAATTCCATTTTCAACCAAAAGGTTTTGCCGATTATTTAAAGCAATGGAAGAATCAGAACTAACATTTAATTGTATTACCTCGTTTTTTTCATTGAAATCAGCGATATATTCTTTTATCTTTTCGGTGGCATATAACAAATCTTCGTTATTAGTTGTACTTACGGAAATTTGCACTGCAGGGTCTCCGTTAAAGTGGATTCGATCGGGGACTTCGGACCATTTATCGCGCACTTCAGCTATGTCCCGTAACCGGACTACTTGTCCCGAAGTACTGGCCTTTACCACAATAAAATCCAGTTCATCTCCAAAGTAAGAACGATTGTTCGCCCGAATTAAATATTCTTCTGTTTCAGTTTTTATATTTCCTCCAGTCGTAATCAGATTAGAATTTCTGACAGCAGCAGCAACCTCCGCAAAAGTTAGATTAAAGGCAATCAAGTCATTTTCTCTCACGGCGATTTCGATTTCTTCGTCGGGAAAACCGCTTAATTCCACCTGCGAAATATTGGGAATCGCCCGCAGGTCGTCTTCGACTCTACGCGCCATTTCTTTTAAAGTTCCCAATGGTAATTTTTCTCCACTGACCGTAAAACTAATGGCCTGATTAATATTTTCTTGTTTAGAAATAACGGGAGGTTCCATATCTACCGGAAACGAAGGGACCCGATCTACGGCGTTTTTTACATTCGCCAGGATAATATCAATATCAGCTCCCTCTTCGATTTCTACGGTAATCGTCGCCGCGTTTTCCTGCGATGCAGAAGTTACGCGATCAATGTTAACGAGGCCCCGCAGGTTGTCTTCTATTTTTAAAACTACTCCTTCTTCAATCTCGGCGGGCGAAGCACCGGGGTAAACGATATTGATAAAAATAAGTTTGGAATCATCTAACGGAAAATAGGAAGACTTGGTTTGCTGAACGCCAAGGTATCCAAAAATAGCCACGGAGAACATGATTACATTAACAGCGACCGGATATTTTATAAAGAAGGACAGGAAGTTTTTCATGTTTTGTTTTTAGTACATTGTACTGTAAGGGATCGGTTGAATTCTAATCTAGATTCCAATGCTAATCCATTACTTTTTCTCAAATCGCTTTACGGTCATTCCATCGTAGGCTCCGGGCAACATTCTTTCCAAAATTTCTGTCCCGTCAGATAGACCTCGAACCACCGCTGTTTTTTCGGTATAATGAACCGGTTGGATTTCTTTCAAATTCAACATATTATTTTCCAGGACAAACAGCTTATTGTTCTCAACAATTAATTTACGAGAAATTTCAAAAGTATTATCCTCTTTTTTGGCCGTTAGCTTGGCCTCCAGGTACATCCCTTCTCTAAGGCCTTTTCCATTCACCCGAATAAATGCCTGAATCGTTTGCGTGTTTGGATCTACCAAACTATTTAATCGACTGACTTTTCCCTGCCAGGTATTGGTTCTTTCAATATTATTCAGAACAACCGTGTTGCCCACTTTAAGCAAATCCACGTAGCTGGAATTTACTGCTACTTCTAATTCGTAAATGCCAGGATTAATAAACTCTCCCAGTTTTTGTCCTGGTCGAACCAGTACACCTTTATCCAGTCCAGCTTCAGTCAGTACCCCATTAAAAGGTGCATAAATAGTATACTTCGACAACCGCTCCTCAACGTTCTTGACATTAAACCAGATAGAATTTATATTCCTGCCCGCAATAAATAACTTTTCTTTGTCAGAAGTGGTTTGAGGCAATGCTCGCAAGGGTTTCTCCACATCAAAAGAGGTGACGTAATCCTGCCATTTTTGGAAAGCATCCGGATAATCAAAGCGCAGATCAGGTAAAGCAGCAACAATTTGATTGTAAAGCGTACTCTTTTGAGATCGTAGGCCAGCACGGTATTCGTCGCTATTTAGCTGTAATAAAATCTCTCCCGTTCGGTAGCTGATTCCTGGCTTAAAGGAGTGGGCACTGTATTCAAAAATACCCTGTACTTCAGAATATATTTCGATCCGATCCCGGGCGGCCAGATTTCCGCTAGCAGTAACGGCGATGGGCGTACTACTATTTTTTACTTTTTGAGTAAAAACGGTTGGAACAGTCCGTGCTTCTTTTTCAGGTTCCGGCTTTTTCTTATTCGCCATCATTTCTTTTCCCAAAAATCCCAGACCGATAATTAAAATTCCTATGACGCTGATAATAATTTGTCTCATAAAAGGGGTTCGTTTCGTTATTCCCAAATCAGGAAATGTTATTTTGGATTTTCGTTAAAATAGTAATCATACTGGTAATCTCCGAGGGCGTTAAACCCTCCTGCAATTGTGCCTGACAGGATTCCAGCACGGGTTTTAACTTTTCAACTACGGCTCGCCCTTCATCCGTCAGATAAACCCGATTAACTCGTTTGTCTTTTTCACAAGAAATCCTGGTAACCAGTTTTTTCTTTTCCGCAGTTCGTAGTAGTCTGGCCATTGGTCCTTTATTTCTATCGGTAATAAAAGCCAGATTTTTTTGGGCGATTCCATCTTCCCGATAAAGGTGCGCAATCAATATAAACTGCTCATGCGTTAAATCAAAACCATGATTGGCAAAATTTACTTTCATAAACATCCGAAGCATCTTACTGGTTTTACCCAGCCAGGGCAGCAGCGCCTTATCAGAACAGATTGAATCGGTAAATTTTATGGAATTCATAGACTGTTCAAAACAAGCAATATATCATAAAGTTCATAGTGCAACTAATTTTATTTTTTATAAATTGATAGAAAACGGTTTTCATCATTCTGATAGAAATACGCTTTCAAAAATGGTTAGGATCAATTAAAAAATAAGTTATAAAGGTTTGGGTCGGTTAATTTGGTTCTAATCGAGGCGGTGAAATACGATTTATGCCGTAGCATAATGAGTTTTTTACCAAAGAAGAGTAGGAGCCAATTAAGCAGCCAAATGTTATAAGTTATTCTTTTATTAATCCTTAGTATCTTTACCAAAGTCTAATCTCTTTTAGCTTAGGAATGAGAATTAAATAAATTTACTTTTTTGACGATTTTAAAAAAAATGAATCTAACTACCCTAAAAAATCTTGTATTCCACCAACTGCAAACGCTGGTTCAGGAAAAAATCGCGCAAGCGGAACAAGCGGTCGCGGCCGCCATCGAATCCCGCGACGGAGAAACCAAAAGCAGTGCCGGAGATAAATTCGAGACGGGCCGCGCCATGATGCAACTGGAACAACAACGGCACGAAGTGCAGCTTAGTAAAGCTTTTCAACTATCCTCAGACTTAGACCGACTAGATATGGAAGCGACCTACGCTACCGTTACGCCGGGAGCACTTGTCAGAACCGATCGAGGGATTTACTTTATGAGTATTGGGATGGGAAAAATAGTGGCAGAGGCAATTACCGTTTATTGTATTTCTATTCAATCGCCGATTGGGCAGGCGCTTTTGCATCTGGAAAAAGGTGGAGTTATTGAGTTTCAGGGGCGATCGTTGTTTGTAAAAGACATTGCTTAAGGTGGGTATTTTATTGTCAAAATAATTTTCTTAAAAAATGGTAAATACTTCTTTCGTAGTAGTCAGAACGATAGATGATTTCTCCGTCTTCAGCGATATACAGATAGCTGGGATAAGTAGTAGTAATCCGCAATCCGGAAATAATTTTCTGTTCGCCTTTTAAGGACTCGATGACAACGGGTGTCTTTATTCCATTCTAATTTTCATTAATATAATCCAAAAAAAAACACCCCGTCAATAAATCAACGAGGTGCCTTCAGCCTGTTTTACACCGTAAAACATATTCTTAAAATTCCTATAATTCGTTGTAGTAATCCAATCCAAGGTGCGTGATCAAATCTTCGCCCTGAATATAACGCAAAGTATTTTCCAGCTTTATCAATTGCTTAAAGATATCGTGCATCGGTGGCAATCCTTCTTTGGTCTGTGGTGACTTAAAGAAGAAAGACAACCATTCCTGAATTCCGCCCATTTTAGCTCGACTGGCAAGATCCAGTAATAACGCTAAATCCAAGACTAAAGGTGCGGCTAAAATAGAATCCCGACAAAGGAAATCAACCTTAATTTGCATATCATAATCCAGCCAGCCCCGAATGTCAATATTATCCCAACCCTCTTTGTTGTCACCACGAGGTGGGTAATAATTGATTCTTACTTTGTGGTAGATATCACCGTAGAGACTTGGATTTTTTTCCGGCTCAAAGATTTGTTCCAGGACACTTAATTTGGAAACTTCTTTGGTTTTGAAGTTGTCTGGATCATCCAGTACCTCTCCATCTCGATTACCTAAAATATTGGTAGAGAACCAACCTTTTACACCCAATGAACGCGCCTTTAAACCCGGTGCAAGAATGGTTTTCATCAGTGTCTGACCAGTCTTGTAATCTTTACCACAAATCGGCACGTTATTGTCTTGTGCCAGTTTGGTTAAAGCAGGAATATCGGCAGAAAGGTTCGGTGCACCGTTCGCGTAAGGAACGCCCATTTTGATCGCTGCGTAGGCATAGATCATACTGGGAGCGATGTCTTTGTGATTTTTTTCCAGTCCTTTCTCAAATTTCTCGATGGTACTATGTACCGCTCCTGGAGCTAAATAAATTTCGGTAGAACCACACCAAACCATGACCAGACGCTCGCACTTATTGTCCTTTTTGAATTTTTTGATATCACTCATCAACGCCTTGGCCAGATCCATTTTGGTCTTGCCCTTCTTGACATAAGTACCGTTTAGTTTTTTAACGTAATTGGGATCAAAGACGGCCTTCATGGGCTTGATCTTCTTCAATGGCGCCTTGATCTTATTGAGTAATTCCGGTTTTAATACATCGGCGTGAACTGCCGCTTCGAACATATTTTCTGGAAAAATATCCCAACCACCAAAAACGATGTCCTTAACTTTAGCCAGCGGCGCAAAGTCCTTGATTTTTGGCTCCCGATTTTCGGTCCGTTTTCCTAACCGAATGGTATTCATTTGAGTAAAAGAACCAATTGGTTCTGCAATTCCTTTGTTAATAGCCATTACACCAGCGATTAACGTTGAGGAGATAGATCCCATTCCGGGGAGTAATACGCCCAGTTTTCCTTTAGGCTTGGAAAGTTTGGATTTTTTCTTCATGTCTAAATTTTTTTTAAAATTTTTAAGCTAGTTGGCTGGTTAGCAGTTAGCTAGTTAGCCCTTTTTTATCGTGTAAAATTATATCTATTAATAAGAGTGATGGAAAAAGATGAAGCATAGTGTCTTAATTTATTTTATCAACATTCCTTATAGCCATCCTTCTTTCCGATACCATTCAATTGTCTCCTGCAATCCCGTGGCTAAATTATATTTGGGTATAAAATCAAAATCTGTTTTCAAAGCGCGAATATCGCATTTCCAGTTCAGACTTTCTAAAATATTTACTTTTTCTAGATTTAGTGCGGGCATTTTACCGATTATTTTTCCAATCGATTCATTTAAATAAGCAATTCCGCGTACCAGCCCGGTGGGCACTTTTATCTTTATCGCTTTTTTATTCAAATATTTTTTTCCGTATTTTCCTAAATCGTAGTTACTATACACACTACCATCGGCGACGAAATAACATTTTTGCCGGTGTTCGGATAACGTCGCCTTGGCGATCAATGCCACCAAATCCTTGACGTAGATAAACGTCAGCGCTTGTTCTGCCATTCCGATATAAGGCTCCAGTCCTTTATTGAGAATGGTAAAAAAAGTATAAATATCCCGCTCTCTCGGACCATAAACTGCCGTGGGTCGAAAGATCAGATACGGCAAATTTTTATATTTTTTTATCACCCGCTCTGCGGCCAGTTTGCTTTCACCGTAAGTATCAATCGGTCGTGGCGTATCGGTTTCTTTTACTAGATCTTCGGGCATATTATCCGCCGGTCCGTAAGCAGCCATACTGCTCATGTAGACAAATTTTTCTACCGGAACAGGTAAAGTCTGCAACGCATTTATCAGGTTTTCGGTGTAGTCACAATTGACCAAAAAGTAATCTTTTTTTCGATCCGCTTTGGTTAGCCCCGCATTGTGTATGACGTAATTAAAACCTTTTTCCCCTAAGTCTTTTTCCAGTTTTTTTTGATTAGAAAAATCCATTTCAAAAAACTGAATTCTTGGGTCGGTCAAAAATTGTCGACTGCTGGTTTTTCGTACGCCCGCGTAGACTTCCAGTTCCGGGTCGGCACCTAAAAATGCTTCGACTAAAAAGCTACCTACAAAACCACTGGCTCCCGTAATCAATACTTTTTTCATGTTTTGGAGTCCAGCGGTAATTCTAAAATTCGGTACCGTTTGGTCACCCGGGCATTTATGTTTTGCAATCCTTTGTTCATCATTTCATTGTCTTCCAATATCCAGGAAGCTTCGGCAGTGTGTACGCCTTTTGCCAATCCATTGGAAATAATTCGCGCGTAAAAAACACCTTCGATTCCCATCTTTCGGTATTCCTCGACGACCCCTAACAATATAATTCTTATTTTTTTTATCTTTCTTTTGCCGAGTAATAATTTGAATACTCCGGTGGGAAATAGTCTACCTCGCTTTATATTTTTTGTAATCTGATTGATATCCGGAACGGCCAGTGCAAATCCAATCATCTTTCCATCGTGTTCGGCAATTTGTACAAATTTGGGATCGATGATCAATTTTAGCCCTTCGGCCAAGTGGTCAAATTCCGCATCGGTAGCGGGTACAAAACCCCAGTTCTTATCCCAGGCAGAACGATAAATTTCCCGGACACCCGCAATCTCCTCATTCAGCTTTTTCAGGTTGGCTTCCCGTACCGTAATTCCTTTTCGCGCCAGACGCTCCTGTAACATTGTTGCCAGTTTTACAGATTTCATATTTACTTCTTCCTCAGTCACCTCGTACGCCAACAAGTCTTTGGTTTTTTTAAATCCGTATTGTTGCAGATGAGTTAAATAATAGGGCTTGTTATAAACCATCATTACCGACGGTGGGGCGTCGAACCCATCTACCAAAAGTCCGGCAGTATCATTGGTGGTAAAATTGGTCGGGCCTATCATGGCGGTTACCTTTTCTGTTTTGCACCAGTCAATGACCTGATCAAGTAAAGCTTTTGATACTTCGAAATTATCAATCACATCAAACAAACCAAAAAAGCCAACGTTTCGGTCGGCGTATTCGTTATAATTACGATTGTAAATTGCGGCAATACGTCCTACGATTTTATTATTTTCGTAAGCTAAAAAACACTGTGCTTTTGAATGTTGAAAGAAAGGGTTTTTCTTTTGAGAAAGCAGTTCTCTCTGCCCTACGTACAGTTCGGGTACGTAGTTGGGATCGTTTGCGTACAAATCGTGTGGAAAGTCAATAAATTGCTTCTGCTGTTTGGCGGAAGTTACGGCTATAATCTCCATGTTTTTCTCAAAGTATGTTTTTCGTTGTTCAAATCTCCTGTCGTTTTTTTTACAAACGCCCATTTTATCAACTAGCCCGCATTTTCCAATCTTGGAATATCCAGCTTGTCCGCAATCGCTCCGATCTTTTCAAGGGCTTCGTCGATCTGGTTTCGGGTGTGCGTAGCCATCAGGGAAAATCGAATCAACGAATCTTTGGGTGCCACGGCGGGTGTTATAACGGGATTAACAAATACCCCTTGCTCTTGTAGCATTCGAGTTAGCAAGAACGTTTTTTCGGTATCCCGGACGTAGATCGGAATGATCGGTGTCTCGGAATGTCCCGTATCCAGTCCCAGGGCTTTAAGTCCGGCCATTGCGTAGCGCGTATTGTCCCATAGTTTTTCGATTCGCTCCGGCTCGGCCTGCATCAAGTCGAGAGCAGCGACAACGGCGGCAGCATTGCCCGGTGCAATACTGGCACTAAAAATCAGCGAGCGAGCGTGGTGTTTTAAAAAATTAATCGTTTCATTATTGGCAGCAATAAATCCACCAATGGAAGCAAGTGATTTACTAAATGTTCCCATGATGAGATCAACGTCATCGGTCAGGCCGAAATGATCCGCCGTACCTCTTCCTGCTTTTCCGATAACTCCTAGTCCGTGGGCATCATCGACCATTATGTTAGCATTGTATTTTTTTGCCAGTCCCACAATTTTGTCCAGTTTGGCAATGTCTCCCTCCATACTAAAAACACCATCCACGGCGATCAGATTCAAGCCTTCTACATCCTGATGGCGCTGTAGCATTTTTTCCAGCGACTCCATATCATTGTGTCGATATTTAAGGGGACGTGCAAATGATAATCTGGCACCATCAATGATACAAGCGTGATCCAGTTCGTCTAAAATAATATTGTCTTTTCGGCCAGTCAACGAAGAAAGTACACCGAGATTTACCTGATAGCCCGTAGAAAAAACCAGGGCTCCTTCTTTGCCAACAAACCTGGCCAGTTTTTCTTCCAGTTCGATATGTAGATCCAGTGTTCCGTTGAGGAAACGAGACCCCGCACAACCGGAACCATATTTATTAATGGCTGCAATGGACGCTTCTTTTAGTTTTGGATGATTGGTTAGTCCCAAATAAGAATTAGAACCGAACATCAGTACTTTTTTACCGTCAATGATAACTTCGGTATCCTGCTCAGATTGTATCATTCTGAAATAAGGATATACACCGGCAGCTTTGGCTTCTTGTGGCGCAGTATATTTCGCCATGCGGGAGTTTAATTTATTCATATCTTAAAGCAATAGTTTTTTATAATTAGAATACCACTGACGAGCGCGGGTTCTTAAAAGACCTTCAACGATCGTAATGGTTGCAATAGCGGTTAATCCTCCGGCTAGTACATCCACAAAATAGTGATGATAAGTATATACTGCAGCGAACCAAATGCCAACAATTGTCAAAAAGAAAAAACACGCAGCGGGATATAATTTCTTTTTTAACGCAAAGTAAGTAGTCAGTATCGGGAAGGCAGAATGCATAGAAGGGATGGCCGCAAATACGTTTCCGTTTTTCTCATACATACCTTGAAAAATATCCAGTCCAACGAATTCGTCAAATTTTAGTAGTCCGGCTGCTTGCCCGGGAATATTAAATTTTTCTACGCCTAGTCCGTACATTTCAATGTACCAGGGCGGTGCTGCCGGGTAAAGATAGTAAATTGCGATGGCTAACATATTTACCAAAAAAAAGGAGAATGTAAATTGTAACATCAATCCTTTATCTCTAAAATACAAATAAAGCGCAAACGCAAATGGAACCGGTACCCACGACAAATAAAATGCGCCACAGAGCACATCCATATAGGTAGACTGGTGGTTGGCAAAGTACTGATTAGGAGTAATCAATTGTCCTGCTTCCATAATTCCAAACCAGGCCATTTCCAAATTATAGGGCTCCGCCACGTGCACTGGATTAACCAGATAATTTGGATAAACTCTTAAAGAATCATAAATCAACCAATATAACAAAATCCAGACAAAGCCATAAAATATTTTCCGGCTCACCGGATGTGCAAAAAAGGCTATCCAAAGTACTACGAGTAACATAACGTGATCATCCCGCAACTTCATCAGTCCCACTACCGCACCTAAATATAGTATCGTTAAAAGCGTAGCTACCAAAACATTTTTTGATGTAAACCGCTTAAAACTGTTTTCTTTTTCTAATTTCTCAGACTGTCCGAGAATTGATACTTTCCTTGTTTCCAACCTGCTCCTTTTTTACAAAATTTGATCCTACAATAACATCCCAAATCGGGGAACTCACACCGTACCCTTTGCTAGGTTCCTTAAAGTGATGTTTTAGATGATGGGTCTTTAACACGATCCACCATTTATGTTGAAAATCAAGGTGGTGCAAAGCGTAATGCAACGTATCATAAAAAATATAACCCGTTACGAAACCCGCAAAATAAGGATATAATAAATGGATTGGAAGAATGGTCTTGAATCCATAATAAAAAGCAAACGCTAACGGTATCGAAATCAATGGTGCCATTACTAATCGATTGGAATCATTAGGGTAATCGTGGTGTACTCCGTGCAAAAGAAAATGGATTCTTTTTCCAAATTTAGAAGTTGGGTGATAGTGAAAAACAAAACGGTGTAAAAAGTATTCCGTAAAACTCCAGGCGATTATACCTGCTACCATCATTCCTGTTCCTGCTAATAAACCCAGGGCGGGATGCAGTATACTCAGATATATAAAATACGCCACCACTGGTCCAAAAACAACAACAGGTGTCAGATAATGTACGTGGGTAAATTTTTCCAAAAAGTCGCTTTTAAACAACCGTACCGACTCGTCCTTGTTGGATATAAATAATTTTTTCATCTTAGGGTATTGTTAATATTCATACTGATAATTTCAGTCTCCAGCCTCGTGGCCCCAAGCACTAGTTGCTACTGAGCGCAGAAGCCGTCGTGTTACGAACCGAAGCTTTACCAATTTCTACCACTACTTTATTTTTACCATTTTCGCGCGTTACTCTGGAAAACAAGGAATATTTGGGATTAAAAATAAATTCCAACCACAATCTAAACCACGAATCATGGGAGCGTAAATTATCATAATACTCCGGTGCCATTGCTTTGAGTTTCTTGATATTTGTCCAGGGAATAGCCGGAAAGTCATGGTGTTCCACGTGGTAACCGATATTCATCGAAAGATTATTTAACGGACCATAATAGCTGTGCGTCTCCTGCTTACCATCGAGCGTATAATGTTCCTGTACCCAACGCGCACCCAGCGGATGCAAACCCAAAGAAAAGAACATAGAACCCACCATGTAAACGATGGCATTCCAGCCAAAAAAGTAAATCATTGCGATGTCTACTACGATGGCACAAGCAATATTGATTCCTACCCACTTGGTAAAAGTATGGACGTTTTCAACTCGGTAAGCACGACCAATTTGAAAGATAGGAAAGAACAATAACCAGAGTGATTTTCTCCACCAGGAGTTACCTACCAGCTTCGCTTCCCAGTATCCGGCAAGATCCGTATCCATTTCGTGTTCACCTTGATGTGCGTGGTGCTTGAGGTGGTAAGTACTGAAACCCTGGCCACCGGGAATGGCATTCGCCAGGTCGGCCAGAATCACTACCCAGCGATTGGCAAGACGACTTTTAAAAACCAGATTATGGGTGGCTTCGTGGATGACCACGTACATGTTGTGATTGGCCAGGGCACCTACTACCCAAGCTACGATCAGGGCTGCCCACCAGTATCCGAGTCCAAGGGTACCCATAAAGGCGGCTATACTAAATTGCAGTGCTACCAGACCTAATAGAATACCAAAAGTCCACGGATTTCGACCAAACAAGGTAGCAATTTCCGGATGGTCTTTTATCATTTTCTGACAACGTTCTACGTGGGGTTGTTTTTCGTCAGATTTAAAATATTCCGTTCTACCTAAAAGATTGTTGTTCATTTTAAATTCATTACGGTTAGGGAATCTGTTTAAAATTTTCCGAAAGTAGCACTAGCAAAGTTAACAATATTTGTCTGTTCTTTTATCATGCCCGCTTCAAATTTTTGTCTTGTTTTTCAGGGTATAAAAGTCGTTCGCGACTGTACATCAGTCTGCGTAAGGCAGTGATGTTGGACAATACTGCCAGTACCGCCAATGGTACTGTAAATACAGAGATGGTTTCGAAGACACCAAAAGGCAAAAAATCGACAAATATTTTATAATCTCCTCCCATGATACTAGAGAATACACCACAAAGAATAGCAGAAATACCAATAATCAGTATCCGCTCCGGTCGTTGCATTAACCCTACGCTACAGTTAACTCCTAACCCTTCGGCTCGTGCCCGCGTATAACTTACCATCACCGAACCGATCATAGCAATAAAGGCAAAAATAGAACTCAAGAAGTAATCCTGGGCTACCAAATAGTAACAGATTCCCAAGAACATGATCATTTCACTGTAGCGATCCAAAACCGAATCATATAATGCACCAAATGGATGCGCCAT
>Ga0209831_1001778_pt1 | contig 19323 bp, 16 predicted proteins | sample Maine_Asex4_meta_FD_187451 | JGI IMG/M metagenome (GOLD analysis project Ga0209831, IMG submission 187451) | Marine algal microbial communities from Maine, USA - Maine_Asex4_metaG (SPAdes) (version 2) | ecosystem: Host-associated > Algae > Red algae > Unclassified | place: Maine, USA | collected...
CCGGCCCCCTCCGGTTACGCTGCCGGTATCGATGGCCGCAGCACCGATGCTGGCGATCGCGACTGCGACGGGCCGGCATCAGATGCGCTATGGCGCTCTGCCGCGCAGACTCCTAGGTCGGAGAGCGTGGCGGCGAGACCGGAATCGACGACGTGATACTTCGGCGCCTTGATCACGCGCTTCGCCCGATGGCGCTGCCACGGGGAAAGGCGCCTGATCAGGAACAGCCGTTCCAGCACCTGGAGGTAGCGTTCGACGGTGGCGCGACCGAGCTTCGACTCGTTCGCCAGCACGCTGACGTTCCGGAGCTCGCCGGTGCGCAGCGCGAGCAGCTCGAGCAACCGGGCCACGTCATCGGCCTCCTTGACCCTGGCGACGTCGCGCACGTCGCGCTCGACGATGCTGCGCACGTACTCCCGGTGCCACGCCCGCGATCGTGCGGGGCGGCGGCGAACGGCCTCGGGATAGCCGCCGGCAACGATTCGTCCGGCCAGCGTCGGTCCGTGAGCGGTGCCGGTTTCACCGCGGATCGCCGTCTCGAAACCGCCGCTCAAGAGCGTTCGCAGAAACCTGCCGGGTCGTCGCTCCTTCTCCGATTCGCTCAACGGCTGCAGCCTCGCGATCTCCATCCGCCCTGCCAGCGATTCGTCGACGTCCGGCAGCAGCAGGAGATTCGTCGAACCCGTCAGCAGGAAACGTCCGGGCTGGCGATCCAGGTCCACCGAGCGCTTGATCGCGCGCAGGATCCGCGGCGCACGCTGGACCTCGTCGATCGTCACGCGCCTCGGCAAGCTCCGCACGAAGCCATCGGGATCGTCGAGCGCGGTATCGAGATAGCGGCTCTCGTCGAGACTGACGAACAGCCGCTCGGGATCCAGTCGCATCGCGAGCGTGCTCTTGCCGCACTGACGCGGACCGAGCAGGCAGACGACGGGGGTATCGCTCATGGCCTCCAGGATCGACGGAGCCAGCGAGCGTGGGACGTAGCTGTCGTCGGATGATGTCATCGCAGGAGTCCCCGCCCGTTCGCGACATACCGTCCAGCAAACAGTTCTCTCGTCTGATTGTACGATGAAGCCTCGTCTGATTGTACGACGAGGCCCTGTCTGATTGTACGACGAGGCCCTGTCTGATTGTACGATGAACCCCCGTCCGATTGTCATGTGGTGGGTCGTCCCATTGACAGTCATCTCAGCTGTCGGAGCTTCCCGTACCGAAAGATGACGAGATCTATCGACACCACATCACGGTGGAACCGATGACGGTGGGGAACGGGGTGAACCTTCCGCCCGGAAGTGAGGGGCGACCTGGGCAGCGCGTCATCGAGCCTGAACGGCTGGTCTTTCTCGATGAGACCGGCACGATCCCGAAAATGGCCCCGCGCTCCACATGCCATGCTTGATATTCATAACTAGTTTGATTTTCAAGTATGACCTGGCCTCGCTTCCACCCGCTGTCCGACCTTCCTCCGGTCGATGAGCTGACAGCCGCGGATTTCGCTCGCGAGTTCTCCGCCGAGTCGCGCCACACCGAGTTCGAGCAGGGCATATCCCATCGCAAGCTCGCCGACGCGTTGGTCGGCTTCTCGAACGCCGACGGCGGTGTCGTGCTGATCGGCGTCTCGTCCACCGGCAAGGTGGTCGGCCTGGACAGCGTCGGCGAGCGCGAGCTGCACGACGCGTTGTCGAACGTCCTCAATCCGGGACGGTACTCGGCTCGCCCGTTGCGCGTGGGCGAGCGTGACCTGCTGGTGCTGTGCATCGAGCGCCGACGAGAAGGGTTCGCGCAGACGAGCGACGGCGCGATCCTTCAGCGTCAGGGAGCGAGCAACCAGCCGCTGAAGGGGCCCGAGCTGTCGCTGTTCGTGCAACGTCGCGCATTCGCCACGTTCGAGTCGACGGTCACGGACATCGACTGGGACGATGTGCCGCATGCGGACCGGGAGAACGCCGCCCGTGCCTGGCGCGTCGAGGTCGACGCGATCCGTGAACGCTTGCTGGAGGAGGACCTGCTGGTGCGCGAGGAGGGCCGCATCCGATTGACCGTGGCCGGTGCGCTGGCCGCGTTCTCGGCCGATGACGAGCCGCTCGGGCGCTCCGGCATCGAGATACTGCGCTACACCGGCACCGAGACCGAACCGGACCGGCGCGAGCGGTTTTCCGGTACGGCCGACGCGATGGTTCGACAGGCCGAGCGCTTCGTGCTGGACACGTTGGGCAAGCACTCCGTACGGGTCGGCATCAAGCGCATCGACATGGATCGGCTGCCGCCCCTCGTCCTGCGCGAGACGCTGGCCAACGCCGTGGCCCATCGCTCGTACGAAGCGCGTGGTACCTGGACGCGGGTCGAGATTCGTGCCACCGGCGTGACCGTCCGGTCTCCGGGCACGCTGCCCGAATCGCTGACACTCGAGGACATCCGCGACCGGCAGTTCGCGCGCAACCCCAAGGTGCTCGGCTTCCTGCGCCGCGTGGGGCTGGCGGAGGACCTCGGACTCGGCATCGACAGGATCGAGGACGAGATGGCTGCCGAGCTGCTGGCAGCGCCCCGGTTCGAAGAAGGTCCGAGCTGGTTTCAGGTCCATCTGCCCGTGTCGGGATCGTTCGCTCCGGAGGAGCGGGCCTGGATACTGGAGCTCAGACGGGAGCGAGCGCTCGATCGTCACGATGCGCTGTTGATCGTTCATGCGGGCCGCGTCGGCAACGTGACCAACGCGTCAGCCAGAGAGTGGCTGGCGCTCGATCGGGACGAGACGCGCCGGGCGTTGCGACGATTGCTCGACAAGGGGATCTTGATCCAGCATGGCGAGCGGGGTGGTACCCGGTACTCGCTTGCCGAGGCGCTGGGCATGCCCTCCCCGGAACGACTCGAGCAGGATGTACGGCAGCAGGTCGTGCTTCAGCTCGCCAGGGAAGGCCCCGTCACCAATGCGCTCGTGCGGGAACGTCTGAGTCTGGGCCGGGGTCAGGCGGTCGGTCTGTTGCAGTCCCTGGTCGACAGTGGTCAGCTTGTTCGTACCGGCGAGAAGCGGGGCACCCGGTACGAGTTGCCGGGCAGCACCGACTGAGTGATCGGCGTCGTCGTGATGGTGGACGCCCGTAGCCGACTCGCCAGTCCCACGAATGAAGGGGTGGTCATCGGAGTTGCTCCTGGAGAGCACGTCGTTCACGGCGGGGAGGAATGGGGGCACGGCAGAGCTGACGGACCGTTCATTCATGACGCCGGTCCGTTCGGCAACGGCTCGTCCAGCGCAGGCTTCGCGGAGACGGCGGATCCGGTAGCGGGGCAGGGGAGCGAACGACACGATGACGGGCCGAGCGACAATCGGCATCAGCGATTCGGCAGCAACGGCGTGCCCTGGAGTCCGACCATGATCGATCCCGACCGCTGGCCGGCCGACTACTTCGACGCCCGCGCCCGGTTCGCCGAGCTGGCGCGCTCCTGTGGCGCCCGCCTCGACGCCCGCGCGGTCGAGGCAGTGGGCCCGCGTGGCGAGCGGCTGTCCGTCGATGTCGCATCGCTCGGCCCCGTGCGACCCGATCGCATGATCGTGCTCGTGGGCGGCGTGCACGGTGCGGAAGGCTTCCTGGGCACCGCCGTCCAGCTCCAGGCGTTGCGCCGACTCGCGCACGATGGCCTGCCGGACGGTACCGGCATCGCGATGATCCACGCCGCCAACCCGTGGGGCTTCGCGCACGGGCGACGGGTCGACGAGAACAACGTGGACGTGAACCGGAACTTCATCGGTGCCTGTCCGCCCGAACCGGCATCGCCTCCCGGGTACGTCGAGCTCGATCCCCTGCTCAATCCGTGCCGTGCGCCGGGCGTGCGGGACGAGTTCCGGTACTGGCTCGGTGCGGGCCGGTCGATCGTGCGCGATCGTGGCGTCGCGAAGCTCGCCAGGGCGATCGCCGAGGGGCAGTACCGGTTCCCGCAGGGCCTGTTCTACGGCGGCGCGGCGGCCGGCGAATCGTGCCGGACGCTGCAGGACCTGGTGCTCGGCCTGTCGGCGAGCGCGGATCGGGTGATCGTCCTGGACGTGCACAGCGGGCTGGGTCGATCGGCCGTGGCGATGCTGATCGGCGACGGCAACGTCGGTGCGCCGGAAGATCGGCTCGATCGCCTGCGCGGGCACTATCGCCGGAGCGTGTACCTCGACCGTTCGGCGGACAACCTCTACGACGCCCGGGGCACCTTCGCCCGGTGGTGCCGACGGAGCCTGGACGACAAGCGCTGCCTGTACCTGTGCGTGGAGATCGGCACGGTCAACCCGCTCACCCTGCTGTCCGCGCTCAGGCGCGAGAATCAGGCGCACCACTGGACTCCGGTCGGTTCGGCGCCCCGCGCGCGGACCGGGCGGGCGCTGCTCGACGTCTTCGCGCCCCGCTCCCGGCGCTGGAGGAGGCGGAGCGTGGCGCAGGGTCTGGACGTGCTGGACAGGACGCTCGCGCTGCCGGCCGATCTTGCCTGAACGCTCCGTGCCCCTGAATCGTCAACGGTACCGAAAGGCGGTGGAGCGCGCGTTCAGGAGGTCGGATCGGTCGGTGCGTTCCAGTCGCCCGGAAGTGCGAGATGTCCCGCCGCTCGCGCCTTGTCGACGTAGCGTCGGTCTGCCGTGACGAAGACGCCGTCACCGAGTACCGCGATCGCGTGGTACGACGCGTCGTAGAACGTCACGCCGTGCTCGCGCGTCAAGGCGAGCGACGTGTCCAGCCAGCGACTCGACGGCGCCGATACATCCAGATCGAGCTTCATCAATGCCGCGATCCATTCGGGCGCGTGCTCCGGGAAGCGCCTCGCCACGGTGTTGCCGATCTCGTACAGCCAGAGTGCCGGTACGCTTGCGCGCACGCGCCCGTCGATGATCGCGTCGAGCAAGGTCAGCGCCCGTTCCGCCTCCGGTTCGTCTTCGGGCGGAAGCGCCCACTTCAGTATCACCGACGCGTCGGGCACGACGAGCGGCGCGCTCACCGTTCGTATCGCTCCCGGTCCTCACGCACCCAGCGAACCACTTCCTCGGTGCTGACCGGCGGCAAGGAATCGCGAAGGGCGTCGAGCTCGGTTCGAGCGTCCTGACGCTGACGCCGCTTCAACCAGGCTCGGAGCGCGTCGTTCAGGGTGCGGCTGCGCTCGCCCGACGGGATCTTGCCGAGCAGCTCCCAGGTGTCGTCATCGATCATCATGTTGATGCGGCGGCTCATTTCTCGACTCCCGTCCATCTTGGTGTGTATCTTGCCGGGCAGTCGAGTCGCAACGCCTCGGCAGCCTCCGGCACGACCCTCCGGACCGGCACCCTGGCAGTCGCCTGTCGAACGCCGTTCGTGGATCTTCCTCCTCCGCACAGGGTTTCCGGCGGTGATCGTGACGAAGGCAGGAAGATGCGCGCGATGCGCGACGCCGGCAAGCAACCGGTCCGATACGACATGTCCGCCGAAGAGTTGTTCGAGGCGACCTGCGGAACCTGGACGATCGGGGCATGCGAAAGACTGCCTGAGGGAACACGGGGAGCACGGCGACACTCCGCTGACCTTGGTCAAGTCAGTCGTGGCGCAGCCTTGCCGCCTGACTGTGCTCCGACCGATACGTCGCGACGGATCCGAGCGTCCGGGCTTCGAGATGTCACGGACCACATTGGCTGACCCCTCCGGCGGTGATGGCTCGCCGGCGTTCTGAAATCGCGGCCCGGGACCGTATTCAACCGACCGTCCCCGCTTCCCCACCGATGTCCGCACGATGATCTCGGACCGAACGAGACGCTTGATCAGGTCGCGTGCGCGATAGACATCCACATCGAACATGTTCTGAAGCGGTAACTGCTCCTGCACCTGTGCCCACCATCAACACCGCTTCCCTTCGCGACGAGCTTGCCCGACTGAAGGGCGAGTACGGCACGCTGACGTCGGCCGGAAAAGTGGCTGACGAGACCCGGGTGCTGATGAGCGTGGTGTTCGTGCTCCTGGAGCTGAGGGCCCGTGCCGGAACAACTTGCTCACGCCCAAGTTGAAAGTCCGTACACCGAAGACCTTCGGCGCGGCGAAACGTCCAACTTGTTTCGCGGCGGGCCCTGATGGTCGCCATCTTCCTGGAGAAGACGACGAGGAGGAACAGCGCCAACTCCCGCTTGCCGCCCTCCCGGACGGGCAAGGACGAAAGTGCCACCCGGCCCGGCACCCGGCCCGGCACCCAGGCCAGGGGCTCGGCAGGTCAGGCTCAGCGGGCCGGCAACACGCGCACCGTGGAGACGAGCCAGACCCTCGAGGTGCGCACCTGCGCCTGCTGCGGGGAGGATCTGTCGGACGTGGCCGCCGCGGGTCACGAGCGACGCACGCGCATCGACATCGTGTTCGAGAAGACGGTCGAGCACGTCGATGCCCGGATCGAGACCTGCCCGAGCTGCGAGGGCACGACCAGGGCGCCCTTCGCCTCGGGCCTGAAGGGCCCTGTGCGGTACGGGCTCGGGATCAAGGCGTACGTGCTGAACCTGCTCGTCACCCAGATGGTCTCGCTCAACCGGGCGGCCAGGCTGATGTACTCGATGATCGGGCAGCTGATCTCGGCAGGCGACGTTCCTGCGCCACGTGCTCGAGCTGCACGTCGCCCTGGGGCGCCGGGAGGCGCAGACGATCGAGGCGCTGCTGGCCAGCCCGGTGATCCACCTGGACGAGACGTCCATGTCCATGCGGGTGGACGGGAAGAACCAGTGGGCGCACGTGGTCAGCGCCGGGGATCGGGTGCTCAAGCGGGTCCATCCGAACCGGGGGCTCGCGGCGATGCTCAGGGCCTGTGAAGGAATGAGGGGTGCATCCTGTCGCTTCGCAGGGCGTGCCAGCCCAGGCGCGAGGAGCGGAGCCTGGCAGGGCCGGGCGACCGACGAGCAACACCGGATGGCGCGCCCTGCGCAGCGACCCTGCGGGCCGGCCCTGTGCGTTCGTCCCACGGCGTTGCTCACCGCGAGGGTAGCCCCGCTACCCTCGTTCAAGGTCATGCAGAAGGTGTCGGGCACCTTCGGGAAGGCGCGCTACGCACAGGCGTATTGCCGGATCTCCAGCTACCTGCAGTCGATGGCGTACCGGGGGATCAACCCCCTGGTGGCCATCCAGAGCGCATTGAGCGGACAGCTCTACGCGGAAGGGTAGGAGCAGTTACTCCCGCGGAACATGATCCACGGCCGATACGCGCGGCTGACCGCGCTTGGCGATCGCCTGGGACAGACCGTGCACGAGCGCACCGATCCCCTCGTCGCGGTACCACTGCAGGTGGCACACGAGCCGGGTGCGGTCGTCGCCCCGGCGACGCCGCAGACGATCCGCGAGAAAGCTCGCATGCCCTCATCCTGTGCTTCAATGCGGGGCGCTGGCCTCGAGGCGGAACCGGGTACGGTCGAGCGCCTCGACATCCAGCGCGGCAGGCCGTGCGTTCACCCGTACGGTGACCTCGATGTTCCGACGTGACCGGCAAGAGGCTGCCATGACGACGCCCGATTCTTCGTCGACCGGCCCCGCTCCCCGTCGGGCGGCTTCCGGAACCGCCCGCCGATGACGGCATCGCCTGCCCGCTGGCGCCTGCACCGCGCCGGCATCGTCAACGTCTACCAGTACGAGGACGAGGTGCTGCACTTCGGCGGCGGGCGTCTGCTGCTGCGTGGCGTCAACGGCTCGGGCAAGTCGACGGCGATGAACATGCTGCTGCCGTTCCTGCTGACCGCCCGGCAGGGGCGAATCGACGCCGCCGGCGAGCAGAGCGGCATCCTCAAGAGCTGGATGCTCGGCGGTCGCGACGACGCCCAGCCGGTCGGCTACCTGTGGATCGAGTTCGAGCGCGACGGCGAGTTCCTCGTCTGCGGCTGCGGCATCAAGGCCAACCGCACGTCCGATTCGGTGAACACCTGGTGGTTCGTCACGTCCCGCCGGCCGCGTGTGGACCTGGACCTGGTCGAGCGCGGCGTGCCCCTGTCGGCCGACGCGCTGCGTGCCGCGCTCGACGGCGACGAGGTGTTCGGGCACGACCGCCGCCGCGACTACCGATCGTCGATCGAGCGGCACCTGTTCGGCGGTGCCTCGCTCGATCAGCACATCGGTCTGATCAACGTGGTGCGCTCGCCGCGCGTCGGCGACCGGATCGACGTCGAGCTGCCCGAGCACCTGGTCGACGCGCTGCCGCGACTCTCCGACCAGGCGCTGGCCGAGGCCGCGCAGCCGCTCGACGATCTCGAGGAGCACCGTCGCAACGTCGCCGAGCTTGCGCGCACGGTGGAGGCGATCGAGGCGCTGCTGGAGATCTACCGCGCGTACGCCGCGACCGAGCTGCGGGATCGGGCCGAGGCGGGCCGCGAACGCCTCGATACGCTGCGTGCGCGCCGGCGTGCGGAGCGTCGGCAGGGCCAGACGCTGGAGCAGACGCAAGGTACGCTCGCGACGCTCGACGGCGAGATCGGCACCCACGAGGCGACCCTCGTCCGCCTGCGTGTCGAGATCGACGCCCTGCAGGAGTCGGACGTCTACCGCGAGGGCCGACAGCTCGCTCCGTTGCGCGATCTCGTTGCCGTCGCCGCCCGCCAGGCGAGCGAGGCGCGGGAGCGCGTCGCCGGGCGGGAACGGCGTGCCGGCGTGACGCGCGAGGCGCTGTCGAGCGCGCGCCGCCGCGCCCACGGCGATCACGGCGAGCTGAACGAGGCGCTCGCGAGTGCCGGCGTGCTCGGCGAGCGCTGCCGTCTCGTCAGGCGCGTGCCCGGCGCCGTGCCGCTGGACGAGCGTCCGCTCGGCGTCGCACCGGACGACACCGAGGCCCGCGAGCCGGCCGGGACGTTCGAGGCCACCGCCGTCGAGCGGGAGCTCGTGGCGGTGCGGGCGGCGGTGCGACAACGGCGAGCGGACCTCGACGAGCTGCGCGCGGCACGCGGTGCGCTCGACGTGGCCGAGCGTCGCGTCGAGCGGGCGGAGTCGGCGCGCGATCTCGCCGCCGACTCGGCCGCCGCCGCCGCGACGCGGCTCGCCGCGTGCCACCGTGCGCTCGACGCGGCCCGGCACGACTGGCGCGAGCGTGCGCGCGCCTGGTCCGGCGAGGTGCTCGCGTCGTGGCGAGCCGCCTTCGGCGAGGCCTCGCCCGGCGCCGTCGCCAGCCTCGCCCGAGGCGGTCCCGCGGCCGATCCCCGGAGCGCCTTCCCGAGCAGCGCACCGGACGACGTACCGGTCGACGACGAGCGAATCCTGCACGCCACGCTCGCGCGCGAGGCGCAGGCGCTGATCGAGCACCACCGCGACGTGGTGACGGCGCTCGATGCCCGCCTGGACGGGGAGCGGCGGGGTCGCGACGAGGCGCAGGCGCTGGTCGACACGCTCGCCGCGCGCGACGAGCCCGACCCTCCGCGTCTCGACTGGCAGCGCCCCGCCGATCACACGCTCGCCGATCTTGTCGACTTCGCTCCGCACCTCGACGACGCGGCCCGCGCCGGGCTCGAGGCCGCGCTCCAGGCCTCCGGTCTGCTCTCGGCTCGCGTCGTCGACGGCACGGCGTTCGCGCTCGACAGCGGCGAACTCGTCGCCGTCGCGGGCGATGCCGTGCCGAACCCGCTCGGCGAGCTGCTGGTCGTCACCGTGCCCGCGCGTCTCGCCGCCGAGGTCGACGCCACGCTCGTGGAGCGTCTGCTCGACTCGATCTCGTCGGATCCTGCGAGCGCGGCCCCGAACGCGGTCGCCCCCGACGGACGCTTTCGCGTCGGCGCTCTCGCCGGCCGGCACGCGAAGACGCGTGCCGACCTGGTCGGTGCGAGCGCCCGGCGCGAGGCGCTCGAGCGCGAGCGTGCGCGGGCCGCGGAGGCACTCGAGGCGGCGCGGGCCGTCGTGTCGGCAAGCGAGCGCGAGCGCGAGCGACGCGCCGGCGAGCGCGACGAGGCACGACGGGGGCGCGAGGCCCTGCCCGATCTCGACGAGCTCGTCGCCGCGCGGGCGGACGTGGCTGCGGCGAATGCCGAGCTCGAGCGGCTCGACGGCGAACGAACGGCGGCCGCGCGACGCGTGGGCGAGGCCGAGCGCGAGTCGATCGAGGCCTCGAACGCGCTGCAGCGGCTCGCGACGACACTCGCGTTGCCGAGCGATGTCGTCGCGCTCGACGCGTTCGCCGGCGACCTCGTCGAACTCGGCGCGGCGCCGCCGAACGCTGGCGCGCGGTCATCGCCGATCGGGACGAGGCGCGCGCGGCCGCGTCCGCCGCCGACGCCGAGCACGCCGCCGAGGCTGCACGTCTCGAGACGATCGAGGGCAGCGTCGGCGTCGCCTACGCCGAGGTGCTCGAGCGACGCGACCGATGCGTGCACGACGCCGAGGCCGCCGACAGGGCGCTGCGCGGGTGCCGCGAGGCGCGGGACGCGGCCCTGTCCGGCGTCGCCGCCGCCGAGGCCGCGCTCGAGCGGGCCGTCGAGGAGCGCCAGCGGAGCGAACACGGGTGCGAGGAGGCGCGCCGGACGCTGGTCGCGGCCCTGTCCGTGCCGGGGCTGCGCGACGCGCTGGCGGTCGATCCGGGAGTCGGCGACGGTACGCCCGCCCAGACGGTCCCGACGACGCCCGGTGCCGACGGGTTGCGCGAGCTGCTGGATGCCGTCGAGCGTCTGGTATCCGGGACATCGCGGACCGATGCCCCGGGAGAGGCGGGCGCGAGGGCCGGACGCGTCGGACCCGACGGTGTCCGTCAGTCGCTGCGGCAGCGCCGCGATGCCCTCGGTGCCGGCTGGGACGCCGACGCCCTGCAGCCGGACCCGGCGCTGCCGCTCGCCATCGAGGTCGACGGCCCGTCGGGGCGGGCGCCGCTGGCCGCGGCCGGGCGGGCGGCGTTCGAGCAGCACGCGCGGCTCGCCGCCCTGCTCGACAGCCGTCAGGACGACGCGCTGCGCGAACTCCTGCAGGGGCTGATCGCGCGCGAGGTGGCCGAGAAGGTGCACGGCGCCGAGCGTCTGGTCGAGCTGATGAACGCGCGCCTGACGACCGTCCGGACCTCGCACCAGGTCGGCGTGCGGCTGCGCTGGCGTCGCTCCCCGGAGCTCGATCCGGCGACGGCCCGCCTGGTGGAGCTGCTCGCCACGCTGCCGGATCTGCGGACCGCCGAGGACGAGCGCGAGCTGCGCGCGGCGCTCTCCGCGCGGCTGGCCGGCGAACGGGCGGCGCGTCCCGACGTCACCTACCGCGAGCTGATCGCCGATACGCTCGACTACACGCACTGGCACGAGATGTCGGTGATGCTCGGGCGCGCCGACGGAGGCGAGACGAAGCTCGGCCGACGCACGCCGCTGTCGGAAGGGGAGAAGAAGCTGGTCACCTACCTGCCGCTGTTCGCCGCCGTGGCCGCCTCCTGCGACTCGCTGGCGGAACGGCACGCCGGCCCCGGCGGCGCGCGGTCTGGCATCGCCCGGTTCGTGCTGCTCGACGATGCGTTCGCGAAGGTGTCCGAGGACAATCACCCCGCGCTGTTCGGTCTGCTGGTCGACCTCGATCTCGACCTGATCGCCACCAGCGAGCGGCTCTGGGGCACGCACGCGAACGTGCCCGAACTCGCGATCACCGAGGTCGTGCGCGATGCCGAGGCCGGCGTGATCCTGCTCGAGCACTACCGCTGGGACGGGCACACCCTCGTGCGCCGGGACGGGGCGTGAACGGCGAGGACGTCAGGCGCGGCGAGGGCGATGTGCCGTCACGCGCGCGGCTGCTGTTTCGCTATGTCGGCGGCGACGAATGGCGCGAGTACCGGATCATCCTCGGGGTGTTCGCCGGCACCTTCTTCGCCGAGTTCACCCCGGACGAGGTTGCGGCCGCCGTCGCGGGCGACGCGGCAGCGAGCGTCGACCCGGCGGTGATCCCCGAGCGCCTGGAGAGCCTGCGGCGCTGGGGCAACCTGACGGTGTCCTCCTCGGTCGGCAACCCCGCCAGCCTCGACGACTACTATCGGCGGCGCCGGCGCTACCTGATCACCCGCGCCGGGCAGGAGGTGTTCGAGCTGGTCGAAGGGGTGCTCGGCGGGGTCGACGAGATCGGTGATGTGCAGGCGGGACGGCTGCGCGACCTGCACCGCGCGCTCGGGGTCCTGCTCCTGCATGGGCAGGACGGGTTCGAGCGCACCGGCGCGGACGACCTGAGCGATACCGTGCGCACGGTGTTCGACCTGCACGAACGCTTCACCAGCGAACTCACCCAGTTCTTCGCCGAGCTGAACCTCTGGCAAAGCCGCTACGATCTCGATGCCGACGAGATCCGCTTCTTCGCCGGCGTCCTGGTCGATTACGTCGCCGAGCAGCTGACCGAGATCGAACGCATGACGCGTCCGATCTCGCGTGCCCTCGAGACGCTGCTGCCGAGCCTGCCCGAGCTCGTGCCGGTGCTGCGGGCCGGTCTCGCCGGACGGGTCGACGAGGCCGGTCTCGCCGGGCGGGTCGCGGTGCGACGCCTGGCCGGTACCCGCGAGGAGGACTGGCGCCATCTCGCCAGCTGGTTCATCGCAGGTCCCGGCGAGGTGTCGCGGCTGGACCGGCTGACGCGTCAGGCGGTGGCCTCGGTGCGCACGCTGACGGCCAACCTGACCCGCCTGTCGCGGGCCGGGCTCGGGGCGACGTCCCGGCGCTCGGACTTCATCCGCCTGGCCGCCCACTTCGACGCCGCGACGTCGGTCGAGCAGGCGCACGTCGTCGCCGCCGCCGCGTTCGGGCTCGGTGCCTGTCGCAGGCTCGACGTGCCCTCGGCCGACGCCGACGATCCGGTACCGACGCCCACCGCATGGCGCGACGCCCCGCGCGCCGTGGTGCCGGTATCGCTGCGCGAGCGCGGCGACACGACGCAGCGCGGTCGGACCACGCCGGTACGCGATCGCTCGGCGGAGCGCGAGCGGCTGGCGGGTGCCCGCGAACGACGGCGCGTGGCCGAGCGCGTCGTCGCCGACGAGCTGCTGGATGCTGCCGGGGAGGGGGGCCGGGTCGACGGTGCCCGGCTCTCGGTCGGGGCGTTCGTGTTGCTGCGTGACCTGGTGGGACGGTCCGCGCTCGCCCGCTCGTCCGAGGGCGGGCGACGGACCGTGCTCGCCGACGGGCTGCGCTGCAGCGTGCACCGCGAGCCCGGGGCGAACACCTGCGTCGAGTGTCCCGACGGGCGGTTCGCGATGCACGGTCTGGTTGTCGTCGTGACGCGCGCGGGCGGGGCCGACCCGGGCCCGGTGCGAGCGGTCCCGTGAGCATGGCTGCGAGCGATCCGCACCGAGCGCTCGACCTCAGGGCCGCGGCGCGCCACCTCGTCGTCCATCCACTCGTGCTGGCCGAGCGCGAGGCCGATCTGTTCCTGCTGATCCGGCGTCACGAGCGGACGCTCGATCGCTGGTTCACCCAGCGGTTCGGCTACCGGTTGCAGGTCACGGCCGACACCGCGCGGCTGTTCAAGTCGAGCGTCGTTGCCCGGTGCCGGCCGCTGTCGACGACGGGCCGGCAGCCGAGAGCGTTCTCGCAACGCGAGTACACGCTGCTCGCCCTGGCGCTGGCAGCCGTCGCCGCCGGTCCGAACATCATCAGCCTGCACGATCTGGTGCACGAGATCCGCTCGGCGGCGACCGATGCGAACGTCGCGCTGAGCGAGGAGCCGACCGATCGGCGCGCGCTGGTCACGGCCCTGAAGTGGATGGTCGGCCACGGCGTCGCGATCGAGCTGCACGACCGGATCGATCGCTACGCCCGCGACGACGCGGCCGACGCGGTGCTGAGGATCCGCCCCGATCGCGTCGCCTTGCTGCCGCTGCCGGTGCTCGCCCGCAGCGAGAGCGTCGAGACGCTCGTCGATCGTGACGACCGACGCGCCGCGTCGCGCGTCTGGATGCGCTCCCTGCTGCTCGAGGAGCCGGTGCTCTACCGCGACGACCTGGACGAGGCGGAATGGACGGAGCTGCGCCGGCGCCTCGGCGAGGAAGCGGCGATCTTCGACGAGATGTTCGGTCTGTCGATCGAGGCGCGTGCCGAAGGCATCGTCGCCATCGATCCGGAGGGCACCCTGAGCGACAGCCGTTTCCCGCTCGGTGGCACCCTCGGCCAGGCCGCGTTGCTGCTGATCGAGCGGCTCGCGGCGTCCGACGAGACGTCGTTCACGCACGAGGCCGTCGTCGATATCATCGCCGCACTCGCCCAGGAGCGCCGTCGCTACTGGTCGCGTCTGGCCGAGGAACCCGAGCGCCTGGCCGACGAGGCGCTCGCCCTGCTCGACGCGCACCGTCTGGCCACCCGTGACGCAGAGGATCGCGTTCGCCTGCTACCCGCCGCCTGGCGCTACGCGGTCGCCGAGCGGATCGAGGACACGTCGTCCGCGTCCGACGGGACGGCGCCGGAGGCGGATCGACAGGCAGCGCTGTTCTGATGCCGCGAGCCATCCCCGAGTCGCTGCGTCGGCCCGCACTCGCCGGACTCTGGACGCTCGCCCGCGATCGGCTGAATCGTCACGGCGATACCCGCCGCGGCACCGTTGCCCGTCCCGATCTCGATCCGGAGGCCGCGCTCGCGCTCGGGTCCCTGCTCGGTCATCGACCGACCCGGCGAATCGATCTCGCCGAGCTCGAGCGCGCATTGCTCGCACGCGGCATCGGTGACGATCTCGACGATGCGCTGATCCGTCTCGGCCATCCGCCGTCCGAGCGGGCGCGCCGGCGACGCGAGATGCGGGTGCGCAAGGTGGCGGCGCTGATGGCGCTCGATCGCGCCGTCGATGGCTGGCCCGAGCCCTGGGCCACCGACTGGCGCGACGCGGTGGCGCGAGCAGGGCTGGTCGCGGCGCTCGAGGCGGAGGCCGTCACCGAGCGGGTCGATCAGGTGCGGCGTCTGCTCGATCGGCTCGACGCGCTCGACCCGCCGGGCGCGAGTCGCACCGAGCTGTCAGCGATGCTCTACGGCAGTTCGCACGCGCTCGATCCGGGCACGTCGCTCGCCGCCCTCGTCACGCAGGCGCTGCGCCTGCGCGTCGGTCCGTTCGAGGGGCGTGCGCTCTGGGAGCGCGCCGGCGTGCTGTTCGACAAGGTCTCGGCACCGGCGCTCGTCTGGGCGCTGCCGGTACTCGGCGACTCGCCGCTCGATACCCAGGTCCGCACGGCGACGATGGCCGCCCTGCCGCTGCACCTGAGCCTGGTGGCGTTGCAGCGCTATCCCGTCGGGGTCGCGCGCGGGACGCCGGTGCTCGTCGTCGAGAACCCGCGGCTCGTGGAAGCCGCGGCCGAACGCGCGCTCGGCGCCTGCGTGATCGCGACGAATGGCAACCCCTCGACAGCCGTCACCACGCTGCTCGGACAGCTTCGGCTCGCGGGCGCCACGCTGCGTTGCCACACCGACTTCGACGCGTCCGGCATCGGTATCTGCCGCCGGCTGCACGAGGCCGGTTGCAGTCCGTGGATGATGGGCGAGCGCGACTACCTCGCCGCGGTCCGCTCGGCCGGCAAGCACGGTGCGCGGCCGCTCACCGACGACCGATCCTGCGGGCCGACGCCCTGGGAACCGGCGCTCGAGGGCGCGTTCGAGCGGTACGGGATCATCGTCCACGAAGAACTCGTGCTGGACGAGGTGTTGGGAGGGTTCGACGCCGGCGGAGCGTCGGGGCCGCACCGATCAGCCCGTTCCTGATCGCGGGCCGACGACCGACCGCCAGCCATCGACGAACCCGATCGCGTCCGCCTCCCCGGCCCGGCGGAACGCTGCCGGTGCGCGCGGTGCCGCGACGACGCACCGGCCTGGCGATCCAGCACCTTCTCCCTGAAGCGGTCGGCGGCATGGCCGAGAACAGGATCGAGAAGGGGAGGAGCAGCCTCTCCGCGTGGATCCAGGCGCCGGAACAGGAGGCTGGGCGACATCAACGGAAGGGAGCGGTATCAGGTCCCCGAGCATCAAGCGTCGTCCGGTCCGTCGCGGACGCCACGGTGGTCGAACTGGAATTCTCGATCGTGGAATACATCGTCCAGCCGGAGGGGAGGGGCGGCAACGGCAGGGTGCTGCACGGCGGCAGCTTCGTCGAGGCCGAGCCCGATCGACGATCCGGCCGGGAGAGCGGCGAGCGGGGCGGCGATGTAGTCGATCCGGAACAGGAGCGGCGCAAGCTCGGACATCACCTGCATCCCCCCGATCCCGAGTTCTTCGGGCAATGGTCGTGGTCGGTCAGGGACGGCGGCCTCCGGCACGTCGGCCGACGCTGACGCGCGGCGCGATGCGTCGTTCCGCAGCATGCGGCGCGTGGAGCGGAGGTTGCGCGAAGTCGATCAGCGACTACGCTTCAGGGGCGGTCGGCGAGCGGAGCCGGCACCCGCGCGCGTCCCGGACTCCTGATCTCGCTCCGCCCGTACCTTCGGAAACGCAGGACCTATGGCACGAGTGATCGCGGTGGCGAACCACAAGGGCGGCGTCGGCAAGACGACCACGGTGCACAACCTCGGCGCGGCACTCTTCAAGCGCGGCCGCCGGGTATTGCTCATCGATGCGGACGCGCAGGCGAACCTCACCACGGCACTCGGCGCGCGTCCGTGGGAACTCTCGCGCGACAAGCGCACCCTCGCCCATGTGCTCGCCGGTGTGACGCCGGTCGGCGAGGCGATCGTCTCCGACCCCTCGCGCCGCAGACCCGCGCTGCTCGGCGCGAGCGGCGCGCTCGTGGTGGTCGAGGAGGTGCTGGTGGCGAGGGACGTTCCGCCGACGCGCCTCGGACGATTCCTGGCGGCGATCGACGACGATTACGACTACGTGCTGATCGACTGTGCGCCGGGCGTTTCGCGCGTCACCAGGAACGCGATGTGCGCCGCGAGCCGGGTACTCGTCACGACGACGCTCGAAGCCCGCTCGATCGCGGGCATGGCATCGCTGAACGCGACGGTGCAGGACCTGGCCCAGCGCTACCGGCCCGAACTGCGCCTGCTCGGTATCGTGCCGACCATCCACGACCGGCGTCAGGCCTCGCAGAACACCCGTCTCGCGGAACTCGAGCGTCGATTCGGCATGAACCTCACGGTCTTCGGGCCCATCCCGCGCACCGCGCGCATGAGCGGCGAGGGGGGCTCGGCACGGTGCGTGGTCGAGACCTCGACGGCCAACCCCGGCGCGCGCGCCTACCTCGAGATCGCCCGGCGCATCGACACCTTGCAAGGTTCGAACACGTCTCTTCATCCGGACTTCGCCGCGGAGGTCGCGAGCGCACGCTACGAGGAGGACGAGCCGAGAGCGCTCGCCGCCACGGCCTGAACCGTCAGGGTCCGTGGAGCGCGGTCATCCGTGATCTCTCGATTCGCGGTTCACGTATCCGGCATTCGCTCAACCGTCGACCGACAACGCCGCCGTCGACGCCTGCACGTCCATCAGCAACTTCGCGGCCCGCTCGGACGAGGCCGGATTCTGGCCTGTCACCAGCAGTCCGTCGGCCAGCACGAACGGTGCCCAGTCGTCGCCCTTCTCGTAGTGGCCACCGTTGGCTGTCAGCACGTCCTGGACGAGAAACGGCACGACGTCCGTCAGGCCCACCGCCTGCTCCTCGGTGTTGGCGAACCCGGTGACGCGCTTGCCGGCCACCAGGTGTCGGCCATCGGCCGCCATGACGTCGCGCAGCACGCCGGGGGCGTGGCAGACCGCCGCCACCGGGCGGCCCGCGGCGATGCTCTTCTCGATCAGCGCGATGGAATCCTTGTCGCTTGCCAGGTCCCACAGCGGACCGTGCCCGCCGGGGTAGAACACCGCATCGACGTCGTCGTGCGAGATATCCGCCAGACGTGCGGTGTCGGCCAGCGCCGCCTGGGCCGCGTCATCGTCCTTGAAGCGCCGGGTCGCGTCGGTCTGCGCCTCGTCGGTGTCGCTCGCCGGATCGAGCGGTGGCTGGCCGCCGGCCGGAGAGGCGAGCGTGACGTCGACACCGGCGTCCTTGAAGACGTAGTACGGGGCCGCGAATTCCTCGAGCCAGAAGCCGGTCTTCTCGCCGGTGTCGCCGAGGGAGTCGTGCGAGGTCAGGACCATCAGGATCTTCATGCGTCGTGCCCGTGTGCGTGTGCGTGAGGGGCGCGGAGCATGACGCACCCACCGGGCGGGGACGACCGGCTTTGGTCAATCTATACGCCCTATACGCCGATCCATGTACCGTCCGTACCCTCGTCTTCCGGAAGGGCGACCCCATGCTCGCGATGAGCGGTCTCGATCACGAGCTGCAGCCCGTCTCCGACCCGAGGCTGCAGCCTCTTCGTTCCAAGTGACAGTCCCGCGAACTCACGCACCGTTCCGCATCGCGAACGATGTACGGTGCTCGAATGATCGATGACTCGAACGACTCCGAACAGCCCGTCGGCAAGCGCATCGCGACCGATGTGATCCACGATGCCGGTGACGAGCCCGGTGGCGTGCTGCACCTGACCGTGCACCACGCCCTGCTGGCCGCGGTGTGCCAGTTCATACCGATCCCGTTCCTGGACGACGCGGCGGGCGACCGGGTGGTACGGCGGCTGGTCGACAAGCTGCTCGAGCGCAACGGTCGCGGCTACGGCGCCGACGCGGTGGCGCCCCTCTACGAAGGTCCGGAACGAGGCGTGGCGGACAAGGTCGGCGGGTTCTTCAAGGGCCTGATCATGAAGCCGGTGAAGAAGGTCCTGCGCACCGCGTTGATCGTCATCACGATCCGTCGCGCGATGTTGACGGCGGCGCGGGTGGTGTTGCTGGGACGAACGATCGATCGTTGCCTGGCCCGCGGCGAACTGGCCGACGACGTGTCCGAGGTCCGCAGACGCGAGCGCGCCGTGCAGATCGATGCCGCCGTGCGCGACGTGATGGCATCGCCCGAGCGGCGCGGCCTGCTGAAGCTGATTCGGGAGAGCGCCTCGTTGCTGCGCGATGACGGTCCGGCGCCGCAGGTACCGGTCACCGCCGCGGTGGATGCGGACGCCGCCGAGGCCTCGCTGAACCCGAACGAGCGTCGACGGCTGGAGCGGGCCACCACCGAACTCGAATCGAAACTGCGGTCCGAGGAGCAACGCGGCATGCTGGCCTCCGTGGACGCGGCGGTGGACGCCCGGTTGAGCGTGATGGCCTGATGCATCGAGCGGGCAAGCGGACGATCCGGTCCGGGACGCTCGGCCAGGCGCCCGCGTTCAACTACGTCGGATCCTGACGACCTTCATGACCTCGAACTCCAGGCCCGCGACGAAGTCGGTGTCCGGGTAGTAGGTGAGGTTGACCGATGCTCCCACGAGGCTTCGATACCGCTTCTTCCGGCTGTACTTGAAGGCCACCGCGTAGCCGTCGAGCATCAGCGTGTTGAGAAACCAGTCACCACGCTCGCGCTGCACGTGGCTGGTCACCTTGACCGC
>Ga0209831_1001779_pt1 | contig 19320 bp, 16 predicted proteins | sample Maine_Asex4_meta_FD_187451 | JGI IMG/M metagenome (GOLD analysis project Ga0209831, IMG submission 187451) | Marine algal microbial communities from Maine, USA - Maine_Asex4_metaG (SPAdes) (version 2) | ecosystem: Host-associated > Algae > Red algae > Unclassified | place: Maine, USA | collected...
CTCATTTCATGCAAGATACCCCTTTTCGCGCAGGAAGGCGAGGAGGGCGTCGGCGGCCTCCTCCGGGGTGCGGTCGGTGGTCGAGAGGCGGATCTCCGGGTTATGCGGGGGTTCGTAGGGGCTGTCGATGCCGGTGAAGTTGGCGATCTCGCCCCGGCGGGCTTTCGCGTAGAGACCCTTCACGTCGCGCGCCTCTGCCACTTCCAGCGGAGTGTCGACATGCACCTCGACGAACATGGCCTCGCCCATCATCTGCCGCGCCATGCGCCGTTCGGAGCGGAAGGGCGAGATGAAGCTGACCAGCACGATCAACCCCGCATCGACCATCAGTCTGCCGACCTCCGATACCCGGCGGATATTCTCGACCCGGTCGGCATCGGTGAAGCCCAGATCCTTGTTCAGCCCGTGGCGCACGTTGTCGCCGTCGAGGATATAGGTATGCCGCCCCGCCGCGTGCAGCCTTTGCTCCAGCGCGTTGGCGATGGTGGACTTGCCCGACCCCGAGAGGCCGGTGAACCACAGCATCACGGGCTTCTGTCCCTTCAGCCCGGCCCGCGCCTCTCGGTCGATCACCAGCGCCTGGCGGTGGATGTTCGACGCCCGGCGCAGGGCGAAATCGATCATCCCCACCCCGACCGTCTCGTTCGTCATCCGGTCGATCAGGATGAACCCGCCCATATCGCGGTTCTCGGCATAGGCGTCGAAAGCGATGGTCCGGTCGAGGTTGAGGTTGCAGACCCCGATCTCGTTCAGCTCCAGCGTCCGCGCGGCCAGATGCTCCATCGTGTTCACGTCGATGGCGTATTTCGGGGCGGCGACGGTGGCCTGCGCCGTGGCCGCGCCGGTCTTCATCAGGTAGGTGCGCCCCGGCAGCATCGCCTGCTCGTTCATCCACAGGATATGCGCCTGGAACTGGTCGGCGGCGGGCGCGGGGTCGGCGGCAGCGCAGAGCACGTCGCCGCGCGAGACGTCGATCTCGTCTTCCAGCGTGATCGTGACCGACTGCCCCGCCACCGCCCGCTCCAGATCGCCGTCGAAGGTGACGATGGATTTCACGGTGCTTTCCTTGGAGGATGGCAGGGATTTCACCCGGTCACCGGGGCGGATCGTCCCGCTCGCGATCGTCCCCGCGAAGCCGCGAAAGTCGAGGTCGGGGCGGTTGACCCACTGCACCGGCATGCGGAAGGGACGGTCCTCGGCACCGTCCGCGATCTCGACCGTCTCCAGATAATCCATCAGCGTCGGGCCGTCGTACCACGGCGTGCGCTCGCTCGCCTCGGTGATGTTGTCCCCGCGCAGGGCGGACATCGGGATGGACGTAACCGAGGCGAAATTCAGCGGTTTCGCGAACTCCGCATAGGCCGCGACGATCCCGTCATGGACCGCGCGGTCGTACTCCACGAGGTCCAGCTTGTTGATCGCCAGCACGACTTTGCGGATGCCCAGCAGGGACACGATGAACGAATGCCGCCGGGTCTGGGTCAGGATGCCCTTGCGCGCGTCGATCATCAGGATCGCGACATCGGCAGTGGAGGCCCCCGTCGCCATGTTGCGCGTGTACTGCTCGTGGCCGGGGGTGTCCGCGACGATGAATTTCCGCCGGTCGGTCGAGAAGAAGCGATAGGCGACGTCGATGGTGATGCCTTGTTCCCGCTCGGCGGCGAGGCCGTCGACGAGGAGGGCGAAATCGATATCCTGACCCTGCGTTCCGACGCGCTTGCTATCGGATTCCAGCGCGGCGAGCTGGTCCTCGAAGATCATCCTGGAATCGTAGAGAAGCCGCCCGATCAGCGTGGATTTCCCGTCATCGACCGACCCGCAGGTGATGAACCGCAGCAGGGATTTCGTCTCGTGGGACTTGAGGTAGCCGAGGATATCGTCGGCGATCCGGTCGGATATATGGGCCATGTCAGAAGTACCCTTCCTGCTTCTTCTTCTCCATGCTGGCCGCCGCGTCGTGGTCGATCATGCGGCCCTGCCTTTCGGAGGTGGTGGTCAGCAGCATCTCGCGGATGATATCGGGCAGGGTCGTCGCCTCGCTCTCCACCGCCCCCGTCAGGGGCCAGCAGCCCAGCGTGCGGAAGCGGACCATGCGGTTCCGCACCTCCTCGCCCGGGTTCAGCACCATGCGCTCGGGGTCGTCCACCATGATCAGCATGCCGTCGCGCTCGACCATCGGGCGCATCGCGGAATAGTAGAGCGGCACGATGGGGATCTCTTCGAGGTGGATGTACTGCCAGATATCCAGCTCCGTCCAGTTGGACAGCGGAAAGACGCGGATGCTCTCGCCGGGGGCCTTGCGCGCGTTGTAGAGCTTCCAGAGTTCGGGCCGCTGGTTCTTTGGGTCCCAGCGATGCGCCGCCGTGCGAAAGGAGAAGATGCGTTCCTTGGCGCGCGATTTCTCCTCGTCGCGCCGGGCGCCGCCGAAGGCCGCGTCGTACTTGTAGAGGTCCAGCGCCTGCTTCAGCGCGACCGTCTTCATGATGTCGGTATGCACGCCCGACCCGTGGGTGAACGGGCCGACCCCCTGCTCCACGCCTTCCCGGTTCGTGTGCACGATCAGTTCCATGCCGGATTCTTCGGCCATGCGGGCGCGGAAATCGTACATCGCCCTGAACTTCCACGTCGTATCGACATGGACCAGCGGAAAGGGCGGCGGCGCGGGAAAGAACGCCTTGCGCGCGACGTGCAGCAGGACGGCGCTGTCCTTGCCGATCGAGTAGAGCATGGCCGGGTTCTCCGCCTCGGCCACCACCTCGCGGAAGATGTGGATCGCTTCGGCTTCGAGGCGCTGGAGATGCGTCAGATCGGTCATGGAGTCCCTCGTCGGGGGGTCAGGTCGGGGATCGCAGGTCGACACCTGGCGAATAGGCGATGAAGAAAGGGTTCTCGAAACCGGGTTTGCCGTAGGCGAGCGGGGACCCCCCGGGCCAGGCATCGACGGTCCCTCCGGCGGCGCGCAGCACGGCGTGGCCAGCGCCCGTGTCCCATTCCATCGTGCGGCCCAAGCGGGGGTAGAGGTCCGCCTCCCCCGCCGCGAGCAGGCAGAACTTCAGCGAACTGCCCGCACTCCTGAAATCCGCCACGGCATAGCGGGCGATATAGGCGTCGGTCGCGGCGTCGCGGTGCGATTCGGAGGCGACGACGTTGAGCGCGGCGTTGTCGGGCACGGCCACGCGCATCGGCTGGGGGGCGGCGCCCGCATCCTGTCGCCACGCGCTGCCGTCATCGGCGGTCCAGAACAGGCGGTCATGGGCGGGGGCGAAGACGACGCCGCGCACGGGTACGCCGTCCTCGATCAGGGCGATGTTGACGGTGAAATCCCCGCCGCGCTTCACGAATTCCTTCGTTCCGTCCAGCGGATCGACGAGGAAGAAGAGGCGCCCGGCGGCGGCCACGTCATGGCTGCCCTCCCGTTCCTCGGTCACGACGGGAATATCGGGAAAGGCCCGCGCCAGCCCCGCGACGACGATGCGGTCGGCGGCGATATCCGCCTCGGTCACGGGGGAGGCGTCGTCCTTGGCCCGCGTCTCGAAATCGGTGGCGTAGACGCGCATGATCGCCGCCCCGGCCTCGCGCGCGAGGGCGTTGAGCGGATCGGCGAGATCGGCGGGGGGGCCGCTGGCGGGCATGGGTCGACTCCGGGCACGGTGCGAGGGATGGCCATTCGTATTCCCCGTCAAAGCCCGGAAGGGTCGATGATGTCAAACGTGCCGTCCACCGAACGGGGAACGGCGCGGCGGATTCGCCGCCCGGCGATCACATCAGGGCGGGCTGACCGGCGGGATGCTCGCAGACGTTCCAGAACCGGTCGAGCAGGCTCAGCACCTCGGTCAGGCCGGAGGAGCCGTTGGGCTTGACGATGTAGCCGTTGGCGTTGTTGCTGTAGGCGCGGTCGATATCGGCCTGGTTGGCCGAGGTCGTGAAGACGAAGACCCTCGAATCCTTGAGGTTGTCGCTCGCCCGTATCTTGGCGAGAAGTTCGTGGCCGTTCATGCGCGGCATGTTGATGTCGAGCAGGATGAAGAACGGGCGCGGCAGGGTACGCTCGACCGCATCCCTGGTCAGGATGTCCAGCGCCTCGATCCCGTCGCGCGCGCGCGTCAGGTTCGCCGTCGAGGAAACCTTCCTGAGACCGCGTTCGAGAATTTCGACATCGAGGTCGTCATCCTCCACGATAAAGATGTTCATCTTCTCATCCATGTCTAGGCTGCCCTGCTCGTTTCCGTGGAGGCGTCCGCTTCGGTCGTGAGAGGCCAGTCGAAGGCGAAGGTCGCGCCCTTGCCCGGCGCCGACGCCACCTCGATGCGGCCCCCGTGATTCTCGACGGCCTTCTTGACGATGGCCAGGCCGATCCCCGTGCTCTCGGGCGCGTCGCCGGAGCGCAGGGTCTGGAATATCTCGAAGATACGGTCGTGATAGTCCTCGTCGATGCCGGGGCCGTTATCGGAGACGGTGACGGTCATCCGGCTCCCCTCGACCGTGCCGGAGACGGAGACGACCATGTTCCCGGTGTCGTCGTGGTACTTGATGGCGTTGCCGACCAGATTCTCGATCACCCGGCGGAAGCTGAAGGTATCGGCGGTGAGGGCGTATCCCGGGTCGCTCACGATCAACTGGGTCTCGGACAGGGCGAAATCGGAGCGCAGGGCATCGACGATCCCCTCCAGCTCGACGGGGTCCTCGGAATCGTGGGGGCGGCCGATGCGCGAGAATTCCATGATTCCGCCGGTCAGCTCGTTCATGCGGTGTACCCGGTCGCGGATGCGCTGGAGATTGGCGGCGACGTCGGGGTTGGCGTCCGGCAAGGACAGGTAGTCCTCCAGATCCTCCTGCACCATTTCCGTCAACCCGCCGATACCGCGAATCGGGGTCTTGAGATCGTGGGAGGTGACGTAGGCGAACTGCTCCAGTTCCACGTTCTTGCCCGACAGGGCGCGGTTGGCCTCGGCCAGCTTCCCGGTCTTCTTCTTGAGCTGGGCCGTCACCTCGTCGGCATAGGCGACCGCGCGCCCGTTGGCCCGCGCCATCAGCAGCAGCAACGCGACGATCAGCGCCTCGATCAGCAATCCGCCGATCAGGACGAAGGTCGGCTGCGCGAAGGTGTTGGCCTCGCGGAAGACGAGGTTGCTGCGCATGTCGAGCGTCCAGGTGCGGCCGTAGAGGTCGAGCGACACCGTCTCGCGGAACATCGGGTTCGGGTCACGGGTCGGATCGTCTGCCGAATGCTCGTCGTAGATCGTCTCGTCGCCGTCGGCGATGCTGAACCGCAATTCGCGCAGATCCCTGTTCAGCAGACCTTCCATCAGCTTCCGGGTCGCGAAGGAGGCGGCGATGAAGCCCTGGATGCCGTCCCGCCGCGCCTCGACCGTCGCGGGCACCACGCCGTCGTAGAACGGCACGGCGAACAGGAAGCCGGGAACCGGCCCCGAATCGCGCCTCACCTCGATGGGACCGGTGATGCGCGCCGCGCCCGAATCGCGGCTGGCCAGCAGGGCGTCGAGGCGGTTGGCCTCGTTGGCCAGGTCGAAGCCGATGGCCTTCGCGCTGCCCTCCTCGGGGGTGATGTAGGTGAGGACGAGATGCACCGGCTCGTCATGCGGGGGTCGCACGGTCAGGTCGGGACGCTCGCGCCGCCGCTCGGCGGTGAAGGCGGGCAGGTCGGCGCGGCTCACGTGATGGACGACGCCGAGGGCGGAGATGCCGGAATACTTGTCCTCGATCCGCAGGTTGCGACCGAAGATCTTCCATTGTTCGCGCGTGATCGCGCCGTCGTGGGATTCGACCGCCGAGGCGCTGCTCCACAGGAGGTCCTCGTATTTGTGGAGCCGGGTCTCGATCAGGCCGATTACCCGGTCGCGCTCCGCCTCGAACCGCGCGCCGGTTCGCGTCTCGATCTGGTATTTCGAGAATTGCCACGCGCTGAGGGTCATCACGAGCGACAGGACGATGACGACGACGTGGAAGAAGCTCAGCCCTATCCCGTGGACTGGCAGGACGCGGGCAAGCGTCGGGGCGACGGGGGGGGGCGGCTTTTCCATGAACGAAGTCTTAGGGATCAAATTCTAACGAATGGTTTACCTCGATCCACGAAATCATCAATCAGTTCAGGGGACTAAACTGCGACATGTTTTCCGTCTCGCCTCTCGCGATCCGCACGGGCGAGCGGGGCGGGACCGGCGACCCGGTACGAATTACGGTGCCGACGGACGACAAACGCGATAGCGTGCCCCCATGGGCGGCACCGTCGAGATCCCTCTCTGGCTCGCGATCCTCGCCGGCGCCCTCGGGGTGGCCGGATTGCTCGACCGAATCGTCGGGCCGTCGCTGCGCTGGTTCTTCCGCCGCCGGGTCAACCGCGCCATCGACGACCTCAACCAGCGCCTCGACCTCAAGATCCAGCCCTTCAAGCTGACCCGCCGCCGGGTGCTGATCGACCGCCTCGTCTACGACCCGCAGGTGGTGACGGCGACGGAAGAACACGCGCGCGCGGAGGACGTGCCCCCCGACGTGGCGCGCGAGAGGGTGGAGAAATACGCGCGCGAGACCGTGCCCGCCTTTTCGGCGTTTGCCTATTTCTCGCTCGGCGCGCGGGCGGCGCGGTGGATCAGCCGGGCGCTCTACCGCGTGCGCCTCGGGTTCATCGACGAGGCGGCGCTGGCGCGGGTGGACCGGGAGGCGACGGTGGTCTTCGTGATGAACCACCGCTCGAACATGGATTACCTGCTCGTCACGTATCTGGCCGCCCAGCGCAGCGCGCTCAGCTATGCGGTCGGCGAATGGGCGCGGGTCTGGGGGTTATCGACGCTCATCCGCTCGATGGGCGCCTATTTCATCCGTCGCCGCTCGCGCAACGCGCTGTACCGCAAGGTCCTGTCGCGATACGTCGCCATGGCTACCGAAGGGGGCGTGACGCAGGCCGTCTTTCCCGAAGGCGGATTGTCGCGCGACGGATCGCTGCAACCGGCCAGGCTGGGGCTGCTCTCCTACATGGCCGAAGGGTTCGAGCCGGGGGTGTCGCGCGATGTCGCCTTCGTGCCCGTGGGGCTGAACTACGACCGGGTACTGGAGGATCGCGTCCTGACCAGCCGGGAGGGCAGTGCGGGGCGCTTTCGCTTCAGCCCGCTCACGCTGGCGCGGTTCCTGGGGCGGCTTTCGTGGCTGAGGCTGACGGGGCGGATGCACCGGTTCGGCTATGCCTGCGTCGGATTCGGCGCGCCGCTGTCTCTCGCCGCCTTCGCGGAGGAACGGGGCGGGGCGGTCGATATCGAGGCGCTGGGCGCGGAGCTGATGACGCGGGTGGGGGCGGTGGTGCCGGTCCTGCCCGTCTCGACGGTCGCGACGGTCATGCGCGAGGCGACGGCGCCGCTCAGCCCGCTGGAGGTCAAGGTACGGACGCAGGCGCTGACTCAGGCGCTCGTCGCCGCCGGGGCGCATGCACACGTTCCGCGCGGCGACGACGATTACGCGGTGGAGGTGGGCCTGCGCATGATGCTGATGCGACGCATGATCGTCGAGGAAGAGGGGTTGCTCGCCGTCAATCCCGACGAGCATGCTTTGCTCGCCTATTACGCCAATGCCATCGCGCATCTGCCGCGCCGGGGCGAACCGGGCGCGGCAGGAAGGGCTGATACCTAGGGCAAGGCGTCGGTTCAGTTCCGCTGCTGGCGGGCGGCGCGGCGTGCGGCGCGTTCTTCGGGGGTCAGGTTCGCCTGACGCGCGGCGCGGCGGGCGGCGCGCTCTTCGGGGGTCAGGTTGCCTCCGCCGGCACGCTGTCCTCCGTCCTGTCCCTGACGCGGACGCTCGGCACGGGCCTGACGCGCGCGCTCCTGCTCGACACGGGCCTGCTCGGCGGCTCTCGCCTGTTCGGCGGCGCGCTGCTGCTGTGCGGCCTGCTGCTGTTGCTGCGTTGCCTGCTGCTGCCGAGCGGCGCGGGCGCGCTCGATCGCGCGTCGTTCCGTGGCGCGCTGCCGTTCCTGGGCGGCGGCCTGCTGCTCGGCGGCGCGGGCCTGCTCGACCTGCTGCTGCTGGCGAACGGCGGCTTGCTGGCGCTGATCCTCTTCGCGGGCGCGACGACGCTTGCGGTCGCGCTTCTTGTCCTTCTTCCTGTCCAGCAGCACGGCGCCGAGGACCGCGGCTCCGATAAGCCCGCCGATCACCGCGGGCGCCCCGATCTGCGGCCCGGTATTCGCGGGGGGGACGTAGGTCGGCTGCGGCGCGCGCGGGGCGGGCCTGTTCCACGTCTGCACCGTCTGCGGCGCGCGATAGACCGGCACGGGGGCCGCCGCGCGCTGGCGATAGACCGGCTGGGGCGTGCCGTAATAGGGCGCATAGGTCACGCTGTCGTCGATCGGGGTCAAGGTCGACACCGGGGCGGTATAGACGGGCGTCGAGACCGAGGACGGAACCGGCGTGGTGCCGTACACGACCTGGCCGCCATAGGGCTGCGTCGCGACGACGCCGGTCTGGGCCGGGGCCTGATACGTCGGAGCCTGATACGTCGTCGTGCCGTAAGTGGTCTGGCTGTAGGAGGTGGTCGGAACGTGCACCGCCGGGGGCGAGGGATAATAGTAGGTCTGGGTCTGGTAGCTCTGGGCGGACGCGCCGCCGACGGCCATCGTGGCGCTGCCCAGGAGGGCCAGAAGGGTCGCAAGGCTGCGGGTCGGTCGGGTCATGTCGATCTCCTTGGCACGGCCATTCGCGCTCGTTCGCAGGGTGATACGCCTCCGCGTTCCGATTCCGTCGCGAAAGAGGCCGGTTTTTTCGCGGAACAGCCGCGAAGCACCGTGCGAAGCGGTCTTTTCGGGGCGCGACGCCGGAAATTCCGGCCAGCATGTACCACATGACATAGGGCGACCGCATGATTCGTCGAAATGCGGCGCCCGATGCTCGGCGCCCGATGCTCGGCGCCTTACTCAGCAGCGTCCACCTGCTGCACCAGCGCATTGGGCTTGCCCGCGCATTCGCGGAAGATGCGGGCGGTGCAGGTGGAACAGATATCGTCGTCCAGCTCGATCATCAGCTTGCCGATCGCCTCGCCCTTCGACGCGAAGAGGTGGTCCTCGCCGATCGCCTCGAACACGTGCAGCCGCTCCAGCCGCTTGATGAGCGGTTCGTAGCGGGTGACGATGTAGAGGCCCCCGCCGCGCTTCTTGCGCCGCTTCGCCTCGTCGATCAGGGCATGCGCCCCGGCCAGATCCACGTCGCCCACGCCCTTGAGGACCAGCACCATGTGCTTCTGGAGCGGGCGCGAGCGCTCGACCTTGCGGAAACCGCGCTCGATCGCCTCGACCGAGCCGAAATAGAGCGGGCCGTCGATGCGGATGAACAGCGCCTGCGGACATTCGCGCAGGGTGTAGAGATTGGGGTCGCGGAAGATGCCGTTCTCGTCGGGGGCGGAGATGACGAGGTTGGGGCGCGACGTCTTCGACAAAAAGATCATCAGCGAGAGGATCACGCCGACATAGATGGCGAAATCCAGCTCGACCATGACCCCGGCGAGGAAGGTCGCGGCGATGATGGTCATTTCCGTGCCGCTGGTGCGCACGATCTCCCAGATCTCGCCGAAGCTGATGAGCTTCCACGCGACCAGCAGGATCAGCCCCGCGAGGCCCGGGATGGGGATATGCGCGACGAGGGGCGCAAAAAGCAGCAGGATGATGAAGAGGAAGATGGCGGCGAAGATGGCCGACATGGGGGTCTTGGCCCCCGATTCGTAGTTGATGCCGCTGCGCGTGAAGGAGCCGGAGCCGGGAAAGGCCTGGAACATGCTGCCGACCATGTTCGACAGGCCCTGCCCCACGATCTCGCGGTTGGCGTCGAAGCGGGTATTGGTGCGATAGGCGAAGGCGCGGCCGATGGAGACAGCCTCCAACAGGCCGATCAGCGCAATGGCGAAGGCGCCCTCGGTCACGAGTCCCAATGCGTGGCCCGAGATGTTCGGCGGCGCGAAGACCGGCACGATCGACGGCAGCTCGCCCACCATGGTGACGCCGTTCTCCCGGGCTTCCAGATACCATGCCAGGACGCCCGCGGCAATCAGCCCGATGAGGAAGGTGGGCGAGCGCGGCATCAGCCTGCGCGCCAGGATCGTGACGAGGAAGGCGGTGGCGGCGATGGCCACGGCGATCATGTTGATGTCGTCCACCGCCTCGACCGTGCGGAACAATCGCTCGACGACCGACCCGCCCCGCTCGATGGCCACCCCCATGGCCGGGGCGATCTGGCTGACCCCGATCAGGAGGGCGGCGGCGGCGGTGAAGCCCAGCATCACCGAATGCGACACGAAGGCGACGAGGCGCCCCAGACCGGCGAAACCGAGCAGGAACTGGATGATCCCGACCAGCAGCGTCAGCAGCAGCACGAGCTGGATGAACTGCGCGCTCCCCGGCACCGCCAACCCCGCGACCGTGCTGAACACCACCGCCGAGATCGCCGTGGTCGGCCCGGAGACCATGACCATCGACGACCCCCACAGCGCCGCGACGACGGGCGTGATCATCGCCGTGTAGAGGCCGTAGATCGGCGGCAACCCCGCGATGGTGGCAAAGGCGACCCCCTGCGGCAGCACGATGCTCGCATTGGTCAGGCCCGCGATCAGGTCCGCCTGAACCGTCTCGCGCGTGATGGAGCCGCGCCAGTGGGCGGGAACGAGCAGCGACCAGTTGGGAGCGAGCGACACGGGGAAGAACCTCCGCTGCGGGATGAGGGATAGTGATCGCTCCTTCGCACGAACGGGGGGGCGAAACAATGTCTCGCTCGCGGAATGACCGCGAATAAACGTAGAAAATGAGACGTTCCGTCTTGATTCCTCGCGGGCACACGTTTCAGGCGACACCCGATGCCCGGGCTTCCGCAATCCGGGCAAGGGTGTCGAGAATGGCCGGATCGGGGGACAGTCTTGCGAGGCGGCAATAGAGGGCGAGGTTGTCGCGGGCGGCGTTTTCGGCTCCCCCCTCCCCCGCATCCAGACCCGCCAGATGGTCCATCTGAAGCCTCTCGACCGCCTGCTCGGCGCGCGCGACGTGCTGGCGGGCGGCTTCGGACGGGCCGGCGGGCAGGTCGGCGGCGGGCGCGTCCTTCCACCCCCGGCGCAGCGCGCGCAGCGGCTCGACCCGCGCGGCCCGCCATGCGGCGCTGAAGGCGACCGCCTCGGCCATCGCGCGCGCGGATATCCGCACCCCTTCGGCCCCGCGCCACAGGCAGAACAGCGCCATCGGCACATCGGCCCCCGCCTCGTCCTGCAACCGCAGGAAATCGGCGCGCGCCTCCTCCGGCAGGTAGACGGCGAGGGCGAAACGCCAGAAACGGGCGGCGTCGGTTTCCGGCTCTACCATATCGCGTCTCCTTGTCGTATAGGGAGGGCCTGCCCCTCGCGGGCCTTGCCCACAGCCAGCGGAACCCGTCCGGCATGACCGAACTCGAAGACGAAGCCGATCTGCACGCCCGCCTCGACGCCCTGCGCGCCGAACACCGCGCGCTGGATGCGCAGATCGAGGGCGCGCCGCTGCAGAACCAGCTCGTCGCCACGCGGCTCAAGCGGCGCAAGCTGGCGCTGAAGGACGAGATCGCACGGCTGATGGACCGCCTGCAACCGGATATCATCGCATGAAGACACAAGCTCCCCTCGTCGGCGTCCTGATGGGCAGCCAGTCGGACTGGCCGACCATGAAGGCCGCGTGCGACATGCTCGACGCGCTGGGCGTGGCGCACGAAGCGCGCATCGTCTCGGCCCACCGCACCCCCGACCGCATGTTCGACTACGCGACCGGTGCGCGGGACCGGGGCATCCGCGTGATCGTCGCGGGGGCGGGCGGGGCCGCGCATCTGCCGGGGATGCTGGCGTCCAAGACCTCGCTCCCCGTGCTGGGCGTGCCGGTGCAGAGCCGCGCGCTCTCGGGGATGGACAGCCTGCTCTCCATCGTCCAGATGCCGAAGGGGATTCCCGTCGGCACATTGGCCATCGGCGAGGCGGGGGCGGCGAATGCAGGGCTGCTCGCCGCGCGCATCCTCGGGACGACCGATGCGGCGCTGGCCGGGCGGATCGAGGCGTGGATGGCGGCGCAGGGTGACGCGGTGGCCGACGCGCCGGTGGACGACCCGGCATGACGACGCCCCCCGCAAAGACATTGGGTATTCTTGGCGGCGGACAGCTCGGGCGCATGCTGGCGATGGCCGCCGCGCGGCTCGGGATCGACGCGCATATCTACTGTCCCGATGCGGATTCTCCCGCCGCAAGGGTCAGCGCGGCGGCGACCGTCGCGGGTTATGACGACCACGCCGCGCTGGCCGCTTTCGCCGATGCGGTCGATGCGATCACCACCGAATTCGAGAACATCCCCGCCGCGACCGCCCGCTTCCTCGCCGCGCGCGTCCCCGTGCATCCGTCGGCGGAAGCGCTGGAAATCGCGCAGGACCGGGCGCTCGAAAAGGTCTTTCTCTCCGATACCGGGATCGCCGTCGCGCCTTGGCGCATGGTCGATTCGCTCGACGACCTGACCGATGCGGTGGCCGAAATCGGCCCGCGCGGCATCCTCAAGACCCGCCGCCTCGGCTATGACGGCAAGGGTCAGGCGCGGCTGGACGGGGCGGACGATGCGCCGGACGCCTTCGCCGGGATGCAAGGCGCGGTGGCGGTCCTCGAAGGGCTGGTCGATTTCGAGCGGGAAATCAGCGTCATCGCGGCGCGGGGGACCGACGGCACCGTGCGCTGCTACGAGCCGGGCGAGAACCGGCACGAGGGCGGCATCCTGCGCGAGACGCGCGTGCCCGCCGACATCGACGCCGCCACCCGCGCCGCCGCGCTCGACATGGCCGGGCGCATCGCCTCGGCGCTCGACTACGTGGGCGTGATCGGGGTGGAGATGTTCGCGATGCCGGACGGAACGCTGATGGTCAACGAGATCGCCCCGCGCGTGCACAATACCGGTCACTGGACCATCGAAGGCTGCGCCGTCAGCCAGTTCGAGCAGCATGTGCGCGCCGTCTGCGGCTTGCCGCTGGGCGACCCGGCGCGGCATTCGGATGCGGTGATGACCAATCTCATCGGGAGCGATATCGACGCGGTCCCGGCGCTAATGGCGGAGGCGGGCGCGGCGCTGCACCTCTACGGCAAGGGCGAGGCGCGGCCCGGGCGCAAGATGGGGCACGTGACGCGGCTGGATGGCCCGGCGCGCTAACCCCTGCGCCCCGCCTCGGCAATCCCCGCCCCGATGATGACGAGCGCGGGCCACACGATGTAGAACTGCGTTTCCAGATTGCCCCCGAAGGACACCAGCAGCAGCGAGAGCAACACGCCGAGCGGCAGGTATCCGCGCGGACTGCCCAGGACGCGCAGGGTCAGAACGATCAGGATCCCGATGATCGGAATGGCGAACAGGATCGCCCCCGCCGCCCCGCGCACGAACAATAATCCGTACCACGTATGATGCGTGCCGATGAGCATGTACTCGGTCACGTGCGACCCCGGCTCGACGCTGCCATGGCCGAACCAGTAGGCTTCCGACGCCCAGCGCTCCTTGGCGATGCGCTTGAGGGCGTCGCGCACCCGGGTGGAGTTGGCCCGCATCTCGCGAAAATGGTTGCGCGCGTCCGACACGCCCGCCATCACGCGGTCCCCCACCATGATCATCGACACGCAGGCGGCGGAGGCGGCGAAACACGCCCAGGGCTTGAGGATCAGCGGCAAGCCGCGCGGAATCCCGATGCAGACGACCAGCCCGACGACGCTCATCCTCGATTTCGTCATCAGGACCATGGCCAGACCCGCGAGCAGGCCGCACATCATCCAGAACCGGTTCCTCTCCTCCAGCGCACACAGCACGGTCACGACCCCGACCAGCCCGGCGAAGGGCGACCACGGGGTGAAGAACTGCCACCGGGGCATCCCGTTGGCGGGGTCGATGGTGTAGAGGAAGACGGTGAAGTATTCCGGCCCCGGCCCGCCGACCATCTTCAACGGCGAGGTGAAGATCTTCTCCGGCAGGCCGATCATGGGCGCGGCGACGAACAGCGGCAGCAGGACCAGCGTCTGAAGCCCGAGCACGCAATAGGCCCGCACGATCACTTCCATCCGCACGAACAGGCACGCCCCGATCATCAGGTAGAGCGGAAACAGCGCCCAGCCCTTGGCCCAGCCGATAGTCGACTTGATCATCCGGCCCGTGCCGAAGCCGTAATCGTGCTGTCCGACCCACAGCACGACGAGCATCCCGGCCATCGCGGCAAAGGCGATCCAGACGAGAGCGGGCGGCATCCGCGCCGACAGGTCGGCCCGGATCAGCGGCCCGAGATAGAGCGCGAGAGCGGCAAACCCCGCCATCCCCCAGGCAAGGACAGGCCCGACGACGTAGAGGGCGCCGATGGAATAGAACGGCCAGGTGAGGACGATCGTCCGGTAGACGATCCTTTCGGCGGGTCGGAGGGTATCAGGGAAGGGTTCCAGGACTGGCTCCATACGAATCGACCGGGGAGCCGCGATGCATCCCTCGCGTCATCGCCCCGTGGAGGCGTCAATCGTATGAAGACCTGAACAACCCGTTTTAAGGGCCGGAACTTGAGAAAGGCGGGGCGCGCTACACCCGCATCGGCATCACGACGTAGACCGCCGCGTCATCGCCCTCTTCCCGCACCAGCGTCGGCGCGCCCGCGTCGAGGAACTCGAAAACCGCATTCTCGCGCTCGATCTGTCCCGCGATCTCCAGCAGGTATTTGGCGTTGAAACCGATGGTGATCGGCTCGTCGGAATAGGCGACGATCATTTCCTCGTCCGCCGTGCCGCTGTCGGGCGCATTGACCGAGAGGGTGAGGCGGTCCTCCTCCAGCGTCAGCTTGACGGCGCGCGACTTCTCCGAACTGACGGTCGCGACGCGGTCGACGGCCCCGGCGAACATGGCGGCATCGGCCTTGAGCGTCTTGTCGTTCTTGTCGGGGATGACTCGGGTGTAGTCCGGAAACTGCCCGTCGATGACCTTGGAGGTCAGCACCGTGCGCCCCGCCGTCACGCGGATCTTGGTTTCCGACACCGCGACCTGCACGACCGTGTCGTCCTCGTCGAGCAGTTTCACCAGCTCGTTCACCGTCTTGCGCGGCACGATGATGCCGGTCATGCCCTCGGCGCCGGGGGGCAGCATCGTGTCGAGCCGGGCGAGGCGATGCCCGTCGGTCGCGACCGCGCGCAGCATCTTGCCGTCGTTCACGTGCAGGTAGACGCCGTTGAGGTAATAGCGCGTCTCCTCGGTCGAGATCGCGAAGCGCGTCTTCTCGAACAACCGGCGCAGGACCGCGCTCGCCATCTCGAACTGGTGGTCGTAATTGTCGGTGGCCATGACCGGGAAGTCGTCGGCGGGCAGGGTCGCCAGCGCGAACCGCGAGCGCCCGGCGGAGACGCTGACGCGCTGTTCCTCGGGGTCGTAGGTGAGCGACACCTCTGACCCGTCGGGCAGCTTGCGGGCGATTTCGTAGAGCGTCTGGGCCGAGATCGTCACCGTGCCCGCGCTCTCGACCTTGGCATCCATCCGCACGATCGCCTCGATATCGAGGTCGGTGGCCGACATCGACAACCCCTCGTCATCGGCGCGCAGCAAGAGGTTGGCGAGGATCGGGATGGTGTTGCGCCGCTCGACGACGCTCTGCACATGGCCGAGGGATTTGAGCAGAGCGGCGCGTTCGGCGATGACTTTCATATCCACGGGACCTTCTAGTCGGCAATTCGGGAAGGCGACCCTAGCGGCATCGCGTTCCCTTCGCAATCGGGAGTCAGCGTGGGAAGCCCGGAAGCCCGATGCCCAACCCCTCCGGCCCCGCGCCGCGCCGGGGCGGGCGGATGCGCGAGAGGACGGCGTTCGGCCCCGCCATCGCCAGCCGCGCCAGCGGATTGCCCTTCATCGACGCCTTGAACTTCTCGAACCGCATCACGTCGCCGAGGCGGCGGTCGAGAAAGGCCCAGGTCTCGCGCTTTTCCGGCGAGGTATCGCCCAGCCAGTAGAGCACGGTCGAGGAATAGACCCCCGCGAGCGTCAGGCGCTTGGTGTACCAGTTGTAGTCCTGCGCGGTGTCCCCGGCGGCGTTCCAGATGAGATCCGCCGTCTCCCATGTCAGGCGCGCGCCGTCGGGGGCGTGGATCGGCAGGGCGAACATCGCGGTCGCGCGGCGGATCGCCTCCTCGTGCGGGGCGGCGATCTCCAGCCGGGTGCGGATGGCGGTGGCGATCTTCTTCGTCATGCCCGTCGCCGCGAATTCGGGGGTGTCGAGCCGCTCCAGCATCTCGGCATCGCCCCGGCGGTGGAACGCGATGGCCAGATCGAGCGCGCCGCGCGGAAAGGCGAGCCGGGCATGGCCGGGGTCGACCTCCGCCGTCGCCACCGCCCGCCGGAACACGGCTTCCGACCACCCGTCGAACGGCACGTCGGGCAGGGCGGCGTCGAGAAGAGCCTCACGAATATCGTCCAAAGGCATATCGGACATGGAATTTTCCTCCTTGGCGAGTCGACAAGCACGATAGGGGCTGATATAGGGCGTGTCTCGAATTTGGATAATGATGACGGTGGAACGGCTCCCGTGCAGGTATTGGTTCGCGACAACAATGTCGATCAGGCGCTCAAGGCGCTCAAGAAAAAGATGCAGCGTGAAGGCATCTTCCGTGAAATGAAGCTTCGGCAGCATTACGAGAAGCCGTCCGAGCGACGCGCTCGCGAAGGCGCGGAAGCGATCCGTCGCGCCCGCAAGCTGGCGCGCAAGAAGGCCCAGCGCGAGGGCGGTCTCTGAGCCTTTCGGCTCTCACCGCTTCGACCCGACTTTTCGACGTGATATCATGGCGCGGCCCTTCGGGGTCCGCGCCATTTCTGCTTGTGAATCGGGATAATGGCATCCTTCGGCACGGCGGACCCCGCGCGGGGTCCGCCGTATCGCAGCCGGGTCAGGTATCCCGATTGCGCTCGAAGAGATCGGCCTGCGGTACCCAGCGGTCGCGGACGATGCGGCCCTTGAACTTGAGCTTGCTGTCGACCCATGCCATGTCGGCGGCCGAGAAGGCGGCGATCTGGCGGAAGTAGTAGACGCCGAGACCGTTGAGCACCTTTTCGAGCTTCTTGCCGATGCCCTTGATCCGCTTGAGATCGTCCGGCTTGCCGCCGACCGGCCCGTCGCGCATCAGCATCTCGGGGCGATTCTGCGCCGTGGCCGCGTAGCCGCCCTCGCGCTCGATGAGCCGCATGGCCTCGATTTCGGACGGGTTCAGCGGCAGGTTGACGGGCGCGTCGCCCGATGCGCCCGGCTCGGTCCGGTGCCCGACCGTCTCCGCCGCATCGTTCTTCGAGGCAGGCTTTTCGGGCACCCGCTCGGCGGCCAGGGCGCGCGCCTGCGGCATCCAGCGGTCGCGCACCACCCGCCCGTGGAAGCCGAGCGTCCGGTCGGCCCAGGCGAGATCGGGCGCCGTGAAATCGGCGACCTGGTCGAAATAGTAGATGCCCTCGTCGTTGAGTGTCCGCTCGATCCTCGGCCCGACCCCGCTGATGCGCTTGAGGTCGTCGGGCGCGCGGCCCGGTGCGGGGGCGGCGAGGGTGTTCCCCGGCTTGGCGATCTCCTCGCCGGAATCGATCAGACGGCGGGCCTCCTCCTCGATGCTGTCCAGGGCGGGGGACGCATTGCCTCGCGTCGTCCCGTCAGGACCGGAGTCTTCCGACAGGGAGGCGAATCGGGTACGCGAGGCCGCGCTCCCGTCGTCATCCGCTCCCCCGGCGACGCGCGGCGACGGAACCTCGGCGGTGGGGACGTGGCCGTCTTCCTGCCCGATGGTGGCGCCGGGGAGACCGCGATCGTGACGGGCCGCGCCGCGGGCCGCCTCGCCGACGGAGTCGCTCTCGACCGGCGCGTCGCTTCGGGTCGTCGCGGCCTTCGCGGTTTCGACGGCGCCCGATACCGCGCCCGCAGTCCCGGCGACCGCCCCGCCGACGACCGCGCCGACCCTGGCCAGGACCGACCCGTCCGCCGGAGCGTCGGGGGTGTCGCCGGGAGCCTTGCCCTCGGCATAGCCTTCGCGCATCGCGGCGAGGCTCGATTTCGTGCCGTCGACCGCGCCGGAAGCCGTTCCCTTGACCGTATCGCCGGTGTTCTGGGCCGCATCGGCGACCTTGTCCTTCACCGTTCCGTCGCGCAGGGGTTCGACGGCGGATTTGGCGCTTTCCGCAGCGCTCGTGGCCGCGCCCTTGACCGACGCCACCGCGCCGCCCACCGCCGCGCCGACCTTGGCCACGACCGACCCGTCCGCCGGAGCGTCGGGGGTGTCGCCGGGAGCCTTGCCCTCGGCATAGCCCTCGCGCATCGCGGCGAGGCTCGATTTCGTGCTTTCCGTCGCGCCGGACGCCGTGTCCTTCACCGCCTGCGCGGCGTTGCCCGTGACCTCGGCGACCTTGTTCTTCGCCGTACCGTCGCGCAGCGGCTCGACCGCCGACTTCGCGCTTTCCGCAGCACTCGCCGCCGCGCCCTTGACCGATGCCACCGCGTCGCCCACGACCGCACCGACCTTCGACACAACCGACCCGTCCGCCGGAGCGTCGGAAGTCTCGCCAGGCGCCGCCGTGTCCGTCACCGACCGCGCGGTGCCGTCCGTGGTTTCGGCGGGTTCTTCCCCGGGCATCCTGTCGCGCAGGGGCATCCTGTCTTGTCCCGCATCGTCGCTGGTCTTCACCGTCGCGTTGTCGATGGACCCATCCACTGAAGCATCGACCGCCGGAGCGCCGGCCACCGGAGCGCCGGCCACCGGAGCATCATCCGTCTTTCCTCCGGCATAGCCCTCGCGCATCGAGGCGAGGCTCGCCTTGGTGCGGTCCGCCGCGCCGGATGCCGTGTCCTTCACCGCGCGCGTGGCGTTGCCCGTCGCCTCGGTGACGCGTTCCCGCGCCGTCCCGTCGCGCAGGGGTTCGACCGCCGTCTTCGCGCTTTGCGCAGCGCTCGCCGCCGCGCCCTTGACCGATGCCACCGCGCCGCCGACGACCGCGCCGATCCTGGCCGCGCCCGAGCCATGGCCCGGGGCAACGGGCGTCACGCCGGGGACGTCGCCCGCGACATCGCCGGAGGTATCGCCACGGACCTTGCCCTCGGCATAGCCGTCGCGCATCGAGGCGAGGCCCGATTTCGTGCTGTCCACCGCGCCGGAGGCGGCATCGGAGACCGTCGCCGCCGCACCGCTGCCCGTCTCGCGGAGCGAGGTCGATGCGGAGGCGGTCGCTTCGGCCACACCGGCGCCGACGCTGGAAGCCGCTGCCGCCGCATTCCCCGCCAGCGCCCCGACCCGGGCGGCGGGCGAGGGATCGGCGGGCGTGC
>Ga0209831_1001781_pt1 | contig 19316 bp, 20 predicted proteins | sample Maine_Asex4_meta_FD_187451 | JGI IMG/M metagenome (GOLD analysis project Ga0209831, IMG submission 187451) | Marine algal microbial communities from Maine, USA - Maine_Asex4_metaG (SPAdes) (version 2) | ecosystem: Host-associated > Algae > Red algae > Unclassified | place: Maine, USA | collected...
AGAAGGCGAACACCAGCGCCACCGCGGTCAGCGCCTTCTCGCCGCCCGACAGCAGCTGGATGTTGGTCACCCGCTTGCCCGGCGGTTGCGCGAACACGACCACGCCGGTGCTGAGCAGGTCGTCGTCGGTCAGCTTCAGCGAGGCGTTGCCGCCACCGAACAGGCGCGGGAAGAAACCCTCGAACTTGGCATTGACCGCCTCGTAGGTCTCGCGAAAGCGCGCCCGGGTCTCGCGGTCGATCTTGGCGATGGCGCTCTCGAGCGTGTCGAGCGCCTCGCTCACGTCGGCGTGCTGGGCGTCCAGGTACTGCTTTCGCTGCAGCTGCTCGGCGTGCTCGTCGATGGCCGCGAGGTTGATCGGCCCGAGCCGCTGGATGCGCCGCTCCAGCTCCTCCACCCGCCGCTCCCAGTCCTCGATGCTCGCCTCGTCCGGCACGCCGTCGAGCAGGGTCGCGGCATCGTGATCATGCTCGACGATCTGCTCGTCCAGCGTCTTCAGCCTGACCACCACCTCCTGGGCCGCCATGCGCGCCTCGGTCAGCCGCTCCCGAAGGCCCTGCGCCCGGCCATCGTGACGCACCCGCGCCTGCTCGTGCTCGCGCAACCGTGCGTCGACCGCGTCGAGCGCCTCCCGGGTCGAGGCCTGTGCCTGCTCGGTGTCCAGGCGTTCGACGATGCGCTCCTCCAGCTCCTCCTCCAGCGCCCGGATCGGATCCTCGTCGTCGATGGCGAACAGCCGGTCCAGCTCGTCGCGCCGCGCCACCAGTTCGCCGATGCGCTGCTGCGTGCGAGCCAGGTTGCGCTCGGTGACCTCGCGCGTGCTCTTCATCGATTCCACCCGCACGGCGAGCTGCTGCCCGGCGTCGCGCTGCGCGTCGACGTCGCGCCTGAGCGCCTGCTGCGCCGCGCGCAGCGCCTCGCCCTGCTCGTTCAGCCCCGACTGCTCGCCGGCCAGCGCCTCGAGCACCCGCAGCGCCTCGGCGCGCAACCGCACCGCCTCGTGCCGCTCGCCCTCGTCGCGCTGCAGCACGCCCCGCGCCTCGTCGCGCTCCTCGTCCACCCGCCGCAGCCGGGTGCGCACCTGATCGAGCCGCTGGCGCTCGCCGCGCAACCGCGAGCGCACGTCCGCCACGCGCCGTACCGCATCGTTGAGATCGTGCTGGGTGGTCTCGCGCCGCGCCTCGTGCTCGCGCAACGTCAGGCCGAGTTCCTCCACCCGACCGACGTCCTCGTCGATCGCGGCGTCCAGCAGGTCGAGCTCCTCGCGCACCGCGTCGATCTCGCGCCCGCGCAGCAGCACGCTGTCCTGCGCGTCGGCACGCGTGGCGCGCAGCCAGTGACGGCCGAGCAGCAGCCCGTCGCGGGTGACCAGCGACTGACCGTGCGCCAGCGCGCCGCGCCGCGCCAGTGCCGCGTCCAGGTCCTCGACCGCGAACACCCCGGCCAGCAGGTCGGCCAGCGCACCGTGCCCGCCGACGTGCCGCGCCAGCGGCGTGCAGCCGTCCGGCCCGGCCCCGACCCGGGCACCGTCACCGGATTCGAGCAGCGTCAGCCCCGGCGCCGGGGCGGCGCAGGCGTACGCCTCCAGCCTCGTGCCGCTCGCTGTGCCGCCCGCTGCCCCGTTCGCTGCCCCGTCCGCGGCCCGGTCCGGCACGCAGACCGCGTCCAGCCGTCCGGCGAACACCACCTCGACCGCCCGCTCCCAGCCCTCGACCACCTCCAGGCACCCGCCGAAGCGCGGCGCATCGGCCAGCCCCTGCTCGCGCAACCAGGCGTCCCCCGCCTCGCTGCGCGGCTCGAGCACCGCCTGCTGCAGCGCCTCGAGGGATGCCAACCGGCCGTTCGCCGTACCGCGCCGCGCCTTCGCGGCGTCCAGCCGCTCGCCGAGCCGCTTCAACTGGTCGCGCACCGCATCCCGGCGTTCCGCGGTGCCGGACAGCACCGTCTCGAGCGCCTCCTCGTGATCCACGGCGGCCAGTTCCTGCTCGACCAGCTCCTCGATCATGGCCTCCAGCGGCTCGGCGTCCAGGCCACCGGCCTCCTCGTCCAGGCGCTCCAGCCGCTGCCTGGCCGCACCGATCGAGCGTTCCAGCTGGTCGGACCGGGAGCGCTCGACCTGGGCGGCGCGCTGCGCGTCCGAGTGCCCACCGGCCCAGGCGTCGCGCCGCACCTGCCAGGCGCCCAGCGCACCCTCGGACGCCTGCAGGGCCTCGGCCTGGGCCTTGTGCGCATCGGCTAGCGCGTCGAAGGCCGGCAGATCGTTCTCCATGGCGGCCACCAGCCCGGCGATGCGCTCCGAATCGTCCGCCAGGTGGCGCCTGGCCTCCTCGAGCGCCCGGTCGGTGTCGGCCAGCTCGCGTGAGCGTTCGGCGCGCGTGGTGCGCGCGTGCTCGATGCCCTGCTCCAGCCGCACGACCTCGCTGCCGGCCCGGTAGAACGCCTGCTGCGCGATGTTGAACCGGTCCGACGCCTCGACCTGCTGCAGGCGAGCACGCTCGATGGCGGTCTCGGCGGCGCGCAGCTCGGTGACCACGCCCTCCAGCTCGGTCTCGCGCGTGGCCAGATCGGCCGACTGCCCGGCGTGCTGCCGGGCGAACGCGCGTCGGCGCAGGCCCAGCAGCTCGCCGCGCCGCAACCGCTCCTCGGCCCGCAGCAGCTGGTAGCGCTCGGCGGTGCCAGCCTGGCGCTTGAGCTTCTCCAGCTGCTTGTCCACCTCCTCGCGCAGGTCGTCGAGCCGGTCGAGGTTGTCGCGGGTGTGGCGGATGCGGGTCTCGGTCTCGCGACGGCGCTCCTTGTAGCGCGAGATGCCGGCCGCCTCCTCGAGAAACACCCGCAGGTCCTCCGGCTTGGCCTCGATCAGTCGCGAGATCATGCCCTGCTCGATGATCGCGTAGCTCCTCGGACCCAGGCCGGTGCCCAGGAACAGGTCGCGGATGTCGCGCCGTCGGCAGCGCGTGCCGTTCATCAGGTAGCGCGACTGCCCGTCACGGGTCGCCTCGCGCCGCACGGCGATCTCGGCGTAGGCGGCGTACTCGCCGCCCAGCGAACCGTCGCTGTTGTCGAACACCAGCTCGACGCTGGCCTGGTCGACCCGCTTCCTGGACGAGGAACCGGTGAAGATCACGTCGTCCATCGACGCGCCGCGCAGGTGCTTGGCGCTGGACTCGCCCATCACCCAGCGCACCGCGTCGATGGTATTCGACTTGCCGCAGCCGTTCGGCCCGACGATGCCGACCAGCGCGCCGGGCAGCTTCAGGTCGGTCGGATCGACGAAGGACTTGAAGCCCGCGATCCTGATGCGGCTCAGGCGCATGGCGTACCGGGCGATCCGGACGGCGGGCGCGGCGTGGCGATCGGGGGCAGCAAGGACGATCCTCGAAGACGACGTGACTCGAGCGACGCGCCGGCCGGGCATCGCGACAGGGCCTTCGCCCCGGGTGCGGGCGCAGTGTACCGGCTGGAGGGCTGCAAGGGCGCGGCCGACCCGGGACCGAGGCGACGGCCCGGTATCGCGCACGAGCCGGCCACGACCCGCCCGCAACGGTCGTATCCTTGCGCGCATGACCGGAACCTCCCCCTCCCCCTCCCGCGCCCGCCACCTGCCGGCACCGCTCTACCTGCTGCGCGGTCTGCGCCTGCTGCTCGCCCCGGGGGTGAAGCGCTACGTGCTGATCCCGTTCCTGATCAACGTGGCGGTGTTCGGCGTGCTGGGCTGGTGGCTGAGCGGTGCGATCGGCGACTGGCTGGCACCGCACGATCCCTACGCCGACAGCACCGCCGTGGCGCAGGCCCTGTCCTGGTTCTGGATCGTGCTCGGCGTGCTGGTCATGATCGCCTTCTGGCTGGCACTGGCCTGGGTCTACACGCTGGTGGCCAACATCCTCGCCGCCCCGTTCAACGGCCTGCTGGCCGAACGGGTCGAGGCGCACCTGACCGGGCGTCCGCCACCCCCGGGCGGCAGCGTCGCCACGCTGCTGCGCGAGATTCCGCGCACCCTCGCCTCGGAGGCGTCGCGCATCGTCTACCTGGTGGTGCGGCTGGTGCCGTTGCTGCTGCTGCAGTTCATGCCGGTGGTCAACGTGGCCGCCCCGTTCCTGCTGTTCGGGTTCGGCGCGTGGGTGTTCGCGCTGGAGTACCTGGACTACCCGATGGGCAACCATGGCGCACGCTTCGCCGATGTGCGCCGTCAGGCGGGTACTCGCCGGATGACGGCACTCGGTTTCGGGGCACCGGTGGCGCTCGTGAGCGCGGTGCCGCTGCTGAACCTGATCGTGATGCCGGCAGCGGTGGCGGGGGCCACCGCCTTGTGGCTGGACCGGTTCGACGATCGCACGCTCGACGGGCGGGATACCGGCACATGAAGGGTGGCCCTTCCGCCCACGCCATTGCCCGGGAGTCCGACCATGAACGGACGCCTGATCGCCTGCGCCCCGACCGCGACCGGCTGATGCTGCCAGACCCTGCTCGACATCCCCCGGAGTCCACCGCATGAGGTTCCCCGCCACAGGCGCCTACCCGTCCCGACGCTCGCCCGTGCTGGCCGACAACATGGTCGCCACCTCGCAGCCGCTGGCCGCCCAGGCCGGTCTGTCGATGCTGGCCCGCGGTGGCAACGCGGTGGATGCGGCGCTGGCGGGCGCCATCGCGCTGACCGTGGTGGAGCCGACCGGTTGCGGGGTGGGCTCGGATGCGTTCGCGATCGTCTGGGACGGGGAGCACCTGCACGGGCTGAACGCGTCGGGACGGTCCCCCGCCGGCTGGACCGAGGACCGGTTCGCAGGACCTGCCGGCATGCCCGAACGCGGCTGGTGGACGGTCACGGTGCCCGGCGCGGTCAGTGCCTGGGCGGCCCTGTCGCAGCGCTTCGGCGCGCTGCCGTTCGAGACGCTGTTCGAACCGGCGATCCATCTGGCGGAACACGGCTTCCCGGTGTCGCCGGTGATCGCGGCGCTGTGGGCCAACGGTGCGGCAACGCTGCGCGACCAACCCGGTTTCGCGGCGCACTTCATGCCGCATGGGCGTGCACCGGTGGCCGGGGAGCGTTTCGTCAACCCGCATCTCGCCGCCACGCTGCGCAGCATCGCCGAGAGCCGCGGCGAATCCTTCTACCGCGGCGAGCTCGCCGCACGGATCGCCTGCTTCGCCACCGAGCACGGCGCGGCGCTGAACGCGCGCGACCTGGCCGAGCACTCGCTCGACTGGTGCGGCACGATCCGCCAGTCGTTCGATGGCACCGAGCTGCACGAGATCCCGCCCAACGGCCAGGGCATCACCGCCCTCATGGCGCTCGGCATCCTCGACCGCACGCCGATCCGCGACTACGCGCCGGACGATCCGCGTGCGCTGCACCTGCAATGGGAAGCCATGAAGCTTGCCTTCCGCGACACGGATGCGTACGTGGCGGATCCCGCACACATGAGCCCCGTCGGTCACGAACAGCTGCTCGACCCGGAGTACCTGGCGGTGCGTGCCGCACTGATCGACCCCGATCGTGCGCAGGACTTCGCCAGCGGTGCACCGACCCACGGCGGTACCGTCTACCTGGCCGCAGCCGACGCGAGCGGCATGATGGTGTCGTTCATCCAGTCCAACTACGCAGGCTTCGGCTCCGGCGTGGTCGTGCCCGGTACCGGCATCCACTTGCAGAACCGCGGGTGCGGATTCACCACGCAGACCGGACACCCCAACCGCGTCGGGCCGGCCAAGCGCCCCTTCCACACCATCATTCCCGGCTTCCTGATGCGCGACGGTGCCCCGCTGATGGCGTTCGGCGTCATGGGCGGACCGATGCAGGCGCAGGGGCACGTGGCGATGACGCTGCGCACCCAGCTCAACGCGCAGGACGTGCAGAGCGCGATCGATGCACCGCGCTGGCGCGTGACCACCGGCCTGGGCGTGGCGTGCGAGTCGAGCATGCCGGCAACGACACTGGCATCCTTGGCGGCGCTGGGGCACCGCATCTCGGTCGAGGCGCCGGACTCGTCGTTCGGGTTCGGTGGCGCGCAACTGGTGCACCGGCTGGACAGTGGCGGCTACGCGGGCGGGTCCGACCCGAGAAAGGACGGGTGCGCGGTCGGGTTCTGACCCACGCGACGACATCGTGACGAGTGCAGACGCGGCCACCCGCAACGTGCGACCGTGACGGCACCCGCATACCCGAGGCTCGCCATGCCCACCCATCCCCTCGACGACCTGATCGACGACATCAAGGCTCGCCCGGTGCCCTACGCCACGCTCGCCGCCGTCGGCGTGGCCGCGGCGATGCTGCTCGCGGCGCGTACGGTCCCGGACGATCGCTCCAGCGTGCGCAAGGCGGTCGATCGTGCGACGGAGGCGGCCGGCGATCGGCTGGCGCAGACGCGTGATCGACTGTCCGCCGATGAGGATGTCGGCTCGGTTGTGGAAACGTCCGGCATCGGGCGCACTACCGTGATGATGGTCATCGGCAGCGTGCTCACCGGGAGCCTGGCCGGATGGCTGAAGAGCCGCGACGAGCAGCGGGCACGCCCTCAGGATACAACGCCGGCCGAGGCGGGCGGACCCGACCAGGACGAGCGGCTGAGCGAGCTGACCGTCCCCGAGTTGCGCAGCATCGCGACCGAGCGCGACCTCACCGGGCGCTCGTCGATGAACAAGGGCGAGCTGGTCGACGCGCTGGCCGCCGACTGAGCGAACGGTGCCGAATCATGCGCATCGATAGCCTGTCGGCATGAGCGACGCCTGCACCGACGACGCCATCGCCACGTTGCTGGATCCGGTCACGTTCGACGACTTCCGCTCGCGCTGGCGGGACCGACGGCCGCTGCACGTGGCGCGTGCCGATCGCGAACACTTCGCGACCCTTGCAAGTGTGGAAGCCATCGAGCAGCTGCTGTCGGTACAGCCTCTGTTCTTCCCGCAACTGCAGTTGTCGCGCGCCGCCGAACCGATCGCGAAGGCGGACTACAGCGACGAATCGGGACGTATCGTGGCCCCGCGGCTGATGCAGCATCACGCGAACGGTGCGACGATCGTGCTGTCGCACGCGCAGGAACGGCTACCCGCGCTCGCCTCGTTGTGCCGCGGGCTCGAGGCCGGGTTCGGTGTGCGCTGCCAGGCGAACATCTACCTCTCGCCTCCGGGGCAGCAGGGTTTCGCACCGCACTACGATTCGCACGATGTGTTCATCCTGCAGGTCGCCGGCGCCAAGCGGTTCTCCTTCTACGCCGGGGGACCGACGCTGCCGCTCGCCGGTGACCGCTTCGACCCCGCGCGCTGCTCGCCCGGTAACAAGAGCCTGGAGCTGCTGCTCGAGGCCGGCAGCACGCTCTACATTCCTCGCGGCGTCATGCACGACGCGGTCGCCGAGGAGCGCATGCCCTCGCTGCACATCACGGTGGGCACGTTCGCACCGACCGTGCTCGATGCGTTGCAGGGCGCGTTGCAGATCGCCGCATCGCGTGACACGCGATTGCGACAGGCACTCGACCCTGCGGCGGACACCGACATCGACGAGCTGCGGGGCATGCTCGGCGCACTGCTGGACGAACAGGCGTTACGTGAATCGCTCACGGCACTGCACGATGAGACGGCTCTTGCGGCGCGCGCGGACGTCACCGGGTCGAGCGCCCGGTCGCGCCGGGCGGCGACGCTGAGCGATACCTCGCGGATCCGACGGCGGGACGGTGCGCTCTGGAGTGTCGAACGCGACGGCGACGCACTGCACCTGCGCACCGCGGGTGCCGTGCTCGATTGCCGCAGCCGACTGGCCGACGCGGTCCACGGACTGATCGAGGCGGGTGAGCTCGACATCGCCTCACTGCCGGGGGACGATGCCGACGAGCGTCTCGCCCTGGCGCGTCGGCTGATCGAGGAAAACCTGGCCGAACCGATGCCGGGCTGATGCCGGGCTGATGCCGGGGGCGAGCGTGAAAGGCTTGACACTTGACGCGATGACAATCGGGCGTTACACATCGGTACACACCCGCAACGACACGACGAGCATGAGCGACCGCGACAACGATCCGACCGTCCTCACCGTTCGAGACGCCGCCAGCCGACGTCGATTCATCCGCCAGGGGGCGGCCTTCATCGCCGCCGGCACGCCGTTGATCGCCTCCGGTCAGCAGTTCGCCGACTGCGACCGGGGCGATACGTCCGCCGAAGCCAAGCAGGCCGCGGCTGCCACGTCCGACAGCGATCAAGGCGCGAGCGCCGATCCGGTCGGTTGCGGCCGGCGCGAGCCGCCGGTCATCTCGCGGGCCGAGCCGGATACCGGTTCACCGGCGGCGGTGAGCGTGGATACGGTCAGGGGCTGACACAGCGGACGCGGCCACTCGGCCATCGGTCGGTCCGCGTCGTGTCCGGCCAGTCTCTCCTCGACGTCATTGCCCGCGCTCGGGGAGCGTCCCCGGCCAGCGGGCCCCTGGCCTACCTACCAGTCGTCGCTCGACGGGGCCAGTTCCATGCACGTCACGATGATCTTCGAGACGTACTCGGAAGGGTCGCGCGAGGCCAACCTGTCCCCTGCCTTCGCGACGGCCTCGAATCTCGCCTGCAGGTTCGCCCGATGGGAATCGACCGGATAGGTCTCGACACCTGTCAGCTCTCGAATGTCGGACGAGACGCCGGGGTCGGGAGCGAAGGTCACCTTGTCCTCACCGACCTGCCGCACCAGGTCCAGTGCTCTTTCGAGATCGCCCAATAGTGGGGTACGCATCATGGCTCTCGTCCTGTCATTCGTCTGGCGGATCGGGGATCCGATGTCGCCCCGAGACGTGTCGAGGCAGGCACGGTGGGGGATGGACGAACGGTCGATGAACGAATCGGCGCAGGGTCTGCCGCTCGCCCTGTCCGGTCCACGTGGTTGGGACGATACCCCAACCGAACACCGCCACGCACCGCTCGGATCACCGGAAGCTGTCTGGAAGCGCCGATTCACGCGCGAGATGGTCGCGCGTGGGCACCGCTGGTACAGCGAGGCTGGTGGCAACCTCATGCAGCACATGCTCGCGCGTGGCATCGGACCTGACATCGAGGAGGCGCACGCATGATCGTCAAGCGAGTGGTCGCGAACCTGACCACCGACGTTCCGTCTGTCACGGCTGCGTTCTACCGGGACCTGCTGGAGCTCGATGTCCTGATGGATCAGGGCTGGATCGTCACGCTGGGATCGAAGGCGACTGCACGGGTACAGATGAGTTTCGCGTCCGAAGGGGGTTCAGGCACACCGGTCCCCGATCTGTCGATCGAGGTCGACGATCTGAGCGAGGCACTCGTGCGCGCAGCGTCGATGCAACTGGCTATCGAGTACGGGCCGACATCCGAACCGTGGGGCGTACGCCGCTTCTACGTCCGCGACCCCGAGGGGAGATTGCTGAACATCCTGTCGCATGAAACCGCCTGATGCTCCACACGTCTGACCGACATCGGCGACATCGATGATCTCGATCTTCCTCCAACGACCTTTCCAGATGAGCTTGTCGCAATGCTCACGGCAGCTTCCGTGTTCGCCCGATGCTCCTCCGAGTCCGCCGCCCTTGGTCGAGCTGGTCAAGGGGCCAGCTCGAGGCGTTCCTGGTGGAACGCCTCTTCCTGTGGGAGCACGCCCCCTGGATACTGCTGGTCGAGGAGGCGGGAGGGAGCTTCACGGATCGGATGGGTGGACGCCGAACGGCCCATGCATCGCACGGGATCTGGCGCACGAGCATCTCTCTCGACCGGATCGACACCACTGTCCGGTTGGCGAATCCGGACGATCGAGTGTCGGTGGAGACGTTCCGGGCCGGTGAGGCCAACGGGGCTGCCCGGCAGTTCCATCGTCGCGAAGGACGGGTCGAACTGTCTCGGGAACCGGACGAGGAAGTCGGTCTGGTGGATGTCGAGCACGTCCGGAAGAGAACGGCATGGTCATCCGCCACGACGTCGATGACAGATCGCCGTCCCCGAGGCGGTTACGGACAGGAGCGCCGGGCACACGGCCGTCTGCGCCGTACCGATTTCCGGACCTCGTCATCAGGTCCGGCGACGGCGTGCTCAGTCGCTACCGGGGAGGACCCGCTTCTCGATCACGCCGTGCACGCCCCAGTTGCCGTCGACCACCTGAGTGATACCGAAGTCGGTCGCCACCGACAGCAGCGATATGGCCTCGTCCTCGGACAGGTCCTGAGTCGTCATGAGAAAGCGGCGCATCTTCCGGAACGCGTCGCGCATCGCACCGTCGAGGGATGACCGGGAGTAGATCTCGCCCTGCGCATTCTCGCCCAGCTCCTCGAGATAGTTGGGATAGCTGAACCCGTGCACCACCCACTCGGTACCGGTCTCCAGCAGCGGGAAGTCGAGCCCCTCCAACGGCGTGCCGGGGGTGTCGTCGGCCTTGTGTAGCACGACCTGCACCACACCGGTCATCGAGGTTTCGATGGCGGTCCCGGAGAGCTCCGAATCGCCTTGCGCGGCGTGCGGATCGCCTGCGCTCAGCAGGGCCCCGTCAACCGCCACCGGGTAGTACATGGTGCCACCCTTGCCGATTCGCCAGTTGTCGATGTTGCCCCCGAAATAGCCGGGAGGGATGGAGTCCACGACATCGGCTTCACGTGGAGCGAGTCCCATCGTACCGAAATGGGTACGTACGGGCACGCGAACCCCCTCGAGCACGGTCGTGTTCCTGTCGATGGTGCTCGGGTCGACGGGGACGCCGGGGTAGTCGATCAGTTCGTGGACCACACCGTCCGGATCGGTCTGCGGTACCCAGCGGTAGCTGTAGACAGCGCTCGCCCAGTCGGTGCCGCCGGTGCTGTCCATTTCGTAGATCGTGATGACCTCGCGAGGTTTGGGCTCCTCGATCAGATCATCGTAGTGAAAACCCCACCAGGCCGCCGCGTTGCTGCCGAACGTCTTGCCGGCGAACTCGGCGTTCCCCGAGGGCCTCGGCTTCAGATCGAGGATGCGGACCTCCAGAATATCGCCCGGTTCGGCGTCGCACACGTAGATCGGACCGGTCAGTACGTGAACACCGAACCCTTCACCAGCCCCCCGACCATGGATCGATGCATCCATCGGGCCGGCACCGCGTCTCTCGACCGCCTTGTCCCCCTTGTCCCAGCGAAAGACGCTCTCGGCACCCGGGTCGCCCTGGACCATGCGCTCAGGGTCATCGTTGGCATGATGGGTGAGCGTCTCGATCGTGATGATGTCTCCGGAATGCGCCACCACTCGGGGTGCTCGATCCTTGCTGAAATAGCCCCAGTGCACCGTATCGGCATCGGCCGCCAGGGTGTGGTGCACGGCAGAGCCGGGCGGCGAGGCGCAGTCGACGTCGACACCGTCCTGCGCAACGCTCCAGCCGGAGGCGATCAGCATCGAGGAAGCGAGACAGAGCGACGTGCTTCTTGCACGGTTCATGGTGTTTCTCCGGAGGGTGTTCCCGGATGATAGCCGGCAAGGTGTGAGCCAGCACCAGCCCACGTGCATTCGACCTGGCAAGTAGATGAATTCACTACGGATTCCACCGCGATGGCCAGAACGTCGATATTTCTCGTGGAGTGCGACCTGCACCGTTCCAGTGCAAACGCAGGACGTGAACGCGCGCCTTCGGGGCACGCCACGTCGACAGCGATCCGTGCTGCCCGGAGGTCCCCGCCGGTGGTTCAGGCTTGGTCTATCCCCACTTTCGGTATCTCTCCGGCCGGCAGCGGCTCAGCGTAGTACCGCCACAGGCGCGAATCGGCGACCACCCCGTCAACCGGGTCGAGGAGTCGTTGTCGAGGCGACTGCCATCGTCGGATGCGGCTCCCGGTACCTGATTTATCCAGGCGGTACCGACCACACGCATACTGGGGGACGAGGCGAAGAGGGAGAAGAATGCGGAACCTGGACATCACACCAAGTACCGACGACGATGCAAGCGTGGTGGCAGATATCTACCTCGGCTCGCGCGAGCGGCACGTCGCCGTGCGCCGCTCGCTCACGCTACCGACGACGTCCGTCGCCGAATTCGAGATGTGCTGCTACCCGGAGGCAGATTGCGCGTCGCAACGGTAGAACATGCGGTGGTCGGCATGGTGGCTACCTCGCACGAGGAAGGCTACCGCTGGATCGACCATCTGTACGTCGCGCCCGACCTCGTCGGTCGGGGAATCGGCACGGCGCCGCTGCGCGACGCTCTGGACGGGCTTGAACGGCCAGTTCGCCTGTGGACGTTCCAGGACAACGAGGGCGCCCGACGATTCTACGGGCGACATGGGTTCAAGCTGGCGCAGCGCCAGGCACTGCCCGAATTTCTGCTGAGCGGGCACGAGACGGGTAGCCTGGCGAAATTCATCGTCGATCATCAGGCCCCCTATGCCGCTGACGACTGGGCCATGGCGGCATGAAGAACTCGGCACTCACGAAGTTGGTAATCTTGTGTTGGGTATGGACCGAACACCAGGGAGCCTACGAGGAATGTGCAACGCGACAACCGTGGGAACGGCCCGTGGCGAGGTGGTGACGGAGAACGAGCGGGTGCGCATCACGCGCTGGTGGTTCGACGGCAAGGGCGACAACACCGGCTGGCATCGTCACGCTCACGACTACGTGGTCGTGCCGCTGTTCGACGGGGAACTGCACGTCGATCTTCCGGGCGGCGAGCGCACGGTGGCAGCGGTTGCGAACGGCGTGCCGTACTTCCGCAAGCTCGGTATCGAGCACGACGTGATCAACGGCAACGACTTCGCCTGCGCGTTCGTGGAGATCGAGCTGCTGGACACGGAGGGTTGAGAGAGGCGTTTCGCAGCGGTACCGATCGACGAGAGGTGAACGAAGAGCGCGACAAGTGACGGGCGGTCAGCTCTCGAAGTTCGTAAAAGTACGAAATCATAAAGCATGGACTTAAAAGGCCGACAGTGATACTGTCGATCCACCTATTCCGGAGTCCGCGCCGTGGCCATCACTTCGCTCGCAGGCTTGCCCTCCTCGGAGCCTTTCACCACGTCTCCGGTGTCGCGCCGCGATGCGCTCGCTCTGCCTTCGGGGCCGGCCGTACGCACGGTTCTGCGCATCGTCGACGCTTGGGGGCTCGGACGCGATCAGGCGATGGCGCTGCTCGGCGTCGATAGCACCACAGTCTGGAGCGCGTGGAAGAAGGCCCCCGACGATGCGCGGCTGAAACTTCACAGCATCGAGCGAATCTCGAATGTGCTCGGCATCTACCGAGCCCTGCACACGCTGTTCGGAGAAGAATCCGCCGATGCCTGGGTGCGTACACCCAATACCGGCAAGCTGTTCGGAGGGGCCGCTCCTATCGAACGCATGACCGGATTCGTGGAGCACCTTGTCGAGGTGCGCCGCCGGCTCGATGCCGAGGTGCACCGATGAAGACGACGCGGCTGCGCTGGAAGGAGTCTGTCAGGATCGTCGGCGCCGAGCACGGCCCAATCGATGCCCTGGAGCGCGTGACGAGTCCGGATGACCTCGACGACGTGCTCGCGTTCGAGGCGCTGACAACGCCGGCAGCGGCAGCCTTACGTGAGCGTGTGGCACGGATCCCTTCCCGGCAACGCGTGGTCGGTCCGGGCAGTACCGATGCGATGGCGCCGTTTCTCCACTTCTCGGCCCCGGGCGGACGCTTCTCCGACGGCACTTACGGGGTGTACTACGCTGCGCGCGATCGCGACACCGCGATCGCCGAGACGTGCTTTCACCGCGAGCGCCTGCTGCGCGAGTTCGCCGCGCCGAGTCAGACCGTGGCCATGCGAGTCCTGCTGGCCGCGCTCGACGTGCAAGTGCAGGATCTGCGCGGTAGCTCGGACACCTCGATCATCGATCCGGATCCGGCGCGCTACGCATCGGCTCAGGCGCTCGGTGCGCGCCTGCGTGCCGCCGGCGTCAATGGCGTCGCCTACGATAGCGTCCGGCAACCCGGTGGCGAGTGTGCCGCTCTGTTCAGCCCCGGTGCGGTCGGGAAGGTGCACCGGGCGGAGCGCCTGAACTACGAGTGGTCCGCTTCCCGGAACCGGATCGTCACCGTCTCCCACGTCGTGCAGGAACGCACATGACCGAGGTGGACACTTGTCGGATGGAAGCTGTCGGAAGGACCGAACACAGAGGAGCGGTAGCCGTGAAAGCCAAGTCGCGACCCAGGACCGCACAGCGGCCAGACGACGCAATCGTCGAGCGTGCCTTTGACGCCTGTCGCGCCTCGACGGGTCGGGTCTTGGCGCTACGCGACGAAGTAGATCCGCTGCGCGAGGCAATCGCAGCTGTACGGGCCCAGGCTCGCGGCAACGAGGATCGACCGTAGATGCCGATCTACGACGTGCCGGTCAGGCTGCTTACGATCAAGATGCTCGCGGCGCTGGCTCCCGAACTCGACAGCGTGTTCACCCGACCCGAGGCACTCGACTGGTTCCGTACGAACTACCCACTGATAAAGGCCGGTACCGTGACGGCCCATCTCACGAAGTTCTCGACCAACGCGCCCAGTCGGATCCACTACAACCAGAAGGCCGACGACGACGTACTTTTCCAGCTCGATCGCACCCGTTACCGGCGCTACCACCCGGGGACGGATCCAGCACCGATCCAGGCGCAGGATGACGCAACCGGATCAGCGAGCTTACCGGCTGACGAGGAAGCCGATGACGGGGAATCCCCAACGCTAGGCGAGTTCGCGTACGAGGCCGACCTGAAGCGGTTTCTGGTCAAGAACCCGACGCTGGTGGAGCCCGGTCTGTCGATCTATGAGAACGAAGGGATCACCGGAGTGGAGTTCCCCGCCGGTGGCCGGTTCATCGACATCCTCGCCGTATCGAAGGACGCGGAATTGGTTGTGATCGAGCTGAAAGTATCGAAGGGCTACGATCGCGTTGTCGGACAGCTGCTTCGCTACGTCGCCTGGATACGGGCGAACTTGGCCGACGACGGTCAACGGGTTCGCGGCATCATCATCGCCCGGGACATCAGCGAAGATCTGGTGTTGGCGACGTCCGTGGTGCCGGATGTCGAGCTGATCGAGTACACCCTGTCGGTGTCCCTTCGCCGCAAGGGCCAAGAGAATGATCGGAGCAACTGATGAAAATCGGCGAGATCCGCGAGACAGCTCGCCGTCTCCATGAGTTGACGGCAAACCTACCAAAGCTGATGGACCAGCGCGATCGTCTGGTCGCCGAGATCGATCGGCGTACTCGCGAGGTATTAGCGCTGAACGGGAATCCGCTGATCCAGCCGCCTGCGGAAGCGTGGCTGGGAGAGAAGGCGCGACCGTACGTTGACGGGCAGGCCGTGCAGCGGCAACTACAGCACGGCCATCATCTGCCGGCGCTTGGTGTCGAGCCGTTGATGGCGTCCTGACCGCCGAACATCGACGAGGGCATGGTGTCAGATGACCTTGGCGCGATCGACGCCCGACAGGCGAACAACCTCCTCTCAGCGCGCGTACGCTCGCCGCGAGCGCCGCTCCATCGCCCCGAACGCGAACGCCAGCGCGTAGCAGATCACCAGGTACATCCCCGCCACGACGATCCAGGTCTCGAACCGCCGATCGGTGGACACCGAGACCTCGGTACCGATGAAGGTCAACTCCTGCACCGAGATCAGCGAGACGATCGAGCTGTTCTTGACCAGCAGGATGAACTGGTTGGCCAGCGGCGGTGCCACCGCGCGCAGCGCCTGCGGAGCGACGATCAGGCGGAACACCTGCACCGGGCGCAGCCCGACACTCTTGCCCGCCTCGACCTGACTGGCCGGTACCGAGGTGATGCCGGCGCGCACCACCTCGCCGATGTAGGCCGCCTCGAACAGGGCCAGGCAGATCACCCCGGACAGCAGGTTCTCGATCAGCACCGGCGGGCCTAGCAGCCAGCCGAACACCCGCTGCCCGCCCTCGCCCAGCTCGCGCGCCCAGGTGTCGATCCCCAGCGCCGGGATCAGCTGGGAGGAGATGAAGAAGTAGAAGACGAAGATGAACACCAGCGGCGGCACGTTGCGCACCAGGCCGACGTAGCCGAAGGCCAGCAATCGTGCGAACAACCGCACGCGGGTGGCGAGCACACCGAGACCGACGCCGATGATGCTGGCGAACAGCATCGCCCACAGCGACAGCCGCAGCGTGGTCAGCAGCCCCTCGAGCAGCAGGTTCGGTCGCCAGCCACCCGCCTCGCTTCGCGTGACCAGCACCTGCGGCAGGAACGCCCAGTCCCAGCGGTAGGCGAGCACGCCGGACACGCGCGTCCACACCAGCCAGCCCAGACCCAGCAAGACGCACAGCACCAGCAGATCGATCACGCCTGCGCGGCGGGGACGATCGGGATCCGGATACACGCCGTTCGGCCGGCGGGCCGGACGGGACTATCCGGGAACCTGGTCAGCCCACGGACGACCGCCGAACCAGTACTCGTGGCGCTCCTCCAGCCAGCCGCTGGAGCGGTTCACCAGGATCCAGTTGTTGAAGAAGTTCAGCGCATCCGGGTCGCCCTTGCGCACCGCGAACCCCTCGTTGCCCGGGTCGATCTTCTCGTCGGTGGGCGAGAACAGCAGGTCCGGGTTCTCGTAGACGTCGAACGCCGGCTTGGGCTGGGAGGCGAGCATCATGTGCGCGTTGCCGTTCATGACTTCCTGCGAGACCTGACCGTCGTCGTCGAACTGGCGCAGCACCGCCTTCGGGAAGGTCTTCTTGAGCCAGGCGCACGGGGTGGAGCCACGGCGGCAGGCGATGGTGACGTCGCTGTCGTTGTAGCCATCCGGCCAGGCCAGGCCCTCGGCCAGCTCGATGTTGGCGACCGCCCCCACCGACGAGTTCGCGTAGGCGTCGGTGAAGTTCACCGTCAGGTTGCGCACCGGCGTGATGGTCATGCCGCCGATGATCACGTCGAACTTGCCGGCCAGCAGGGCCGGGATGATGCCGTCCCAGGCGGTGGGGACGAACTCGATGTCCACCTCCATGTCCTCGGCGAGTTTCGTGGCCACGTCGACCTCGAAGCCGATCAGCTCGCCCTCCTTGTCGCGCATCGCCCACGGCACGAACGTGGACAGGCCCACCTTGAGCGCACCGCGCTGCTTGATGGCCTCGATGACGCTGCCCTGGGCGAGCGCCTGCTGCGTCTTCGCGCCGTCCTGCGAGTACGCCGGCGTGGTGGTCCAGAGGGAGGAAGCAGCGAGTGCCGCGGCCGCAAATATCCTGAATGGTTTCATGATCGACGCGTCGTGATGGGTAGGGGAGTCGAACGTTGTACGCGTCAGACGGCGGGACGTGTCGCTCGCCTGCGCGTGCGCACTTCCAGCCAGCCGGCCACGGCCGACAGGCTGACCGTCATGGTCAGGTAGACCGCGGCGATCGTCAACCACACCTCGAAGCTGAGAAAGGTGTCGGCGATGGCGTTGCGCGCCTCGCCGGTCAGGTCGTTGATCGCGATCAGCGACACGATCGCGGAGTTCTTGATCAGGTTGACCAGCGCCGAGGTCATCGGCGGGAGCATCAGCGGTACCGCCTGCGGCAGCACCACTTGCGTGTACACCGCCCGCGGGCGCAGGCCCAACGCTGCCGCGCCCTCCCACTGGCCACGCTGCACCGACAGGATGCCGCCACGGATGATCTCGCTGATGAAGGAGGCCTCGAAGAAGGCCAGGCACAGCACGCCGGTCCAGAACCGGTCGATGCCCAGCATGGGCGAGAGCACGAAATAGAAGAGATACATCTGCACCAGCAACGGGGTGTTGCGGATCAGCTCCAGATACACCGTGGCGATGCCGTGGCCGATCCAGGAGCGCGACAGGCGGGCAAGGGCCGTCGCCAGTCCGAGCGCGAAGGCGATCAGTGCCGCACAGCCGGTGATCTGCAACGTGATGATCAGACCGCGCAGGAACGGGCCGCGGATGAACTCGCCATCGATGGTGCGGCCGAAGAATGCCGGGATCCGGTACCACTGCCAGTTGTAGCCCATCGCCTCGGCGCCACCGGACACGCCGCGCACCAGCAGCACGCAGCAGATCAGGAACAGCACCGAGTCGAGCAGGTGGCGCGGCCAGCGGCGCTCGATCACCAGCGGCGGTGGCGGGCGGGCATCGAGCGGGGCGACGACGCGGGCCGCGATCGGGGTCTGGGACATGATCGGGAGGTTGTCCGTCCGGGTGGGTATCCTGACGCAACGAACCGATCGTCGCATCCATGAACGCAACCACCCCGTGGCGTCGCCTGCCACCCGACGCCCCGGCCGCCGACCCGACGCCCGTTCCGGCCGAGGCGGTCGTCGCGCTGCACGTGCCGCCCAACAAGGGGGTTCCGAACCACCCGCGCTGGCCCGCCCTGATGTACCCGGCAGCGCTGGCCGGGGAGCCGGACATCGACCGGATCAAGGCGCTGTTCGAACGAAATCGCTGGTTCCGTGTCTGGCACTGGACCGTGTTCGACTGCCACCACTTTCACCCCAGCGCAGCCGAGGTGCTGGTGGTGGCCGACGGCCGCGCCTCGATCCGTCTCGGCGGCCCGGACGGGCGCACCCATCTGGTTCGGGCGGGCGATGCGATGGTCCTGCCGCCCGGGTTCGGGCACTGCCTGAAGGCTGCCAGCGAGGATTTCGTGGTGGTCGGTGCGTATCCCGAAGGCCAGGAGCGGCGCGAGGTCGTACCGGCCGGCATCGCCGCGATGGAAGCGGCGTTTCCGGTGATTGCCCGGGTGCCCCGCCCGGTGACCGATCCGCTGTTCGGCCCGTGCGGGCCGCTGTTCGACCATTGGGCGGGCCCTTGATCCCGTCCTGACCTCCCGGTTCGCCCCTGGCATCCGATCCGCCTTGCCCAACCCGAGCAGTCCCATGATCGAGCTTGCCGACGTATCCATGCGCTACCCGATGGCGGGGGGCGAGGTGACGGTGCTCGATGGCCTTTCGTTGCAGGTCGCCGCCGGCGAGCGGGTCGCGATCACCGGCCCGTCAGGCTCCGGCAAGACCACCCTGCTGCTGGTGCTCACCGGCCTGGAGACGCCCAGTGCCGGGCGCGTGGTCATCGACGGCGCTGCCCTGGAGAGCCTCGACGACGATGCGCGCGCCGACCTGCGCCGCGACCGGCTCGGCATCGTGTTCCAGTCGTTCCACCTCGTCCCCGCCCTGAGCGCTGTCCAGAACGTCGCCCTGCCGCTAGACATCGCGGGTGCTCGCGATGCCGCGCCGCGCGCGCTGGACATGCTCGCAACGGTCGGGCTGGCCGACCGGGCGTCGCACTACCCGTCCCAGCTCTCCGGCGGCGAGCAGCAACGGGTCGCCATCGCGCGCGCCATGGTGCACGGCCCCAGCCTGCTGGTGGCCGACGAGCCGACCGGCAACCTGGACACCGCCACCGGCGAGAGCATCGTGCAGCTGCTGTTCGAGCTG
>Ga0209831_1001782_pt1 | contig 19315 bp, 15 predicted proteins | sample Maine_Asex4_meta_FD_187451 | JGI IMG/M metagenome (GOLD analysis project Ga0209831, IMG submission 187451) | Marine algal microbial communities from Maine, USA - Maine_Asex4_metaG (SPAdes) (version 2) | ecosystem: Host-associated > Algae > Red algae > Unclassified | place: Maine, USA | collected...
GGCCATCTCCCTGTCCTCGTCCGTCCAGACCCGGCCCGGGATCTTGTCGATCAGCGCGGGGTCGAGGCGGGTATAGAGGAGCGACGTCCCCTCCCAGACGGTGCCCGCGAAAGTCTCGTATTCCTCAAGGTACGCGTCGCGCTCCATGGTCGAGAACACGGGGGCTTCCAGCGTGTCGGCCCGGGCGTCGGGCAGGAGGAAGGCGGAAGCGGCAAGCGCGAGGAGGGCGTGGCGGGTACGGATCATCGGTCGTCTCCTGAAGTTTCGATCGGCGACCGTTGTTAACCGGTCCTCCCCTTCCTGTCACGCACCCGCCGCCCGGACGCTTGACCCGCCCCGCCGATGTGCCATCTTGTTCCGCAAATCACATCCGGAGAACGCCCCATGGCCATCAGCTTCACCGTCAATGGCGAGGAACGGCAGGTCGATGTCGATCCCGATACGCCGCTGCTCTGGGTCCTGCGCGACGAGTTGCGCCTGACCGGCACCAAATTCGGCTGCGGTATCGCGCAATGCGGGGCCTGCACCGTGCATATGGACGGCATGACCCGCCGTTCCTGCGTCACGCCCGTCAGCATGGTCGAGGGGTCCGACATCACGACCATCGAGGGGCTGGAAAGCGCGGAGGCCAAGGCGGTACAGGCCGCATGGGTCGGCCTCGACGTGCCGCAATGCGGCTATTGCCAGTCGGGTCAGGTGATGAGCGCCACGGCACTGCTGGAGGAGAACCCCTCCCCCACCGACGAGGATATCGACAACGCGATGGCGGGCAATATCTGCCGCTGCGCCACCTATCAACGCATCCGGCAGGCGATCCACGACGCCGCCAAGACGCTGGAGGCATAGACCATGACCATCCATTCATCCAGACGCGCTTTCCTCAAGGGCACCGGTGCCGGCCTCGTGGTCGGCGTGATGCTCCCCTCGCTGGCCAAGGCCGCGCAGAAATCGGGCGCCGCCGCCGCGCTCGCGACCGGCGAGGCGATGGAGGGCAGTTTCGCGCCCAACGCCTTCGTGCGCATCGCCCCGGACAATACCGTGACCGTGCTGGTCAAGCATGTCGAGTTCGGGCAGGGCACCTATACGGGCCTCACCACGCTGGTCGCCGAAGAGCTGGACGCCGACTGGGGCCAGATGCGCGCAACCTCGGCCCCCGCCGACGTGTCGCTCTACGCCAATACCGCCTTCGGCATCCAGGGGACGGGCGGCTCGACCGCCATGCCCAACAGCTACATGCAGATGCGCAAGGCCGGTGCCGCCGCCCGCGCAATGCTCGTCTCCGCCGCCGCCGACCGCTTCGACGTGCAGGGCAGCGAGATCACGGTCTCGGGCGGCGTGGTCAGTCACGAGGCATCGGGGCAATCCGCGACCTTCGGCGAACTGGCCGAAGCGGCGTCGACCATCGAGCCGCCCGTCGATCCGGCGGTGAAGGACGCAAAGGATTTCAAGCTGATCGGCAGCGACCTGACCAAGGTCGACAGCAGCGCCAAATCGACCGGCGAGGCGCAGTTCACGCTCGACGTCTACCGCGACGACATGCTGACGGCGATGGTGATCCATGCGCCGAAATTCGGCGCGACGCTCAAATCGCATGACGCGACCGAGGCGCTGAAGATCCCCGGCGTCGTCAAGGTCGAGGCCGTGCCGCAGGGCGTGGCCGTCTACGGCGAGAACACCTTCGCCGCGCTCAAGGGCCGCGCCGCCGTCACGGCGGAATGGGACGAGAGCGGGGCCGAGACGCGTTCTTCCGCGCAGATGATGGCCGAATGGACCGAAGCGGCGAACGGCGACGGCAAGGAAGTGACCAATATCGGCGACGCGAAGCAGGCGCTGGCCGATGCCGCCACCACCCACGAGGTCACGCTGAATTTCCCCTTCCTCGCGCATACGCCGATGGAGCCGCTCGACGCCGTGATCGAGATCGGCGACGACGGGGCCGAGGTCTGGATGGGATGCCAGATGCAGACCGTCGACCAGGGCGCCATCGCCAAGGTCCTCGGGATGTCGCCCGATAAAGTGACGCTCAACACCATGCTCGCGGGGGGCAGCTTCGGCCGCCGCGCCACCGGGGACGCGCATTTCGCCGTGGAGGCCGCGACGGTCGCCAAGGCGCGCGGCAAGGGGGCGACGAAGCTGCTCTACACCCGCGAGGACGACCTGCGCGGTGGCTACTACCGACCGCTGACCGTCCACAAGATGAAGGGCGGGATGGACGCGGACGGCAATATCACCGCGTGGGACCACACCATCGCCACGCAGTCGATCATGGCCGGAACGCCGTTCGAGGGGATGATGAAGGACGGGCTGGACCCGACGGCCTACGAGGGCGCGCAGGATCTGCCTTACTCCGTGCCGAACCACCGCCTCGGCTGGGCGCAGATGAAGTCGCCCGTCCCCGTCCTCTGGTGGCGCTCGGTCGGGCATACCCACACGGCGCAGGCGGTCGAGACGTTCATCGACGAGTTGCTCGCCAAGGCGGGCAAGGACCCCGTCGAGGGCCGCCTCGCGCTCATGGGCGAGGACCGCGCGCGCGAAGCCGCCGTGCTCAGGCGTGCCGCCGAGATGGCGGGCTGGAGCGGGCAGAAGGGGTTCGGTGTCGCCGTGGTGAAATCCTTTGCCAGCTACGTCGCCGAAGTCGTCGAGGTCGAGGACCGGGACGGGACGCCACATATCAAGAACGTCTGGTGCGCCGTCGACTGCGGCGTGGCGGTCAACCCCGGCATCATCAAGGCGCAGATGGAGGGGGCCATCGGCTACGGCGCCAGCGCGACCCTCTTCGACGAGATCACGCTGGGCGAGGGCGGCATGGTGCAGCAGGCGAACTGGGATACCTATCGCATGCTGCGCATCGGCGAGATGCCCCATGTCGAGGTGTCGATCATCGAGTCCACCGAAAGCCCCACGGGCGTCGGCGAGCCGGGCCTGCCCCCGCTCTCCCCCGCCGTGGCCAACGCGTGGCGCACCCTCACGGGGGTACAGACCGTATCCCTGCCCATGATCCCGACCGTGCAGGCCTGAGGAAATGACGATGAAAACCCTTACCGGTACGGCGGCCCTCGCCGTCGCTCTCGTTGCCCTCGTCTCCGTCCAGTCCCCCACGGCGGCGGAGCGGACCTCGGGTCAGTCCCTGCGCATCGTGCAGGAATTCGACAGCATCGAGGACGAGATGGCGCGCTCGCAGGCGCTGTTCGGCGAGATGAGCAAGGTCATCACGCATCCGCGCTGCATGAACTGCCACCCCCGCGACGACAGCCCGCGTCAGGGAATCGGCATGGTCATGCACAAGCCGCCCGTGGTGCGCCACGACGAAAGCGGGTTCGGCGCGCCGGGGATGCGCTGCACCACCTGCCACGGGACCGAGAACGCGACGCTGGTCGGGGTCGGCGGCATCCAGAGCATGCCGGGGCACGACCCCTGGCACCTCGCGCCCAAATCCATGGGCTGGATCGGGCTGAGCATCCCCGAGATCTGCGCGCAGCTGAAGGACCCCGAGCGCAACGGCGACCGGACGCTGGTCGAGATCCACGACCACATGGCCAATGACGGTCTGGTCGGCTGGGGCTGGCACCCCGGCGAGGGCCGCGAACCGGCCCCGGGCACGCAGGCGCGCTTCGGCAAGCTGACCCAGGCATGGATCGACACGGGCGCACACTGCCCGGAATGACGACGACGGTTCGCCCCGGTGCGATGCCGGGGCGGGCTTCTCATGCGCTGTCGCCCCGTGGCTCGACCACGGGGTCCATGGTGCGACAATTTAAATGAACGAACGTCAAGGCTTGCTTGAGAATGGGTGCCGCGAGTTGCTCCGCGCAGCGGAAGCCGCGGCATGACAGTGGAGAGGGCGACCGGCATGAGGGAGACGAGGATGGGGTCGCGGGTCAGGGGATCGACGCGCGGCACGCCTACACGGCAAGCGGCGCCAGCGCTTCGCGCAGGGCATCGGACAGCGGCGCGGGGCGCCCCGTCGCGCGGTCCAGATAGACATGAGTGAAATGCCCGCCCGCGCTCGACATCGCCTCCCCCTCGCGAAAGACGGCGAGACCGTAGCGCACCGAGCTAGACCCCATCCGGTCGATCCGCAGCGCGCCCTCCAGCTTGTCCGGCCACGCGACGGAGGCGAAATAGGCGCAGCCCGATTCGGCCACCACCGCCGACAGGTTGCCCTCCGTCGGGTGGAACTGACCCGATTCGACCAGATACGAGCAGACCGTCGTGTCGAAGAACGAGTAATACTGCACGTTGTTCACGTGCCCGAACACGTCGTTGTCGATCCACCGGGTCGCAATGGGCAGGAACCAGCGATACGCCTCGCGCGCCTCGGGCCGCTTGCGCTCGCTCATTCCGCCCTGCGGGGCGGGGTCTTGCGCATCATGTAGGGCGTGATGAACCAGCCGATGGCCAGCCCGCCGAAATGCGCCTCCCATGCCATCATCCCGCCGGTGGCGAGGCCGAGGATCAGGTTGAGCACCGTGATCTGCACGAGGAACAGGATCGCGTCGCGCCGCACGTCGACCCCCCGCTCTGCGATATGGGCGAACTGGATGTACTTGAACGCCGCCAGCAGCCCGAAGATCGCCCCCGACGCCCCCACCAGCGGCCCCGTCTCGCCGGGCCGGATCAGGGCGAAGGTGATGGCCCCGGCGGCGGCGGTGATGGCGAAGAAGCCGAAGAAGTTCACGCTCCCCATCCGCTTCCAGCAGAACGTGCCGAGCGCGAAGAGCGCGATCATGTTCATGACCAGATGCGCCCATCCCCCGTGCAGGAAGGCATGCGTCACCAGCGCCGTCAGGTCGCTCGCCTGCCAGAACCGCGTCGCGAAGAACGCGTAGTCGCCGTAGAAGACGTTCTGCGCATAGAGGCCGCGCGTCGACACCCACGCCTGGATCGCCACCATTCCGGCCACGAGCAGCACGACGGGCACCGCCTCGAACGCGGCGGGGTTGAAGATCGGCTCGCGCGGCGGGGAAGGCGGCGGCGGGGGTGTCATATCGGGATCGTCGGACATGGCGGCGAGAGTAAGCACGTTTCGTGCCCGCGTGCGAGGAAGACTTGCGCGCCTTGTGCCGCGCCTCTATCACACGAGACCCGTATTCGACCGCCCCGCATGCCGCCCGCCCGAGGAAGAGACCCCATGACCGCCCATACCCCCCGCGTCTTCTCAGGCATGCAGCCGACCGGCAACCTCACGCTCGGCAACTATCTCGGCGCCCTGCGCAACTTCGTGGCGTTGCAGGAAGACGACAGCTTCGAGCGGCTCTACTGCGTCGTCGACCTGCACGCGATCACGGTGGCGCAGGACCCCGACACCCTGCGCAATGCCATCCGGGAGGTCGCCGCCGCCTATATCGCCAGCGGGCTGGACCCGAAACGCTCGATCATCTTCAACCAGTCGCGGGTGCCGGAGCATACGCAATTGAGCTGGGTCTTCAACTGCGTGGCGCGCATGGGCTGGGTGAAACGCATGACGCAGTTCAAGGAAAAGGCGGGCAAGAACCGCGAGGAGGCATCGGTCGGCCTCTTCACCTATCCGGTACTGATGGCCGCCGACATCCTCGCCTATCGCGCCACCCACGTCCCCGTGGGCGAGGACCAGAAGCAGCATCTGGAACTGACCCGCGACATCGCCGCCAGGTTCAACAACGATTACGGCAACCCGGAGGACGAACACGGGTTCTTCCCCCTGCCCGAACCGATGATCCGGAAGGAGACGGCGCGGATCATGTCCCTGCGCGACGGCGAGAACAAGATGTCCAAATCGGACCCCTCCGACATGAGCCGCATCAACCTGACCGATACCAAGAACACCATCGCCCAGAAGATCAAGAAGGCCCGCACCGACCCCGAGCCTCTCCCGTCCGAAGCCGTCGGCATGACCACGCGGCACGAGGCGCGCAATCTGGTGGGCATCTACGCCGCCCTGTCGGGCATGACGGTCGATCAGGTGCTGGCGGAATACGGCGGTCAGGGCTTCGGCACGTTCAAGCCCGCGCTGGCCGAACTGACGGTCGAGAAGATCGCCCCCATCGGCGACGAGATGCGCCGCCTGCTGGAGACGCCCGACGAGATCGACGCGATCCTCGCCGACGGCGCGACACGCGCCTCGGCCCTCGCCCGGCCCGTCCTGAGCGCGGTCTACGATACTCTCGGGTTGACCGGTGGCGGCACCGCCTGAAGGATTGTGGCGAGAACCGTTCCAACGGTGTCAGAAACAAGATATTGAACTAATTGCATTTTTCTTGTGCGGATCGTGGAACGGATCGCACAAGCTTACGTTGTCTGATCGGATCCGGAAGGCTATCGCGCTTCTCCGAAATCATCCCGACTACCGAAAGGACACCGTTCCATGAAGACCGTTTTCCAAGCCGCTTCCGTGCTGGCCCTGCTCAGCACTCCCGCCCTTGCACAGACCTCCAATTTCTACAGCTTCGCCGATGCCGATGCCGACGGCTTCATCACGCAGGCCGAACTGGCCGCGGTCTCCCCCGCGTTCGACGGGACGTTCTTCCCCCAGTTCGAAAGGGATGCCGACGGCAACGTCGTGATCGACTCGATCAGCTCCAGCCCGATCTTCAGCGGCCTGACCTTCTCCAGCCCCGCGCAGTTCCGCCGCGACGTCCCCGGCGTCCTGCGCCGCTACGTCACGTTCCAGAACATCGACCGCAACGACGACGGCATCCTGACCGCCGGCGAGGTGAGCGCCGCCGTCCCGTCGATGACGCGCGCCCGCTACATGAGCGCCGATCTCAACGATGACGGCCTGCTCGACTTCACCGAACTCTACGGCTCGCGCTTCCTCGCACGCCTCGCCGATAGCGGCGCCATGCTGATGGCCGACGCGGATGCCGACGAGACGATGATGATCCAGAACCGCGTGCGCTACACGCGCGTCGATCTGAACGGCGACGGCTTCATCTCGATGAGGGAACTCGCGCGGATCGCGCCCGACGCATCCCTCGCCGATTTTGCCAGCATCGACGCGAACGACGACGGCATCATTGTGTACAGCGAATTGTACAACTCCGATGTGGTCGGCGAGGAAGTCATGGCCGGCGTGTTCGTCATTCCCGAAAGAGGCGTGACGCCCGCAACCAAGACCGAGACCACGACGACGACGACCACGGTCGCCGCCCCTGCATCGCCGTCCTACGTGCTCGACAGCTACACCTACGCGCTGCTCGACATGGATGACGACAACCTGATGACGCTGGCCGAACTCCAGTCCGCCATCCCGACGATGAAGGCCGACGAGATGAAGGGCATCGACGTCGACGGGGACGGTTTCATCCGCTACAACGAGTTCTTCACCTCGCCCACGATCGTCCGTTACTACGACAGCGGCGCGATCACGGTGCCGACGCGGACGATCTCGGTCCAGCGCAGCTACTTCACCGGCTTCGACCGCAACCGCGACGGCCTGATCGAGGAAGACGAGCTGATGCGCGTCTCGCCGTCGGTCGACCGCACGGTCTATACCAGCATCGACACCGACACGGACGGCTTCGTCTCCTATGACGAACTGTACGGGACGGACTGGTTCGGATCGGCCATCGAGTCGGACTCGATCCTCACGCCGGCCTATACCTACCGCTACTACGCGCCGCAGCAGCTCTGATCCCTTGCGAAGGGTCGTCCGACCGACCCGGCCCGCCATCCCTCGAAGGGGTGGCGGGCCTTTTCATGCGCTGGGCGCTGGACGGCGATGCAGATCGCCTCCCGGCTTGCGACGAACCGTTTCACGCGGGCGGTCGTTGACGATTCGTTCATAACTCCCGCCTACACGTACCGCTGCCACGCGCCGAGGAACCGATCCGGCGCTGGTCCGCCAGTATGGAATGACGAGTATCGCGTAACCGGCCGGAAGGTCCGCCACCCGAAAGGGGGCGGGCCTTTTCGTTGGTGCGGGGCATAATCAACCTGAACTTGAGAATGCCGGGAAACGTGCAGCTTGCGACGGGTAGCGTTTGGTGCGATTCCCGATCCGACCCGATCGCGCTTCATGCCACGGGAAGCCGGAACGATCTTCGAGCATCGGACGCGCCATGACCACGAGAGACACCGAAATCCGGCTCGCGCTTGCAGGGGCCGGGCTGATAGGGCGCCGCCATGCCGATGCCATCGCCCAAGCGCCGGGCGTCCGCCTCGTGGCCGTCGCCGACCCGATGGGCGAGGACTGGGGGCGGGGGCGGGGGCTGGCGTGGCATGCCGATATCGACGCCCTGATCGCCATGGAGCGGCCCGACGGCCTGATCGTCGCGACGCCCAACCGGGCGCATGTGGAAGCGGGAATGGCGGCGGTCGCGGCGGGCATCCCCGCCCTGATCGAGAAGCCGGTCGCCGATACGGTGGCCGAGGCGGCGCGGCTGGTCGAGGCCGCGCGCGGAGCCGGGGTGCCGCTGCTCGCGGGGCATCACCGGCGGCACAATCCGCTGATCCGGGCGGCCAAGGCGCGGATCGAAGCCGGAGAGATCGGGCGCGCGGTCACGGCGCAGGCGACGTGCTGGCTCTACAAGCCCGACGATTATTTCGACGTGGCGTGGCGGACGCAGGCAGGCGCGGGACCGGTCTTCATCAACCTGATCCATGACGTCGACCTGATGCGCCATCTCGTCGGTGAGGTGACGGCGGTACAGGCCGCCGACCGCAACGCCGTGCGCGGGCATGCGGTGGAGGACACGGCGGCGGCGATCCTGCATTTCGAGGGCGGCGCGCTCGGCACCGTCAGCGTCTCCGACACCGTGGTCGCGCCGTGGAGCTGGGAGATGACGTCCGCCGAGAACCCGGCCTATCCGCAGACGGGCGAAAGCTGCTACCTGATCGGCGGCACCCGGGGCGCGCTGTCGGTCCCCGACGGCACCGGCTGGTCGCAGGAGCCGCGCGGGTGGTGGGAGACGATGGACCGGGCGTGTCCGGGCGTGCGCGACACCGATCCCCTCGTCGCCCAGATCGAACACTTCGCCCGCGTGATCCGGGGCGAGGAAGCGCCGCTCGTCTCAGCGGAGGAGGGAATGCGCTCGCTCGCCGTGATCGAGGCGATCGGGCGCTCGGCCCGGTCGGGGACGGTGGAGGCGATATAGGCTTACCCTGCCCGATACAGCAGGCTCTCGCCATCCGCGAAGACGTGCACCTTCTCGGGCGCGGCGGTCAGGCGTACCGTGTTGCCGCGCAGACCCGTGTGGATGCCGGGCAGCTTCGCGATGGCGGCGGCAGCGGTCCCCTGCGGCACGAAGTAGAGCAGCGTCACCTCGCCCAGCGCCTCGGTGATGTCGACGACGCCCTCGTAGATCGCCTCGTCCCCGGCGGCCACGAAATCCTCGGGCCGCACGCCGATATTGACCGCACGTCCCCGGTCAGACGCCACCGACGGCACCGCCGACACGGCGCGCCCGCCCCCGGCGACCTCGACCACCGTCCGCGCGCCCGTCTCCACGATCGTGCCGGGCATCAGGTTCATGGCGGGCGAGCCGATGAACTGCGCCACGAACTCGTTGCGCGGGCGCTCGTACAGTTCCAGCGGCGCGCCGACCTGCGCGATGCCGCCCCCCGCCAGCACCACGATGCGCGTGGCCAGCGTCATCGCCTCCACCTGATCGTGGGTGACGTAGACCATCGTGCTGTCGGGCATCTGCTCCTTGAGCTGCGCGATCTGGAGCCGGGTCGCCACGCGCAGGGCGGCGTCGAGGTTGGAGAGCGGCTCGTCGAACAGGTAGACCTTGGGGTCGCGCACGATGGCCCGCCCGATGGCGACGCGCTGACGCTGTCCGCCCGAGAGCGCTTTCGGCAGGCGGTCGAGATATTCGGTCAGTTGCAGCTTGGTCGCCGCCGCATCGACTAGGCGGTTCACTTCCTCGGGCGCCATCTTCGTCAGCTTGAGCGAAAACGCCATGTTGTCGCGCACCGTCATGTGCGGATAGAGCGCGTAGGACTGGAACACCATCGCGATGCCCCGCTGGGAGGGAGGCACGTCGTTGACCACCGTTCCGTCGATCTCCAGCGTTCCGCCCGTGATCCGCTCCAGCCCCGCGATCATGCGCAGGAGGGTCGACTTGCCGCACCCCGACGGGCCGACGAAGACGACCAGTTCGCCTTTCCCGATGTCGAGATCGATATCGGACAGCACCTTCACGTCGCCATAGGCCTTGGCCACGCCGGTCAGCTTGAGATCGGCCATCGGTTCGTCTCCCCTTCGTCGGTCCCGATTTTTCGGGTTATGGTTTGCGGCGCAGCAGGCACGTCTGCCATGCGCCCAGATCGACCGCCCCGTCCGCCCCCGGCCCCGCCGCCGCGATGTCGGACGCGACGGGCGACCACGCACCCTCGGGCGCGGATATCCGGGCCGGGTCGGGCGACAGGTTGAAGGCGCAGAACAACGTCTCTTCCCCTTCGCTGCGCGTGAAGTGCAGCACCTCGCCCGTCGCGGTCACGGGGCTGTGCGCGCCCTTTGCGAGTGCCGGATGCGCATGACGGAGCGCGATGACGCGGCGGTAATGATGCAGCAGCGCGCCCTCGTCGGCTTCCTGCGCCGCGACCGACAGGGGCAGGTGCTCGGCGGCGACGGGCAGCCACGGGGCGCCCTCGGTGAAGCCGCCGTTCCCGTTGTCGCTCCGCCAGACCATCGGCGTGCGGCACCCGTCGCGGCCCTTGAACTCGGGCCAGAACTCGATCCCGTAGGGGTCCTGCAGCAACTCGAACGGCACATCCGCCTGTGGCAGGCCCAGCTCCTCGCCCTGATACAGGCATACGGCCCCGCGCAGGCACAGGATCAGCGTTGCATAGGTGCGGCGCGCGTCGGTGTCCAGTTCCCACCGGCTGACATGGCGCGTGACGTCATGGTTGGAGAAGGCCCAGCAGGGCCAGCCATCGGCGGCGACCCGGTCGACGCGGCCCATGATATCGGCGATCTCCCCGGCGCGGGGACGGGCATTCGACAGGAACTCGAACGCGTAGCACATCTGCATCAGGTCGTCGCCGGTGGTGTATTGCCCGAGCAGTTCCAGCCCGAGCTGGGCCTCGCCCACCTCGCCCACCGCCGCCGCGCCGTAGCGATCCATGACCGCGCGCAGGCGGCGCAGGAAGCCGAGCGTCTCGGGGCGGTTCTTGTCGTGGATATGGTCCTGATGGTTGTAGGGGTTCACCGCCGTCGTCACGGTCGCATTGCGCAACTCGGGGGCGAGCGGCGGGTTGTCGCGCAGGTCGGCATCGCAGAAGTAGAAGTTGATCGTGTCGAGGCGGAAGCCCCCCACCCCGCGCTCCAGCCAGAACTGCGCGACATCGAGCAGGGCCTGCTGCACTTCCTCGTTGTGGAAGTTCAGATCCGGCTGCGATGTCAGGAAGTTGTGCATGTAGTACTGTTCGCGCCGCGTGTCCCACTGCCACGCCGGGCCGCCGAAGATCGACAGCCAGTTGTTGGGCGCGGTCCCGTCCGGCCTGGGGTCGGCCCAGACGTACCAGTCGGCGCGCGGGTTCTCGCGGTCCGCGCGGCTCTCGGCGAACCACGGGTGGTCGTCGGAGGTATGGCTGAGGACCAGATCGATCATGATCTTGAGATTCAACCGGTCGGCTTCGGCCACCATCGCGTCGAAATCGGCCAAGGTCCCGAACATCGGATCGACGTCGCGGTAATCCGAGACATCGTAGCCGAAATCCTTCATCGGCGAGCGGAAGAACGGCGAGAGCCACACCGCATCGACCCCCAGCGAGGCGATATAGGGCAGGCGCCGCGTGATGCCGGGCAGGTCGCCGATGCCGTCGCCGGTCGTGTCCTGATAGCTGCGCGGATAGACCTGATAGATCACCGCGCCGCGCCACCAGTCGGGGTCTTTCGTCGTCACGGGCATCGTCACTTCACCGATCCGGCCAGCAGGCCGCGCACGAGGTATTTCTGCATCGCGAAGAACACGAGCAGCGGCACGGCGATGGAGACGAAGGCGGCGGTCGCCAGGATCTCCCAGTTGCCGCCCCGCGTGCCCATCAGTTCGACGATCTGGTTGGTCATCACCGTCGTCTCGCCGGTGGCGTCGATCAGGAAGACCTTGGCGACCAGCAGGTCGTTCCACGTCCACAGGAACTGGAAGATCGCGAAGCTGGCCAGCGCGGGGAAGGAGAGCGGCAGGACGATCTTGGTGAAGATCTGGAACTCCGTCGCGCCATCCACCCGCGCGTTCTCGATCACGTCGCGGGGCAGGCCGACCATGTAGTTGCGCAACAGGTATATCGCCAGCGGCATGCCGAACCCCGTATGGGCCATCCAGACGCCGAGATAGCCCTTGCCGATATCGATGGCGTTGTGGAACTTCAGCAACGGAATCAGCGCCAGTTGCAGCGGCACGACCAGCAGCGCGACGACGAGGGCGACCAAGAGAGCGCGGCCCGGGAACTCCATCCATGCCAGCGCGTAGGCGGCGAAGGCGGCGACGAGGATGGGGATGATCGTCGCCGGGATCGTGACCGTGAGCGTGTTGAGGAACGCCTTGCCCATATTGGCCGACCGGTCCGAAAACAGCATGTCGCCGTAATTCCCGGTCGTGAATTCGGGCGGCGTCTCGGCGGTGACGAAGAGGCGCTGGCCGCGCCGGCCGTCGAATTCCTCCGCGCTTTCCATGCGATAGGTGCCGTCCGCACCGATGGTGATCGTGCTGCCGTCGCGCAGGGTCGCCGTCTCCCCCGCGTCGAAGGCGTTCACGTCGCGCGAGGTGATGCCGAAGGAGGAGACCGTCGCGTCCGCCCCTTCGAAGAAATCGCCGTCGATGACGTAGGTGCCGTTCTCCAGCCGCTGGACCGACGGCTCCCCGGTACGCACGGTTTGCGTCTGTTCGGAGGGCGCGAGGGACCGCCACCAGCCGCTGGTCGAAATCTGGTCGGCGGTGCGGAAGGACGAGACCAGCAGTCCCACGGTGGGGAAAATCCACAACAGGACGAGGAAGAGCACCGACAGGTGCGTGATCCAGACGAGGCCAGATCTGGTGCCCGCGATACTGCCCATTACCGCATCTCCTTGCGCACGCTGTAGACGTTCCAGACCAGAATCGGCGTGACCAGCAGCATGATGACCATCGCGCTGGCCGATCCCACGCCCCAGTCATTGGCGCGAAACAGCTTGTCGAACATGTAGTTGGCCAGCACCTGCGTCTCCCACTGCCCGTTGGTCATGGCGAAGACGATGTCGAAGACCTTGAGCACGACGATGGTGATGGTGGTCCAGACGACGACGACGGTGCCCATGATCTGCGGCACCTTGATCTTGAAGAAGATCTGGAGCGGGGAGGCGCCGTCGAGGATGGCCGCCTCGATCGTCTCCTCCGGGATGCCGCGCAGGGCGGCGGAGAGGATGACCATGGCGAAACCGGTCTGGATCCAGATCAGCACGACCATCAGGAGGATGGAGTTCCAGAAGGGAAGCGTCAGCCATGTCTGCGGCTCGCCATAGGGGGGCGAGGCCGTGACGATGCCGAGCGCGGACCACAGCAGCCAGAGCGCGAGGAGGGCGCAGACGCCGCCGACGATCCAGCGCAGCACCCTGCGGCTCGACGGGGTGCCGCTCGCCACCGCGCCCTGCGGCGAGGTGGCCACGGCACCGGCGGGGTTGGTGCGGGCGACCATCGCCCCGGCGACGAGGATGCGCGCCATCCAGCCGAACGCCGCCGCGAGCGCCAGCACGAAGAGCGCGGGGACGATCTTGAGCATCACGATGCTGCCGATGCCGCCGTCGAACATCATCCACACGGCGTTCAGCACGCCGATCTGGTCCTGATCCGCCGGGCGGGTGTCGTAGACCAGCTTCCAGATGACCGCCGCGCCGACAAAAGAGATCGCCATCGGCATGAAGATGAGGGATTTCGCGATATTGCCCCAGCTTATGCGGTCCGTCAGCTGCGCGGCCAAGAGGCCGAAGGCGGTGGAGGCGGCGGGGACGATGAGGAGCCAGAGAAAGTTGTTCTTCAGCGCCTCCCAGAATTTCGGCTCGGCGGCCATCTGGCGGTAATTGTCGAGGCCGACGAAGGCGCCCCCCGCGTCGCGATCCGTCAGCGACAGGCGCAGCGTCTCGAACACCGGATAGGCGAGGTAGAGGCCCAGCGCGAGGAGGGCGGGGAAGAGAAAGAGCCACGGGCGGACGATATTGGCGCGATTGATGTTGCGTCCCGCATTCGGCCCGCGCGCCGGGAAGAGAACCCGATCGAGAAACTGGTTGGAAAAGTAGAAATAGGCGACGCAGCCGCCCACGCCGACGATGATGGTCATCAAGCCTTGCAATGCCGGATGCATGGACGCGCTCTCCCCCTGGAAACGACTCCCCGAAACGAAAAGGCCGCCCCCGAAGGGACGGCCCGGATCGCGTTACTTGAGAGCGTCCCAGGAATCCTGGATTTCGCCCGCCACCTCGGCGGCGTCCTTGCCCCCGGAATAGTCGACCATGCCGGTCCAGAACGAGCCTGCGCCCACGCCGCCGGGCATCAGGTCGGACCCGTCGAAGCGGAAGGTGGTGGCGCCGAGCAGGATATCGCCCATGCCGCGCAGGGTGTCGGTCGCGTACATGTCGGTCGAGACGCCCTTATGCGGCGTCAGGAAGCCTTCCTGCGCCATCCACAGCTCATGCGCGATGGGCGATTTCAGGAAGTCCATCAGGGCGCGCGAGCCTTCGCTATCGTCGGTGATGGCCCAGAGCGTGCCGGCGCCGAGAACCGGCTTGCCGAGATCCTTGCCCTCGTAGGCGGGGAAGTAGAAGAAATCGACATCCTCGCCGACCTCGGTCCCCTCGGGGAAGAAGGCGGGGATGAACGACGCCTGCTTGTGCATCAGGCACTGGGGCGGTGCCGCGAACAGGCCTTTCGGCGAATCGCGGAAATCGGTGGAGGCCACGGCCCCCGCACCGCCCGCGACGTTGTCGTCGTTGCGCGCGAACCAGCCGAATTCCTCGATCGCCGCGACCACGCGCGGGTCGTCGAAGCCGATCTCGTTGGACACCCACTGGTCGTAGACATCCGGAGACTGCGTGCGCAGCATCATGTCCTCGACCCAGTCGGTCGCGGGCCAGCCCGTCGCGCCGCCCGAACCCAGCCCGATGCACCACGGCGTCTCGCCGTCCTCGACCATCTTCTCGGTCAGGGCCTTGAGGTCCTCAAGCGATTCCGGGACGTCATAGCCGAAATCCTCGAAGTTCTCGGGCACGTACCAGACCAGCGATTTCACGTCGACCTTGTAGAAGAAGCCGAACAGTTCGTCCTCGCCGTCCTTGTTGGCATAGGTGCCCAGATCGACCCAGGACTGACCGGCGGCGTAGTTCTCGCGCAGCCAGTCCGCCGTGCCGTCGCCCAAGGGCGAGAGAAAGCCGCGCTTGGCCATGCCGGCGGCGAGGCCGGGCTGCGGGAAGACCGCGATATTGGGGGCCGACCCCGCCTCGGCATCGACCATGATCTGCTGCTCGAAGCTGTCGGAGCCGGTGTAGCGCACGTCCGCGCCCGTCGCGTCGGCGAAATAGGCCAGCACGCTCTCGACCAGTTCCTGGTCGGGGCCGAGCCACGGGCCGAAGACCGTGACCTGCTCGCCGTCGAGATCCATGTCCTTGAGAGTCTCGTAGCTCTCCCAGTTGAAATCGCCCTCGCCGGGCGCGAACTTGAGTTCGGAATGCGCTTCGGCAAGAGCGTTGGACGGGGCGAAGCCGCCCGCCATCAGCGCCGTGAGCGCGACGGCCGTGCAGAAGGATTTCATCGATGCAGTCTCCCTGGAGTTTATCGGACCGCGCTTTTTCGACCGCGCGCTCTCGTTTAGGGATCATTAAGGCATGGTAACCGGGGGGCTTGTCAATGGCCGTATCCTGCCGATAGCGTCGTCGGCGGGTCGGCCTTTTCGAGTGCCCCTACGTCATCTTCATGCCCTTTGCGAAAGGCCGTTCCATGCCCCTCACCTTCACCCGCGCCGACCTGCCGGACGGCTTTCTTTTCGGTGCCGCCACGTCGAGTTACCAGATCGAGGGGCACGGTTTCGGCGGGGCCGGGGCCACGCAATGGGACACCTTCGCCGCGACGCCGGGCAACGTGGTCCGGGCCGAGAACGGCGCCGTCGCCTGCGACCACTACCACCGCTACGAGGAAGACCTCGACCTGCTGAAGGATGCCAATCTCGACGTCTACCGCTTTTCCGCCAGCTGGGCGCGGGTGATGCCGGAGGGGCGCGGGGCACCCAATCCCGAGGGCCTCGATTTCTACGACCGGTTGATCGATGCGCAGCTTGAGCGCGGGCTGAAACCCGCCGCGACGCTCTATCACTGGGAGTTACCGGTTCCGCTCGCCGATCTCGGCGGCTGGCGCAATCGCGATATCGCGGGGTGGTTCGCCGATTATACGGATGTGCTGATGCGGCGCATCGGGGACCGCGTGTGGTCCGCCGCGCCGATCAACGAGCCGTGGTGCGTCGGCTGGCTGTCGCATTTCCTCGGCCATCACGCGCCGGGCCTGCGCGATATCCGCGCGACCGCCCATGCGATGCACCACATCCTGCTCGCCCATGGCAAATCGATCGAGGTGATGCGCGGGCTGGGGATGGACAATCTCGGCGCCGTGTTCAACTTCGAGTATGCCGAACCCGCCGACGAGACACCCGAAGCGCGGGCGGCGGCGGATCTCTATGACGGCTATTACAACCGCTTCTTCCTGTCGGGCGTCTTCAAGGGCGAATACCCCGCCAACGTCATGGAGGGCCTCGGCCCGCATATGCCCGACGGGTGGCAGGACGATTTCGGCACGATTCGCGCGCCCCTCGACTGGTGCGGTCTCAACTACTACACCCGCAAGCTGATCGGCCCCAATTCCGACCCCTGGCCGAGCCACGAGGAGGTCGAAGGACCCCTGCCCAAGACGCAGGTGGGGTGGGAGATCTATCCCGACGGATTGCTGCATTTCATCGAGCGGTGTCACGAGGAATACACCCACGGCCTGCCCCTCTACGTCACCGAGAACGGCATGGCGAATCCCGATACGGTCGGCGGCGGCGGGGCGGTCGACGACCCCGCGCGCATCGCCTATCTCGACACGCATATGGAGCGAGTGATCGAGGCGACGCGGCGCGGGATTCCGCTCAAGGGGTATTTCGTCTGGTCGCTGATGGACAATTACGAATGGGCGCATGGCTACGAGCCGCGCTTCGGTCTGGTCCATGTCGATTTCGAGACGCTGAAGCGCACGCCGAAAGCCTCGTTCCTTGCCCTGAAGGATGCGCTGGAACGCGGGGCGTGAAGGTCTTTCACTCCGAAAAGCACCGTTTGCGCGATACGAAGACGGAGCTGTCGGGCGGCTTGCTGGTGCCGCCCTTCGAGTGCCCCGAGCGGGTGGCGCATATCCGGGCTGAACTGGCGCGGCGGGAGTATGACGACCTGTCGGAGCCGGAGGATCGCGGGATGGAGCCGATCCTGCGGGTGCACGATGCGGGTTACGTCGGCTTTCTCCAGTCCGCGTGGCAGGAATGGGTCGCCGCCGGGTACGAGGGCGAGGCGATTCCGACCTGCTACCCCTCGCGCCGCATGACCCGCGCGCGGCCCCCGCGCGATATCGACGGGCGGCTGGGCTATTACTGCCTCGCATCGGAAACCTCGATCAGCGATGGCACGTGGGAGGCGGCGTACTGGGCGGCGCAGACGGCGCTGGCCGGGGCGGCGGCGATTCGGGGAGGCGAGCGTTCCGCCTTCGCGCTGTGCCGCCCGCCGGGGCACCACGCCGCGCAGGACATGTATGGCGGCTATTGCTTCCTCAACAACGCGGCCATCGCGGCGCAGGCGTTGCGCGATGCGGGGGCCGCGCGGGTGACGGTGCTGGACGTGGATTTTCACCACGGCAACGGGACGCAGGCCATCTTCTACGACCGTGCCGACGTGCAGTTCCTGTCGCTCCACGGCGACCCGGAAGACGCGTTTCCGCACTATCTCGGCGGGGAGGACGAGACTGGGGAGGGCGACGGGGCGGGCTTTACCCGCAACTGGGCGCTCCCCGTCGGATGCTCCGCCGAGCGCTGGTTCGCGGCGCTGGGGGAGGCGCTCGGCGAAGTCGCCGCCTATGCCCCCGACGCGCTGGTCGTGTCGCTCGGCGTCGACACCTTCGCCCGCGACCCGATCAGCTTCTTCACGCTGGAAGCCGACGATTTCACCGCGATGGGCGCGCGACTGGCCGGGGCGGGCCTGCCGACGCTGTTCGTGATGGAGGGCGGCTATGCGGTGGCCGAAATCGGGGTGAACACGGTGAACGTGCTGGAGGGATTCGAGGGCGCCTAGACTCCCAGCCGGTCCCGCAGCGCGTACCACCACGACCCGACCGTCGAGTACTGCGCCCCGAAGGTCCGCCCCCCCGGAAACGGCAGCCATCGCATCCCCGCGAAGACGTCGAAGCGCGAGACATCCCCGTGGATCGCATCGGCGAGGATGCGGCCGAAGAGGTGAGACCCCGTGACACCGTGGCCGCTGTAGCCATGGGCGAAGTACACGCCGTCTTCCAGCCGCCCCATCTGCGGCACCCGGCTGAAAGAGAGCGCGAAATTGCCGCTCCAGGCGTAATCGAGCGCGACGCCCTTGAGCTGCGGAAACACCTTCTCCATCTGGGGCCGCAGCTTGGCCCGCACATCGGCGGGATCTGTGCCGCCATAGACGGTGCCGCCGCCGAAGATCAGCCGCTTGTCGGCGGAGAGACGATAGTAGTCGAGGATATACCGCGCATCCTCGACGCAGGTATCGGTGGGCAGCAGCGCATCGGCCCGGTCGCCCAGCGGCTCCGTCGTCACCATCTGGGTCGAGACGGGCATCACGCGGCTGGTCAGGGCGGGTACCGTCTTGCCGAGATACGCATTGCCGCAGAGCACCACCGTCTTGCAGCGCAGCACCCCTTCGGGCGTGTGGAGCGCGGTCCCCTCCTGCCGCACCAGCGGGGTATTCTCGTAGATCGTCCCCCCCAGATCCTCGACCGCTTCGGCCTCGCCCAGCGCGAGATTGAGCGGGTGCAGATGCCCGCCGGAGCGGTCCAACATCCCGCCCGCATAGACGTCGCTGGCGACGTATTTGCGCAGTTCGGCGGCATCGAGCATCTCGTGATCGTCCATGCCGTGGGTCCGCCACAGGGCCTGCTTCGCCTCGAATTCCTTCATGTGCTTGGCGGTATAGGCGGTGAAGATATTGGTGTCCTTCAGGTCGCAGGGGATGCCGTAATCCTTCACGATCCGCCGGATCGTCCGCGCCCCTTCCTGCACCATGCCGCCGACGAAACCCGCGCGCTCCTCGCCGTAGTTGCGGGCGATCTTGTCGAGACCGGCGTTCAGCCCGTTGACGATCTGCCCCCCGTTGCGC
>Ga0209831_1001788_pt1 | contig 19299 bp, 16 predicted proteins | sample Maine_Asex4_meta_FD_187451 | JGI IMG/M metagenome (GOLD analysis project Ga0209831, IMG submission 187451) | Marine algal microbial communities from Maine, USA - Maine_Asex4_metaG (SPAdes) (version 2) | ecosystem: Host-associated > Algae > Red algae > Unclassified | place: Maine, USA | collected...
AAAACTTTCATTAAAAAATAAAACAATTCTTTTTAGCTTTACCTCAATTGTTAATTATAAATTTAAATATATATGAAAAATCTTAAAAATCTTATACCAATTGTATTGCTATTGATGGCAAGTACCACGTTTTTAAATGCGCAGCTATATGTTAGTGGTGGGCTTGGTTATGGCATATCCGCAACTCCCGAGCCATTTGGTTTAATTTATGATTTTGAAAAAGATAGTGCTGATGATAAAATATTTACAAAGAAAAATGTTACGAACGGTTATGGCAACGCTGGAAGAGGTTTAAGAGTAAATACTGGTTTAGGCTACATGCTTACAGAAAATTTTGGTGTTGAGTTAGGTGTATATTATTTTACCTCGCCCGAAATATTTGTACAAGACACTATTAATGTTGATGGCTTTTATACTACCTACACAAAAGCTTGGCACTTACGGTTAACTCCTTCTTTAGTTTTTATGGCTGGTAATGGTAAAGTTAAACCTTATGCCAAGGTGGGCTTATGCGTACCAGTAGCTGGCCTTGCAAAAGCTAGACGTGAAGCAAATGATCCATTATTGGTAAATGAACAATTTGCAATTTTAAATTATTCAAATGATGCTGGCGAGTTGATTACCGCCGATCGTTTTGACTTAGAAGCAGAGTTTAAAGGACAATTTAGTTTAGGTTTTGAATCAGTAGCCGGAGTTAACTATAACATTAGCGATAAACTATCTGTTTTTGGTGAAGTATCTTTTACTATGTTAAGAATTAGAAGAGCAACTTCCGAAGTAAAAAAAGGTATTGCCACCATGAGCAATGGAGATGAACACAACATTTTACCATTATTGTCAATTGGTGGAGTTTATGAGTATACCGAATTTGTAGATGAAATTGATGTACTTGAAATAGACAAAGCTAAGAATAATGCCCCGATAAGAGAGGATATAATTTTGCCAAGTGGGCAACCATTTCCTGTTCAACTTTTTCCAATAACCGATTATGGTTCTACCGCCGAAAAAGCACATCAGCTTTTAGCAAGCGATGGTGCTTATAATGCAATTGGTCTAAACATAGGCGTTCGATTTAATTTTTAATATTACTTAATGATAGATTTATTAATAGTACTGTTTTACTTTTCTGCCATTATGGTGGTGGCATTAAAAGGCCGTACTGTTGGTAAATCCGTTACTACCGAGCAATACTTTTTAAGCAACCGTAATTTGCGTTGGCCATCGGTGGCACTTTCCACTATTGCTACAACTATACAAGGTTATCAATTTTTAGGTATGATGGGTGCTGCGTACTTGTATGGTTTGCCGCAGGCCAGTTTAAATATTAATGCAGAACAAGTTTTATTACTGGCAATCTTCATTTTTGTACCTATGTACCTTAGTAAAAATAATTACGATTACTCAATTTATAAAAAAACGACTCGGTAGCACAGTTGCTTTATTTTATTCGGGAGCCAACATTTTAATGTTCGCAACCATTACTTTGGGTGCTGCTTTATTTTGGGGTGCTTATACTGCCGGCATGGGCATTTATATTAGCACCTAATTATAGAATATTTTTGGTGACCTTTCTATCAACCATACCTTTAAATTTAATTATTAAGGGTTTTGATTTTGGCGCACTTGAGTTTTCAGATTTACTTCTTAATAAGAATTACTTTGTTAGAGCTGCTTGGGCAATTTTTATTGGTTCACTTATCTCCAGTATAAGTCTCTTTTTATATAAAACGCGCTACAAAAAATTTAATACGTTTTTTCATTCCGAGACTTCACAAATAACAAAAATTGGTTTGGGTTTGCTGGCTTCTTTGGTGTTGTTGCATCTAATTTTTCATTAAACCTGTAGGCATCAATATTTCAACTTTTTAAAATCATTAGCCAACTTATCATAATCAATGTTCATCATACAATTAAAATGTTTTTTTGGGCATTTGTTATACCCAATTTTTGAACAAGGTCGGCAGCTTATATTTTTGTTTTCATAAATATTTAGATCTTCAATTGCCAATTGCTTACCATCTTTAAACAAATAAGTATACATCCCTAACTGGGGAATAGTGTTACCCCAAACACTAAAAACTGGTTTATCAAAAGCAGCAGCAATATGCATTAAAGCCGTATCACCTGTAATTACTGCTGTAGCATTTTGTATAACTGAAGCACTCTGTTGCAGGTTAATACTTCCACATAGGTTTAATACTTTGGTAGGAAATTGTTTGTTGATAATGTTGGCCGAAAACACATCATTTTTATCACCTAATAATACAAAGCGTTTGTTTATTTTTTTTATAAGATGAATGATTTTTTCGGGCGGAATACGCTTAGTAAAATGCTTTGCGCCAACTGCAATTGCAATATAAGGTTCCTTTAAAAAAGGTGGTTCATATTTATTATTGGGTGCGATAAAAAAATCTAAGCCCTTATTATCACTTTTAACATTTATGCTTTTGATTGCATCAAAATAACGGTTAACTATATGTTTCTTTGGCAAAATATTAATCTTAAAATTAACCAATAACCATTTGGCAATATTAATTTTATTAAAGCGAATTGTTTTTACACCACAAATAAAACTAATAATTCTACTTCTTACATTATTATGTAGATCAATAATTAAATCAAACTTTTCATTGCTTAAATGCTTTGCTGTTTTATATAAGCGTTCCTCTAAAAAATGAAGTTGATCTATATAAGGATTGCTTGATAAAATAGTTTTGTTTGCCCGTTTCGTTAAAAAATGAATGGCAGTATTTGGCAATTGTTGTTTAACACATCTAATAACAGGTGTGGTTAAAACAATATCACCAATTGAACTAAACCTAATCAGTAATATCTTTTCAATTGGTTTCAGTTAATCGCTGTTTAGTTTGGTTTAAAATTTTACTCAACATATTTTTTTTAAGCATTGCACTTGCTGTTAACACTGCCGAATTTAATGCGCCACCAATACCGGCAGTTGCTATATCTTGCCCTGTTAAATAAAAGTTTTTAATAGGCGTAATTGCTCTTAACGTTTTATCGTTAAAGCGTTCTGGCGTGTGCTTTAAACCATAAATTTCTCCTTGCTCATAATTAACGAAGCTTTTGGTAGAAAGTGGCGTGCTTAATTCGTAATAATCTAAATAAGGTTTGGTCTGCGGTACATATTCATACATATATTTCAGCAAACGTTGCGCTAATTTTTCTTTATAGCTTTCATAAGTTTCGCCCCGTTTGTGCCATCGGGTGTTTTCCCAATTTTTAAATTGATCGTACTGAGTAATCGTAATCAACTCTACCGTACTTCGGTTGGGGTAACGCTTGTTCCAGGTTGAATCTTTAACCGCTGGAAACGACATATAGACAATAGGCAAAGGAGCATTATCTGGGTCGTCAAAAAAATTAGCCATTGTTTCATCGTGGTTATAGCCATTCTCTGGATAAATCCAAAAGTTGGTTTTCGGTAATTGTAATACTTCATTATCGGCATTTAGGCCAACATACAAACATAAATGACAGGCAGAAGGATTAATTTTATCTGCTACCTGTTTAAATTTTTGAGTAGATTTTTCATCTTTTAAAAATTGATTAAAAGTAACTCCTGCACCTGCACTACTAATTATATGTTTGGCAAAAAGCTCCTTATCATCAGCCATTTGAACGCCAATAGCTTTGCCATTTTTAATCCTTATTTTTTTCACTTCGGCATTGGTAAATACCTCACCGCCAGCCTCGTTTATAGTTGGTTCTATGGTATTAAATATTTCTGCACTTCCGCCAACAGGAAAAGCGCCGCCGTGCATATAATGTTTAACTACTGCGCTGTGCATTAAAAAACTACTTTGCGCAGGTGGTAAACCATAGTCACCATATTGACCTGTTAGAACCCCAATTAATTTCTGATTTTGGGTAATATTTTCTAACATATTACGGGTGGTTACCGAAGCAAATTCCAATGTTTTTTTACGCATTCTATTTCCTACAAATTTGCTTAATAATGGAGGCATTGCCTTTTCAGCAAAAAAATTTTTGGCCTGTTTAAAAGCCGCTGTAACCGTTTGGTAGTATTGTTCAATTGCCTGTTTTTCCTCTGGAAAATATGTTACCAAAGTGTTGATAAAAGCTTCCTTGCCAGCTACTAAATTATAGGCTTCTTTGCCAAAAAAAATACGATCATAATTGGCATCCATCTCTTCCCATTGCAACCGACTTTCCGAAACATAATCAAACATTTGGCGCAATACCGATTGAGGTCGATGTACATCACCGATGTAATGTATGCCAACATCCCACTCATAATTTCTTCTTTTAAAAACATGTGTAAAACCGCCTGGTGTGTAATGCCTTTCTAACAATAAACATTTTTTACCTTCTTTAGCTAAAATTGCTGCGAGTGCCATTCCGCTCATACCCGAACCAATAATTATACTATGGTATTTGCCTATTGGTTTTTGTTGTTTGTAAGATGTGGCCATATTATTTTATTTAGCCTTGCTATTAAACCACGCCACTAATTTAGCTCTTTCGTCTTTTGTCATTTTAGCTTCGCTATGCGCTAATATGTAAGGCAAAAGTGGCATTTCTGTTGCTTCGGTGCGTTCGGCACATTCTTCTAGCTTATGTTTTTGTTTACTGGTTTCATAAGCCGTCCATTCCGAAAAATTGAGTTTACTTACCCCTTCGTTTACGTGCCCTTTTACCCACCAACCTACAGGGTTAATATAAGTATACCACGGATATTTGGCAGTATGTGAATGACATTCATAGCAACTACTAATTACCCTATTTTTCATATTTTCATTTGCCAAAACTACTGCAAATAAATCTTTTGAGGCATCAACAGCAGGATTGGTTCTATCTATTTGAAAAAATTGGATGATTACAAAAACAGCCAACAACAACAAAGGCAAATACTTTTTTATCATACTTTTTATTATACCGTAAATATAAAATAAATTCGGCTTACTTTTTTTTATTAAGATGGCTTGTTGATTTGATTGCTCCATTTTAATAAATGTTCTGGTAGTAGATTTTTACTATCTAACTTAAAACCATTACTTTCGCTGCTATGAAAGAAACAGTATTAAGCGGAATGCGATCAACCGGTAAATTGCATTTAGGCAACTATTTTGGTGCCGCACTCAACTTCATAAAAATGCAGCAAGAGTTTAATTGTTTTTTCTTTATTGCAGATTATCACTCTTTAACCACGCACCCCAACCCAAGTGCATTAAAAGCTAACATTAAAGAAATGTTGGCTACGTATTTAGCAGTTGGCTTAAACCCTGATTTATGTACCCTTTATGTGCAAAGTGATGTACCCGAAATACCAGAATTGTATTTACTACTAAATATGATTGCCTACAAAGGCGAGTTGGAAAAAACGGCCTCGTTTAAAGATAAAGTGCGCAAGCCAGGGCAAACGGTAAATGCTGGTTTGTTAACTTATCCGGTTTTAATGGCTGCAGATATTTTAATTCATCGGGCCAATAAAGTACCTGTTGGTAAAGACCAAGAACAACATTTAGAAATGACCCGAAACATTGCCAGTCGTTTTAACCGTTTATACCAAAAAGAGGTTTTCCCGGAACCTACAGCCTTTAATTTTGGCGAAGCATTAGTGAAAGTACCAGGTTTAGATGGTGGTGGTAAAATGGGCAAATCAGAAGGGGAAGCAAATGCTATTTTTATTTTAGATGATGAGAAGGTAAACACCAAAAAAATTATGCGTGCTAAAACCGATAGCGGGCCAACTGAAGTTAACAGCGCCAAACCTGTTGAAATTGAAAATCTATTTCAAATTTTAAGCTTAGTTAGCGATGCAAATATTGTTGAGAAATTTGATACTGCTTATAAAAATTGTGACATTCGATATGGTGATTTAAAAAAGCAGTTAGCTGCCGATGTAGAGGCTTTTGTGTATCCAATACGCCAAAAGGCTAACGATATTTTAAATGACGAAACTTACCTAAAAGAGATAATGGCCAAAGGTGCGGAAAAGGCAAGGATAAGTGCAAGAGAAACAATTAAATTAGTAAGAGCTGCCGTTGGTATTGATTATTGAAATTTAACTTTGTTTACTCATAAGGTTTTTTATTTTTTGTAATAAGTAAGGTTTCATCTTTGCCTAATATTATATAAGTAGATTTTAAAATTGACGCTATGCCTTGTATTAACAGTAATACAAAACCAATTAACAATATAAATTTTAAAACATATAAGGCAGCCAAACCACTTGGCTCTTGTGAGGTTTCGCCTAACTTAAATGATGTATAAGCATACCTAAAACAAACAATTATTGATACTACAGACCAAGGCAGTAGAAACAATAAACCGCCAATTAAATTTACCCAAGCTTTGCCTTTAGGCGACCATTTAGCATAAAACAAATCAACCCTAACGTGCATATTGTGTTTAAGGGCGTAACCGCCAGCAAATAAAAAACTTATTGCAAATAAATAAGTACACAGTTCATTTAGCTTTTGAGAGAAGGTACCAAAACCATAGCGCATTATTACTAATGCAAATATTAACCAAACTAATAGCGTTGTACTCCAAGAAAAAAATTGACCCACTTTTTCGTTTATATTTTCTAATACAATAATGAGTTTATTCATACTTTAATTTGTTTATACTATTTAAGTTAAAGATACTTCTTTTGTGTTGTTTGGCAAATAAAAAACCCAGTAGCTATTGAGTGAGCTACTGGGTTTTGTATTATAATATTTTTGTTTTAATTACTTTCTTTTTAAAGAAGTTTGAACTGCTGGAACACCAATTTTTATAGCTCCAAAAGTCATTAATAATAACGCTAAAGTCATTAAACCCCATTGGCTTAAAGTAGGTACTGTTGAAGGCTCATCTCCACAACTATATAAAACAAAACCTAAATCACCTGCTAAGCCTATAGCAGCAAAGCCTGTCCAATCGATAATACCAGCACCAAAATAATCTATAGGATCAATTAGCTGTGCTTCAGCCCCTGTTTGACCTGGGGTTGCTGCGCTTTGTATCCAGTTCCATCTTCCACTACCATTTACCTCTACAGAAATCCAATAAGTACCCATACCTAAAGTGCAAGGTGAAGAAAATTGAACGCCAACATCACCGTCATTAATTCCACCTACAGTTGTAGGCACTTCAGTGTAAGTACATACCGCAGGTCCAATCATTCCGCCTGCATCAGTATACACAATTACGGTTACATCTGTAACCGTGCCAGCACCACTACTAAAAGTTCCTGGTGCAAAAATACCATTTAAAGTTGTTCCACCAGAACCTACCACAAAATCATCAGCACAAATTGCTCCTAAAGGATCTCCAGCATCATCAACAGTAGAAGACACTACAGCAAAACCCTGAATACTTTCACCCGAATTAAAAATTTCAGTAGGATCATCTCCACTATTACAAGTAAACGGGGGTGGTGGAGGCACAAATTCTGTTGCGTCTATTGATTCATCTAAATAAAATGAATTTACGCCAGTTGGATCGTCGCCAAAAGCATCGCCATAACCATCAATTAAAATAGCAACAGGGTCGCCAGGCGCCCAACCTGCTGGGTAAGGTATTGTTATGGTTACCGTGGTTGGCGAAGTAGAAAAATCACCAAAGGTAGATGGTGCTGTACCTTCAAAAGCACAACCAGACCCTACAGATCCCCAAGCACCAGTTGCTGCACCTTCAATACAGTAATCTACACCCTCAATGGTAACTACAAAGCCATCTCCATATTCTCCTGTAGTACTCGCCCAACCAATATTTACAGTTATGTCTAAGCCAGTTCCATTATCTACATAAGTTGCTGTTGATGTTCCATCTGGAAAAAGATCTGCGTTTACAAATAAGGAGGCAGACATTAAAATTGCAATTGTTAAAAATATATTTTTCATATTATTGTTTTTTTTTAAAATTAACCTAATTCAGCTAATTTGGCGTTAATTTGATTGATCAATGCTTGCTTTTCGGTTGCTGTTAAAGTTGTACTTGCGTTAACTGCATCTCTTCTTGCCAATAAAGCATTTCTTACTTCAATATTATTGGGCTGATGAATTTTGACAGCTGAATTACCGTTAGCATTAATGTACTTGTTTGCTTGAAACGATTCTGCTTTTTTTGCACTCTTCTGAGCTAATGCATCATTTGACAAAAAACAAACTGCAATAACAGAGAAAAATAAAATGAATAATTTTTTCATGTTGTAAATATTTATTAAGATTAATTTAATTTTTAATAGTCTGAGAATAAAGGTTTTATATTTTGTATTAAATTTATAATATAAAATTACAAAAATTTGTGTGTTAAATGAAAAAAAAACGAGAAAATGATAACTTTTTAGATTGTTTGGCTAATACCAACATTAGAGTCATTTGTAGTTTATTGCAAATGATATTGGTTTATGTTAATTAAAATACTTGCAAAAACAAGTTATAAGGCTGCTTCTTGCAAACAATAGGAGTTCCATTTTTTTTGATCTTCATAGGATTCTCTTACATAAATTGGTTCATAATAATATTGTATTTTAGCCAAAAAACAATTACAAAATTTTATTTGATCGTAATTCTCCAGCTTTTCAAACATCGATTCGCAATAACGTTGTTGAAAATCCATTTGGTCTTTAGTCCAGCCATCTTTTGAAACAACTGTTATCCCTTTTCCTGCTTTTGGTAGGCCATTGGGTAAATATTCTAATTGTATTTGTTCTGTTTCTGTATCGCCATTAACACTATTGTTTGAAGGTTGGGTTTGGCAAGCTGTTACTAATATGCTAACAAAAATTAAAGATACTATTATTCTATTCATTTTATAAAAAGGTATATTATTATAATAGTTTAGACATGTTTGGTTCTGGCACAACTGCTAATACTTCTTCATTAACTATACTTTCAAATTGCTTAAAATTCTTTTTAAACTGAAGTGCTAATTCATTTGCTTTTAAATAATACGCTTTATCGTTTTTCCAGGTTTCGCGTGGGCTTAGTATTTGTTGCGGCACATTAGGACAGGCAGTAGGTATATCAATTTTAAAAACAGAATGAGTTCTGTAGCCTACATTACTTAGTGTACCACTCAATACACCATTTATCATAGCTCTTGTATATTTAAGTTCTACACGTTTACCTATACCAAAAGCACCACCAGTCCAACCTGTGTTAATTAACCAAACATTGGTTTTTTGTTCTCTTAGTTTTACACCTAACATTTCTGCATATTTTACGGGGCTTAGTGGCAAAAATGGTGCGCCATAACAAGGGCTAAAAACCGAAACAGGATCTTTAATACCGGCCTCTGTACCTGCTACTTTTGCTGTATAACCCGACAAAAAATGGAACATTGCCGATGCTACAGATAGTTTTGAAATTAAAGGTAAAACACCGTGTGCATCGCAAGTTAAAAAGAAAATATTTTTTGGTATACCACCTAAAGAGGGGTCTAACCTGTTATCAATATGATATAGCGGATAGGCGGTTCTGGTATTTTGGGTTACTTCTGTATTTTTATAATCAACATCTCGTTTACCGGGTAAAAACCGAGTGTTTTCTACTATAGCACCAAATTTAATGGCATTATAAATTTCTGGTTCTTTTTCTTTTTCTAAATCAATTACTTTGGCGTAGCAGCCTCCTTCAAAATTAAATACGGATGTTTTTGACCAGCCGTGTTCATCATCACCTATCAGTTTTCTGCTTGCATCTGCACTTAATGTTGTTTTGCCTGTACCTGATAGTCCGAAAAATAAAGCAGTATCAAAATTTTCGCCCACATTGGCAGAGCAATGCATTGAAAGCACGTTATGCTCTAATGGAAGCATATAGTTTAGTACACTAAATATACTTTTTTTCATTTCACCAGCATAGCCGGTTCCTCCTATTAAAACTACCTTTTCTGTTAAATTAACAATAACAAAGTTTTTGTTTGAAGTACCATCAACATTAGGGTCTGCCAAAAATTCTGGAATACAAATTACTGTAAACTGAGGATCAAAATCTTTTAGTTTATATTCTTCTGGGCGAATAAACATATTATAGCAGAATAAGTTTTGCCACGCTTGCGAATTGATAAATCTTACTCTTATTCTATATGTTTTATCGGCTCCAGCGTAGCCATCTCTAACGTATAATTTCTTTTCGGTTAGGTAGTTTTTCATTTTATCAAACAATTGCTGATAATATTGTGGTGCAATAGCTTGGTTTATTTCTCCCCAATCTATTGTTTCTGCTGTTAATTCATCTTTTACTATAAATCGATCTTTAGGGCTACGACCTGTAAATTGACCAGTATCGCACATTAAGGCGCCAGCATTAGTTAAAACACCTTCTTTATTAAATAATGCTTCTTCAATAAGCTCCGAAGGACTTAAATTGATTTTTACATCATTTGAAGATAGTATTTCTTTTATGGTGGAGTTTTTTAAACTCTCGGTTTGATATGGATTTTGTAAATCTTGAGAAATCACAATATTAAGATTAGTTTAAGACTGCAAAAGTAAGGATTACTTATGCAAAAAAAAAGTGATCAAAAATTGAATTGATCACCTTAAAATTTTTTAAGTGTAAAATATTAGAAGTGTTAATCTTTGATGAAACGTTTTGTTACTACTTTTGTATTATTGGTAACTGAAACAAAGTAGATACCAGAAACTAAATTTTTAACATTTAACTTATACAAATCGCTTCCACGTTCAGCTTCATAAGTTTCTTTTAAAATTGATCTACCTATTACATCAAAAATTTCAAACACCGTTTCTTCACCAGCATTTTGCAAAGTAATTTCTAAATTGTTGATTGCAGGAACAGGCAAAATAGATATGATACCAAATTCAGTTGATTCGGCTCTTGTCAGTTCGATATTTGCAATTTCTACTGTTGTACCGTCAAAATCTGTTTGAATTAATTTATAATAAGTTGTTCCACCAGAAGCTTCGCGATGCATGTATTGATAACTCGACGTTTTGGTATTAGTTCCACTACCTTCAATTGTTGTTACTGTTTGGTAATCAATACCATTAGTGGAACTTTCTATTGTAAAAAAATCATTATTAATTTCTGTAGCAGTAACCCATTTTAGCAGATTACCAGAAGGTAAAGCTTCTCCGTTAAATGAAATTAGTTCAATTGGTAATGGATTTGCACACGAGACAACAAATAATTCTGATTTGATATCGCAGGCATTATCATCGGTAATTAAAAATGAATACATAGCGCCATTGGGTAAGTAATCACTTGTAAAGGTTTCACCAGCGGCAATAGTACCATTAAAATAGTTTGAAACAACATTGTAAGCAGTATTGTCGTCTAACTGTGGTAATCCTCCTTCAAGGTCAAGGGTAAAGCTATATCCTGTATCTTCATCGCAAGTTGGCGTATGGTTAATTTCAATTGGTTCTAACAGGTTTATTTTAACTGTATTAGATACTACCAAACAAGGGTCTTCATAATCAGCATTACCGTTTTGTGAAGAAGTAGCAGCTACAACGGCTGTTGCCCAATAATTACCTGTTAATTCTTCTGTATTTTCAATATCTCTGCCTAATGCAAAAATATCTTCTTCATTTAAAGGCAAATCGGCTAAACCAATATTAGGGCCTGCACTATGTATTAAAAAAAATAGTGATTGATAAGTACCAAGCACGGTGCCAGTATTTCTTAGTTGTAATTTATCTCCTTCACAAACATTTACTTCGGGTTGTGTATAATCGTTTACACCAATTAAACCTGCATCTGAATTACAAGGTAAACAACGTGGTGTATATAATTTTTTAACAACAATACAACCTTCATTATTACCTTCGGTTTGGTTTAGCAAAAATTCGAAACCAGAATGTGTTGGGTAATCTGTATATGTATAAGAGCCAGATTGCAAATCGGTAAAACTATCTAATCCGTCGGTGCCATTGTAAGTACCTTCGCCTTCAATGGTTAAAACTACGGTTACCTTATTATCTTCTTCACAAACGTAACTTACATCAAAAACCTCTAACTCACATAAATTTTCAATTTGCTCGCCTACACATTCGCAACTGCTGTTGTAAATATCGTTAATTGTTAAAACAGAATTATCGTCGCATCGTTGGCCAGGAAATGCAGTTCCACCACATTCGCCGTTACAATCATTACCTATGCAAGATCCATCTTCTACTGTAGCATCGGGATTATAGTTACAGTACAATGGGTCGGTACATCCTAAAACTCCACCAACGGGAGTTCCTTTGCATGAGCAGTCTTCTCCATAAACATCATTTTCAGTTACTGTGTTTCCATCGTCACAAGCGGTGCCTGTTATTGCTGAACCACCACAGGCTCCATTACAATCATTAAATAAACAAGAACCGTTATCTTCTGTAGCATCTGCATCATAATTACAAGCATCTGCATCTGTACAACCTTCAGTAGCTGCTACTGTGCTGCCTGCGCAATTGCAGTCTTCTCCGTAAACATCATTTTCAGTACCTGCATCTCCATCATCACAGGCACTTCCTGCAACTGCCGAGCCACCACATTCGCCATTACAATCGTTAAATGAACAAGAGTTATCCTCCTCACAAGCATCAGGGTTGTAGTTACACGCGTTTTCATTTGTGCAGCCTAATATACCGCTACATTCTACTATTTGTTCTGGTAAAGTAATACTAATTGCACAAGGATTGTTTTGTTCGTTTCCATCTCCATCAATATAAGTAGTAAACTTTGTGTACGTGTATTCTGGAAATACTCCATCAACTTTGGGGCAACTATTTAATCCAGAAGTTCCTAAATTTTCTATTGTTTCGCATAGTTCTCCATTTGAAGCAGTTACTTCTACGGTTGCTGTTACATTACCATCGCATGCTGGTGCTTGCGTAACAACTGCCGACCAGTTTGAATTGGGAAATACACTTACCGTTATAGGGTTTAAACCTGCAATACCTAACAAAGGCACTAAGGTATTTAAATTATCACCTGCCATCATTAATGGAAGCGGACTTGATAAGTTTAAATCATAAGCAATCAAATTACTGTCGCAGCTTGGGTCATTATAAAAAACGGTCATAATTTCGAGTGATAGGTCAAAAACATCACAAGCAGAAGAGCCAGCCGGAATTGTAGCAGTAAAGCATATTTGCCCAGATGCATTTTCATCAATTGCAGTTCCACTTTTATATATTGATTCTAATTGTACCGATGAAGGCGCTCCTCCTAAAAGTAAATTGTAATTAAATTCAATTAAGCTTGCATCAAAAGTGGTCTCATCTACATTTAAATCGAAACATAAGGCTAACTCATCATCTACACATAATGCATCTGGTAATGATGGTAAATTATCATCGTTGAGGAATACAGTAGCGCAAGATTGAGCTATTACATCTGAAATATATGTGAAACAAAAAAGTATGAGAATGAAGGTCAAAAATCGACTATTCATGGTATAAAATATGATTTTAAAATTTGTGCGAATATAAACCCTACATCGCTATTTTTACAATTTATCAACCTTTTATTAAAATTAAGATATTAACAGTTTATTAATTGAGAAAATACGGAAATAATTACACCTTTATAAGGTTTTGATGAAAAAAATAATTCGTTATGATTTTCTTTAACTAACTTTATACAACTATTGTTATAAATTTATCGTCTAATAACTTGAAACATATTAATGTATTGAAAACATTTATTTCGAAATATATAAACACACATAAATTTTGTGATGATTTCAAACTTGCTTTGATAGCACTTTTTATAGGCTGTATGCTTAGCTTTAAATGCTACAGCCAACAAAGTTGTGTGTTTTTAGAGTATGAAGATGTAGTATGTAGTAATGAACCTATTCAATTTGCATTAAAAACAAAAGGTTCTTGCATTGCAAATACTATTGTATGGGTTTTTAACAATACCTTAAATAATGTTGATACTCTTATGGGCGCTGGCCCTCATCCAGTATCTTTCGAAAAACCTGGCCTAGTTAATTTTTCTATCAGCTACTATGATTTTCAACTAAAAACCCAAGTATATAAAGAGCCTAGCTTTGAAGTAATTGCACCAGTAATAAAGGTGGTTATTGAGCCTCAAAACCCTTGTATTGGCCAAACCATTAAATTGAAAGCCGAAGGTCATAAAGAGGGTTTTTTTGTTTGGAAAGGAGCCATTCAGAAACAAGGAGAAAATTTGTTTGAAGTTACAGATTCAATTAAAAAAGACAATCAAGAATATATACTGCAATGGTTTTTAGGCACAAATGGTACTGATAGAGGTTGTCGATTTAGATCTTTTACCAACATTGTTAAAACAGAAGAGATGCCGCCTTTACTAATAGAGCCATCAAATGAAATAAGTATTTGTGAAGGTGAATTAGTTAACTTGAAAATAAAAAATGTTAGTAATACAAATGATTATATTTGGAGAAGTGAAGATTTGGTAGTTAACAATACCTCTTTAGATATTAAACCTACAAACTCCACAAACATAAATATTAGCACCTTTGAAAATGGCTGCCTAAGAAGTGAAAATGTTGTAATAAATGTTCAAAAAGTACCTTCTTTTTCAATACAGCCCAATAATGTAACAGTATGTAAAGGCTCTATACTTCAACTGGGTATTGTGGCCAACAATTTTGAAAATGAAATTAGTTATTCATGGTCGGGTGGTGCTACAACATATTTAGATGCATTTGGCGAAACGGTTGAAATTGTCCCCACATTGACTACTACCTATACCGCAAATTGGGAACACAACGGCTGTAAGGCCTCCGCAAGCTCAACAATAGACCTATCAGAATCTACAACTAATATTATTGGTGATAAAATTATAAATATTTGTAGTGGTGAAACGGTAAAATTAACAGTAAACACCCCAAATAAAGGTATTATTAAATGGTACGACAAAGATTTTGACAACCCAGTAGAAGCACCAACACTAACGGTTTCACCAGAAAAAACAACTACTTACGAGGTATATTGGAATGATGGTAATTGTTCAGATAATGGAACCGTTACGGTGCAAGTAACTCCTAAACCCGAATTTGGTATCGCAAGTTCGGTTGGCAACAGAGTTTGCAAGGGAGAACCAATTAATTTGCAAGTAGATTTTACCAATGGAAACTTTAGTAATAATTTTAGTTGGAGTTTAGAAGAAGATCAAAATTCTTTAACTATTGATAATAACCAACTAAGTTTTATCGCTACTAAAAGCAGTAACATTACGGTGGTTTGGTTAGACACCGATAGTGTATGTAACAATGTAGTAAGCCAAAATTTATACATTGATGTATTAACCAGACCAGAAGTAATAACTTTAAATGCAGACAGACAACAGCTATGCGAAGGAGAAACAGTAAAACTTTCGGTAGGTGGCGCTGACTTGGCAAACTTTATTTTGTATAATGCCGATACCGAAGAGAAAATAAGTGACACCTTTGAAGGAAGTAGTATAAAAATAACACCTCAAAAAACCACTAATTACGTAGCTTGGTGGCTAAATATTGAATGCATTATAATTTCTGATACTATAAAAGTTACAGTAAACGAAATACCAACTATTGATGTTAATAACAATGAAAAAATTTGCCCTAACAGCCACTTTGAAATCAATATTCAACCAACTAATTATTCATTGTACTTGTGGTCGGGTGGCGATATACCAGATATTGATATTGTAACTGGCACCAAACTAAGTCGCAAAGTTAAAGAAAACAACATAAGCTATTCATTAAGAATAAATGATAACAACTGCATTTTAGACACCTTAATTACTTTAGATGTAGTTAACTTAGATGTAAAAGTAGTTAGCGATAAGCCTGCCAATGAAGTGTGTGAAGGGGAGTCGGCGCAACTTTCTGTAAATGGGGCAGACACTTATTTTTGGGAAGAAGATAAAATACTTAGCGGTGATTTAAGTAATAAACCAGTTGCTTACCCTACAGAAAATGTGACCACTTTAAGTGTAAATGCCTACAAAGATGGTTGCCTTGTAAACGATAATATTGAACTTTATCTAAAAGAAAAACCCACAGCAAGCGTAAGTAACAATGCTACTATTTGCTATGGCGACACAGTTCAGTTAAGCGGAAATGGAGGTCAAAATTACTTATGGCATCCCAATCTGTTTTTAGATGATAACACATCACAAAACCCTATAGCTCAACCAAATGAAAGCATACAATACACCTTAACAGCCATTGCAGAAAACGGATGCACAGATGAAGCAACCATAGCAGTTAATGTTCAAAATGACGGTTGCGAAATTGATTTAAACAAAATATTTGTACCAAACACTATTACTCCTAATAGAGATCGCATTAATGACTATTGGGAAATACCCGCAATAGCTGACTTACAAGATTATCAGGTAACCGTGTTTACTGATGTTGGTGCAATAGTTTTTATTAGCAAACAAAATGGTTATCAAAACGAATTTAATGGTGTTAATAATGGTAATTTTTTACCCGAAGGAACTTACTATTATATTATACAGCATTTAAAAAGCCAAAGTAAAAAAACAGGAACGCTAACCATAATCCGTTAGAGTAACTTAAAACTACTAATTATATCGTAAAACTGAGGTCCATAAACTGTATAGTCAGTTTCTTTACAAGTACCAGTTAGTATATAAATTCCTTTTTTACCTTCCACAAAATATTTTAAAAGATGCAGTTTTTCGCCTTGGTTAGAAGTTTTTAACAAAACCCATCTCGAAGCATTTTTATTAATCAACTCTTTTCCTTCAGCAACAATATTTAAATTACTATTTTCCGTCAAATCATTTAAATGTGAAGCATAAAAATTATTAAAGTCAGCATTATTAGTTTTAATACCGCCACTATTATTTTGTATAAATGCCGCCTGTTGAGAAATAATATCTAAACTTTCCACAAAATCAGTATCATTATTTTTTTTTGTGTAGATCGTTAATGCAGTATTTTTATTATTTTTATGCAGCCAATTTTGAGGTACTAAAACTTCATAACCCTCCACGCCATTATAAAAGAAATTATATCGCTTACCTTTATAGTCAACATTTGTTTGTTCCAAATAATTTTGTTTAGGTTTTTCGTTTGATGGTGCTGAGTTAGAACAACTCGAAATTAAAATCACAAAAATTAGTACAACAGCTAAATATTTAAAGAATATCTTTATCATTGACCAAAAATAAGTACACTTTTTGAAATTTTGTTAGTTTCTCATCAAACAAATAAATTTCAAAATTGTTATTATCGTACCATAATAAATAGCTATGACACAAAGTGAAGTAAGATATACTGAAGATGAAATTAAATCGCTCGATTGGCGAGAACATATTCGCCTGCGCCCAGGTATGTACATTGGCAAAACAGGTGATGGTTCTTCGCAAGACGATGGTATATATATATTAGTAAAAGAAATTATTGACAACAGCATTGACGAATTTGTAATGGGCCATGGTAAAAAAATTGAAATTGAAGTTACCGAAAGTGCTGTTTCGGTGCGCGATTTTGGCCGTGGTATTCCATTGGGTAAAGTGGTAGATTGTGTTTCGAAAATAAATACCGGTGGTAAGTACGATTCAAAAGCATTTAAAAAATCGGTTGGCTTAAATGGCGTTGGTACAAAAGCCGTAAATGCTTTATCCAACTATTTTTTAGTAGAGTCGGTTAGAGAAAACCGTAAAAAAGTGGTTGAGTTTAAACAAGGCATTCTTACCAAAAACCATAATATTGTAAAAACTACTGATGAGAATGGCACCTTCTTCACCTTTACGCCTGACGTTGAAATCTTTAAAAAATACAAGTTTTTACCCGATTTTTTAAACGATCAAATTTGGAACTATGCCTACCTAAATGCAGGCCTAAGCCTCTACCTAAATGGCAAGCGGTTCTACTCTAAAAACGGCCTATTAGATTTACTCCAAAATAAAACTAACGAAGAAGAAATTCGCTATCCAATTATTCATTTAGAAGGAGAAGATATTGAGTTTGCCATTACGCATACTAACGATTATGGCGAAGCTTACTACAGCTTTGTAAACGGCCAATACACCATACAAGGAGGCACTCATTTAGCAGCTTTTAGAGAAGCTATAGTTAAAGGTTGTAGAGAGTTTTATAAAAAAGATTACGAGGCCAAAGACATCCGTTCGTCTATTGCCGGCGCAATAAGTATACGAGTTGAAGAGCCAGTATTTGAATCGCAAACTAAAACCAAATTGGGTTCTTCGCACATGGCACCAGAAGGGCAAACAGTAAGAGGCTTTATTGTTGATTTTGTTAGTAAATCTTTAGATAATTTTTTACATAAAAATGAGGAAGTAGCCAAAGCTTTACAGAAGCGTATTTTACAATCGGAGAAAGAACGAACCGAGTTAGCAGGCATAAAAAAATTAGCCAACCAACGAGCCAAAAAAGCAAACCTACACAACAAAAAACTACGAGATTGTCGCCTCCATTTTACCGAAAAAAATAAAGAACGGCACGGAGAAACCACCGTATTTATTACCGAAGGAGATTCGGCAAGTGGCTCTATTACCAAAGCCCGTGATGTAGAAACACAAGCCGTTTTTTCATTAAGAGGCAAACCTTTAAACTGCTTTAACAAAACCAAAAAAATTGTTTACGAAAACGAAGAGTTTAACCTTTTACAACACGCCCTAAACATTGAAGATGATTTAGAAGATTTGCGTTACAACAACGTTATTTTGGCCACCGACGCCGATGTTGATGGAATGCATATTCGCTTATTAATAATGACTTTCTTCTTACAATTTTTTCCAGATTTGGTGCGCAAAGGCCATTTAAAAATATTAGAAACCCCATTGTTTAGGGTAAGAAATAAAAAAGAAACGATCTACTGTTATTCTGAAAAAGAAAAGCAAACGGCAATTACCAAATTGGGTGGCCAACCAGAAATTACCCGCTTCAAAGGCTTAGGTGAAATTTCGCCCAATGAGTTTGAAAATTTTATTGGCGATAACATTCGCTTACAACAAGTAATGGTTAAAAAAGATATGACTATTAAAGATCTCCTCACCTATTATATGGGCAGCAATACGCCAGATCGTCAAAAATTTATAGTGGATAATTTAAGAGTAGAAGATAATGTAATTGAAACTGATTTACAAGAAGAAAAATTGGTAGCATAAATTAAAAAAGACTTAACGATTAATCTATACTTTTTGAGTATTGTAATAACCCCTTTAGTTGTAATTTTGGCAGTAACGCTGTTTTATAAAAAAAACAATCAAAAAAAATTGGCAAAAAAATTTTAGAAGCGAAATGGTTGCTGCTCGTAGAAAATTTGGTCCCGCCATCCGTTCAAATACCATTTTGCTTTGCTGCATTGCCTGCCCTGCAAATGGTATAACCACTCCTGTC
>Ga0209831_1001791_pt1 | contig 19291 bp, 17 predicted proteins | sample Maine_Asex4_meta_FD_187451 | JGI IMG/M metagenome (GOLD analysis project Ga0209831, IMG submission 187451) | Marine algal microbial communities from Maine, USA - Maine_Asex4_metaG (SPAdes) (version 2) | ecosystem: Host-associated > Algae > Red algae > Unclassified | place: Maine, USA | collected...
CATTTTTGGTGCTTTAATGGTAGGCGTTGGTATGGCTTTTAATGGCAGCATTGGGCATTTTATAAGTGGTATTATGCTTATGATTTTTAAGCCTTTTAAAGTAGGCGATTTGGTAATTGTAGCTGGCGGCCAAAGAGGTACGGTTACTGCAATTAATGCATTTAATACAACCTTAAAAACTTTAGATAATAAAAAAATAATTATTGCTAACTCTAATGTTAACAACAATATAATAACCAATATTTCGGGGCAACAAATTGCAGGTGTTGAACTTACTTATGGCATTGGCTACGACGATAATATTGATAAAGCACGTGCAGTAATATTAAAAGTTGGCAAGGCTTGCCCTTACATATTAGATGAACCGGCACAAGGAGTTGTAGTGGCCGAATTAGGAGATAATTCAGTAAATTTAGCAACACGGCCTTTTTGTAAAAGTGAACATGTTTTGGATACTAAATTTTACATGAACGAAAATGTAAAAAAGGAATTTGATAAAGAAGATATTGGTATTCCATACCCACAAATGGATGTTAAAATTAAAAAGTAAAATGCTTGTGCGTTTTTTACTGTTTAAATTTATTTTATAAGATCTTTTAGCTGTAATAATTTTTTCTTAAAAAAACTATTGTTGTTGTTCGATAGCCAGATTAATGTATGATGCGTTAATAATGATTTTAAGGTGTAAAATTCTTTAAAATGCATTCCATCTCTTTGGTCAACACCTTTTTTTTGAAATAAAGCAAAGTTTCTTAAAGGTGTTTTTATTGAAACATAGTTTGTTTTAGAAGTTTTAATAAATGACATAGCAAGTTGGGTACTTCGCATCCAGGTATCGTGAAATAACAGATAACCTCCTTCATTTACTAAAAGATCGGCATAGTAAAAATCAACAAATATTCCATCAAATTTATGGTCGCCATCAATAAAAATAAAGTCAAACTTTCTTTCATCCTTTAACAATTTTGGAAGAACGTTATGAGAGAAATCATTATAAAAGGTTAAGTATTTATCAAAATCTAATTTTTCAATATTAGAAAGCCCTAAATTGTTGTAATTACTTTGAAAAGGATCTATTACTATATGATTTGATAAAGTAGCTGCAATAATATGTGAGGCAGATCTTGCATAAGCAAAACCAATTTCAAGCGTTTTTTTTAGAGCTTTTTCAGTTAAAAAATTATATATATATGCAGCTTCATTAGCTTTTATTGGCGTGTACTTATCTTCTTCTGGTATATTTAGGTGTTTATTTATATCATTTAAATTCATTATTAGTTTGCCTGTTTATTATTTTTGAATGATGCTTATATAAAAGTAAGAGTGTATTTATTACAAACATACAAAAGACTTAAGCAAATTTTATATTTCTGGTTTGTAGGATTATTTATGGCGATTATTTTTGTGTAATATTCTGGTTTTCTAATACGTTACACTCTTTAATTTTTTTATCAAATGCCAAAAGTTCTTTATTTTCTTGAATTAATCTTTAACAATTTACATTCTTGCCATTGTTTTATTACTTCATAATTATATTTCTCATTTGTTGGGTTTAATATATTATTCAAACAAGTCATAATAATTTGATTATTATCAAAGTTAACATCTCTTTTATAGTTAATTTCATAGCCTAATCCACTTCGGTTATACATTTCTTTATAAAAGCCTGCTGAGGTTCCAAAATTATTATCAACTAAAGTATATTTCTTAAGGCTTGGGTTTTCTTTTGCTAAAATTTTCATAAACAATCCATACTTTTCATCTTTATTTTCAGTTTTAGGGCCAAAATTAATTGTCACTACGTTTATGTATAACACTAACCAACTAAATAAAAGCCCGGTAACAAAAACATTTCGGTAAAGTTTAGTTTGCTCATTTAAATACTTGAATAATGGTATAGAACCAAGTGCGATAAGATAAGCACCAAATAAATAAATTGGTGCAATATACCAGGTAGTTTGTGTTTTTGAAAAAGATATTATTAGTAGATAACAAAATAATACACAACTAATACATAATATTGAATTTCTTAATTTTTTACAAACATTTTCAACAAATGCAATTGAAAAAACTATTGGTAACAATAATAAGTAAGGTACAAACTGTTTTGTAGCAAGATATTTTAAATAAAAAAGTATTGGTCTACCGTGGTTTTCAATTGTAGTAGTATATCTACCTATTAATTCATAACTCCACATTCGTTCAAAAAAACCAGGATATTGTATTTCATAATAAAAAATTACGCTACAATAAACTCCAATAGTTGTAATACAAGCTAACAAAAATTTGTAATCTTTTAGTATTGATAAAAGTTGATGGGTGAGTAATGCAAACAAAAGAATTCCGGGTGCTAAAAGCCCAGCCATTAAATTTTTAGTTAAAACTGCTGCTAATGAAAATATAGTGAAACCAATTAATGGTTTTGTTTTACGCGTTTCCAAATATCTTAAAAATGAAATAGCCGAAAGAATCATATAACAGGCAAAAGGTGCATCCTGATCTCCGGTTCTTAACATATGAGGTTCAACAAAGCCTACCGATGTAATTGCAACAAGCCCAAAAACATAGCCCGACCAAATATAATTGAACCGTATTTTAAAGTGATAAATCATGTAAATTACCGTTGCCGTAAATATTAACACAATTGGAAGTCTTATTGACAACTCGTTGATGCCTCCAATTTTAAGAGCGATCACTTGAAAAAATGTAGTAAAAGGCAATTTAGTATTAGCGTGATTTGGCATACCTTCAAATAGGTTGAAATTGTGGAGATATTCACCAGTTAAGTGCATGTATAATGCTCTTAGTGAAAATAGTGATTCATCCCAAACTAAAATTGGCAAACGATCTAAATGATGAAATACTGGAAAGTAAAATAGAATAAAAAATATTAGGGTGGAGATAATTATTCTTACATCAAAAGTAAAATTTTTAAATTTCATAGTATCTTCTTTTCGAAGGCAAACCGTTTGGTATAAAAGTTATAAAAGAAAATTAAGCCTGTTGCCAATGCTTTTGTTATTATTTGGTACTTATCAAAAAAGTCTATCTTACTTAAATTGTGAATAAAAAGTGTACTTATTGCTAAACCTATAAGAGAACTGATTAGAGAAATTACGAATGCCGTACTTAGCTTTCTATTCAAATCAAAAATGTACTTTTTTTGAAGAATAAAATTGATGATTAAACCAGTACCAGCCGAAATAAGATTAGCTTTGGCAGGCATAAAACTATAGTAAATCAATACTTGATATAAACAATAATCAACTATTGTTGCAATGGTGGACGAACCTGCAAATTTTATCTTTAGCTTAAATAGCTCTTTTATTTTTTTATATGTAATTCGGTGATTTTTCACTCATAATTATTTGCATTGTTATATTTATAGTTCACCTTTAACTTGCTTACTCTGTATTAAAGTGAAGTTTATTTGTGTTAGTAAAATTTGCATTTGGAATAGTTGAAAATGTAAATATATGCAAGGTTAAATAATGTATAATTTACTCATTGCAAATTTAGTAAACAGATAGCAGTTCATCAAACAATTCAGAAACAATTGTAGAAAAGAAAAAAAGATAAGGTCAGATTAGTTATTTTTGAAAGTACATAAACATTTTTTTGAAATACAAGAAAATATTTGAATGGAAGATATTTATATTAGATCAGCAGTAATAAAAGATTTACCAGTTTTATACGAATTTGAGCAAGGCATTGTTAGCGCAGAAAGACCTTATGACGAAACCTTAAAACCTGGCCATATTAATTACTATGATCTTAAACTGATGATTGATTCGAGCAAAACAGAAGTAATTGTAGCAGAGACCAGTAAAGAATTAATCGGTTCAGCTTATATGGATATTAGAGCGGCTTCTTCTTACTTAAATCATTCTTATTATGGATATTTGGGATTTATGTATGTTAAACCTGAATATAGAGGACAAGGAGTTAATAAAAAAATAATAGAGGAGTTGAAAAGTTGGGCGCGCAAAAAAGGCATAACAGAATTACGTTTAGATGTGTATGATGAAAACGATTCAGCCATAAAAGCTTATGAAAAAGCGGGCTTTTCAAGGCATATGATAAAAATGAGAATGACAATTTAAAGAAAGTAACTGAAGTTCTGTTAGAGGATTAATATTCTATTTTACATTTTTTTACCGTAAATTTAACTAACAAAAAAAATGCTTAGCGTATTTAAAAATTTAAGCTTCGTAAGCTGGTGTTATAAATGAAACTATTCTATTTGAAAATTTAAAAATGAAAGAAACACTAATAATATGCTTATTATATTTTGCCATTTATGTTAATGGGCAAAGCTTAGTAATTAACGAGTTTATGGCAAAAAACACCAGCACAATTAAAAATGAAGATGGTGATTTTAGCGATTGGATAGAATTATATAACACAACTAACTCAGCAATTAACTTACTAAACTATGGTTTGTCCGATGATAAAGATGATTTAAAAAAATGGATTTTTCCTGAAATTACCATATTGCCGCATAACTATATTTTGGTTTTTGCATCTGGTAAAAACATACTTGACAAAACCGAGTTACACACTAATTTCAAAATATCATCAAGTGGAGAAGCGCTCTATCTTTCAAACAATATCGGAACAATATTAGACCAAACTAAATCTGTAAGTTTATCAACCGATGAATCGTATGGCAGAATTCCAGATGGAGAAACAAACTGGTTTAATATAAATACGCCATCACCAAACAGCTCTAATAATAGTTCTAATAATTTATTTTTTTCTCATAGTGAAGGTTTTCATACAAGCTCTTTTTCTTTAATAATTAACTCATTAATAGGTGATACAATATTTTATACTTTAAATGGAGACCTACCAACTGAAAGCGCTAATATTTATACCGATTCAATTTTCATAAAAAATAAAAACGCACAGCCAAATATATTTTCAGAAATACCTACCACTCCAAAACAAGATTTAATCAGTTATAAAAGCTGGCAATCTCCTGCTGATAAAATTGACAAAGCAACAATATTAAGATGTGCTTCTTACAAAAATGGTATAAGAACAAGTGAAATTTATACAAAAACTTTTTTTGTTGGCAATGAAATAGAAGATAAATACAGTTTGCCCGTGTTATCATTAATTACAGAAAAGGAAAACCTTTTTAATGTTGATACCGGAATATATGTGCCAGGTGTAAATTTTGATGTTAATGATCCACAATGGACGGGTAATTATTTTATGCAAGGAGATGATTGGGAAAGAAATATACATATTGAGTATTTCGATAAAGAGGGCAATCTTGGCTTTTCTCAAAATGCTGGCGTTAGAATTCACGGTGGTAAAACAAGGCAGGCATCGCAAAAATCGTTTAGATTATATGCAAGAAATGAATATGGCAAAGAGTATTTTAACTATAAATTATTACCTAAGAGGCAAACAGAAAAGTATAAACGCTTTATTTTAAGAACCACAATGGGTGCCTGGGGAAATACAATAATTAAAGACGTTGTTGCACAAAACATAGCATCACCATTAAACATAGATTATCAAGAATTTCAACCTGTAATTGTATACTTAAATGGAGAATATTGGGGCATACAAACAATTAGAGATAGAATAGATGAAAGATACATTGAATATACACATAACATAGATAAAGATTTAGTAGAATTTCAAAAATGGCATAATATTGACTACAATAATTTGACGAAATATATTGAAAACAACAATTTAAGCTTGAACAAAAACTACAATTATGTTTTAACAAAAATAGATATTGATAACTATATTGATTATACAATTGCAGAATTGTTTTTTACAAATTATGATTGGCCATCTAACAATATAAAATTTTGGAAAGAAATTGATAATGGAAAATGGAGATGGGTTTTGTATGATTTAGATGGAGGTTTTGGAAGAGCAAATAAAAATATGTTAAAGCACGCTACAGTAAACGATCCTTCAATTACGTGGCCAAACTCTCCGTCATCAACATTTTTATTTCGCAACTTATTAAAAAGTGAATTGTTTAAAGCTCATTTTATAGAAAGATATGCTGAAATATTAAATAATGAATTTAGGGTTGATGTTATGAAAGCAAAATTAGATTCGATAAAAAAAATATATAATCCAGAAATGATGGATCATATTAAAAGATGGAATTATCCTGATAGTTTTAATAGTTGGGAAAATGATATTGAAAGCGATTTATTATACTTTTTAGAAAGAAGGCCTTGTGGAGCTACCGATAATTTAATGGCATTTTTTGATCTTACTAATTTTAATTTTGAATGTGAAATTGATAATACAAACAATTTAGTTGTTGCACCAAACCCTAACAATGGCAATTTCTTTTTATTTAATAATTCTATTGATATAATAAATGCAACAATTACCCTTACCAATATTAATGGGCAAGTAGTATTTAAACAGCACAATTTTAACCTAAAAAAATACGAAAAAAAATATTTTGATTTATCGGATTTGGTAAATAACGTTTTTATATTGCAAATAATGGCCGACAACTATAATGAGCAACAGAAAATTATTATAATGAGATAGCCAACTACTTTTACTTACTTTGGTTTTAGCGATTAAACCGCTATTATTTTTATACATTATTGTGCCTAGTGCTTTATCCTTTATATGGACCGAGAAATTTGTCTCCATTGAAATGAACCATATGGTCAGGATTATCCGCAATCCAAACTTCAGTTTCCCAAGCTATTTCAGCCATAAATTTTCGAAACTTTGGTCTGTCAAGAAAAGCAGTTACGTAGACAATGTCAGCCTTACAATTTTTCGTTAATTTTTCAAGTTGTAGCAATCTGATTTCGCTAATTGATCCCGATTAATGAACTGCTTCGATTAGATAAAGCCAATTCTTTTGTTTTGAATATGCAATGACATCAGGTAATTCTTCGTGAGATATTTCAAAGAAATTTAGTTCTTCGAGTTTCTCAGTTTCTAAATGAAGATATTTATCTGAAGTATCTCCGACATATAAAACTTCTGCTCCAAAACCATATCTAGGTAGAAAATCCTCAATTATTGCTTTTTGCAAATCATTATGTTCTCCAGCAGAAAACTCAAGTTTTCCTCCAGATGGAAGAGATACTTTTACTTTTTGTATTTCTCTCTGCCTTTTTAGTTTTTGATTTAATGGCTCAACTCCTTGAAGTTTTTTTGCAACAAGCTTTTCCCAGTTTTCAGAACCATATTTTCTTATGAGTTCAGCATACATTGGATTAATACAATATCCACGAGTTGAATCGTTTGTTGCAGAATTTTGACTAGACCTTAAAACAACCTCCGCAACAGTCAGCAGTTTTAAATCTTTTCTCCTTATGTCATCATATGAGCCTGAACTAATATCTTCTCCGAAATTTTTATTGACATAGTTAATGACGTCCCTTGTCTTTAAGGAATATCCACTATTCAAATCTTTAATTGACTTAAAGTCATTCGTATTTTTTATGTCAGCAGTTGCTAGAAAAGCAATAGCCATTCTTTCCAACCGTCTTGGTGTAGAATCAAGGGGGATTCCAAAGTTATCTAAAATGAAAAGTGTAGTATTTATCAGTTCCTGAACTTCTTTGGACTTATTTTTAAATTTATCTGGACTGATATATTGCTTCATTCTCAAATAGTTTGAATTGTTCGTTTTCTGTAATTAAATATGTCAAATCATTAGTCAAATAGTCTTTAATACTATAAGCTAAATGATAACCGAAATTTGGTGCTACAGCATTTCCGATTTGATTATATTGATGTGTCTGTGTACCTGTAAACTTAAACCAATCGGGGAAACTTTGAAGTCTAGCAGCTTCTCTAACTGTAATTCTGCGTCTTCTCCCATCTTTTAATCTAACTCGATGCATATCTCCAGTAGCTCCAGCTAAATTTCTACAAGTCAAAGTTCGTGCAGGTCTGTCTAAATACAAATCTCTTGGATTTACGCACTTAGAAGCTTTTTCATATCTAGCAACATATTCATCCATAGATTTTGTGAAGAATTTTGAGTTTTCATCAAATTGAAAAGCTAACTGCCCTAAAGCTTCTCCCGCTGTAACTTTTCGATTTATCTTTTTTGGGAATCTGTTTTTCTTTTTAGAACCTATTACAATTACTCTTTCTCTGTTTTGCGGAACTTCATAATCTTTAGCATTTAAGAGTGAGTAACTCACATAATAACCCAATTTTTCAAGTTCTTCAATAACTTCTTTTAAATACCATTTATTTTTATACAACATTCCACGAACGTTCTCGAAAAGAAGAACTTCTGGGTCTAATTGTTTTATTGCTGCTAAGAAAATCGGAAATCCATCACGAGAATCTTTTAAACCGAGTTGTTTGCCTCCAACGCTAAATGGTTGACAAGGCGGACCTCCAATAACAATATCTGCTTTTGGATAAATGGTTTCAGTTGTCAGTTTTAGATAAAAGCATTCTCCGATTAAATTTTCGTTGTATGTTTTAGTCGCATTTTCATCCATTTCATAGCCAATAGTTTTAAAACCATTAGCCTCAAATCCTAGGGAAAGACCACCGCAACCAGCAAATAAATCAACTACTGTTTTATCCAAATCAGCATCAATCCAAGGTTTTAGTTTAGTATTTATTTCTTCCCAATATTCCATTTCGTAAAGTTACAATTTTTCTTTGTCAATGTTTTTTTTCGCATTAGGTACAACAATAAAAATATAAATCATTTTGCAGATCACCTATTCCAAATTTGCCACGAAGCCTCTGCTTGCAACTGCAACATTTGCAGTCCGTTTTTAATAGTTGCCCCTTTTTCTTTTCCTTTTTTTAAGAAAGCAGTTTCAGCAGGGTTGTAAACTAAATCGTATAATATATGTTTTTTGCCTAACAGTTGGTATGGTAAATCTGCACAAGCTTCTACATCGGGAAAAGTGCCTAAAGGTGAGGTGTTCACAATAATATGATGTTCATTTAATATGGCTTCATTAATATTGCTGTAGCTTATTGCATTATCTTTTGCTCTTCTTGAAACCAACTGAAAGCCGATACCCATCTTACCAAAAACATATTGAATTGCTTTTGCTGCGCCGCCTGTACCTAATATTAATGCTTTGGTATGATGCTTTTGTAACAATGGCTTTATTGAATTTTCGAAACCAACAACATCGGTATTATAGCCAAATAATTTACCATCAACAATTTTTATAGTATTAACTGCACCAATTGCTTTGGCTGCTTCATCTAACTCATCTAAAAACGATATTACTTCAGTTTTGTAAGGTATGGTTACATTTAAACCTTTTAGGTTAGTTGTTTTTTTTATTAGATGAGAAAACGCTGCTATTTCTTCGAGTTCAAAATTTTCGTAAACACAATTACTTAAACCTTCTTCTAAAAATTTTTGACTAAAGTATTTTTTAGAGAATGAATAACCTAACACTTTCCCAATTAAACCGAAGGTATGTTTTTGTTTATCATTCATATTGTATTATGCCTTTGGTTTTGCTAAGCGTTCAATTAAAAAAATTGAGGCAATACCCAAAACAACTAAAGTAATTGCCAGCAGAGTATGTGCATCAAAATTGTTGGGTAATACTTTGGCATATTTTAAAACAGCTAATTCACCGCTTGGTTTAATAAAAGTTTCTGCTTCTTCTTTCCAGGGCCATAATATATTTAAAGAGCCGAGTATAAAACCAGTTAGCAATGCAATAGTAATTTCTGGAAATCTTTTAAAAACATAAGACAGCAAATTGGAAAAAGCCACCATACCAGCAACACAACCCAAACCAAGTGGCAACAAAACGCTAAAATTAAAACTACTTATAGATTTTAGTACGAGCCAATAGTTGCCCATAATAATTAATATAAACGAACCGCTTAAGCCAGGCAAAATCATACTGCAAATAGCTACAATGCCACATACAAATACATACCAAAAGCTATTGTTTTCTTGCGCCGGATTAAGTAAAGAAACACCAACGGCTATCAACGTGCCAATAATTAATGCGCTAATAGTTGCTACATTCCATTTTTGAACTTGCTTGCCCACATAATATACCGAAGCAAGTATTAAACCAAAAAAGAAAGCCCAAAGCAAAACCGGATAATTGTCAAATAAATATTCGAGCAGTTTGGCAAAGCTTAAAATGCTTACAACAACACCAGCGGTTAGTGCACCTAAAAAACCAAGATCAGTATATTGCGCAAAATCTTTAATGTTACCTTTTAACAAAAAACTGACTGCCTTGGTATTAAACGATTTTAGGGCGTAAATTAAACGTTCGTAAATACCTGTAATAAACGCAATTGTGCCACCCGAAACGCCAGGAATAACGTTAGCCGCGCCCATTGCTGCACCTTTTATAAATAAGGATAAAAAACTTTCTTTACGAGGCATTGGATAATAATTATGATTTATGAATATGTGAAAATATTTATGACCAGTTTTTTTTATTTTTTGTAAAATGTAAAAAACGTATCACCACGTAAGCCTAAACGAAGAGTTTCTAAAGGAATTACATCGTTAATGGCAATGTTGCCTAAATTCACGTTTGCACCACACAATTCAATAAACCAAGCTTGTTGCGGTTTTTGCGGAGCTTCCCACATTAGTTTTGAACCATCAATGGAGTGTAAAACCTCGTTTACTAAACCCATTCTAACTTCACCAGAAGAGCGATAAACACCAACATTACCACTTTCGCGGGCTTCTGCTATTACCTTCCAACTACCGGCTTCAATTTCTTTGTTAATTAAGGTAATCCATTGGTAAGGAGCTAATATTTTGGTTTCGTCTTTCGAGCCAACTTCCGACAATACTTTTAAGCCAGTTTTTTGCGAAAGCTGATTGATATAATCGCATTTTAATTGATGTTCAATTTCGAGACATCCGTCAGAAACCTCTACCAATTCTAACTCAAACTCGTCTATTAAATTTACGTAATCTTCAAATTGATTGCGATAAATAAATGCTTCAAACAAAGTGCCTCCAAAATAATAAGGTATACCAGCAGCTTTATAAACCTTTAGCTTTTCTTTTAAATTGGGTGTAGCATAAGAGGTACCAAAACCCAGTTTAATAATGTCTACATAAGGCTCATTAACACTCACAAAGTCTTCTGCTTCTCTAACGCTTATGCCTTTATCCATAACCATTGTTAAGCCAGTTTCGCGTGGTTTTGCACTTCTTTCAGGGAGGTTAGTTAAATTGAAATTCATTTACATCTTTTTTAAAACAAGTTGGCAAATTTAGGTAACTAATTGCATAAAGTTGAAGATTATTTAAAATGAAAGTTGGATGTGGTTTGGTGGTGGTTTAAGCACTTTTGCCATAAGTGTTCGACTTAAAACAACACCACTAAAAAATTTGTATATTGTGAATAGAATAAACAGGTTTTCCCAATCCCGAATTAATGGCTCAACTAGTAAGATTACATATTTATAAAAACTGATTAAAAGACTAAAACTTTAAAAAATGACAGCAGCTACAAAAATTAAATTTCATAAAATAAATATATTAATTTTGACAGTATTCCTTGTAAATATCTGTATTGAAAAATCTTTTTCTCAAAGAGGAAAAATATTATGTGGTAATGATTGCGGATATGAAGACTATAAAGAATACATTGCTGGATTAAGAAAGGGGACTAAAAAAGATAGTGTAAGAAGTTACCTATTGTATTCAAATTATCAATATGATTACAACCAAAATTTGGATAGTGTTATTTTTTATTTGAATAAAGTTAATAGTATTGACTCATGCTATATTTCTAAATTATATGTTGTTTTTCAAGATAGACCTGGGGATGCTTTTTTCTTTTTAAATGAAATTGATAATAATATTAAATTAATATATTTAAACGAAAGTTGTATAAGTATTTATGAAAAAGAACTGGGAGTTGATTCTGAGGACTATGATGATTTTATAAAGCGTTTAAAAAACTTAGACCAACAACACCGAACCGAGTGGATAAAAATAGTTTCTCAAAAAAACAACTTACTAAATCAATTCAAAAGCGATAATAGAGCATATAAAAGTTTAGAAGCCCAAGAAGATAGCTTAATTCAACTTCAAAATAAAAACAATAGTACCAGCATAGCTTTAATTTTAAAAAAGTTTGAAGATGAACCTGCTTATTTTAATAAGGAATTTACTAGCGATGAAAGAAATTTTTTCACACCTTTTTTTCTCCACTTAGGCAAAAAAATATTAGTAGCTAAACCATTGTTAAATCATTTATTGTACAAAGAGGTGATTTCATTAAACGGCTATGCTATGTACATTTCACGCTACTATTGTACTAAGTACGATAAAGCACCATATCGAGCGATTCATTGCGAAAAAGATGAGCTATTACAAAATTTAGTGGCTATTGAGTTTCCGTATTTTTACAAAGCTTATCAAAAAAAGCAAAAGTGAAACAGTTAAACAATATGAATTGTAAACATAATATAGCGGTAAAGGTGTATTTATTGAAGGGTAAATACTTGTTAGCCATTTGTTTAACTTTATTTCTTTTTGGATGTAATTCTAACTCAACTAACGAAATTGATGATTATAAGCAATGGTTATTAGAATGGAGGTTGTTCGAAAGTTCAATTAATAAAAATTATACATTAGCTGAAGCTCAGTTTGACTCTTTACTGGCATTAAATAATCCTCTTCATCCTATGTTTATTAGTACTGGCTTAAAAGTAAAAGCTGATTTAGGTAAACAGGAGGAGGTTTGTAAAATTTTGTCAAGTCAAAATAAGCAAGTATTGATTACGGTCTGCGAAAGTGAGTCATTATCAAATCATGAATGTTGTGCTACTGTACCAAAAAGAACCATTAAGTTACCAAAACTACAAAAAGAATTAGTAGCTATGTTTGTCTGCGATCAAAATAACAGAGATCATTTAATGGAAGATATTATTAAAAAATATGCACTAAGCGAAAGTGATATAAATATATGCAAAGGTACTGATTCTTTAAACCAAATAAAATTGAAAATGATTATAGAAAAGTATGGTTTCCCTACATTGGATATGGTTGGTAAACATGCAATGGAAGGCGTCTTTTATATTATACAACATGCAGATAGAGATGCCGAATGGCAAAAATCTCAATTACCATATATTGAAATTGCTGTAAATAATGGGGACATAGATAAAAGTAAATATGCTTATTTATATGATAGAATTAAAGTAAATAGTGGTAAAAAGCAATTGTATGGAACTCAATTTGAAGAAGTAGATTTTGATAATAAAACTACAAAACTAAGACCGACAGAAGATATTAAAAATTTGGACAAAAGACGGATGCAATTGGGATTAAGTCCGATTGAATTTTACAAGAGAGGTATGTTTTTAGATTTTTAAATCGACATTAGGTTCTTAGTATAAATAATCGTAATGCCTTAAATCCCCATGGGTAATTGTTTTAATTTTAATTTATGTGGCACAAGTTCCTAAGCCAATTGAAAAAAATGACAATTTTAGCAACTAACAATATTAAACTTATCGTTTTTGTTTATTGCGCTGTATAAATATTTTGCGTTGTTCTATGGTTACGCCATCTATTTGTATAAAAATACGGTAGGTGCCTGGTTTCCAAAATTTTGTATTGATGCTGAATTTTAATTCTTCTTCGGCCTTTAAAGGTTTGTTTTTGATGGGTTTGCTAATTATATCTGCAATTGGGCTAAGCACTAAAATATTGTAAATGGCGGCTTTTTTTGCTCTGAAGGTAAAATGCTCTACATTATCAGTTAGGCTAAATTTAGCTTTTTTTACGCTTGCAATTCGGGTTACTGTTTCTTGTTTGTTTTGTGCCAATGCTGGTGGTGTAATAAATACTAAAAGGCCAAATATTAACAAAAGTATTGTTGCATAACTGCGAAAGCTAATGTGTGTAAGCGTGTTTTGCGTGTTGAAAGCTATTGGAATAGCCCCGATTGGAGTGTTTCCGTTCACGAAGTGACGGAAGTAGCGGAAAGCGGGAGTGCTGTTTATGCGAGCCAAAATATTTCGCTTCAAAATAAAATTTATGAACTTTAATTTATTAAAAAATTTCATTGTTTTAGTTTTTTGTCATTCTAACATTATCAAACCAATAGGTTGCTGGTGCACTTGGGTAACTTAACATAACTGCAAAACGAGTTTGATCAATATTTGTTTCATCGGGTGTTACAATAAAAGAAAAGGTTTGCCATTGGTTGGTTAAGTCGGCTGTAAAACCTCCATAGCCATTCCACGGAGAGTTGTGCCGGCCAAAACTAACCCATACCGATTTTGGTTGATTGGTTTTTGCGGCAAAACTAAAGGTGTAGCTATCGCCATTATTTACGCTCATACCAAATTGTTCAAATTGTATGTGCCAACTAGTTTCTGTTGTACTGGTTACTTCTACCCGAGCGGAGGCTTTGCCTTGAAATGGGTTAACATTATCAACCGAAAGTTGTGCGTCGGCAACATTGTGTAACTCCATTCTCCAATTATCGGTAGTGCCATTTTCAAAATCGCCATTCACCAACATGTTCTGGTCTTCATCGCAATCACTTATATAGGCTTTAAAATTAGCACCTGCTTCTACGCTAAAATTGTTATTTAAAGATACATTATTACCAGCTCTGTATTCTACATTAAAAGCATTATTAACTGTTCCGCTCGAATTAATAACTGGGCTTTTGTAGTATAAACCATTAGGTACTGGGTCGGCATTAAATGTTAGTTGAGGTTGGTTACCGCAAGGTGCACATGGTTGGCAATTATTAGTACCACAATTTTTTACGGTAACTGTTGTTGTTCTACTTATTAAATTGCCATTTCCATTTTGGTATTGATAGGTAATGGTATGGTTGCCAGGGCCTGCTTCATCAGGATCGAAATCAAACTTATCGTCGTAATTATTTATTACGCCTGCGCCTGCATAAGTTCCGCCTTGTTGTATGCCACCATCAATATTATAAATAATGCCATCGTTTACACAAGGGTTTAAATTTAAACTTAATGTATTGTTTGCTGAAGGCTCGGTATTAATTCTAATTTCGCTAAAGCCAAAACACGAAGCACCGTAATTTTCGGTTGGGGTTATTAATAAATATTTGGCATACAAGCCAGCAAAATTAGGGCCAATTTCACCTTCGTAAAGGCTATTGCCGGTTGCTTGTGCAAAATTAAATTGGCCATAATAAGTCCAGTTTAAGCTGTCGGTTGAGTAATCAATTCTTGCTTTTTTGATGCCATAGTTTAAATGATCGGGATGATTGCTGTTCCAAAAAGTGCTGGTGTATAAATTATTACCGCTGCCAAGGTTATATAAAATCCAATGTGTATTGCCAAGGCTATTATTTGGGTTTGGGGAAGTATTGCAAGATACCCAACCATCATATGCATTGGTGCTGTGCCTGTCTTTATAGCATTGGCTTTTTACGGTATAAACTAAAAACAAAATTGCGATCACTATAAAAATAACTCTTTTCATAATCAATATTTATGCGTTTATAAAGCCTATTGGCATTGCGTTTGAATTAATATTATAGAAGTTGCTTAGTTGCGGAAATATAAAACCAAGATCGTTGTTAGGCACACCAAACCATTTTGATATTTCGGCAAAATACTCATCGGTAGAAGTAGTTGGTAGAATTACGCCATCTCCTACATCACTTGCGCCACCTAATATTAATGAAGGGTAAGTGCCGTATATTTTTTGCCCGTTAATTAAGTTGTTGCCGCCCATTGTAATTACATTACCACCCCAAGCATGGTCGGTACCATCACCATTTGAGGTAAGGGTTCTACCAAACTCTGAAACGGTGAACGTTAAAACATCATCTTCCATACCAATTGCTTGTAAACCTGTATTAAACTCTGCCAAAGCATCACTTAACATGCCGAGCATGCCATATTGGGTATCTAATAATTCATCGTGATGATCCCAACCGCCTACGGTTACAAAAAATATTTGTCGCTTAAAATCTAAAGCATTGCGTACGGCAATGGTTTGAGCAATCATTCGTAAATCTTGCGACACAGGATTGCTTTGATTAAAAATACCATCGGCAAAACCACCAAAAGTATTTAGTGCTGAGGTAAATTCTTCGTGATTGTTGCGCCCCGTTTTTAAGGTATTGACATAAGTGTTTTTAAAAATATCTTGATAATTGTGTTCAATAATATTGTTGATAGCTTGCGTTTTTAGCTCTTCAAATATCCAAGTACTTTGCGGATCGTAACCTTTTAAACCTATGCTACCTTCGTTGCTAATGGCATACTCTATAGTGTTATTGCCCGTTTGGAAAATGTTAGTGCCAGATAGGGTAACGTTCATTGAAATGCGCTGGTTGCCGTTTTGATCGCCAATTAAATCGGCAATTTTACCGCCCCAGCCTGTAACGGTTCTATTATCTAAAATTGCAGTTTGCCATTGTTGTATTTGGTCGGAGTGTGAAAATAAACCTAATGGTAATGCGGCACTATTGTTTAAATATTGTGATTTTGATAAAGGAGCTACCAGCGTACCAATGTTGGTTACAAAAGATAGTTTACCACTATTAAATAAATTTTGAACGCCACTCATAGCTGGATGCACACCATATTGATTACCATCGTTACTGGTTGGGTAAATTGGTAAAATTTGGTTTTGAGGAATGGCCAAGTTTGAGCGGGCAGTAGCATATTCATTATACTTTGAAGTGTTACGTGGAATAAGCATATTAAACGAATCGTTACCACCAGCTTGCAAAATGCATACAATGGCTTTATAATCGTTAACCGATGAGTTTGAAATTGCAGCCGCATTCATAGCTTTAAAATTCAATAAAGAATTCATAAGGGTCATATAACCCATACCAGCGCAACTTACTTTACCAATAAATTTTCTTCTTGAAAAATCTTTTATATCACTCATAATTTTTTTTTAACGCATTACCGCATAGTCTGGTGAAATCAATAAAATATACATTGCTAAGTATACCCGATACTGCTGATAGTCATACCATTGGTTTGCTTCTAATTGATCCATTGTCTCTTTCAAAACACTTTTGGTATGATCGCTTAGTGTACCATGTGTAAATACTCTATCTAATTCATTAATAAAAGCAGTAGGATCTTTTGCGAGTTCTTTGTAATAAGTTATGTCAAACTTTACTTCTGTTAGTGCATTATCTCTATCTTCTTCATCAATAAAATACCAACGTCCCCAATCTTCCCAAGTTTGCATAATGCGCCCCCAATTAACATTCCAGCTATGTACCATATTTACATATCCTGTACCTGTTCTGGTATTGTGTAAGTTAAATTCTGGTGCTACCAAACCAGCATCAGCAATATCACCAATTGGGCTATGGTTGGGTGCGTAAAAATTAAAAACACTTGGTGATGCAAACAAGCCTTGGCCAGCATCGTTTTGAAAATTCCAGTTTACGTGCCAGTAATAATCGTATGGATTAAATTTGTTTACTGCTCTTGCAAAATGTGTAAAACGCATTAATGGCTCTTTTAACCGGCTGTTATTTTCGTTTTGCAAAAAGGAACAAGCACGTGCTTCGCCATCTAACAAAATTGCTTTTACAACTGCAGCCATATCACCTCGCACACCATTACCATTGTTGTTAAACACTTGTGTAACCCTATTAATATAAGCTGGGCTTGGGTTAGATTTTATTAAACGTTGTATTAAACGGTAGCCAATAAATGGCCCTACGTTTGGGTGGTTGAACAGGTTATTTATAGCATCATCAATATCTTTTAAACCGCTTTGCCCTGCTGGTACAACTTTACCTTTTAGCAAATATTTTGGCCCCGGCTCGTGAAATTCTTCATACATTTTCATAGGTTGAGTAAGATCGGCAGTCCATGTACCACGCCAAAAATTTAATTCATAGCTCCCATAGGGGTTGGGCACAGTATCTGCTGCACTTAAACCGGTAAAAATTTTGGCAAATTCTTTAATATCTTGCTGGCCATAAGTTGGTATTAAATTACCATTGTTATCTAACATTCTGGTTCCATCGGGGTTCAGCTCGTAAAGCCCAATAGAAAATAGTTGCATCACTTCGCGGGCATAATTTTCATCAGGATGAATGTTATTTGCTGGATCGGCTTTTTGATTTTGATAGTGGCTAAGATACTCGCCCATACAAGGATGTAAGCTTACATCTCGCAGTAAATTTTCAAAATTGCCAAATGCATTTTTTGAAAGCATATCGTAATAATTGGCTAAGCCATCTCCAAAATTACCTACTTCCGATTTTATAGAAATTACAAATATTTGTGAAAGTGCGGCAGCTATCTTATGTCGCAATAAATCTTCATTACGCATCATTAAATCCCACCAGGCGTAATCAAAATCGTTCCAACGTGGCCTAAATTCATCTTCATTTAATTGAGCCGGATCGTTTAAGGTTATAGAATCAATGCCTTGTTGCCATACTTCCATTGTTTTAGGTAATATTTCGGTAGTTGATAGTTGCATTTGATTGTCAATCCAACCTTCAATACCTAAGTCTACTACTTCTTCAATATTACTTAAATCGTAACCTAAGGTGGCTTGAGATAAAAATCGGGAGGCTTCTAAAATTTGGGCATCTAAACCAATAGCATTAATTGTATTTTCTGCTTTAGCCGTTTTTGTCCAATTTGGATGCTGATATTCACTACTTGAATATACTTTTATTTGGTTATCATTACCCGCTCCAATATAGTTTTGAGCATATACAAATACCGAAACTATAACAAGCGTTGTTACTAAAAAAAATCTTAACATAAACACAAACATTTATTAAGCGTAATATTGCGAGGTTTAACCTTGTGAGTTTGCTTTGGTGAGAATGTTTTATTTGAAAACTAAAATAATATAACTAAGGTAGGTTTTTAAATTTTTCAAAACAAGTACTGTATTGTTTTTTAACAGTTGAAGTTGTTATTTAATTGGTCTCCTTTTGTAGGTTTAAAACCTCGCACTTTAGTGCGACAAATTTATTTCGAGTGTTCGAGGCTTTATATCATAACAGTAAATTTTACTGAAAAAGCGTTTTGCTGCAATTCATTGCAAAGCTTTGAATGTGCAGTATCTCCCAAGGCAAAACAGGAAGATACTGCGCAATCCGTTCCGTTTTACTACACGAATTCGCACAGGGCAATCGCATAAAAAATGATTTAAATAATTAGCAAAAAAATTAGAAGCGAAAAGGTTTTCCCTCGTAGAAATTTTGATCCCGCCATCCGTTCAAATACCATTTTGCCAACGCTTCAAAGGCCAAACATAAAAATGGTATAACCACTTCTGTCCTTTAGGTTTGCAAAACAAAAGTTAGGGAATAAATAAATATGTAAGCATTCC
>Ga0209831_1001793_pt1 | contig 19287 bp, 13 predicted proteins | sample Maine_Asex4_meta_FD_187451 | JGI IMG/M metagenome (GOLD analysis project Ga0209831, IMG submission 187451) | Marine algal microbial communities from Maine, USA - Maine_Asex4_metaG (SPAdes) (version 2) | ecosystem: Host-associated > Algae > Red algae > Unclassified | place: Maine, USA | collected...
AGGAGGGCGTCGCCCTCATGTCGCTGGCCGAAGCGCTGCTGCGCGTACCCGATGCCGAGACGATCGACGACCTGATCCAGGACAAGATCGCCCCCCATGACTGGGGCGCCCATGTGGGCGATAGCGGCTCTCTCATGGTCAACGCCTCGACCTGGGGCCTGATGCTGACGGGCAGGGTGCTGGACGACGAGGACGAGGCGGGCGTCGTCGGCTCGCTGCGCGGCATGGTCCGCCGTCTGGGAGAACCGGTCATCCGCACCGCCGTGGGCCGCGCGATGCGCGAGATGGGGGCGCAGTTCGTGCTGGGCCGCGACATCAAGGAGGCGATGAAGCGCGGCAAGCCGATGGTCGAGCGCGGCTATACCTATTCCTACGACATGCTCGGCGAGGCCGCCCGGACCGAGGCCGACGCCATCTACTACCATGGCGCCTACGCGCAGGCGATCTCGGCCATCGCGGGCAGGGCCAAGAGCGATAAGATCAAGGACAACCCCGGCATCTCCGTCAAGCTCTCGGCTCTCCACCCCCGCTACGAGCGCGGCCAGCAGGAGACGATGCTCCCCGAAATGGTCGCCCGCACGCTCCAGCTTGCCCGCGCGGCGAAGGAGGCGAAGATCGGCTTCAACATCGATGCCGAGGAGCAGGATCGCCTCGACCTCTCGCTCGACGTGATCGAGGCGGTGCTGTCCGACCCCTCGCTGGACGGGTGGGACGGTTTCGGCGTGGTGGTGCAGGCCTACGGTCCCCGCGCGTCCCACGTCATCGACTGGCTGAACGCGCTGGCCGAGCGGCTGGATCGCAAGATCATGGTCCGGCTGGTGAAGGGCGCCTATTGGGACACCGAGATCAAGCGCGCGCAGGTCTTCGGGCTGGAGGGCTTCCCGGTCTTCACGAAGAAGACGAACACCGATATCAGCTACATCGCCTGCGCCCGCAAGCTGCTCTCGATGCGGGACCGCATCTATCCGCAATTCGCGACCCATAACGCCCACACCGTCTCCGCCGTGCTGGAAATGGCGGGGAACGACCGGCAGGGCTTCGAGTTCCAGCGCCTGCACGGCATGGGCGAGGTGCTGCACGATTCGGTGATGAAGGCCGAGGGGACGCGCTGCCGCATCTACGCCCCCGTCGGCGCGCATCGGGATCTCCTGGCCTATCTCGTGCGCCGGTTGCTGGAGAACGGGGCGAATTCGTCCTTCGTGAACCAGATCGTCGACGAGGACGTGTCGCCCGAAGAGGTCGCCAGCGATCCCTTCGAGCAGGTTCACGGCACGGCGAACGACGTCATCACCCGCCCCGCGCGCCTGTTCGGCAAGCGCCGGAACGCCAAGGGTTGGGACCATACCGACCCCGCGACCCTCGCCGAGATCGACGCGGGCCGCGCGCCCTTCGCCGCGCCGTATCGCTGGCGGGCAGGGCAGGGCGACGGTACCCCTCGCGACATCACCAACCCCGGCAATCCGGGCGAGATCGTCGGCTCCGTGATCGAGGCAACGTCGCGGGATGCGACCGCCGCCGTCGACGTCGCCCTCGCCGCACAACCGGACTGGGCCGCACTGCCCCGTGCCGAGCGCGCCGCCATCCTGGAGCGTATCGCCGATCTCTACGAAGAGAACGCCCACGAATTCTTCGCGCTGGCCGCGCGCGAGGCGGGCAAGATCGTCATCGACTGCATCGCCGAACTGCGCGAGGCGGTCGACTTCCTGCGCTACTACGCCGCCGAGGAACGCGCGGCGAAGACCGACCGCACCGCCCGGGGCGTCATCGTCTGCATCTCGCCGTGGAACTTTCCGCTGGCCATCTTTACCGGCCAGATCGCCGCCGCCCTCGTCACGGGCAATGCCGTGATCGCCAAACCCGCCGAACAGACCCCCCTCATCGCCGCCCGCGCCGTCGACCTGATGCGCGAGGCGGGCGTGCCGAACGGTGTCATCTGCCTCCTGCCCGGTGACGGTGCCGAAGTCGGCGGCCCGCTCACCGCCGACCCGCGCATCGCGGGCGTGTGCTTCACCGGCTCGACCGAGGTCGCGAAGATCATCGACCGCCAGCTCGCCAAATCCGCCCCCGACGCGATGCTGATCGCCGAAACCGGCGGCCTCAACGCCATGATCGTCGACAGCACGGCCCTGCCGGAACAGGCGATCCGCGATATCGTCGTCGGCGCATTCCAGAGCGCCGGGCAGCGCTGTTCGGCCCTGCGCGTCCTCTACATCCAGCACGATGTCGAGGAAAGAATGCTCGAAATGCTCTACGGCGCGATGGATACGCTCGTGCTGGGCGACTCGTGGAAGATTTCGACCGATGTCGGCCCTGTAATCGACGAGGAGGCCCATGAGGGCATTTCCTCGTACTTAGCGATTGCCGAAGCCGAAGGGCGCGTCCTGAAGCGTATGGACGGGCCTGACGACGGCCTCTTCATCGCCCCCACCGTCGTGCGCATCCCCGGCATCGAGGCGGTGGAGCGCGAGATCTTCGGTCCCGTCCTGCATGTCGCCCGGTTCGACCCCGAGAAGATGGACGACGTGATCGACGCGATCAACGGGCGCGGTTACGGCCTGACCTTCGGCATCCATACCCGCATCGACCGCCGGGTGCAGGACGTGGTCGACCGCATCCACGCGGGCAACCTCTACGTCAACCGCAACCAGATCGGCGCCATCGTCGGGAGCCAGCCCTTCGGCGGGGAAGGGCTGTCCGGCACCGGCCCCAAGGCCGGCGGGCCGCACTACCTGAGTCGCTTTCGCAAGGAACCGGCTCAGGAGGTCGAAAACGCCGAAGTACCCGTCGTCGCGGAAGCGGACCTGCGCGCCGCCATTGCCGGACTGGACGCACGGAAATGGGCCGCTCGCAGCGACCGGATCGATACATTGCGAAAAGCCCTGCGCGGCAAGGCATCGGAAGCCATCACCGCCGCCGCATCGCTCGACACGGGACCGATAGACCTGCCGGGACCGACCGGGGAATCGAACCGCCTGTCCCTCGTCGCGCGCGGTACGGTCCTGTGCCTCGGCCCCGATATCGACAGCGCGCTCGATCAGGCCGTCCAGGCCCTGCGCGTCGGAAACGCCGCCATGGTCGTCGCTCCCGGCGCCCGCAAGGCCATCGCGTCGATGGTGGAAGCGGGCCTTCCGGTCGCGGTTCTGGATGGCCGGATCGATCCCGGTGATATTTTCGATCTACCCGTCGACGCCGTCGCCTTCGTCGGCGGGAACCAAGCGCTGCGACAAGTCCTTGCAAAGCGCGACGGTCCGATCCTGCCTCTCAACGACGCCCGTATCGATCCCGTCGCCTACGCCCACGAACGCGTCGTCTGCATCGACACGACCGCCGCCGGAGGCAACGCGACCCTGCTGGCGGAAGCAAGCTGAGCACTTTGCAGATCATCCCGTGTGCTATGCGTGCAGAATGGCCTCCGGATGTCAATTTTTCTCATAATTCTCATTAGAAGTTTTATCGAACTGCAAGGGCACATTCCGAAGGTCGATACGGAACTTCGCATCCAATGCGTATTGAACGTCGAGCAATTGCCGGGGATAAGGGGCGCATGACCACCCTGCCCGTCGATCATGTCCTGCCCGACCTGTGCGCGTGTTTGCGGGACGGGGTCAATGCCGTTCTCGTTGCGCCGCCCGGGGCGGGTAAGACGACTCGGGTGCCGCTGGCGCTGATGGACGAGCCTTGGGTCGCGGGCGGGCGCATCCTGATGCTGGAGCCGCGCCGCGTGGCCGCCCGGGCAGCCGCCGAGCGGATGGCGGAGACGCTGGGCGAGGCGGTCGGCGGGCGGGTCGGCTATCGCATCCGGCGCGAGAAGGCGGTGGGGCCGGAGACTCGGGTCGAGGTCATCACCGAAGGCATCCTGACGCGGATGCTGCAATCCGATCCGTCGCTGGAGGGCATCGCGGCGGTGATCTTCGACGAATATCACGAACGCTCGATCCATGCCGATCTGGGGCTGGCGCTGTGCCTCGACGCGCAGGGGGCCTTGCGCGACGACCTGCGCCTCGTCGCGATGTCGGCCACGCTCGACGATGTGGGGGTCGCCGCATTGATGGACGACGCGCCGGTCGTGCGCTCGGAGGGGCGGATGTTTCCGGTGGAGACGCGCTGGCTCGATGCGCCGTGGCGGGGGCGGACGGCGCGGCGCGATGCCTTCGAGACGGCGGTGTCGGAGACCGTCGTTCGGGCGATGGGCGAGGAGACGGGGGATGCGCTCGTCTTCCTGCCCGGCGTGGGGGAGATTTCGCGGGTGGAGCGGATGCTGGGCGGGCGGCTCGGCGGCGATACGGTCGTGCAAGCGCTGCACGGGTCCATGCCCTTCGAGCGTCAACGCGCGGCGCTCCGGCCCGACCCGGCGCATCGGCGGGTGGTGCTGGCCACCGCCATTGCGGAAACCTCGCTGACGATTCAGGGCGTTCGGATCGTGGTCGATGGCGGATTGTCCCGGCGCGCGGCCTTCGACGCGGGGGCGGGGATGACGCGGCTGGTGACGGGGCGCGTGTCGCGGGCCGCCGCCGACCAGCGGCGCGGGCGCGCGGGGCGGACCGAGCCGGGCGTCTGCTACCGCGTCTGGACCAGGGGCGAGGAAGGCGGCTTTGCGCCCTTCGAGCGACCCGAGATCGTCGATGCGGATCTGGCGCCGCTGATGCTGGAACTGGCCGTCTGGGGCGTGCGCGATCCGGGGGAACTGCGCTGGTTGGACGTGCCGCCCCCCAAAGCCGTGGAACAGGCGACCGCCCTCCTCCGCGCGCTTGGGGCACTGGAGCCGGGGGGCGCGGTCACGACGCACGGCAAGCGGCTGGCCCGCGAACCGCTGCACCCGCGCATCGCGCATATGCGCCTGCGCGCGGGCGACGATGCGCCGCTGGCCAATGCCCTCGCCGCCATTCTGGAGGAGCGCGACCCGCTGACCGGCGCGGGGGCGGATCTGGCCCTGCGCGTCGAGGCTTTGCGCGACCCGAAACGCTACGTCGCCGAACGCACGGGGACCGTCGAGCGCGGGCCGCTGGCGCGTATCCGCGAGAGCGCGCGCAGCTTGGGCGGCATCGGCAAGGGCACGCGCGACCTGCGCGAGACCGGCCCCCTCGTCGCCCTCGCCTACCCCGACCGAATCGCCGAACGGCGACCCGGCGATGCGCCGCGCTATCGCATGGCCGGGGGGCGCGGGGCGGTGTTCCACGACGCGGGCGATGCGCTGGCGCAGGAGCCGTTCCTCGCCATCGCCCATCTCGACGGCAACCCGCGCGAAGCCCGTATCCGCCTCGCCGCGCGCATCACGGTTGCGCAGATCGAAGCGGCTTTCGGCGACCGGATCGCGTGGCACGACGTCTGCGAGTGGGATGCCCAGAGCGGCACGGTCATGGCCCGTCGCGAGCGGCGGCTGGATGCGTTGGTCCTCGACTCGCGCAAGTGGACCGATGCGCCCCCCGACCGCATCGCCGCCGCCGCGCTGGACGGGTTGCGGCAACTCGGTCTGGATGCCCTGCCCTGGCGCGAGGGGGCCGATGCCCTGCGTGCGCGGGTCGCGTGGCTGCATGCGCGGGGGCATGGCGGCGACCTGCCCGACTGGAGCGACGAAACGCTGATGGAGACCGCCGCCGACTGGCTCGGGCCGCATCTGGGCAAGGTCCGCTCGAAGACCGGTTTCGCCGATATCGCGCTCGCGGGTGTCCTGCTGAACAGCCTGCCATGGGAGGCCCGCGCGGCGCTGGACCGCCGCGCCCCTACGACGATGAAGACCCCGGCGGGCACCGGCGCGCGCATCGACTATTCCAGCGACCCCCCTGCCCTCGATGTGAAGATACAGGAGATGTTCGGCGAGACCGTCCATCCCGCCATCGACGACGGGCGCGTGCCGCTCCTGATCCGCTTTCTCTCCCCTGCCCGCCGCCCCGTTCAGGTGACGGGCGACCTGCCCGGTTTCTGGGCCAATTCCTACGCCGACGTGCGCAAGGATCTGCGCGGGCGCTACCCTCGCCATCCGTGGCCCGAGAACCCCCTCGACGCCCCACCCACGACGCGCGCGAAACCCCGCAAATCCCGCTGAGTCGCATTGACGTTCACGGTACGGAAAGAGCATGGTCGCCACAATCGGGATCAACCCGAAGGGAGACACCACGATGAGCGCCAATTCGCCCCAGGAACCCAGCTTCCGCGATTCCGTCGACATGATGTTCAACCGTGCCGCCGCGCTCATGGACATGCCCCCGGGCATGGCCGAGAAGATCCGCGTCGCCAACTCGACCTACACGGTCCGCTTCGGCGTGAAGCTGCGCGGCCAGATCATGACGTTCACGGGCTATCGCTCGGTCCATTCCGAGCACGCGGAACCGGTCAAGGGCGGTATCCGCTACTCGATGGACGTCAACCAGAACGAGGTCGAGGCGCTGGCCGCGCTCATGACCTACAAATGCGCGCTGGTCGAGGTGCCCTTCGGCGGCTCCAAGGGGGGTCTGTGCATCGACCCCAGCGAATGGAACGAGGACGAACTGGAACGCATCACGCGCCGCTTCGCCTACGAACTGATCAAGCGCGACCTGATCCACCCGGCCCAGAACGTGCCCGCCCCCGACATGGGCACCGGCGCGCGGGAGATGGCGTGGATCGCCGACGCCTACAAGCGCATCAAGAACGACGACATCAACGCCCGCGCCTGCGTCACCGGCAAGCCGCGCCACTTGGGCGGCATCGCCGGACGCGTGGAAGCGACCGGGCGCGGCGTGGAATACGCGCTACAGGAATATTTCCGCCATCCCAAGGACGTCGCGAAATGCGGGCTTTCGGGCGGCCTGGACGGCAAGCGGGTCGTGGTACAGGGACTGGGCAACGTGGGCTATCACGCCGCCAAGTTCCTCTCGGAAGAGGACGGCTGCAAGATCGTCGGCATCATCGAGCGGGACGGGGCCATCGTGAACGACGCGGGTCTGGATGTCGAGGCGGTCAAGAGCCACATCATCGAGAGCGGCGGCGTGAAGGGCTTTGCCGATGCGACCTATACCGAAGACGGAAAGTCGGTCCTCGAACACGAGTGCGACATCCTCATCCCCGCCGCGATGGAAAGCACGATCAACCTCGACAACGCCGCGCGGATCAAGGCGCCGCTGATCATCGAGGCCGCGAACGGGCCGGTCACCGCCGGGGCCGACGAGATCCTGCGCAAGAAGGGCGCCGTGGTCATTCCGGACATGTACGCCAATGCGGGCGGCGTGACGGTGTCGTATTTCGAGTGGGTCAAGAACCTGTCGCATATCCGGTTCGGGCGCATGCAGCGGCGGCAGGAGGAAGCCTATCGCAACATGCTGGTCGACGAGATCGAGGCGATGACGGGCAAATCCTTCAGCCCGGTGAAGCGCGCGAAGATGGTCGAAGGCGCCGACGAGCTGTCGCTCGTGCGCTCCGGTCTCGACGACACGATGCGCGGTGCCTACCAGAACATGACGGAGATCTGGAACAATCGCGAAAGCGAAGGCGTCGACCTGCGAACCGCCGCTTTCCTCATCTCGGTGCAGCGCGTGGCCGAGACGTACAAGTCGTTGGGGCTGTAAGGGACAGAGGGCGTTCCGATACCGTCACGGACTGCCGATAATCCCGGGACAGGCTGCTTCCGGCACTCCGGATAGCGGCCTGCCCCGGGATCGTCTTACTGGACGACCAGCGAGGGCATGCCGATCGTGACGCTCGGCATGGTCATGCTGGCGCTCGTCGCCGGAACCGCTGCGGGAGCGGTCACCACGGGCGTCGTCTGGAGGACACCGAGGGTCGGGGTCCGGGGAGCTGCATACTGGTAGGTATAGGACGGCTGGGCGACGGTCGTGGCGTAGGACGGCGTCACGGTGTCGAAGACGCTCGGCGTCGAGACGGTCGTGGCGGCGGTGGCCGGTGCGACCGAGTAGTAGGCAGGGGTCGCGGCGGCCACGGTCGGCGCGGAGGTGCGGTACTGCTGAAGCGCCGTTTCGAGGATCGCGCGCTGCACGGCGACCTGCATGGCGTTGAGCTGGGCATCGGTGGTCGGCAGGAGCGACTGCATGATCGCCTGCTGGACGAGTTGCTGCATCATCGCCTGCTGAGCGGCGTTGGCCTGTGCCTGGACGACGGCGGGATTGGCCGCGATGGTCGCCGCCGTAGCGGGCGTGATGGCGGTGGCCCCCGGGGCCGAGAGCATGCCGGTCGCGCCGAGGCCGGCTGCGGAACCCAGCGATGCGCCCGTCTGGTTCGCGACGAGCTGGCCCGTGGGTCCGAGGCCGAGAGCCGAGCCGGCCGCATTGGCCGCCGCCGTTCCGCCAGCTGCCCCTGCGGTCGAGCCGAGGGTGTTCATCATGCCCATCGAGCCGCAGCCCGACAGCAGCAGGGCAAGGCCGGCGAGGGTGGCGGCGCTTTTATATCTGGTCGTCATCGTTCTTCTTCCTTCAGTTGTATGGTCGCGGCGCGAGCCGATCCCTCGTTCCGATTTTTGGTCGCAACTTGCGACTCTATTGGTAGAAATCCGGGCGCTTCCGAAAGCACGAATCCCGGGGAGACAGGCCAGGATCGCAGGTGGTCGTTGCCGAGTTTCGCCGTTGTAGGTTCCACGCTTTGCATTCAAAGGTTTGATGCTGCACGACCCATTCAAGCGATATGCCTAATGGCGGTTAACCGTCTTTATGCTGAGAGAATACAACCATGACGCTAAAGCGAGTTGGGCAAGCCGACGCTGAACGGTACGCGAGTCGACCCGGGTTCACCGCAGAGCAGACCCCCCGGACGACGATCCCTGCGAGCAGGAAGCCCGGTTGTTCGTCAGGCCGCGCTATGCCGCCGGGAACGCCGCCATCAGCTCCCGGGCGCCCGCCGCGATGCTGTCGCTGGTGTCGACCGTCAGGATGGTCTTGTCACGCGGGCGCAGACGGTCGGACTGGGCGAGATGCATGTCGATCTCGGAATCGGAGCCGTAGGCCATCGACGTGAGGCGACGGCGCAGCACGTCCAGCCGCGCGGTGATGTAGACGGGGCGGACGCTGGGATACAGCTCGCGCGCCTTGTCGATGATGAAGGTATCGCAATAGAGAATCAGCGACTGGCCGTCACGGAGCTGTCTGGTCGCGTCATGCGTCAGACCGTAGCGGATACCTTCGGAATCCCACTGGAGCGCAAAGGTGTCGCGGCGCATGAGATAGAGGAACCGCTCGGGGGAAATCGACCCGACCACGCATCCGTTGGCACTGTTCTGCGCCGACACGATCAGCGGCGCGCGCCGGATATCGGGGCGGTTCGCGATGACGGCATCTACGAGAGCCTGCTTGCCCGAGCCGACCGGGCCTGCAATGAGGTACAAGGTGCCATAGGCCATGATGGCGCGAAACCCGATCGTTGAATGACGAATTGGCAATACGCTCTGCCGTGCACCGATTTTCGACCTTCTACGTTTCTAATGTGTAAACATGGACGGCATGATGGTCACACCATTTGACTTATTCCGGACCGAGCGAAGCGAAGGAGGCGCGATCATGGCTGAACGGATGCCGGGGCTGACCCCCGCGATCAATATTCTCGGCGATGCGCTGGAGCCGTGTTCGCACGATCCGGTGACGGGGTTCGTGCGCAACGGCTGCTGCGAGGCGCATGTGGACGATACGGGGTCGCATACCGTCTGCGCGGTGATGACGGCGGAATTCCTGGAGTTCTCGAAGGGCAAGGGCAACGACCTGTCTACCCCGCGCCCGGAATACGGGTTCGAGGGGCTGAAACCGGGCGACCGCTGGTGCCTGTGCGCGGGCCGGTGGCGCGAGGCGCACGAGGCAGGCAAGGCGCCGCATGTCGTGCTCCGCGCGACCCATCGCGAAGCCGCGACCATCGTGCCCCACGCGGCCCTGCTCTCGCATGCGCTGGACGCCAACTGACCGGGTTCTTCGTCGGACAGCGATTCGCCGGTCGATGCGGGGCTACTCGAATTCCATGATGATGTCGTCCACCGCGAGGGAGGCGCCCGGCTCGGCCTTGATCGAGGCGACCGTCGCCTGCTTCTCGGCGCGCAGGACGTTCTCCATCTTCATCGCCTCGACCACGGCGAGGGCCTGACCTTCCTGCACCTCGTCCCCTTCCGCGACCATGATCGAGACGACCATGCCCGGCATGGGGCAAAGCAGGTATTTCGAGGTATCGGGCGGCAGCTTGACGGGCATCAGCGCGGCAAGGGTGGCGGCGCGGGGCGTGCGCACGGCCATCGACAGCGACGCGCCGCGCCAGCGCAGGCGCAGGGCGTCGGCTTCGGGCATCAGCTTGAGCGTGATCTCGCGCCCCTCGACCGCCGCGCGCATCACGGGCTTGCCGGGCGTCCAGTCCGTCATCACGCGCAGCATGTCGCCGTCGCCGACCTGGACCGTGGGGATCGGACCGTCGAAGAGGACCTTGACCTCGTGCGAGGAGCGCCCGGCGACCGGATCGTCGACCATGACGACCCAATCCTCGCCGACCGTGCGCGCGTGATTGTCCAGCGTGCCCGAGATCGCGGCATTGCGCCGTTCGCCGATCACATGGGCAAGCGCGGCGAGGGCCACCGCCGTCGACCGCTCGGCACCGGACAGGGCCGCGCCCTCGAATCCGTCGGGATACTCCTCCTCGATGAACGCGGTCGAGATATCGCCCGAGCGAAAGCGCGGATGGTTCATCACGGCCTGAAGAAAGGGGATATTATGACCGATTCCCTCCAGCTCGAACCCGTCGAGCGCGTCCTGCATCGCGTCGATGGCCGCCGTCCGGTCGGGCGCCCAGGTGCACAGCTTGGCGATCATCGGGTCGTAGTACATCGAGATTTCGCCGCCCTCCTCCACGCCGGTATCATTGCGCACGATCCCGGTATCGAGCGTACCCTCGGCGGGCGGGCGATAGCGGGTGAGACGACCGATAGAGGGCAGGAAGTTGCGATAGGGGTCCTCGGCGTACAGGCGCGATTCGATGGCCCAGCCGTTCAGCGCCACGTCGCCCTGCGCGATCTCCAGCCGCTCGCCCGCCGCCACGCGGATCATCTGCTCGACCAGATCGATGCCGGTGATCAGCTCGGTGACGGGATGCTCGACCTGTAGTCGGGTGTTCATTTCGAGGAAATAGAAATTGCGGTCCGGATCGACGATGAACTCGACCGTCCCGGCGGAGCAGTAATCGACCGCTCTCGCCAGCGCGACCGACTGTTCGCCCATCGCCTTGCGGGTTTCCTCGTCGAGGAAGGGGGACGGTGCTTCCTCGATCACCTTCTGGTTGCGCCGCTGGATCGAACATTCACGCTCGTTCAGATAGACGATGTTGCCGTGGGTATCGCCCAGCACCTGAATCTCGATATGGCGGGGCTTCTGCACGAATTTCTCGATGAAGATGCGCTCGTCGCCGAAAGAGGATTTCGCCTCCGACCGCGACAGTGCAAATCCCTCGCGCGCCTCGGCATCGTTCCACGCGATGCGCATCCCCTTGCCGCCGCCGCCCGCGCTCGCCTTGATCATCACCGGATAGCCGACGCGAGTGGCGATCTTCACCGCCTCCTCGGCATCCTCGATCAGGCCCATATGGCCCGGAACGGTCGAGACCCCGGCCTCGTCGGCCAGCTTCTTGGACGTGATCTTATCGCCCATCGCCTCGATCGCGCCGACGGGCGGGCCGATGAAGGCGACGCCCTCCTCCTTCAACCGCTGCGCGAACGCCGCGTTCTCCGACAGGAAGCCGTAGCCGGGATGCACCGCCTGCGCGCCGGTCTGGCGCACCGCGTCGAGGATGCGGTCCATGACGAGATAACTCTCGGCGGCGACGGCGGGGCCGATATGCACCGCCTCGTCGGCCATGCGAACATGGGGCGCGTTGGCATCGGCGTCGGAATAGACGGCGACGGTCGCGATGCCCATGCGGCGGGCGGTCTTCATGACCCGACAGGCGATCTCGCCCCGGTTGGCGATCAGGATTTTATCGAACATCGGCTCTGCGTCCCCCGCTATGCTGCGCCGCATTCTGTAGCGCCAAGCACGGGCAACACGCAAGATGCAGTGCACAAAAGCCGCTCGCCCCTTGCGTCGGCGGACCGGGGGCGACATTCTCGGCAGCATGACAACATTGCTCTACCAGCACGACGCCTTCACCCGCCACATCGTGCCCGAAGGCCACCCCGAGCGGCCCGACCGCATGCGCGCCACGCGTGAGGCGCTGTCCGATGCCGCCTTCGATTCGCTGGACCGACGCGAACCGCCGCTGGCCGAGGCGAGCGTGGCCGAACTGGCGCATCCGGCATCCTACATCGAGTCGATCCTCGATTCGGCGCCCGCGAAGGGGTTGAGCAACCTCGACCCCGATACGTGGATGTCGCCCGGCTCCGTCGAGGCGGCCCTGCGCGCGGTGGGCGGATCGAACGCGGCGGTCGATGCGGTGATGGCGGGCGAGGCGGTCAACGCCTTCTGCGACCACCGCCCCCCCGGCCACCATGCCGAGAAGACCCGGGCGATGGGGTTCTGCCTGTTCTCCACCGCCGCCATCGCCGCGCGCCATGCCATCCGTGCGCACGGGCTGGAGCGGGTCGCCGTCGTCGATTTCGACGTGCATCATGGCAACGGGACGCAGGACGTGGTGGAAGACGATCCGGCCATCTTCTACGCGTCGTCCCATGAGGGCGGCATCTTTCCCGGCACGGGCCATGCGAGCGAGACGGGGGTGGGCAATATCGTCAACGTGCCCCTGCGCGGCGGGTCCGGCAGCGCCGCGTTTCACGCCGCTTACGAACGCACGATCCTGCCCGCGCTCGACGAGTTCGCGCCGCAACTCGTCATCGTGTCGGCGGGGTTCGACGCGCATCGGGACGACCCCCTCGCCTCGCTGCAACTGGAGACCGCCGATTTCGCGTGGATCACGGATCGCCTGTGCGAGGCCGCCGCCACCCATTGCGACCGCAAACTTGTCTCGCTGCTCGAAGGCGGCTACGACCTTGCGGCACTGGGCGCGAGCACCGCCGCGCATGTTTCCTCCCTGATGACCGCCGCGAAGGGCTGACACCATGGCCGAACCCAAGACCCCCGCCGACATTGCCAAGATGAGTTTCGAGCAGGCGATGAAGGAGCTGGAGACGATCATCGACACCCTCGACGGGGGCGAGGTGCCGCTGGAGGAATCGATCACGATCTACGAGCGCGGGGCCGCGCTGCAAAAGCATTGCGAGGGCAAGCTGCAACAGGCCGAGATGCGCGTGCAGAAGATCGTCGCGCGCGGGGACGGCACCGCCGACCGCGCCGAACCCGCCTCCTTCGACTGACCGCCCCGATGAGCGATCTGCAACGCCGCCTCGCCACCCTCGGCGACGATATCTCCGACACGTTGGCGTCCCTTCTCCCCCGCGCGGAGGTCGACGGCACGCGCTGTGCCGAGGCGCGGCTGCTCGACGCGATGCGCTATGCGACCGAGGGCGGCAAACGGCTGCGCGCGTTCCTCGCGGTGGAGACGGCGCTGATCTTCGGCACCGACCGGGGGCACGCCCTGCGCGTGGGGGCGGCGATCGAGTGCATCCACGCCTATTCGCTGGTGCATGACGATTTGCCGAGCATGGACGATGACGACCTGCGCCGGGGCCGCCCGACCACGCACAAGGCATTCGATGAGGCGACCGCGATCCTCGCCGGAGATGCGCTTCAGACGATGGCGTTTACCATTCTCGCCAGCGAATCGACCCACGAGAACCCCTTCATCCGCTGCGAGCTGGTTGCCTGTCTCGCGCGGGCATCGGGCGCGAGAGGGATGGTCGGCGGGCAGATGATCGATATCGAGGCCGAGAAGGCCGACGCGCCGCTGTCGATGGCCGAGACGTCCCGCCTGCAACGCATGAAGACCGGCGCGCTGATCGAGGCGTCCTGTTCGCTCGGCGCGATCCTCGGCCATGCCTCGGCCGCCAATCGTCGCGCGGTCGAGTTCTACGCCCGTGATTTCGGCCTCGCCTTCCAGATCCGTGACGACCTGCTCGACGTGACGGGCGATGCCGAAGCGGTCGGCAAGGCCGTGGCCAAGGATGCCGCCGCCGGGAAGGCGACCTTCGTCGACCTGCTCGGCGTCGAGGGGGCCGAGGCCCGGGCGGAACTGCTGACGGAGCAGGCGAAAGCGCATCTCGCGCCGTTGGGCGACCGGGCCGGGCCGCTGCGCGATCTGGCCGATCACGCGCTGACGCGGGTGTCCTGAACGGCGGGGGCTTCGTAGAGGCTGGACTGCCAGTATCCACTCGCGGGAAAGCGCGGGCCTAACCATCCGCGCCGACGCAACACCTTGGCGATGAACCCGTTCAGTATCCCGTGCCCGACGAACACCGCCGCGCCCTCCCCCGTCGCCCGTTCTTTCAGAATGTCCGCGATGCCGCTGGCCCGGTTCAGCGTCTCCGCCGGTCGCTCCGCTCCACCGCTCACCCCGCAAAACCAGCCCATGCGCAGCAGCGCGAGCCATGTATCGGGCGAAAGGCGAAGGCGCCCGCTTCCCGGAACCGGCAAGGGCGCCTCGAAGGCGTCCGGCAGGACGACCACCTCGCACCCCCGCGCGATGCGTTTCGCCGAAGAGACCGCACGCCGCATCGAACTGCACAGGATCACCGCGTCGCTTCCGGCAAGGGCGAGGGGATCGACGTCCGTCATCCCGTCGCGAATATCGGTCGCATCGTACTCCGCGATCCACAACGCCATCCCCGCCGCATCGACCGGAGCGCGGGCGATGCCCGACGGCTCGCCATGGCGCATGAGGACGATCCGCGCGGTTGCCCGCGTCACACCGGCTCGATCAGCGCCGCCCCGTCCGACCGGGCGCTGTTCACCCTGCGGTCGACCTCGTGCATCGCGAAGAAGTCATCCGGCACCGCGCGCATCAGCCGCGCGGCCCCCTTCCCCTCCTCGCCCAGCCACAACCCGTAGCTCTCCTCCTCGATCACGACCGGGTGGCGGTGGTGGATCGGGCGCATGGCGTCGTTGGCATCGCAACTGACGATGGCGCAGGTGTCGACCGGGTCGTGGCCCTCCGCCTCCCACCGCTGCCAGATGCCGCCGAACGCGAAGAGGTCCGAGCCGGTCGGGTGGAAGTAGAACGGCGTTTTCGGCTTGGGATCGCTCGACCGCCATTCGTAGAAACCGCTCGCGGGGATGAGGCACCGCCTTTCGCGGCACGCGGCGCGGAAGGCGGGCTTTTCGGCGATGGTCTCGGCGCGGGCATTGATGATGAGCGGGCCGCTCGTCGGCGTCTCGTACCAGTGCGGCAGGAAGCCCCAGCGCATCGACGCCGCCTCCCGCGCGCCGCCCCCCGCACGGACGGTCAGGACCGTCTGCGTCGGGCATATGTTGTAGCGCGGGCGCGAGAGGACGGGGTCGTCGTCCAGCCCCTCCCCCTCCACGCCGAACGCTTCGGCGACTTCGGCGGCACCCTTGGACAGAACGAACCGCCCGCACATGTCAGGCCGCGTCCTCCACCGCATCCGACCGGACGCGGACGTAGGAACCGGGCGCCGGCTCGATGGGGCCGAGATTGGCCCCGGCCTCGCGGGCATCGACCTTCTTTCCGGCCTTCTTCGACAGCCACGCATGCCAGTCGGGCCACCACGACCCCGGCGTGCTCGTCGCCCCCGCCAGCCATTCGTCGAGCGTGTCGGGCCACCCGGATTTCGGGCCTTCGTTGGTCCAGTACTGGTACTTGATGCGATCCGGGTCCGGCGGGTTGATGACCCCGGCGATATGCCCCGATCCGCCGACCACGAGCCGTACCGGCCCGCCGAACAGCTTCATTCCCCGCAGCACCGATTCGGCGGGAGCGATGTGGTCTTCCCGCGCGCAGATGGAATAGACGGGCTGCTTGATCTTGCCCAGATCCAGCGTCTTGCCGCCCAGCGTCATCTTGCCCGCCGCCAGCGCATTGTCGCGGTAGTAGTCGCGCAGATAGGCGAGGTGGCATTTCGCGGGCATATGCGTCGCGTCGGCGTTCCAGTACAGGAGGTCGAACGCGCTCGGCTCCTTGCCGAGATAGTAGTTGTTGACGACGTAGTTCCAGATCAGCTCGTTCCCGCGCAGCATGTTGAACGCCTGCGCCATGTGCCGCGCGTCGATCACGCCGCCCGCTTCCTTCGAGTCCTTCTCCAGCTGATTCAGGATCTTGTCGTCGATCAGGATGCGCAGCTCGCCACCCTTCACGAAATCGGCCTGTGCCGTGAAGAACGTCGCGGCCTTGATCCGCTTGTCCCCCGTCTGCGCCATATGCGCCAGCGCCGTGGCCAGCATCGTGCCGCCGATGCAGTAGCCGCCGACATTGATCGCCTTTACCCCCGTCTCCTCGATCACCGCGTCGATGGCGGGATAGAGGCCCTCGGTCACGTAATCGGAAAAGCCGCGCTCCAGCGCCTTGCCCTTCCCCTTCGCGGGCTGCGGATTGCGCCACGAGATCATGAAGACGGTGTAGCCCTGCGCCACCAGCCACCGGACCAGCGATTTCTTTTCGTTCAGGTCCATGATGTAGAACTTGTTGATCCACGGCGGCGCGATCAGCAGGGGTACCTCGTAGACCTTCTCCGTCGTCGGGGAATACTGGATCAGCTCGATCAGGTCGTTGCGGAAGACGACCTGTCCCGGTGTCACGGCGATATTGCGCCCGACCTCGAACGCCTTCATGTCCGTCTGGCTGATGAGCAGGTCGCCCTTGCCGCGCTTCATATCCTTCAGCATCTGGCGCATGCCGCGCACGATATTGGCGCCGCCCTCCTCGGAGGTGGCCTTGAGAACCTGCGGATTCATGGCGAAGACGTTCGACGGCGACATCGCCTCGGCAAAGCGTTCGGTGAAGAATTCGAGCTTCTGCTGTTCGTCGGCGGGGAGCGACTTGTCGTTGCTGCTCACGGTGTCGCGCATCCAGTTGGAGGCGAGCAGGTAGGACTGCTTGAGATAGCTGAACGTGACGTTGTTGTCCCACTCCTCGTCCGCGAATCGCTTGTCGCGGCCCGTATCCGTCAGGCCCTTCACCGGCTTCTGCTCCACGCCCGCCATCTGGGCGAGGGCGTTGGTCCACAGTGTCGCCTGCCGGTGCCACAGGTCGATCCCGGCCTCGACCATCGTCTCGGGTTTTTCGAGCATCTTCTTCTGCAGCTCGCGCATTGCGGGGGCGATGTTGTAGGGGTCCGGGTCGTTCGCCTTGCCGTCCGCGTGGGTCTGGAGGTAGTAGGCCCACGTTTCCTGCGCCAGCTTGTAGGCTTCGGCCATGTTCTCCGTGGCGGTGATCGGATCGGTGGGGGATTTGCCCCCGTTGTCTTTAGCGTCGGCGTTCTGAGTGTCGGCCATGATGCGTCTCGTCCCTTTGAACTATACTCCGCCCGTGCAACCCGATATTCCTCGCATGACGACCGGCCCATAATCCAGCGACGATTTGGCCGGAGACGCCTCCGATGACAGGGAAAGACGATGGTTCACCTGCGCAGAAACGCCCTGACCGCCCTTCTCTGCACCGCCCTGCTGGCGGGTTGCGGCGGAGAGATCGCCCGGATCGAGGGCCTGCCGGAGACGCGCGACGTCTCGGGCGTGCCGTGGCCGCGCCTCGTCGACACGCCCGCCCCGCCGCCCGGGCTGAGACCCGAGACGGGGGCGGCGGCTCTCGTGACGCTGAACCGGACGCGCGATACCGTTCTGACCCGCGCGTCCCTGCCGGGGCCGGCGCGGGTGCCGCTCGTCGAACTGGGCGACCGGGTCGTGCGCATCCGTCAGCAGGCGGCGACCGACGTGTCGGGCGTGGACGAGGCCGAACTGGCCGCCCGGGCGGCGCGGCTGGCGCAGGTGCGCGCCGTTCCCGTGACAGGCATTTCGGCCGATGAACTGGCGGCGCGGGGTCAGCGGATCGCGGCGGCGCGCGGCGTGGCCCCGGGGGGCGTGGATGCCGACGGTCTCCAGATCCGCGCGCGGCGGATCGCGGCGGCGCGGGCGGTCGGTACGGGCGGCCTCGACGCGGGCGAGTTGCAGGCTCGCGGACAGCGGATCGCGGCGGCACGGGCCGCTGGCGCGAGTGGTCTCGGCGAAGGTGAATTGCTGGCCCGCGGGCAGCGGGTCGCGGCGGCGCAGGCCGCCGGTACGGACGGTCTCGGCGCTCCCGAATTGCAGGCCCGCGCGCAGCAGGTCGTGGCGGCGCGCAACGCCCCCCTCCCCGATATCGACCAGACGGCATTGACGGCGCGCGGCGACCGGGTCGCGGCCCGGACCCAGCCGACCGGCGCGACCGCGAACAGGGCCGATCTGGCCGAACGCTCCCGCCGAATCGGCGCGGCGACGGCGCCCGCCTCGTCCGCGGCCCCCGTACCGAGACCCAAGCCCGTCGCGCTGCCCAACGACCGGAGCACTCCGGTCATCTCCGATTCCTTCCGCAAGCGCGCCGAAGAGGCCCGCCGCCGCGCCCGGGAACGGGCGGCGGCAGAGGCGGCGGCGCAATGACCACGCCTCTTTCCCCTTCCGTTCGAGACACCCGCGCGCTAAGCACCGCGCCATGAACACGGATTTCTATCGCGTCAAACGCCTGCCCCCCTACGTCTTCGCGGAAGTGAACCGCGTGAAGGCTGACCTGCGCGCCGACGGTCACGACGTGATCGATTTCGGCATGGGCAACCCGGACATGGATACGCCCGCCCATATCGTCGAGAAGCTGGTCGAGACAGTGCAGCGCCCGCGCACGCACAGGTATTCGGCCTCCAAGGGCATCCCCGGTCTGCGCCGCGCGCAGGCGGCGTATTACGAGCGCCGGTTCGGCGTGACGCTCGACCCCGAGACGGAAGTGGTGGCCACGCTCGGCTCCAAGGAGGGCCTCGCCAACCTCGCCGCCGCGATCTCGGCCCCCGGCGACGTGATCCTGGTGCCGAACCCGTCCTATCCGATCCATGCCTTCGGCTTCCTGATCGCGGGCGGCACGCTGCGGCACATTCCCGTGCCGATGACCGATGCGGGCGGCTTCGACGGCGCGGGATACCTGCGCGCGCTCGACGGCGCGGTGCGCCATTCGGTGCCCAAGCCCGTGGCCATCGTCGTCAACTTCCCGTCGAACCCGACCGCGCTGACCTGCGACCTCGATTTCTACCGCGACCTCGTGGCCTTCGCGAAGCGGCACGAGATCTGGCTCCTCTCCGATGTTGCCTATGCGGAGATGTATTACGACGGCAATCCGCCGCATTCGATCCTGGAAGCGCCCGGTGCCATCGACGTGGCGGTCGAGTTCACCTCGCTGTCCAAGACCTACGCAATGCCCGGCTGGCGCATGGGCTTCGCGGTCGGCAACAGGCACCTGATCGGCGCGCTGACGCGGATCAAG
>Ga0209831_1001794_pt1 | contig 19280 bp, 15 predicted proteins | sample Maine_Asex4_meta_FD_187451 | JGI IMG/M metagenome (GOLD analysis project Ga0209831, IMG submission 187451) | Marine algal microbial communities from Maine, USA - Maine_Asex4_metaG (SPAdes) (version 2) | ecosystem: Host-associated > Algae > Red algae > Unclassified | place: Maine, USA | collected...
GCGCTGCTCGCGGCACGGCTGGCGGGTTCCGTGGTCGAACGTGGCATCCGCGCCGACCAGGCACCGCGGGTCGAGGCCCTGTCCGCGGGCATCGAGAGCCAGGTCGACCGGCTGCGTCACCTGACGGTCGCCATGGCCGCGCATCCGGACGTGCGCGACCTGCTGGCCGGCGACAGCGATCCGCCCGACGCCTCGCGCCTCGATCGCGTCAACCGCTACCTGGCCGAGCTGGCGCGGGCCAGCGGGGCCAGCCTGCTGTACGCGCTCGATACCGACGGGCTGACGCTCGGCGCCAGCAACCATGCGGACCCCGATAGCCTGGTCGGCAACGCCTACCGGTTCCGTCCCTATTTCCGCGAAGCCCTGCGCGGCCACGAGACCGGCTACTTCGCGATCGGTGCGACCACCGCGGTGGCGGGCTACTACTACGCCCGACCGGTGCTGGCCGGCACGCGCACGCTCGGCGTGGTGGTGGTGAAGATCGAGCTCGAGTCGCTGCAGCGGCGCTGGGAGGACGGAGGCGAGTCGCTCCTGCTGATCGACGAGCACGGGGTGACCATCGCCGCGAGCCGGACGCGATGGCGCTACCGCGACACGCGCGGGTTGTCGTCCGCCCAGATCGAGCGCTTCCGGGCGCAACGCAAGTACGCGGGCGCCCCCCTCGCGCCTCTCGGTCCGATCGCGCTCGACGCGCCGGACACCGCCGCGGCCGCCCGGACCCGCCGTATCGTGCTGGACGGTCGCCGGTGGTCGCCGAGCGCATCGGCCCTGCCGGACCAGGGTTGGACGATCGTGCAGCTCGCACCGCTGGCGCCGGCACGCACGGCGGCACTGGTGGTCGGTGCCGCGGTCCTGCTGGTCGGTGCCTCCTCCACCGTCGGCCTGCTGTACGCCCGCGAGCGCCGTCGCCGTCGGGTGCTGGCACGCAGCGCCGACGAGGCGCGACGCATGCGCCGGCTCAATGCCCGGCTGCAGGACGAGATCCACGAGCGTCGGCAGGCCGAGACGGCCCGTGACGAGGCGCAGGCGAACCTGATCCAGGCCAGCAAGCTGTCGGTGCTGGGGCAGATGTCGGCAGCGGTGGCCCACGAGGTGAATCAGCCGCTGTCGGCGATCCGCACCTACGCGGCCAGCGCACGATTGCTGCTGCAGCGCGACCGGCCGGCCGAGGTGGCCGGCAATCTCGACCAGATCGAGGAGCTGACCGAGCGGCTGGCCATCATGACGGGGGAGCTGAAGGTGTTCGCCCGGCGACCGGACGGCGGCGATCACACCGTCGATCTGACCGACTGCGCGCGGCGTACCGTGCAGCGCTTCGCCCTGCAGGAGCCGGCGGTGCGCTTCACCGGACCGGACGAACCGGCGGCCGGCGTTCCGGCGGCCGGCGTTCCGGTGCAGGGCGACGCGGTTCGGCTGGAACAGGTGCTCGGCAACCTGCTGGCCAACGCGGTCGATGCCACCACCGCCAACGCCGGCGCACGTCGCGTCGACCTGTCGATCGAACGTGATGGTCCCGAGTGGGTGCTCCGCGTCGCCGACAACGGCGAAGGGCTGGACGAGCGTGCGCTGGAGCACCTGTTCGATCCGTTCTTCACCACCAAGCCGGTCGGTCAGGGCGTCGGGCTGGGACTGGCGATCGCGTACGGCATCGTGCAGGAGATGGGCGGTCGGCTGCGGGTGCGCAACCGGGAGGACGGCGGTGCCCTGTTCTCGCTGCGCCTGGCGGCGATCTTGCCCGAAACAAGCCGGGCATGAACATGAGCGTGAACCGGGTGCTGCTGATCGACGACGATCGGGCCATGCGCGACTCGCTGACGCAGTGGTTCGAGCTGGCCGGCCACGAGGTCGCCGCCCACGGCTCGGGGCGGGAGGCACTGGACGGGTTCGATGCCGACTGGCCGGGCGTGGTGATCACCGACCTGCGCATGCCCGGCATGGACGGGTTCGGGGTCCTCGACGCCATCGTGGCGCGCGATGCCGACATGCCGGTGCTGATGATCACCGGTCACGGCGACGTGGCGAGCGCGGTGGAGGCGATGCGACGCGGCGCCTACGATTTCCTGGAGAAGCCGTTCCAGCCCGAACGCATGGGCAGCAGCGTGGCGCGGGCGCTGGAGAAGCGCGCACTGGTGCTCGAGAACCGGGCGTTGCGCCGGCGCATCGAGCGCGAGCGCACCCTGGAACAGCGCCTGATAGGCGATTGCACCGCCCTGCAGCGCCTGCGTGCCGAGATCGAGAACTTCGCCGGTGCCGATGTCGATGTGCTGCTGATCGGCGAGACCGGCACGGGCAAGGAGGTGGTCGCGCGCTGCCTGCACGATCTGGGGCGACGGCGCAAGGCGCCGTTCCACGCGCTGGACTGCGCAGCGATCGCCACCGCCCGGGTGGAGCGCGAGCTGTTCGGCGAGTCCGGCGGGCAGGCGAGCCCGTTCGAACGGGCCGATGGCGGGACGCTGCTGCTGGACGAGATCGCCGACATGCCGGTCGAACAGCAGACCCGTCTGCTGCGGGTGCTCGAGTCCCGCGAGGTGCGACGCGTCGGCGAACCGACCGCCCGCCCGTTCGACGTGCGCGTGATCAGTGCCGCCGGCGCGGGGCTGGAACAGGCCCTGCGGGACGGTGCGTTCAGGCACGACCTGTACTACCGCCTCAACACCATCGAGCTGACGCTGCCACCGTTGCGCGAGCGCGGTGACGATGCGCTGGTGCTGTTCGAGCACTTCGTGCGCCGCGCCGCCACCGAGCACGAGCGGCCCCGCCCCGCCATCGGCGCCGCGGACGTGGCCGCCCTGCGCGCGCACCGCTGGCCGGGCAACGTGCGCGAGCTTCGCCACCTGGCCGAGCGCTTCGTGCTGTACGGCACGTTGTCGGTGAGCGCACTGCTGGCGAACGTGTCGAGCGAGCGCAGCCGTACCCTGGCCGACGAGGTCGCCGCCTACGAGAAGTCGCTGATCGAGCACGCCCTGTCCCGCCACGCCGGCGAGCTGACGGACGCGGCGCGGGAGCTGGGCACGCCGCGTCGCACGCTGGCGGACAAGCTGCAGCGTCACGCGATCGATCGTGACCGCTTCAGGGAGCGCTGAGCGCCTACGCGACCAGCGCCTGCGGACCGATTCCCTCGCGCAGCAGCTGCACCATCGCCAACGCTGCCGGCGAGAGCGGCGAGGCCCGCAGCACGATGCCGATCGAGGTGGTGGTCAGCGCAGGGAAGCCGTCCGCCTCGCCCAGGATGCGCAGCCCGGCCGGCGCCGAGCTTCGCGACATCACCGATACCGCCAGTCCGGCATCGACCACCGCCACGATCCCGCTCACGTTGAAGGTCGAGTACGCGTTGCGATAGGGCCTGCCGGCACCCTCGAGCGCCTGCTGCGCCCAGCGGCCCCACACGCAATCGCTCTCCAGCGCGAGCGGCAGCGGATCCTTCTCGTGGGCGAGGTGGCGCGCACCGGTCACCCACACCAGCGGCTCGCTGACGAGCTTCTCGTGCCCGACCGTCTCGTCGACGATGTTGACCAGGGCGATGTCCAGCTCGCCCTGCGCGGTGGCACGCACCAGCCGCCTGCTGCTCTGGGCGTCGAGGCGCACGTGCACCTGGGAGTGCAGGCTCGCGTAGCGGGACAGGATCGGCGGCACGAAGCTCAGCACGTAGTCGTCGCAGGCGCCGAGCCGCACCTCGCCCCGCACGTCCGGGTGCCGGAACGCCGCCAGCGCCTCCTCCTGCACCACCAGCATGCGCCGTGCGTGCTGCAGCAGCGTCTGCCCCTGCGCGTTGAGCACCGTGCGCCGGCCGCGCTTGTCGAACAGCGGCTGGCCGACGATCGCCTCCAGCCGCGAAGGCTTCGCCCCGACCCGCCGTCCGCTGGCGCTGGCGCGCGGGGGGCGGTCGTGATCGCCGTCCCCGCGATCAGCGGTGCCGCGCGCGCGCTGGTGCGCGCACTCGAGCGATACCGGCAACGGCGCTACCTGCTGGCCATGCTCGACCAGCCGGACTTCCTGCACGATGTCGGCCTGTCCCGCGCCGAGGCGCTGCACGAGGCGCACAAGCCGTCGTGGCGCCGCTGACCCGGTCGCGCCGCCCGCACCGGTAGTCTCCGGGCGACTCAGGAGCCGGTATAGCCCCTCCCGTCCGGACTGCGGGAGAGGCGCTGGTTGCGCACCCGTTCGCGCCACACGGTGTACACCGAGGCCAGCACGATGATGCCGGCGCCGATCCAGGTGGTGACACCCGGCAGAGTGTCGAACAGCCACCAGCCCAGGACGGTCGCGTACAGCAGGCGTACGTAATCCAGGGATGCCAGCATGGAGGCCTCGCCCCAGGTGTAGGCCATCACGTTGGCCTTCTGCGCGAAGAAGCTGACCACGCCGATCGCCGCCAGCAGCAGCCACTCCTGCGCCGTGGGCGCCTGCCACCACAGGTACGCCGGTACCGACATCACCAGCCCGACGCCCAGCGCCTGGTACAGCAGGATGCTGTGCGTGGACTCGGTGCGCGACAGCAGTCGGATCACCACCATGACGCCGCCGGCAGCCGCCGCACCGGCAAGTGCCAGCAGTCCGTGCAGCGAGGCGCCCTCGCTGCCCGGACGCACCATCACCAGCACGCCCAGGAACCCCAGCGCGACCGCCGACCAGCGATGCACGCCCACGGTCTCCCCGAGGATCGCCACCGCGAAGATGGTCACGAAGAAGCTCTTGGCGAAGCCCAGTGCGGTGGCATCGGCCAGGGGCATGTTGATGACCGCGGTGAAGCCGCACAGCATCGCCACCAGGGCGAGCGAGATGCGCACCAGCTGCAGGCCCGGCCGCCCGGTCGACAGGGCGTGCGGCAGATCGCGCGCGATGCCCGGAGCGAGGAACAGCAGCATGACGCTCTGGCGCACGAACAGGATCTGCACCACCGTCAGCCGCTCGCCGGCCAGCTTGATCAACGAGATCATGACCACGAAGCCGAACGCCGCCAGCATCAGCGTGGCGGCCCCCTTGAGGTTGTCGGGCAGGCGATCGAACCGAGTCAAGAACGGCAGGGGCGGTGCGGGTCGGCGTGCAGTCTACTGCGCCGGTGCACTCTTGCCGCGGGTCGGATCGCCGACGATCACCACGATCTCGGTGGTGTCGCGCAGGGCGGCATCCTCGAGGTTGACGGCGGTCAGCCTGAACAGGTGCTCGCCCTGATCGCGCTCGCCGGTCAGCCAGTGGAAGGTGCGCGAACCGTCCTCCGCCTCGTCGAAGCGCGCGGTGCGCGGCAGGCGATCGATCTGCACCACGGCCCGCTGGCCATCGGGCAGGACCGGCCTGACGGTGAACACGACCGGGCGGCCGGCGCTGACGATCGGGTTGGACAGCGGTTCGAAGCCTGGAACCTGCAGGGGCGCATCCGGCGGCCAGGAGCCCTCCGGAGCGTCGGGATCGGCCACGTCCGGCTCCACCGTCACCGGATCGGAGGCCGGCTCGTCGGCCTCGTCGGCCTCGTCGAGGATCGTCAGCCGAACCGGCTGCCAGGCCTCGCCCGGGCGTCCGTCCGCGTACTGCGCCACCACCTCGAACTCCACCTGTCCCGGCTCGGCGGGTGTCAGCGCCAGCCGGTACCAGCCACCGCCGGCAGGCTCGATCGTCAGCGCCTCCGGAGCGCTGTCCAGCACCAGGATCGGCCGGGCCGCAGCCGAGGCGTCCTCACCGCCGGACGGGGTGACGCGGGGGCGCAGCCACAGCTCCCACGGTCGGCCGACGCGCAGCATCTGCCGCGGCACGGGTGCGAGCGACAACGCGGGGGCCGCAGCGTCGGAATCCGCCGATGATGCCGGTTCCGGCGCCAGTGGAGGCAGCTCGCCCGCCGGCAGGAACCGGATCTCGATGCGTTGCCGGCGCGACGGAACGCCGCGCACGACCGCCTCCAGCACCGCATCCGTGGCGAAGCGTTGCTCGGGGTCGTCCCAGCGCAGCGTCCAGCCACCGTCCGCTGCCGCCTCCGCTTCCGCCTGCAGGCGCATGCCGGCCGGAGCGCGCACGAGCTGCAGGCGGATCCCTGCCGCGTCACGGGCGCGCAGGGGCACCGATACGGCCGCACCGCCGGCGGGCAGCACCACATCCCGGGGCGCATCGACCAGCCGGGGCGGCGTCGGGCCGTCATCGGCAGCCGCGATCCGGATACACCCGAGCGCGCACCACAGTAGCGCCGCGAGCACGGTCCACGGGCGCGGACGGTGACGGCGGCTGGGCCCGGAGAGTGGTGGGAAGATGCGGCGCACGGAACGGGTCGCGGAGCGGCACGGCCGCGGCGCGACGATGGTAGGCAGCCGGCAGGGCGCGGTCAACGGCACGAAAGCCTCACCCGAGCGCGCCAACCACGATCAGACCGCCCGCCGGAAGGTCAGGTTCCAGCGACAGGCGCCGTACCGCTCGTTCGTGGCCGGCCAGACCGGTCTGACGCCGTGGTAATGCAACCGCGCCGGACCGCCGAAGACCACCACGTCGCCATCTCGCACATCGATCGCGGTGGCACGACCGCGACGTTCGGGTCCGATGATGAAGAAGCGGGCCGGTATGCCCAGCGATACCGACACGATCGGCGCTCCGGCATCGCGCTCGTCCATGTCGCGATGCGCACCCATGCGGTCGCCGGGCCGGTAGCGGTTGATCAGGCAGACATCCGGCTCGAAGCGCTCGAACCCGCAGCGCGCAGCGGCTCGCGTGGCCAGCGAGGCGAACGCGTGCGGCATCGCCGGCCAGCGTTCGCCACTGTCCGGATCGGTGTCCTGGTACCGATAGCCGGTACGGTCCGACACCCAGCCATGCTGCCCGCAGTTGCTCATCGCCACCGACATGAGGTGACCGCCGGGCGTGACCATTCGCCTGGGCGGTGCCTGCACGAGCACCCGCTCCAGCAGCGGTGCCAGCGCGACCGGATCGGCCATGCGCGGCAGGTGCCAGACCCCGGTTCGCAACGGCTGCGGCGGTACGCCCGCCCTTTCCGGCACCTCGTCGAAAAGACTTCCCTGACCCTGCAAGCCGATCCTCTCCCTGCGCACCCGAACCGTGCATGCGCGCACCACGACGATGCACCGACGATACCCCATCCTTCGATAGCATCGCCTAACCGGTTGAAATACATACGCTAATCGGTGTGGCACGAAGGGTGCGCCGCAGCACGCGATCCCGACGGCGCACGTCGCGCCCGACCCTTCATCCCCGACGCCCGCGACAGACACGATGACGATGATGCCGACCACCACTCCCCCGATCCGCCCCCGCGTCGCGACGGCACGCCTGCTGGCCGCCGCCGCCTTCGCCACCGCCGCACCGTTCGCACTCGCCCAGGAGGACCCGATCAAGGTCGGCGTGCTGCACTCGCTGTCCGGCACCATGGCCATCTCCGAGACCACGCTCAAGGACACCATGCTGATGCTGGTCGAGCAGCAGAACGAGAAGGGCGGCCTGCTCGGTCGCCAGCTGGAGGCGGTGGTGGTGGACCCGGCCTCCGACTGGCCGCTGTTCGCCGAGAAGGCGCGCGAGCTGATCGAGCAGGAAGGGGTGGCCGTCACGTTCGGCGCCTGGACCTCGGTGTCGAGAAAGTCCGTGCTGCCGGTGCTGGAGGAGCTCAACAGCCCGATGTTCTACCCGGTGCAGTACGAGGGCGAGGAATCGTCGAAGAACGTCTACTACACCGGGGCCGCGCCCAATCAGCAGGCCATTCCGGCGGTGAACTACCTGGCCGACGAGCTCGGTGTCGAGCGCTGGGTGCTGGCCGGTACCGACTACGTCTACCCGCGCACCACCAACAAGATCCTCGAGGCCTACCTGAAGAACCTGGGCGTGGCCGAGGAGGACATCATGATCAACTACACCCCGTTCGGCCACAGCGACTGGCAGTCGATCGTGTCCGAGATCCAGGGGTTCGGTTCCGAGGGCAGGAAGACCGCCGTGGTGTCCACCATCAACGGCGACGCCAACGTGCCGTTCTACAAGGAGCTGGCCAACCAGGGCATCTCCGCCGAGGACATTCCGGTGATCGCCTTCTCGGTCGGCGAGGAGGAACTGTCAGGCTTCGACACCGCACCGCTGGTCGGCCACCTGGCCGCCTGGAACTACTTCATGAGCGTGGATGCCGAGGTCAACGAGGACTTCATCGACGCCTGGATCGAGTTCATCGGCGACGAGGACCGGGTCACCAACGATCCGATGGAGGCGCACTACATCGGCTTCAACATGTGGGTCAAGGCGGTCGAGATGGCCGGCACCACCGATGCGGACGCCGTGGCGGACGCGATCATCGGCGTGACGGTGCCGAACCTGTCCGGCGGCTACAGCGCGATGATGCCCAACCACCACATCACCAAGCCGGTGCTGATCGGCGAGATCCAGGATGACGGCCAGTTCGAGATCGTATGGGAAACTGCAGGCCTGGTACCCGGTGACGCCTGGTCGGACTTCCTCGACAGCTCGAAGGACCTGATGGCCGACTGGCAGGCACCGTTGTCGTGCGGCAACTACAACGTGAAGACCGGCGTGTGCTCCGGGCAGAACCTGGAATAGCTCCCACTCGACACCGATGAGAACCGTGCTCCGACCCGCGCTCGCCCTGCTCCTGTGGGGGTGGGCCGGGATCGTGGCCGCTCAGGGTGGCGGTACGGGCGACGGCATCGCCACCGGTGACGCCGCCCTCGACCCGATCTTCACCGCCTTCGTGCAGGGACGTGGCAACGAGCGCCGCGAGGCGCTCGACACCTTGGCAGCTTCCGGGCGCGAGGACGTGCGCGAGCTGCTGGAAGGCATCCTGGGCGGCGACCTGATGCTGCACGAGGACAGCGGCACGATCGTGCGGGTGATCAAGAGCGGCCGGCGCTTCGAGACCGTGCGATTGGACGGCAGCGAGGCGTTCGGCACGGTCGGGCGCCGCGACGTCGATCGGCTGAAGCTCGACAACCGGCTGCGCGGACACCTGCGCGGCCTGATCGCAGGCCTCGGCCTGACCTCCGAGGATGCAGGCGAACGCCTGGCTGCGGTCGATGCGCTGCTCGACGATCCGGCCGGCATCGAGCGCGAGCGGCTGGAGGCGCTGCGCGAGAGCGAGACCGACCCGGCGGTGAGCCTCGCGCTGGACGGCGTGCGTGCCCGCCAGCTGATCGCCTCCGCCGATCCCGACGAACGGCGCGAGGGCATCGATGCGCTGGCCGCCGACCTGTCGCCCGACAGCCGTCGAGCGATCGCCGACATCGCCGGCGCAGGCGATGACGAATACGCCGCCGAGACCCGCGAGCTCGCCGGCATCGCCATGGGTCGGCAGCGCGCGCTGGTGCAGCGCTACGAGATCGCGGAGACCTTGTTCTTCGGCCTGTCGCTCGGCTCGGTGCTGGTGCTGGCAGCCATCGGCCTGGCCATCACGTTCGGGGTCATGGGGGTGATCAACATGGCGCACGGCGAGCTGATCATGCTGGGCGCCTACACCGCCTGGGCGATGCAGCAGCTGCTGCCGCAATCGATCACCGCAGCGCTGCTGCTGTCGATCCCGGTCGCCTTCCTGGTGACGGCGCTGGTGGGCGTGGCCATCGAGCGCAGCGTCATCCGCTTCCTGTACGGCCGGCCGCTGGAGACGCTGCTGGCCACCTTCGGCATCAGCCTGATCCTGCAGCAGCTGGTGCGCACCGTGGTGTCGCCGCGCAACGTGCCGGTCGCCAACCCGCCGTTCATGCAGGGCACGCTGGAGATCAACGCGGTGCTGTCGCTGACCATGAACCGGCTGTGGATCCTCGGGTTCTGCCTGGTGGTGTTCACGCTGCTGCTGGTGCTGCTCAAGCGTTCGCGCTTCGGTCTGGAGGTGCGTGCGGTGAGCCAGAACCGGCAGATGGCGCGCGCGATGGGCGTGCGCTCGGCACGCATCGACTCGCTCACCTTCGGGCTGGGCGCAGGCGTTGCAGGCCTGGCAGGCGTTGCGCTGTCGCAGATCACCAACGTCGGTCCGAACCTGGGGCAGGCCTACATCGTCGACAGCTTCATGGTGGTGGTGTTCGGTGGCGTGGGCAACCTGTGGGGCACGCTGATCGGCGGCATGACGCTCGGCATAGCCAACAAGATCATGGAGCCGTGGGCCGGGGCCATCCTTGCCAAGATCCTGGTGCTGGTGTTCCTGATCCTGTTCATCCAGCGCAGGCCGCGCGGGCTGTTCCCGCAGCGCGGACGGGCCGCCTCTTGAACGCCTCCATCACCGCCGGCATGGTGGCCCCGCAGATGGCCGGGCGCCGGGCCACGTCGATCTTCTGCGCCACGCTGATCCTCGCAACGATCGGTGTGGCGATCGGTGCCACCCTGCCCGCCTCCCACCCGATGCACGTGGGCACCTTCACCGTCACGCTGCTGGGCAAGTACCTGAGCTATGCCATCTTGGCGCTGTCGGTGGATCTGGTGTGGGGCTATCTGGGCATCCTGTCGCTGGGACATGCCGCCTTCTTCGCGCTCGGCGGCTACGCCATGGGCATGTACCTGATGCGCCAGATCGGCGCGCGCGGGGTGTACGGCAACCCCGACCTGCCCGACTTCATGGTGTTCCTGGACTGGACCGAGCTGCCCTGGTACTGGTGGGGGTTCGACGAGTTCTGGTTCACCGCCCTGATGATCCTACTGGTACCGGGCGTGCTGGCCTACGTGTTCGGCGCGCTGGCGTTCCGCTCGCGAGTCAACGGCGTCTACCTGTCGATCATCACCCAGGCGATGACCTATGCCCTGCTGCTGGCGTTCTACCGCAACGAGATGGGGTTCGGCGGCAACAACGGACTGACCGACTTCCGCGAACTGCTCGGGTTCGATCTCAGGAGCGACGCCACCCGCATCGGCCTGTTCGTGGCCAGCGCGGTGGCCCTGCTGCTCAGCTACCTGCTGTGCGTGGCGATCCTGCGCTCGCGGCTGGGACGGGTGGCGGTGGCGATCCGCGATGCGGAGGACCGAACACGCTTCATCGGCTATCCGGTTGACCGGGTCAAGGTCACGATCTTCACCGCGTCGGCGATGATCGCGGGGCTGGCCGGCGCCCTGTACGTGCCGCAGGTCGGCATCATCAACCCGGGGGAGTTCGCGCCGCTGAACTCGATCGAGGCGGTGGTGTGGGTGGCGATCGGTGGGCGCGGCACCCTGTACGGGGCGGTGATCGGTGCGATCGGGGTGAACGTGGCCAAGTCCTGGTTCACCGGTGCCTACCCGGAGGCATGGCTGTTCGCGCTCGGGCTGCTGTTCGTGGTCGTGACGCTGCTGCTGCCCAAGGGGATCGTCGGCGGCATCTCCTCGGGCCTCGCCGGACTGTCGAGCCTCGGACGCCGGGCCGGGCGCCGGACCGCGGACCCGTCAACGAACCCGTCCGCGGGCCTGTCGGCAGGCTCATCGGCAGACCCATCGACGGGAAAGATCTCGTGAGACGCGATCGCACCTTCGAGTTCCTGATCCCGAAGCAGGTCGACGATCTGGACCTGTCGCACGGCACGGTGCTGTACATGGAGGGGGTATCGGTCAGCTTCGACGGGTTCAAGGCCATCGACGGGCTGGACTTCCACGTCGACACCGGCGAGCTGCGCGCGGTGATCGGGCCCAACGGGGCCGGCAAGACCACCATGATGGACATCGTCACCGGCAAGACGCGTCCGGATCACGGCTCGGTGTGGTTCGGCCAGCGCATCAACCTGCTGCGCCTGAATGAGGCGCAGATCGCGCAAGCCGGCATCGGCCGCAAGTTCCAGCGCCCCACCGTGTTCGAGAACCTGAGCGTGCACGACAACCTGGAGCTGGCCATGGCCGGCCCGCGCGGGGTGTGGCGCACCTTCCGGGCGCGCCTGGACACCGCGGCACGCGAGCGCATCGAGAGCGTGGCCGAGACCATCGGCCTGGCCGATCGGCTGCGCGTGCCCGCCGCGATCCTGTCGCACGGCCAGAAGCAGTGGCTGGAGATCGGCATGCTGGTCATCCAGAACCCGGTGCTGCTGCTGGTGGACGAACCCGCCGCCGGCATGACCCACCAGGAAATGGACCGTACCGTGGAACTGCTGAAGAGCCTGACCGGAGCGCATGCGGTGGTGGTGGTCGAGCACGACATGGAGTTCGTGCGCGCGCTCGACGCCCCGGTCACCGTGCTGCACCAGGGTTCGGTGCTGGCCGAGGGCAGCATGCAGGCGGTGCAGGACGATGCCCGCGTGCGCGAGGTGTATCTCGGCGCCGAACCGGCGCAGGACACCGTACCGCTGCACGCCGGTGCGCCGGGGGACCGGGCGTGAGCACCCTGTCGATCGATGCGGTGGACCAGTTCTACGGCTCGTCGCAGACGCTGCGCTCGGCTAGCCTGACGGTCGGCGCCGGCTGCACGGTGCTGATGGGGCGCAACGGCGTGGGCAAGACGACGCTGATGCAGTGCATCGCCGGACTGCTGCCGATCAGGACCGGGCGGCTGGTGCTGGACGGTACCGACATCACCCGCCTGCCGGCCGAACGGCGGGCCGCGGCAGGCATCGGCTACGTGCCGCAGGGTCGGCAGATCTTCCCGCTGCTGACGGTGGAGGAGAACCTGAGGATCGGCCTGCCGGCACGTCGGGACGGGCGGCGCACCATTCCCGAGGAGATCCACGCCATGTTTCCGGTGCTGGCCGACATGAGATCGCGTCGCGGCGGGGACCTGTCCGGCGGGCAGCAGCAACAGCTGGCGATCGGTCGCGCACTGGCCACCCAGCCGGACGTGCTGCTGCTCGACGAACCGACCGAGGGCATACAACCCAACATCGTGGCCGAGATCGGCGACATCATCGGCCGCCTGCACACCGAACTTGGCCTGTCGGTGCTGCTGGTGGAGCAGAAGCTGCCGTTCGCCCGCCGGGTCGGGGACCGATTCGCGCTGATGGACCGGGGTGCGGTGGTGGCCGAGGGCGGGATGGAGGCGCTGGACGATGCCCTGGTGAGGCGCTACCTGACGGTGTGAGCGTGCGGGTCGGGGTCCGCGACCGCGCAAGAGCCCGCGACGAACCCGCCCGGCGTTCCGCGGTCGTAGACTGCGGTGCCCGAGCGGCGATCGACGGACACGTGACCGGATGAAGACGCGCAGCATCGCGGTGCTGGTACTGGCCCAGGTGCTGGCCATGTCGCTGTGGTTCGTCTCCTCGGCGGTGCTGGCCGACCTGACGCGCGAGACCGGGCTGTCGGTGTCGCGCGCCGCCCTGCTCGGGTCCAGCGTGTCGGCGGGTTTCGTGCTCGGCGCGCTGCTGCTGGGCATCACCGGCCTGCCCGATCGGGTCGATCCGCGGCGCCTGTTCGCCGCATCCGCACTGCTCGCCGGCATCGCCAACGCGAGTCTTGCCGTGCTCGACGTGCACGGTCCGCTGGTCGTGCTCGGGCGGGCACTGGTCGGGTTCGCCCTGGCCGGGGTCTACCCGGTCGGCATGAAGATCGCGGTGGGCTGGGGCACGAAGGATCGCGGCTGGCTGGTGGGCCTGCTGGTCGGCGGCCTCACGCTCGGCTCGGCCGCGCCGCACCTGCTGTCCTTCGCGAGCGGCAGCGACTGGCGGGCCACCACGCTGGGCGCCTCGCTGCTGGTAGTCGTGGCCGCGTGCCTGATCCTGACCGCACGGCTGGGGCCGCACCATACCGCCGCACCGCGCTTCGACCCATCGTCCGCACTGCTCGCCTGGACCGACCGGCGCATCCGCCGTGCGTACGCGGGCTACCTGGGTCACGTCTGGGAACTGTACGGGGTCTGGGCCTGGATCGCCACCGCGCTGCTGGCAAGCTACGCGACGCGCATGGACGCCACGGCCGCCGCGCAGGCGGCCAAGCTGACCGCGTTCGTGGCGATCGCCGCCGGTGCCGCGCTGTGCCCGATCGCCGGCTCGCTGGCCGACCGGATCGGCAAGGCACGGCTGACAGTGCTGGCGATGACGGTCAGCGGTGGTGCGGCACTGCTGGCAGCTGCCACGTTCGGCGGTCCGCCCTGGCTGTTCGGGGCGGTCGTGGTGGTCTGGGGTGCGGCGGTGATCCCGGACTCGGCCCAGTTCTCGGCCCTGGTCGCCGATGCCGCCCCGCCCGACAAGGTCGGCAGCCTGCTGACCCTGCAGACCGCGCTCGGGTTCGCGCTGACCGTGATCACGGTACAGGCCGTGCCGTGGGTGGCGGGCGTCATCGGCTGGCCGGTCACCTTCGTGGTGCTGGCGCTCGGCCCGCTCGCGGGTACCGTCGCGATGCTGCCGCTGGCCCGGGAGGAGCGGGTGGCGCGCACGGTGCGAGCGGCCTGAGAGCCTAGCGCGTGACGGCGCTCGCCACGTCGCACCGCGCTGCACCTGCAGGCCCGGTCGATCCGAATTCATCGCGAAGTCGCTCCAGATCGAGTCCGGACACGCGGCGGAAACGTCCGTCGCGAATGCCGGGCAGTGCCTGCGGACCGCTTCGCAGTGCGATGTCCAGCTCGCCGTCGAAAGGCGTGGTCGTCGATGTCCAGCGGGTCGAGCGACGGCTGCTCGCCCAGTTCCCACCATCCGGCGATGTCGGGACTCGACCCGATGTCGACGGGTGGAGGCTGGGACGATTCACCGCTGCACAGGCTCAGCTCGGCGGTGGTCAGCCGGTCGACCCGCGCCAACGGTTCCGCCCGAGTACGATCCGCAGGGTGCGGGCTCACGGTCACGAGCCGGTCGGGCGACGGGCGGGACAGCGTCATGCGGGTCAGGCCGTCGCCGCCGAGCACGTCGGCGACGAGGTAGTCGTCGCCCTGCAGCGGTGTCAACATCGCATGTTCGACGAAGAAGCAGTCGACGGTCGCACCCGGATCGGGGACCGAACGGTACCGGCTTATCTCTCCGTCGACGGAAATGGAGGTGTAGCTCGACCTGCCGGGACCGTCGACGTCCCGACTTTCCCACAACCCGGCGATATCGGCCGTCACGCCGGCACCGGCGGAGGTGGCCAGCGCCACGCTCAGATGTTCCGTGGCGGCTCGTCCGGATACCAGTCCGCTCGTCCCGTTGCCCGCACTCATGACCAGCACCATCACGTCCGGGTCGACCTCGAACGTGCTCGACGGGACGTCGAAGTCCACGGGCGTGGCTACCGCGGCGGCGCTGGCCGGGATGGCGATGCCGTTGGCCGCATCGCCATCCGTGTCCAGGGACTGCAACAGCCGCGCAAGGTTGATCGCGAATCGCTCGACGTCCTGCGCTCCGTGCGCGAGGTCGATCGGCGTCACGCGCTCTTCCGCCTCCACCGCCGGCAGCACCAGCCCGCCGATCGAGAAGATCACACGTTCACCGGCCAGATACTCGAAACGTCCGCCGTTCCACCCCCCGCCCCTCCACCGCAACCGCCGACCAGGACCGCCAGTACGCAACCGGAAAGCCAGGACCCCTCGCCTCTCGCACCCATGATCGTCCGTCGCACCGTCGAATCGGTGCGACGGGTGTCGGCGGGCGTGGCGGGCGCTTGACCCTGGTGGCGAGGAACGAGAAGCGGCGCGCAGGCCGGTAGCTTCGGCCGGATACCGCCGGACCGGTACCGGCATCACGTCGGCCGGTACCGGCATCTCATCCAAGTCCACGCGATCACAACGTCTGCAACCACCGCACCACGCTGGTCTCGCAGATATCCATGCGCTTGCGCGAACGCTTCGCACGCGGCGGCACGTCGCCAGCCTCGATCGCGGCAACCAGCGAGGGGTGGACGTAGAACGTCCGGGCGACCGCCACCGTGTTGCCCAGGGCAGCCGCCGCATGCTTGATCGCCTGCAGCTCGGGACGCCTGTCCGCGTCGTCGCGGTGCGCATCGGCGTACCGCCAAGCGGCAACGGTGCCGCCCCAGGTGCGAAAGTCCTTGGCACTGGTCTCGTGCCCGGTCGCCTCCTGCAGGTAGACGTTCACGTCGTGCGATTGCACGTCGCGCACCCGATCGGCGCCGTCCCGGTAGCGGAACAGCCGCTGACCGGGCAGCTCCTGCGCGAAGCGCAGCGTGCGCGCCAAGGCGGCATCGTCCAGATCGACGGTGCGCGCCTTGCCGGACTTGCCGGTGAACGCCAGAGCCACGTTCGCACCGTCGAGCGTCAGGTGACGGGTGCGCAGCGTGCTCGCACCGAAGCTGCCGTTGTCGCGCGAGTAGCCGTCGTTGCCGACCCGCACCAGGCCGCGGTCGATCAGCCGCACCACGCCCGCCACCATGCGACGGTGCGAATGGCGCGCCGCTCCCAGATCGGTGTCGATCCGGTCGCGTACCCGGTGCAGCCGGCGGGCGAAGCCCAGCAACCCGTCGAACTTCGCCAGGTTGCGCGTCGTGGTCCAGTCGGGGTGGTAGCGGTACTGGCGGCGACCGCGCGCATCCAGCCCGGTGCACTGGATGTGACCGTTGCGCTGGCGCGAGATCCACACGTCCCGCCACGCCGGTGGAATCGCCAGTTCCCGGCACCAACGCGCGACCGGGGCCGGCACCGCCGTCCCGTCCTCCAGGTGGAAGCCGAACCCGGTGCCACGCTTGCGCCGACGGATACCCGGTTCGTCCAGGTCGCTGTACACCAGCCCGGGCGGCACCTCGCCGGTGACCGTGTCGCGCCGTTCCGATGTTGCCGTTGCCATCCGTGCAGCGTGCCGTCCGGCAAGCGACCAGCGGGCACGTCGCGCGGAACTTACACCGCCTCCGTGACGGCGCACGAGTTCGCACACAGGGCCGCACAGTGCCGGCGCTGGATCTTGCCGGACGGCCCCTTGGGCAGCTCCTCGACCCGGTGCAGCCGATCGGGCCGCCTGAACGCCCCCACGCGCTGCTCGCACAGGACGAGCAACGCCTCGGTGTCCAGCACCCGTCCGGGCACCGCCACCACCGCCGCCTCGACCCGCTCGCCGAAGTCGTCGCACGGCACACCGAACGCGGCGGCCTCCAGCACGTCCGGGTGCGAAAGCAACGCCTCGTCGATCTCGCGCGGCGCGATGTTCTCGCCACCCTTGATGATCAGTTCCTTCAACCTGCCGGTCACGAACACGAAACCGTGCTCGTCGATCCGCCCCAGGTCCCCGGTGCGCAGCCAGCCGTCCTCGCTGAACGCCTCGTGGGTCGCCACCTCGTCGTTCAGGTAGCCCGTCATGACGCTGTCGCCACGAACCTGTATCTCGCCCTCGCCGGTGACCGACGCTGCGGCGATGCGCAGCTCGCAGCCGTGCGCACGCCCGGCGCTGCCGATCGCGCCCGCCGCCGGCGGCATCGGGTTGGTGGTGATCTGCGCGGCCGTCTCGGTCAGGCCCATCGTCTCGATCAACGGCACGTCGAACCGCTGCTCGAAGGCGCGGTGCACGTGCGGGGCAAGCGGTGCCGAGGCCGACCGGCCGAACCGCACGCGTCCGCCCGGCACGCATCGATCCTCGCCGTGCAGCAGGTACGCCACCTGGGTGGGCACGACGCTGAACCAGCTGCACTCGCCATCCCGCAGCCAGGTCCAGAAGCGCGAGGCCGAGAACCGTTCGGGCAGCAGCACCGAGCCGCCGGATACCAATGGTGCATAGAGCGTGACGCACAGGCCGTTTATGTGGAACAGCGGCAGCGTGCACAGCGCCCGGTCGCCGGCGTGCAGCGCGTGCCCCGATGCGGTGTTGCGACCACCGGCCAGCAGGTTGGCGTGCGACAACCGTACCCCCTTCGGTCGTCCGGTGGTGCCGGAGGTGTACATCAGCAAGGCGTCCGGCGCGAACGCGAGCGCTGCCCGGTCGTCGACGGTATCCGCACGTTCAACGGTATCGGTGGGCGCATCGACCGTGGATTCATTCTCGTTCAGCGCATCGAGACCGAGCACCGGTGGCACGGCCAGCCACGCGTGCTCGCCGAAGGCGGTGCTGGCCAGTGATTCCTGGATCGCGGAGCGCGTGCCCATGCTCGTCAGCACCAGCCGCGCGCCGCTGTGGGCGAGCGCGTAGGCGATCGTGTCGCGACCGGCCACCAGGTTGATCGCGACCGCGCACAGCTGCGCGTACTGGATGCCGAGGATCGCGAGCACCGCATCGATGCCGTTGGGCATCGCGTAGGCGATCCGATCTCCGGGCCTGAACCCGTGCGCCCGCAGTGCCGAGGCGACACGGCGTACCTCGTCTCGCAGGGTGGCGTAGTCGAACGTGCGCCCGCCGGGCTCCAGCAGCGCGGTGCGGGTGCCGTCGGTGTCGGCCCGGGCGTCGATCAGTGCCCGGATGCTCGCGTACGGGCCTTTCATCGCTTGCCCACCTCCCGCCAGTACGTCCCGAAGATCTCCTCCAGCGACGGCTCGCGCGGCGCGATCGGCCGCACCACGCGGGTGATGTTCAGGAAGTGGCGCCAGTGCAGGTTGGCATCGATCGAGTTGCCGCCCCAGCTGCCGCACCCCATCGATAGCGAGAACGGCAAGGCGTTGTCGAACGCACCGCCGGTGGCGAAGCAGTGCGCCTGGTTGACGATGACGCGGCAGGTCGGCAGCGTGTGGCCCAGCTCCAGCGCACGCGCATCCTCACCGGTGTGCAGACCGACCGAGTGCCCGGCACCCTGGTGCTCCAGCAGCCGTGCGGCCAGATCGCGGGCGGCGGCGAAATCGGTCGCACCGTACAGCGACACCGCCAGCGACAGCTTCTCGCCTGATTCCGGAAAGGCAGGCCCGACCCCCTGTGCCGGCATCACCACGAAGGCGGCCGCGGCGGGCTCGCTCACCTCGAGTCCGGCGACGCGCAGGAAGACATCGATGTCGCGCGCGATCAGCTCGCGATCGAGCGCACCGTCCCGGAACAGTGCGGCCTTCAGCGTGCGAACCCCGGCCTCGTCCAGCACGCGCCCGCCCGCGGCGTGCAACTCGGCCAGGAACGGCTCGCGCACCGCGTCCACCACGATCAGCTGGTTCTCCGACGAGCACGAAGTGCTGTTGTCGAACGTCTTGGAGGCGGCGATCAGACGCGCCGCGGCACGCAGGTCGGCCGTCTCGTCGACGATCACGGTCGCGTTGCCGGCCCCCACGCCGATGGCCGGCGTGCCCGAGGTGTAGGCACGGCGCACGTTGTCCTGACTGCCGGTGACCACCACCAGGTCCACGCTCGACATCAGACGCTGCGTCTTCGCCTTGGAGGGCGGTGCGGGCAGCATCTGCACCAGGTCGGGATCGATCCCGGCACGGTCGAACTGGGCATGGATCGCCTCGACCAGGGCTGCGCACACCGGCGCACCGGCCGGTGACGGTGCGAGCACGATGGCGTTGCCGCACTTGAGCGCATTGATCGCGTTGTTGGCCGGCGTGGCGGCCGGATTGGTGGACGGCACCACCGCCCCGATCACCCCGAGCGGGC
>Ga0209831_1001797_pt1 | contig 19271 bp, 19 predicted proteins | sample Maine_Asex4_meta_FD_187451 | JGI IMG/M metagenome (GOLD analysis project Ga0209831, IMG submission 187451) | Marine algal microbial communities from Maine, USA - Maine_Asex4_metaG (SPAdes) (version 2) | ecosystem: Host-associated > Algae > Red algae > Unclassified | place: Maine, USA | collected...
GGAGGCCATGGCCGCCCGTTACGATACGCTCTTCCGCGAGCGTATCGGGTTTGCGGCGCCCCGCCGCGCGCGGGCCTAGCTTTCGGCCGTCTTCGCCGCGTCGATCTCCGCGCGCACGGTGTCGAGGTCGGCGGACGTGATCCAGCCGCGCCCGGCGGCGTCGGTGGCCGCTTCCGCAAGGTCCGTCTCCGCAAAGACCGGGATGCCCGCCGCGCGTCCCTTCTCCAGAACCGCGCGCACCTCGCCGTCGCGCGCATCGTCGCTGACGTCGCGGATCCAGATCGCCTTGATCCGGTCGCCGTGGTCCTGCACCGCCTGCGTGTAGATTTCCGCGTCGTGCTGGCCGCTGTCCCCGACGAGGATGAAGCCGAGATCGGGATAGGTTGCCATGATCCGGTCGATGGTCGCGGTCTTGTGCGCGCCGTGCGAACTCTTGAACCAGCGCGTCTCGTCCAGCCCCCAATCGTCCATGAACATCGGGCCGCGCGGGATGCCGTTCAGTTCCTTGAACCGCACGATCAGGTCGTAGAGCTTCCACGATCCCGACGAGACGTAGAAGATCGGATTCACCACCGTCTCCTCGCCCTCCCGCTGGAGCGCGCGGTAGAGGGGGGCGAGGCCGGGAAAGGCGACCCGCGCTTCGGGGTCGGATTCGACGACGGTGCGGATATTCTGGAGCGGGGCGTTGATGCCGGTGCGGATGACCGTGTCGTCGATATCGGAAATGATGCCGATTCGCGCATCCGGACGCGGGACCAGGAACTCGCCCGGTACCGAAGCGACGGGCTGCGTTCGACCCGGAAAATCCTCCAGCGTGACGGTTGCTTCCTGCCAGCCCTGCACCGTGGATACGTCGAGTTCCGCGAAGAAGAAGCCGTCCGAATCGGTCTTGCAGGTCGTGACCGCATCGCCGTAGCGAACGGTCACGGTCGCATCCATGATCTCCTCGGCCAGGAACCGCTGAACGGTGATGAACAGATCCTCGATCAGGCCGCCCCGGATGCCCGGCTTTTCGAGCGTCGACTCCTCGACGACCGACCCGCGCAGCCAGATGCGGCCCTTCGTGCCGAAACCGCGATAGGGGACCGCGATGACCCGCTCGTCCTGCCCCTCGCGCCGCCGCGCTTCCGATCGCAGGGCATCGAGCCAGTCATCCGCCTTGCTTGCCGCCCGCCGCAAAAAACTCATCCGTCGTCTCCCTCATTGTCGCACCCGCGACGATATAGGCCGCGCGTCCCGTGCGACAAAACTTGCGGGGAAGCGAGAACCGGCTTGACGGTGGCGCCCCGGGGGTGATGAGGACGGGGCGAGAGCGTAATGCGGGAGAGAGGGTGCCATGCAGTTCGGGCTGAGCGAAGAACAGGAAATGATCGTCTCCACCGTCCGCCGTTTCGTGGAGGAGGAGATCCATCCCCACGAGACCGAGGTCGAGCGGACCGGCACCGTGCGCCCTGAACTGGCCGAGGCGATCAAGGCGAAGACGCAGGAGCTGGGCTTCTACGCCTGCAACTTCCCCGAGGAGGTGGGCGGGGCGGGGCTGTCGCACCTCGAATTCGCGCTGGTCGAGCGGGAACTGGGGCGCGGATCGATGGCGCTGACGCATTTCTTCGGGCGGCCCCAGAACATCCTGATGGCCTGCGAGGGGGAGCAGCGCGAGCGCTATCTGCTGCCTGCCGTGCGGGGCGAGCGTATGGACGCGCTGGCTATGACCGAGCCGGATGCGGGGTCGGACGTGCGGGGGATGAAGTGTTTCGCCAAGCGGGACGGTGACGACTGGATCGTCAACGGGACCAAGCATTTCATCTCCGGCGCCGAACACGCCGATTTCGTCATCTGCTTCATCGCGACGGGGGTGGACGATACGCCCAAGGGGCCGAAGAAGCGGATCACCGCGTTCCTGGTCGATCGCGGGACGCCGGGTTTCGAGATCGCGGACGGCTACGAGAGCGTGTCGCATCGCGGCTACAAGAACATGATCCTGCGGTTCGACGACTGCCGCCTGCCCCATGCGCAGGTCCTGGGCGCGGTCGATGGCGGCTTCGCGGTGATGAACGAATGGCTCTACGCCACGCGCATCACGGTGGCGGCGATGGCGGTGGGCCGGGCGCGGCGCGTGTTCGACATGGCCTTGGGCTATGCCGCCGAGCGCGAGCAGTTCGGCCAGAAGATCGGCAAGTTCCAGGGCGTGGGCTTCAAGCTGGCCGACATGGTGACGGAGATCGACGCGGCGGACTGGCTGACGCTGGCCAGCGCATGGCGGCTCGACGAAGGCCTGCCCGCCAACCGCGAGATCGCGAGCGCCAAGCTCTACGCCTCCGAAATGCTGGCCCGCGTGACCGACGAGGCGATCGCAGTCTATGGCGGCATGGGTCTGATGAACGACCTGCCACTGGAACGCTTCTGGCGCGACGCGCGGGTGGAGCGGATATGGGACGGGACGAGCGAAATCCAGCGGCACATCATCGCGCGGGAATTGCTGAGGCCGCTGGGGGCGTGACCCCGGCGCTTCGGCGGTGTATCGACGGGGCCGACACTCGCAACGAAGGACCGCCCCCATGACCGACCCCCTCCGCATCGTCATCCCCGGTTGTTCGGGGCGCATGGGGCAGATGCTCGTGCGCGAGGTTCTGGATACGGATGGTGCGGTGCTTCATGCCGCGACGGAGCGGCCCGGGCATGACTGGATCGGGCAGGACATCGGCGAGGCGATGGGGCTGGGGTGTGCGGTCGGGGTCACGGTCGGGGGCGATCCGCTGGAGGCGGTGCTGGACGCCCATGCGATGATCGACTTCACCGCGCCCGATGCGACGGTGGCCCATGCGGCGCTGGCGGCGCAGGCGAAGCTGGTGCACGTCATCGGCACGACCGGGATGGGACCGGAGCATCTCGAAAAGCTGAGCGCCGCCGCGCGCCATGCCGTGATCGTGCGGGCGGGGAACATGTCGCTCGGGGTCAACCTGCTGACCATCCTGACCGAACGGGTCGCCCGCGCGCTGGATGCCGATTTCGATATCGAGATCGTCGAGGCGCACCACAATCGCAAGGTCGATGCGCCGTCCGGCACCGCGCTGATGCTGGGCGAGGCCGCCGCCGACGGGCGGGGCGTGGCGCTGGACGACGTGTCGGACCGGGGGCGCGACGGGATGACGGGCGCGCGGGAGCGGGGGGCCATCGGGTTCCACGCGATCCGGGGCGGCGACGTGGTCGGCGAGCATGACGTGATCTTCGCGGCGGATGGCGAGCGGATCGTGCTGCGCCATCTGGCGACCGACCGGCGCATCTTCTCGCGCGGGGCGCTGAAGGCGGCGTTCTGGGGCTTCGGGCGCAAGCCGGGCGAGTACGGGATGATCGACGTTCTTGGACTGGCCGACTGACGAAAAAAAGGCCCCGCGCGATGGCGGGGCCTTCCGGTATCCGTGCGTCGGTGGCCTACTCGCGACCGAACCGCGTCATTCCGGCCTTCGACATTTCCGGCGCGACGAGGCCGGGGATGATCTTGACCTGATAGTCGTTCGGGCTTTTCTCGCCCAGGCTCGCCTTGTAATCGTCCATCATCGACACGCCGTAGAGCGGTTTCTGCACGCCCTGGTGACAGGTGTTGCAGCCGACCTTGAGGATGTCGTCCTGCGGTCCGAGATGGTACTCGTCATCCGGGAACAGCGGCGTCAGCGGCTCCATGTATTCCACGTTGAGCTGACGCGCCATACGGATGCCGTGCCATGCCGTCACGCGCTGGGGCGGGCTCTGGTCCCAGTCGTTGAAGGCGCGGGAGTTGTGGCAGGTGACGCAGTTCGCCCCGAGCGATTCGGACATGTGCATCATCAGCGACCAGGTGTTCTCCGTCTCTTTGGTCGTCGCGGCCTGCGTGCCCATGGGCAGGGCCGTATCGGCATGGACGCGGATTTCCATGTCGCCGAGCAGGTAGTCCTCCAGCGCGTTCTGCGGCAGGGACGCGTTGCCGCCGAACATGGCCGCCACGTTCTGACCGTCGCGATAGCCGTTGCTGGCCTTCTCCGGCTCGATATCGCGATACCAGACCTGCTGCGGCACGGGGTTGCCCCGGTGGCAGGTGTAGCAGGTAACGCCCGTCTCCTTGACATGGGCCGTCCAGTCGACGTTGAGCGTCTGGTTCATCTGGATCATGCGGCGGGCGACGATCTTGGTATAGACCTCGTCGGACGCCATGTTCTCGACGTTGTGGCAGTAGGCGCAGCCCGCCTCGGGCGACACCCATTCGGTGATCGAGGCCATGAACTGCGTGAACTCGTCATCGGAGAGGTGCCCCAGCACGGGCACGTTCTCGTAGATCTCGCTCGCGCGCTCGCCTTCGGGGTCCGGCTCCCACGGGGACTCGGGGACCACGTTGGCGGCGAGCGCCTCGCGGACCTCCTTCTCGTCCTTGGTCACGTACATGCCGGTTCCGCGATAGCCGATCTGCTCGGTCACCGAAGGGGGCGCGTCCCAGTCGACGCCGACGACGCTGGCGATGCCGAGCAGGGCGGCGGCACCGGCGGCCATTGGTAAGGCGAAGTTCATCACATGCCTCCTGTCGAGAGCAGCGGATCGACGACGGTGGGATAGAGATCGGGGACCGGCGCGACGATGCCGTGCTTGATGCCCCAGAGGTACCAGTTATCCACGACCGTACCGGTCAGCAGGATGCCGATGGCGCCCGTCACGGGGGTCAGAACCGCGAACCACCATGCCCAGCGGTGCACCGATTCCATGGTGGCGTTGAAGCCCATGGTCCAGCGCCAGAACAGGGCGGCGCGTTCCGTCGCGGTCCCCCGGTCGTAGATCTGCTCCAGCTCGCGCTCGCCGCCGTAGCGGCTGACGGCGAGGATGGTCGCGCCGTGCATCGCGAAGAGCAGGACGGAGCCGTAGAGGAACACGATCGAGAGGCAGTGGAACGGGTTGTAGTAGAGGTTGCCGTAGCGGATCGAGAACGCGGCGGTCCAGTCGAGATGCGGGAAGATGCCGAAGGGGACGGCCTCGGCCCAGCTGCCCATCAGGAGCGGGCGGATGAAGCCCAGCACGAGGAAGAGGAAGATCGCCCCCGCGAAGGCCCATGGCACGTGGGTGCCGAGGCCCAGAGCGACCGCGCGGCGGTAGGTGCGGACCCACCAGAGCAGCACGGAAACCGTGAGGAAGAAGCCCGCGATGACCCACCAGCCGCCCTGATCGAGCGGCGGGATGATGCGGAATCCCCATTCGGGACCGGGAGGCTCCAGCGCCAGCCAGAAGAGCTGACGCACGAACTGGATCGGGCTCCACCCCACCGAGGCCAGCATGTTCAGGCCGATGATGAGGAAGGCGATGGTGCCGCAGACGAGGGACACCGTGCCGAGGAAGCCCAGGTATATCGGGCCGATCTGCGCGTTGCCGATCTTGCCCATCCAGTAGCTGTGGAACGGCTGGCCCATGCGGGGGACGTCGCCCTCCGGCAGCGGCATGCCCTCTTCGAGATGGCCGCGGACCTGGATCGCCGTGAAGATGTTCTGGTATTCGGGTCTCAAGTTCATCGGTTCAGCTCCAGATCGGGAGGTTGAGCCACCATGCCCACCATTGCGGCCAGCCCTCGTTCCAGAACGGTCCGCTGATGACGATGCAGACCGCGCTCCAGAACCCGGCGTTCAGCGCCAGCAGCAGGCCCACGCGGTGGATCCCGAGGGCGCCGACCGAGTAGCCGATGGTATCGCGGAAGAAGGTGTCTTCGTATTCGGGGGTCTTCGAGACCTTGCGCTCGTTGGTCCAGCCGCTCTCGCGCCCCGGATTGGCGGCGGAGAGGATCAGCCCGCCATGGAGCGACAGGGCGAAGGTGGTGGTGAAGAAGAACGTCACCGCCAGCATGTGCGCCGGGTTGTAGTGGAAGTGCAGGTACTGGTACCCGACATTCGATACCCAGTCGAGATGGCTGAAGATGCCGTAGGGAAAACCGTGGCCCCACGCGCCGAGCAGCAGCGGGCGGATGACGACGAGCGTCACGTAGGCGAAGATCGCGACCGAGAAGGCGAAGGGGACGTGCAGCCCCATGCCCAGCTTGCGGCAGATCTCAACCTCGCGCAGCGCCCAGGAGACGAAGGCCCCGATGGCACATATCGTGATGACCTGCCACAATCCCCCTTCGGCCATGGGCGCGAGGCCGAGGCCGTAGCTGAGATCGGGCGGCGCGATCGAGATGCGCCAGATGTTCCACGTCGGGCCGAGGGCCGCGCCGTAGATGACGAGCGCCGTGCCGAGCACGGAGAAGAAGAGCGTCGTGATCCCGAAGAACCCGACATAGAACGGACCGACCCAGAAATCGAAGAGGTCGCCGCCGAGGAGGGTACCCCCGCGCACGCGGTATTTCCGTTCAAAACTGAGCAATGCCATTGCCGAACCTCCGATGGGTCGTCACGCGCGGCGTGGTGGTTGGGGGTAAAGGTGGTCGCGGGCGAAACGGGCCGCCCGCGTCCATGGTAGCGATCAGCCGAAGAGCGAGACCCGCTCCACCGTCGAGATCGACTGTTCACTGACCACGATGGGCGCGCCCTCGAGCCAGTTGTAACGGTCGGTACTCAGCAGGATGAAGTGGATCAGCACTGCGAGGCTGAACAGGAAGACCGCCATGGCAACAAGCACACGGCGAGGATCGAACAGAAGCCAGATTCTCCACATTGTCTTGTTCCCTATGCAATCAGTGTCAGGAAGGCCGAAACGGTTTCCGTCGCGCTGCTGAGCACGACGTACCCTTCGTCGCCGGGAATCCACGGGCGCCACATCCAGACCAGGATATGAGCCACCACGGCAACCGCCGTGAAGATCATGAACCCCTGGATGAAGTACTTGTGGTACTCCTGAGCTTCGTTTTCGGTCAGACCCGAAAGTGAGACGTCAGCCATGATGTCACCCTCTAGTCGTCATGCCGCAGAACCCCTGCGGCGGGGTTGTCGGGCCGCCCGCGAACGGGCCGGATCGACGGTTTCGCCGGGGTCTCCCCCGGCAAACGGATGGCGGCTATCGCTGGAACGCGTAGCCCGCAACGCTGTGCGCGACCGATTTCGCCTCGGCGACGAGGGAGAGGTCGGTGCGCTGGCCGAGGGCGCGCTTCGCCAGCGCGGCCCCCAGCGAATAGGTGAAGACGACGCCCATGATGAAGCGGTACTCCAGGCGGTCGGAAGCCGTGGTGCGGTGCGCCCTGCGCGGCTCGGATGTGATGAAAGCCATGTCGCCGTCTCCTCGTTGGGCCCGTCGTCGTGACAGGCCGGTTTAATCGTCAGGCCGCGTGTTCCACGGCGCCGAGTGTCGAATTCAGGTGTTCGATGTTGACCATCGTCGCGCCCGCCCGCCGGGCCGTCGCCTCGATATCGTCTCTCATCCGCTTCGCCGCCGAGATGCGGACGAGAACGGGTTCGCGCTCCACCAGAACGTCCAGCCGTGCCTTGGCTTCGATGCTCCACGGCAGTTCGCGCCGGTCGCGCGCCGGGGTGGCGTCGATCTTGTCCAGCTCCGTGCCGAGCGGCAGGATGTGGAAGAGGGCGTCGAACAACCCGTTGCACACTTCCTGGATCGCCCAGGTCGCCCCCGAATAGCCCATCATCGGCGTGCCGGTATGGCGGCGGATGATGGCTCCGGGGAAGGACGCGGGGACGTAGATCGCTTTGGACCCGGTTTCCGCCATGTACATCCGTTCGTTGTAGGAGCCGAACATGATGAGCGGCGGGGTATCCTTGATCGCCGCGCGGATCGCCTCGTTATCGGGCTTCACGCCGGGGCGACGCTGGAAGCTGAAGGTGCAGGGCAGGCCCATCTCGTCTTCGAGGAAATGGCGAATCCCGCGCTCGTAGGTCTCCGTCGCGACGATGGCGAAGCTGGCGGTGCCGAAGAAATCCTGCGTGACCGAGCGCCACAGGTCCCACATCGGTTTGAGCGTCGTGTGCTTCTCGCGCTCGATGAACGGCTGCGGGTCCAGATCGAGCAATTCGCCCAACTTTTCGAGGAAGGCCGTTGTCGAATGGATGCCGATGGGCGCTTGCAGGTAGGGCCGCTCCAACGTCTCGCAGAGCAGCCGCCCGAATTCGCGGTACATGCAGATATTCACTTCCGCATCCACGAGTTTCTTGACGTCCGCGAGGTGCGAGCCGAGCGGGAAGACCACGTTGATCTCGGCTCCGATCCCCTCGACCAGACGCCGGATTTCGGCGAGGTCGGAAGGCATATTGAAGGTGCCGTACATCGGGCCGATGATGTTTACCTTGGGCTTCGCGCCTTCCTTGCGGGGTTTCGGCGCGCGGATTTTCTTCGCGCCGTACTCGGTCCACAGCCATTTGAGCGCGCGGTCGGCGCTCTGCCACTGGTCCTCGTCGATGGTGCGGGGCAGGAAGCGCTGGATGTTCGAGCCTTCGGGCGTGACGCCCCCGCCGATCATCTCGGCAATGGAACCGGTGACGACGACCGCCGGGAGGTCGGGGTCGAGCACCTTGCGGGATCTCCGCATCGCGCCTTCGGTCCCGTGCTGGCCCAGTTCGTCCTCGCCCAGGCCGGTGACGACGATGGGGAGTTCGTGCGGGGGCAGGCCGTCGGTGTAGTGCAGGACCGACGTGACGGGCAGGTTCTCGCAGCCCACCGGGCCGTCGATGATGACCTGAAGGCCCTTGATCGCCGTGAAGGCGTAGACCGAACCCCAGTAGCCGCCCGCGCGGTCGTGATCGAGAACGAGGGTCATGTGCCCACCGCCTCGCCGGCGTCGACGGCGTTGTTGATCTTGTTGCGGGCCGCGTTCTTCTTGCGGAAGGCGGTCGATTTGTCGGTCGGGGTCTCTTCCCAGACGCCCGCCGTGTCCCCGGTGCCCACGCCCTCGAAGAACGCCGTCATCCTGTCGAAGCGCGGCTTGTTGGCGATGGCCCCGTTGATGACCTGCGCCAGCGACCCGGCCCCTGCCGGACCCATGAGAGGGCGCGCGGAGATGAGGTTGGTGAAGTAGAGCGCGGGGGTCGACAGTTCCTTGGCCTTCTGCACCACGGGCGTCGTGCCGATGGCGAGATCGGGCTGGAATTCGTGCATCGCCGCCAGATCCTGCTCCAGCGAGGCGCGGTACTGGACGTGGACGCCCTTGGAGCGCAGCCATTCGGCGTCGTCCTTCGACCATTCGGTCTTCGGGCAGGCCGTGCCGACATAGCGCAGGTCCGCACCGCTCTCGACCAGCAGACGACCGACCAGCAACTCGGAGCCTTCGTAGCCCGACAGCGTGATGCGGCCCTTGATGGGTGTGGCGGCGAGGGCGCTCTTGATAGCGGGCAGCATGGCATTGCGCGCGGCGTCGATCTGCGTCTGCGCGACGTTGCAGGTCTTGCCGATGGCCTGAAGCCAGGCATCCGTCCCGTCATGCCCCACGGGGGCCGAGCCGACGATGGGCCGACCGGCGGCGGAGAATTCGCGGAAGGACGCCGTATAGAACGGGTGGATCGCGGCGACGGCGGCGCAGTCGAGGGCGGAATACAACTCGCGCCACTCGCGCACGGGCGTGACGGGTCCGGCGGCGAGGCCCATGGGTTCGAGCATCGCGCCGATGGTCATGGGGTCGACCGGGAACATCTCACCGACCAGCGAGACGGTCGGGCGCTCCTCGACCCCGTCGCGCGGGGCCTGCACCGGCCCGGCGGCGGCTTCCTCGCGGGCGCGCTTGAGCATGGCACCCGAAAGCACGTCCTTCGCTTCCGCATGGGTCGGGATGCCGAAGCCGGGGACGTCGATGCCGACGATCCGCACGCCGTTGATCTCGCGTGGCAGCATCTGGAGCGGTACGCCGGAGGCGGTCGGTACGCACAAGCTGGTCATGATGACGGCGTCGTATTTCTCCGGGTCGGCCATCAGTTCGACGGCCTCGCGGATATCCTCGTAGAGCTTGCCGGTCACGAGGGATTCGGAGTCGAACGGCACGTAGCCGACCGTGCGTTTCGCGCCGTAGAAATGCGACGTGAAGGTCAGGCCGTAGACGCAGCAAGCCGACCCCGACAGGATCGTGCCGACCCTGCGCATGCGCAGACCGACGCGCAGGCTGCCGAAGGCGGGGCACATCGACTGCGGCTGATCGTGCGGGCCCATGGGGTAATCCTTCTCGAATCCTTCGAGAAGTTCTTTCTTGCCCGACGCGATGGCGGCGGCCTTCATCTGCTCCGCGCCCGCGTGGCAACCCATGCCTTGGGTTTCCTCGGTGTCGCTCACAGCGTCGATGATCGGGGTGCCATCCATCGTTCAGACCGTGTCGTAGATGATTTCGAGGGACGTCTTGTTCATCCCGCCCGCCGCGCACATGTCGTCGATGGAAGCCGGTTCCAGCGTGAAGTCGCCGCCCGTATCCTCGGTGTCGAACAGGGCGATCAACCCGTCCTGCTCCAGCGGATGGGGCAGGGTGGGGGGTGCTTCGGCGAGGTTCTCGACCAGCGACTCGAACAGGTCGCCCCAGCGACCGCCGGGCATGCCGACGATCTGGTAATTCGCGCTCTTCTTGCGGATATCGTCGTCCTGCGGGATCGAGCCGAGGACGGGGATGCCGACCGCGTCGGCAAAAGCCGCCGCCTCGCCCGAGCCGTCATCCTTGTTGATGATCATGCCCGCCACACCGACATTGCCGCCCAGCTTGCGGAAATACTGGACCGCCGAGCAGACGTTGTTGGCCACGTAGAGCGACTGCATGTCATTCGAGCCGACGACGACGACCTTCTGGCACATGTCCCGCGCGATCGGCAGGCCGAAGCCGCCGCAGACCACGTCGCCCAGAAAGTCGAGCAGGACGTAGTCGAAATCCCATTCGTGGAAGCCGAGTTTTTCGAGCAGCTCGAAGCCGTGGATGATCCCGCGACCGCCGCAGCCGCGTCCGACCTCCGGCCCGCCCAGTTCCATCGCGAACACGCCGTCGCGCTTGAAGCACACGTCGCCGATCTCCACTTCCTCGCCCGCCGCCTTCTTGCGCGAGGACGTCTCCAGAATGGTCGGGCACGCCTTGCCGCCGAAGAGGAGCGAGGTGGTGTCGGATTTGGGGTCGCAACCGATCAGCAGCACTTTCTTGCCCTGCTGGGCCATCATGTAGGAGAGATTCGCGAGGGTGAAGCTCTTGCCGATGCCGCCCTTGCCGTAGATCGCGATGATCTGCGTCTCCTTGGTGACTTCGGTGGCCACCGGCGCATCCGGTTCCATGTCCGCCTCGTCGCGCAGCTGCGCGGTGAAGGATTCCAGCGTCATTTCGCTTACACCGTCGGTCATGAATGGGGTCTCCAGTCGAGGATCATTTTCAGGCAGGACGGGTCGTTGAAGGCGGTGTCGTAGGCGTCTGGTGCATCCGTCGGCGCGGCGTGATGCGTGACGAGGCCGTCGAGGGAGAGTCGGCCCGTCGTCACCAGCGCCAGCACGGCGTCGATGTCGCCCCGGTCGAACTCCGCCGCCACCCGAAAGCGCGCCTCGCGCATGAAGGCGGCGGGGAAGGCGAAGGAGAGGGGGTCGTGGTAGAAGCCCGCCAACACGATCTCGCCACCCTTGGCCAGATACGCGATGGCGGTGTCGAGGATCGCGGGATAGCCGCTGGCATCCATGATGCTCGCGTAGTTCTTGCGCGCATCGGCTTCGCCGTCGATGACGTCGTAGCCGGTCGCGTCGCGGCGGTCGGGGTTCGCTTCCCACACCGTCGGGGCGGGGTTGCCGAGCGCGATAGAGATGCGCGCGATCAGGCGACCGAGGACACCATGGCCGACGACCAGCTCGGGCGCGTCCGACCCCTTGAGCGCCAGCGCGTGGTGAGCGGTGGCGGCGAGGGCGAGGAGGGTGCCCTGTTCGCCCATGGTGTCGGGCAGGGGCACGACCTTGGCCGCATCCGTGACGAGGCGCGAGGCCGTCGCGCCGAACAGGCCGCGCGCGTCGACATAGCCGCTCGCGCCCGGCACGAAGACGAGATCGCCGACCCGCGGCCCGCCCTCGTCGCTGCCCTGCGCGACCCGACCGACCGATTCGTAGCCCGGAACCAGCGGATAGCCCATGCCCGGAAACGCGGGCATCGTGCCCTCCAGCAGCAGGCGTTCGGTGCCCGAGCTGATGCCGCTCCAGAGCGTGTCCACCACGATATCGCGCGCGCCGGGGGGCGTGAGGGCGGTATCCTCAACCCCCAGATCACCGGGCTTGCGAAATATGATGGCGTTGGTTCTCACGGTCTCTCCCGGGGTCGATACCGGATTGTTCCGGCGGTTTGTTCATTGAGTGTCAGATTAAAAGGACTGACAAAAGTGTCAACTAATATTTACACATTGGCGGACGGTTTCGCCGTGATGATGCTCGCGAAGAGAGGGTTGCGGGTGGGGACACGCTGGATCGACGCGAAACCCGCCTCTTCCAGCAGCGCTTCGATCTTCTCGGGGCTGCGGCAGGCACCCGATTGCATTGCGAGAAAATACAGCCCGAAATACGCCGCCGCGAGCGCGCTGCCCGTGTCGCCGCCGTCCATCGGTTCGGCGATCAGCAGGGTCGTGTCGGACGCGATGCTGCGGTGGATGTTCTTCAGCAGGGTCAGGACGGCGGCGTCGTCGTGGTCGCACACCACCCGGACGAGCGTGACGCAATCGGCGCCGCCGGGCAGGGCGTCGGTGAAGAAATTGCCGCCATGGGTCGTGAACCGCTCCCCGAACCCCGCATCGGCCATGATCGTGCGCGAGCGGTCGGCCACGGGGGGCAGGTCGAAGGATTCGAGCGACAGGGCGGGGTGGCGCGTGCCCGCCGCCGCCAGAAATGCCCCGTCACCGCCGCCTACATCGAGCACGGTCGTATGCTGGCCTAGGGGATAGGCGTCGAGAATCTCCGCCGCGACGAGGTCCTGACTTGAACGCATGAGGGCCGAATACGTGTCGGCCTCGGCGCCGCTGACGCCTTCACCGGCGCGCGACCCGGCATAGGCCCAGTAGGCCGCCGTTTCCGTCTCTCGCGCGGGATCGCGCAGGAGAGCGACGGGGTCGGCGAGGTCGCGGTAGAGCATCGCGTGGTGCCGGATCATCGCGCGGATGCCCTCGTTCCCGTGGATCACCGCGCCGGTATCGGCGAGCGACCACGTATCGTCGCCCTCGGACAGGATCAGGCCCAACGCGCGGGCGGCGGGGAGGAGGCGGCGGGCGGAATCGAGCGGTAGGGAGGCCTGCGAGGCGATCTGTTCCGTCGTGAGGGAGCGTTTCGCGAGGAGCGAGAACAGGCCGATCTCGACGCAGGCGAAGAGAATTTGCGAGCGCACGAACCCTGTCGTCGTGCGGAACAGGTCTTCGGATTGGCGGCGCGCGAATCGCCTCGTCAGCGGAAAGCGCGCGACCCTGCGCTGGAACCCGGCATCCGCGACCAGCCGGTTGCGCAGGGCGCGCATGCGCTGGTGCAGGTGCAGACCCCGGGCGGGGGGCACGGGGTCGGGCGCGGTCATGGGATCAGGCTGCCGAGCGGCTCAGCTTACGAGGCATGAGGCGCTTCATCTCGCCCTCGATCAGCAGGCGCAGGCCGTCGGAGCCGGGCACGTCCGGCACCGCCTCGACCGCATTGGCCACGCAGTCGCGCAGGCGTGCGAGACAGCCGTCGATGCCCAGCTCGTCGACCATGTTGGGCTGGTTGTTGTCCGCGTCCTGACGGGCGGGTTTGCCCATTTCCTTAGCCGAAGCCGCCATGTCGCGCAGGTCGTCGGCGACCTGATAGGCGGCGCCGAGCTGATGCCCGACCGCCATCCATGGCTGCGGGTCGGAATCGGCGGCGATGGCCCCGGCGGCGGTGGCGCCGACGAAGAGGGAGGCGGTCTTGGTGCGGTGGTATTCCTCGACGCTGATATGCGGCTCGCTCTCCCATGCCTGACCGGCGACGATGCCGTTGGGCATGCCCACGGCGCGCGCCACGGTGGCGATCAGCGGGGCGAGGCGGTCGGGCGTGACGGCGCATTCACGGGCGAGGTTCTCGAAGGCCATGACGATCAGCGCGTCCCCGGCGAGCACGGCGAGCGGCTGGCCGAAGGCGGCGTGGATCGACGGCTTGCCCCGGCGCAGGTCCGAATCGTCGAAGCAGGGTAGGTCGTCATGCACCAGCGACGCGGAATGGAGAAGTTCGAGCGACACGGCCGCCGCCATCGACGCTTCCTCGTAGGGATTGCCGCATGCTTCGGCGACTGCGAGGCACAGGCGCGGACGCACCCGCGCGCCGCCCGCGAAGATGGCGTGCTCGACGGCCCGGCACAGGAGCGGCGGGCGCTCGCCCACGGTCGCGAACGAGAGGGCGCGTTCGAGGGCGCGTTCGATTTTCGGGGTCGCATCCATGACCGGACCTCTTGTCGTTTGTTGTGGACAGCAATTTGTGTCAACCTAGAGTGACACATCTGCGGACAATGTCAACGCAGGGAATCGGCAGGGATGGAAATGAAACGAACGCGGGATCGGGTCGTCGTCGTCGGAGCGGGAATCGGCGGCCTGTCGAGCGCCATCGCCCTGTCGGCGGCGGGGTTCGACGTGACGGTGGTCGAACGACGCGGCGATCCGGGCGGCAAGATGCGCACCGTACTTGTCGGAGAGGGGCCGGTCGGCGGGACGCCCGTCGATTCGGGGCCGACAGTCTTCACGATGAAATGGGTGTTCGACGGCATCTTCGCGCGGGCGGGTCTGTCCTTCGACAAGGAAGTGACGCTGGACAAGGCCGATATCCTCGCGCGGCATGGCTGGCGCGACGGGTCGGCGCTCGATCTGCATTCGGAAGTGGATGCGACGGTCGAGGCGATCGACGCCTTCGCCGGGGCGGAGAATGCGGAGGGATATCACCGCTTCGCCAAGGACAGCGAGCGCGTGTTCGAGACGCTGAAGAACAGCTATATCGACGCCCCCCGCCCCGGTCCCGTCGATCTGGTGCGCCGGATCGGGCCGACGAATATCGGCGACATGCTGGCGATGAAGCCGTTTTCGTCGCTGTGGAATGCCTTGGGCGGATATTTCCCGGACAGGCGCTTGCAGCAGCTTTTCGGGCGCTACGCGACCTATTGCGGATCCTCGCCCTATCAGGCGCCCGCCACGCTCATGCTCGTCGCGCATGTGGAGCAGGCGGGGGTCTGGCTGGTGCGGGGCGGGATGATCGCGCTGGCGCGGGCCATGGGCGAGGCGGCGCGGGGCTTGGGGGCGCGGTTCGTTTACGATGACGACGTGGTACGGATCGACGGTAAGAGCGCGGTCGAGGGGGTCGTGCTGGCCTCGGGCGAGCGGATCGAGGCCGAAGCGGTGGTTTTCAACGGCGATGCGTCGGTGCTGGCCCGGCTCCTGCCCGATGGTGCGGCGCCGAAGCCTGTGCCCGCCGCCGCGCGGTCGCTCTCGGCGGTGACGTGGTCGATGCGGGCGCGGACGGAAGGGTTCCCGCTCTCGCGCCATACCGTCTTCTTCTCGGGCGACTACCGCGCGGAGTTCGACACGATCTTCCGGGATCGCGGCCTGCCCGACCAGCCGACCGTCTACCTCTGCGCGCAGGACCGCGACGATGCGGGGGCGCTGTCGGCGGAAGCCATGGAACACGGCGAGCGCCTGCTCTGCCTCATCAACGCGCCCGCCGATGGCGATACGCGGCGCTTCACGGAAAGCGAGATCGACGAATGGTTCGGCAAGACACGCGACCACCTCTCGGCCTGTGGCCTGACGCTCGACCCGGTCTCCTCCACGGCGACGGGACCGGCGGATTTCGAGGCGCTCTTTCCCGGCTCGGGGGGCGCGCTCTACGGTCGGGCCTCCCACGGGTGGATGGCATCGTTTCAGCGGCAGGGGTCGCGGACGAGGATGCCGGGGCTGTATCTGGCGGGGGGCAGCGTGCATCCGGGGCCGGGCGTGCCGATGGCGGCGTTGTCGGGCAAGCTGGCGGCGGAGAGCCTGGTCGCGGACCGCGATTCGACGGTGCGGTCCCGCCCGGCGGCTATCTCTGGTGGTACTTCGACGGGCTGAGCGATTGCGGCGAGTACGGGATCGCCGTCATCGCCTTCGTCGGGTCGGTCTTCTCGCCCTATTACGCGTGGGCCGGGCGGCGCGCGCCGGAAGACCACGTTTGCATCAACGTCTCGCTCTACAACCCGCGCGGCCAGCGGTGGACGATGACGGAGCGGGGGCGCAGCGCGCTGCATCGCGACGCGACGAGCTTCACGGTCGGGCCGAGCGCCCTACAGTGGGACGGCAAGGTCCTGACGCTCGATTTCGACGAGATCAGCCTGCCGTGGATCAACACCCATGCCCTGCCGCGCCGCATCCGGGGGTCGGTGACGGTGCGGCCCTCGACCGTCACGGATCAAGTCTACGATATCGACGCGGTGGGGGCGCATAAGTGGTGGCCCATCGCGCCGGACAGCCGGATCGAGGTGGATGCCGACGGGGTGCGCTGGAGCGGGGAGGGCTATATCGACTGCAACTGGGGCACGCGCGGGCTGGAAGAGGATTTTCACCGGTGGGACTGGTCGCGCGGGACGCTGGAGGAAGGCGGGACGGTCATCCTCTACGATACGTATCGGCGGGACGGCACGCACGGGCTGATCGCCATCCGCTTCGACGGGCAGGGGCGGGCGACGCCGTTCGATGCGCCCGATTCGGTGCCGGTGAAGCGCGGGTTGTGGGGGGTGGACCGGTCCATCGCCTGCGATCCCGGCCATGCGCCGCGCGTGGTGAAGACGCTGGAGGACGGGCCGTTCTACACCCGCTCGATCATCGAGACGCGGCTGTCGGGGCAGGACGCGCGAATGATGCATGAAAGCTTTTCGGGCGACCGGTTCGGGTCACGTCTCGTCAAGCTCATGCTGCCGTTCAGGATGCCCCGGCGCAGGGGGTGGCGCGGCTGACTTCGCCGCCGCCGCTTCTCGCGCCTCACGTTCCTCGCGCGCCTTCACGTCGCGTTTCAACGTGGTCATCTGCCAGACGTAGAAAGCGACGGCGAGGCCGACGATCAGGATCGCTTCGGCCAGCCCGAACCAGTAGGACGACACGAGGCGTCAGACCCGCTCGCGCACCGGTCCGGCGAGGCGCCGTTCCTCGGCGGTCATCATCAGTTCGAGCAGGCGGGCGAAGCCGGTTTCGGCCTGCGCGGCGTCTTCCGTCACCGCCGCATGGGCCGCCTCGACCAGGAAGCGCACGGACCGGTCGGCCTGCGCGGCATCGACCGCCACCACCTGCAACGGCGTGGCCGCCGCCCGGGCGATCAGGGTCAGCTTGCGGACCGTGGAGGTATGCGCCCGATGCGCGAGGCTGTAGCCGTTCACCGCGACCTCCCGCCCGATATCGCGATAGATGAACGCCGCGCTCTTGATGGCGGGGCGGCAGGCGACCGGCAGGGCGCCCAGCCCCGTGAGGCCCCGGCGATAATACCCGTCCGCTACCCGCAGCAGGCGTGCCGTCACCTGCGCCACGGCGCGCTCGTCGGCGCGGTCCGCGAGCAGGTCGGCGGGGTCCACATCCACCTCGCGCAGCCAGTCGAGCGGCAGGTAGATGCGTCCGCGTGCGGCATCCTCGCCTACGTCGCGGGCAATGTTCGTCAGTTGCATCCCGAGGCCGAGATCGGCGGCGCGGGCGAAGCCGTCGCGGCTGGTGCAGCCCATGATCGCGGCCATCATCACGCCGACCGTGCTGGCCACCCGGGCCGCGTAGTCGAGAACGTCGGCGAGCGTCCGGTACTCGCGTCCGTCCTCGTCCCACAGAAACCCCTCGACCATCGCATCGGGGACCGCCCGGGGAATTGCGTAGGCGTTCACCACCGACGCGAAGGCCCGGTCGCAGGCGAGGGGCAAGGGCGCGCCGTTGTAGATGGCGTTCAGACGGTTGCGCAGCTGGTCGATGGAGGCGCGCCCCAGATCCCCTTCGTCGACCAGATCGTCCGATGCGCGGCAGAACGCGTAGAGCGCCCGCGAGGCGGTACGCACGTCGCGCGGCAGCAGGCGCGAGGCGGCATCGAAGGATTTGGAGCCGGAAAAGATCGCCTCGTCGCAGAGCGTGCGGTCCTCGATGGAAAGCGTGGCGGCGCGCGGCTGTGACGACATGGCAGGACCACCTTGGCGGATATGAGGACGATGGGCGTTTGTAACGTCAAGTTGACACTTTAACCTGTCCGTTTGTCAAGACGGCTGTTTCGCCTTCCGAGAGAACCGCTCCCCGATTTCCCGTGCGACGGCCTCCGGCTCGACCTCGTGGAGCAGATGGCCGCCCGTAGGAAACTCCGCGATTTCGGCCCCGTCGATCCGGGCCGCCGCCTTGCCCGAGTCGGTCGGCGGAACCATCGGGTCGTCCTGCGCGACGATGAAGGTGGTCGGCACGTCCGACCCGCCGAGATCCGCCTGCAAACCGTGCAGATCCCAATTCGCCATCATGCCGAGCGCGCCGGCGACATGGGCGGGATTGCGCGCGAGAGTCTCGTAGAAGCGCAGGCCGTCGGCATCGAGCACCGACCCCGTGCGCGCCAGCAGCGAGCGGACCGTGTCGCCCGATGCCGCGCGCCGCGCGAAGAGCCACGGCACCAGCGGATTGACGAACAACAGTTTTGCCAGCGGCGACAGGATCGCGTTTCCCTCGATGGGGGTCAGGGCCGCGTTGATGCCGACGATGCCGTCGAAAGACGCCCGACCCGACAGCGCCATGCGCAGCAGGACCGCGGCCCCCGCCGAATGGCCCGCGCCGTAGACGGGCACCACCTCCAGCGCCTCGCACAGGGCGGCAACAGCCGAAGCCATGCCGGGCAGGGACAGCGCCGCATCCGACCGCGCATCGGTGAAGCCATGCCCCGGCAGGTCGGGCGCGACGACGCGGAAATCTTCAGCAAGAAGAGGGAGCAGGTCGCGGAACGAATGGGTCGCGGCCCCGGTGCCATGCAGCAGGAGGAGGACGGGCGCATCCTCCGGCCCCGCGATCTGCACGTGCCAGTGGACGGCCCCCGCGCGCACGAAACGGCTCGCCTCGCGGTTGGGCCAGTCGCGCCCATCCGTGGCCCAGTCGGGGCGCCTGCGATCCATCCCGAACATCTGCTATTCCTTCATATAGCCGGAGACGAGCCGCGACACCGCCGCCGCGTCGGCCCGGGGCAGGGCGACGTAATCGGCGCGCAGGCCGGCGGCGAAGGCCCGGGCGCTCTCCCTCGGGCGGGCGGAGATATCGATCATCACCGTGCGGATGCCAAGCGACGCGATATGGCGCGACACCGCCGCCACGTCCTCGCGCGATTGCGCCCGGTCCGCCGTGCCGTCGAGCGCGATATTGCCGTTGCCGTCGGTCATCATCACCAGCAGCGGCGTGCCC
>Ga0209831_1001798_pt1 | contig 19267 bp, 7 predicted proteins | sample Maine_Asex4_meta_FD_187451 | JGI IMG/M metagenome (GOLD analysis project Ga0209831, IMG submission 187451) | Marine algal microbial communities from Maine, USA - Maine_Asex4_metaG (SPAdes) (version 2) | ecosystem: Host-associated > Algae > Red algae > Unclassified | place: Maine, USA | collected...
TCTTCTACAAATACTTCTTCTACTGCTTCTAGCTTTTCCAACTCCCGTTCTACCTCTTTGGCGGTTAATTCTCGGTAAATGATTGATTCTCCATCTTCATGAAAACGAAGGGCATAATTATTTTCAGCAGCGACAATTTTAGTCAAATTGCGGATACGTGCTTCCTTTTTAGGATATTGCTTCATTAAGGCCAAGGCCGTCTTATGTAAGGCCGCTATCTGGTCAGCATAACCATTGTATTCACTAAAAGCGATTCTTAATCGTTCTTTTGCCTTTCGTTTTTCGAATCTATCTCCAAGCGTCTCAAACAGACTAATTGGTGCGGTATTTTTTTTGTCTTTTACTGTTGTAGGTGTATATAAATCATTTGTCATAGCCAATGTTTCCTTAACATTGGTTTGTACTTGGGGATTGGTAGTTATCAAAGTGACTAAATAGACTAGGGTGAAAGCTGCAAGAATATTTAAAAGCATACCTTGCTTAATTTGTGTATTCATCATCGGAGGATCAATTAAAGGTTAACAATCGGGTGTATTTGAGTAGCTATATAATAAGTATGTCTACTATAAAACCATCGTTTTTTCGAATCAGTTTCTGACTTTAATTCGTATTTTTTATAATATTAGGAATTATATTATTGTAATGTGAATTGTATAGACGAACGACGTTAAATACTCGTTAAAGGTGGACTTTAGCAATTGGTCTTTAGTCTTAGTGGCAGCTACAAAGAAGTTAGTGTGTTATCTTAATACTTCGTTTATCTCCGTCTTTTATTCTAGTGTAAAGAAAGTTATACAATTAATTCCTACTGCCAAGCATAAGCATACTAAAGACCAATTGCTAAAGACCACCTTTAACAAGTAGGCTATTCTTCTATAAGAGGTAATTTATTAAATAGAGAAGCACCTTTTTTTAAGGTTATTTCTATCACGCCTTTTTTACCTGCTTCTCCATATTTTATCCTTGCTTTCATTCCTTTTACAACTTGTAGGTGTTCAATAAGATCTGGAGCTATTTTTTCTTTACTTGTATAAGGCAACCCATTCACATAGACAGGCATATCCTGATTATTGATGATGGGTGTTTTAAAAGAATCTCTTTCTATATGCAATAAAGTCGGTACTTTAAGGGGGCTAGGTTTTTTTATTTTAAAAGCAATTGGCAAAGTGATGATTACCCGAACAGTTTCTCCATTTTGCCAGCCTGGATTCCATTGAATATTTTTTTCTTTCATCAACCTAATAATTCTTAATGCTTCCTGGTCTAATGTTGGTTCTACCGTATTGGATAGTACGGGATCGGAGATACTACCATTTTTTTCTACAATAAATTGAACCAATACCGTACCTTCCATAGCGAGAATTTTTGCAGATTCGGGATATTGAAGATGGGTATTAATAAATACTTCTAATCCCTGTGGTCCATCTGGGAATTGAGGCATTGTTTCTACTATTTGAAATAATTTTCTTTCCTCAATAAAAAAATCCGATAAATAAGTGTCTTTTTCAATAATACTGTAGTTACCCCAAGCGTCTTTTACTGCAGCATAAGGTTCATTTAATTCAATTAGAGTCGCTCCTTTTGAGCCTTTTTGACCGTAGCGTTCGATTGCTTCTTCTGGACTGATTCGCTTAGTGTTATTTACTTCCTCATGAGCAAAAGTAAAGCCACCGATAGTGTTACCAAATTCAACACCATTTATAATTAATAAAGTTCCTTTTTCTTGAACTTTACTTCGTTCTATATTAAAGCCATCGAATTTACTTGTTGTATAATCTGGTGTTTGAAAGGAGGTGGTTTTTCTTTCTAACGTATTTTTATCTGCTTCTTCAATTACCTGCCACAAGTCGCTTTCAATAAGGATTGCACCATCTTTCCCTTCTTCTTCTCCAAATTGGGCCATGGCTTCTATTGAAGATAAAATAGTAATATTATTGATATCTGAACTGGGTATTATATCTATTTCAGCGTAACCAAGGATTTTACCATTTACAACATACCACATCTTTTGAGTCTTATCTTGTTCTGGTATCTTATTGGTGAAATCGTAAATAATGGTTTCTCCATCTTCATGAAAACGTAGACTATAATTAAATTCTGCGGCTACCTCTTTCGTTAGCTTTTGAATAACTAGTTCTTGCTCAGGGAATTTTCTTTTTAAATACAAATTAGCTCTATGTAGTTCCTTCATCTTTTGCTCCTGTTCTGCTGCATGCATCTGACTTACACTCGGCTGTAACTGCTGTAAGTTAATATTCTTATTCCCATTTTTAAAAGAAGCCCGAACAACTTCTTTCGCTTTTTCTTCATTAAATCCAGTATTGACCCAAGTTAGTAATGCTGGCGCTACAGGCAACTCTATTTCTGCTAAGTTAAAATAGCGTAAAGACATCTTAGCAGTTTCTTCTAAATTAGCACGCACTTGGGGATTAGAGAAAACCATCGTCATCAAGAGCAATAAAGGAAGTGCTGGCAAATACTTTAATAGGGCATGATCGGCTGATTTCTTTTTAGTCATCATTACAATCCGTTTTTTTAATTCAGAATGTATAAAGTTATTGGCTAGTGCCATTTGTAAACCCGATTGGGCATGCTTTATCAAAAGATGGCCGTATTGCTTGGTTTGCGTACTTTTTAATACACAAGCGTCTGCTAAGAATTCATGTGTGGCACGTAGCGATTTTTTATACCAATAAATTGGTGGACTAAACCAGAATAGGATGCCTAATACTTCTAAAAATAAAATATCTATACTATGCCATTGATTGATGTGGGCTATTTCATGCGTCATTATTTTCTCCGCATCCGTATTTTCTATATACGTATCTTGGCTCCAGAACAAATAATTAAAAAAAGAAAAAGGTAAGTGTGCATATTTTGTTATTACTAAGGAATACTTCTCTTTAGTATATACCTCTCCTAAACTATATAGTCTATAAATCTTCTTTAAACCAACTACAAATTTACAGGTAGTGACCAGACAACCTATTAGGTATACAGCACCCAATAACCAAAGCCAATAATTAGCTGACGATCGCTGTATCGTCTGTGTGCTAACAGCGTAGTCTAAATCTTGGACTTTATCTACAATTGGTTGAAGGTAGAGTGGTGTAGTGGGCGTTTCTATGAAAAAATCAGTAAAATCAATAAGTACAACAGGAATAAATAGTCCCAATATTAAGGTTACTAATAAGTACCAGCGATTAGCTGTAAAGAAAGTCTCTTTGCTTAAAAATAGGGTGTATAAGAGATAAAATAATCCCCAACATACAGTGACCTTTAGGAAGTAACTTATCATAATCTGGGTAATGTATTTAATTAGATAGATGCATTTTACATAGAAATTGTTGTGAGGTCTATTGATATTCCTTAAAAATGTTAGATATCAATAGGCTGTAAGGTATCCTTTAATTGCTGTATTGTCTTATTGCTGATTACCAGCGTTTAGTAGGAGAACAATAAGACAATAAAGCAATATAGCCATTCACTCCGTTTACTCTTTATCTAACTCATCCAGTAAATCTGTCAATTCGCTAATTTCAAGGTCGTCTTCTTTCACGATAAAGGAAACTAACGTATTCATGGAACCATCAAAGTAATCGTTTACCAACTTTTTTAAAGTGGTTTTACTATATGTTTTACGGGTCACGATGGGGCGGTATTCATAAGTACGACCATAGGCTTTATGATCAACAAATTTCTTGTCTTCTAGATTTCTTACAAAAGTAGAAATGGTAGAGTGGGGTGGCTTTTTTCCATTTGTGCGCTCTGCAATTACGTCTCGGATTTGGCTTACTGTACAAGGCCCTAAATCCCAAATAATTTGCATTATCTCTTCTTCTGCCTTCGTTAATTTGGACATGTTTTAATTGATGTTTATAAGTAAGCTGGGCTTTAGACATTAGTCTTTAGTGGCAGTCTGTAAAAATTAAAATAATAGGAATTATTTTTCTTACGATCCTTATTTTTAGCGACCATAGGAAAAGTACGATTACATTAATTTAACCCAAGCTATTACGTACCAAAGACTAAAGACCAATCGCTAAAGTCCAGATAAGTATAAGACAAATATATAACTATAAATCAAGATTAACAACTAAATAAATAAATTTATAACTATTTTTTTAGTTATTAAATTTTGTTTAAAAAACAAGTCCTTCAGTGAATTCACTGAAGGACCTGTCTATTATTCTAACCAGACTACTCAAAAAATAATCGGAATTTTATTATTCACAGTAGTAAAAGTGATTACCGCAAGTTTTCATAAAATGAATAGCACAACCATTATTACCCGCTACTCTAAATGCTTCTACATCTTTGCCTGAAACATCCAGCTTTGCATAAAGCGTTCTATGGTTTTTACCAGCTCCAATGTTACCCACAGTACCAGGCGCAATTTTTACGCTAGTAATTTTATCCGCAGATAAATCAGAAAATCCATTATTATAACCTAAGCTTGTAAATACGCCGTCCAAGAACTGTCTATCTGATCGACTATTCTTATGTCGACTTGTTAATCTATTGAAAAAAGCATCTTTACCCATATCTCTCAAGTATCCAAACTCAGGATTCGTACCAAGACGAGTCAATACTTTTGGCGTACTAGAGGTAGGCAAGTTAAATACTTTGCCATCCATACCATTACAAGCACAACTAGGTGCTGCTGGTGGTACGATTTTCTTCACAGGTGCTGCTGCTTCTGCTGGAACTATCGGTGCTTTAGTAACAGGAGGTACAACCGCTGCTTTTTCTGCACCACATCCTCTAAGCAAAAAGAATAATGGAATCAGTAGTAACAATAAAAGCGGAAGTAACCATTTCCAATTAAAGCCTCCAGCCGCTGCTGCTGCTTCTTTTTTTGCAACAACTGGCGCTAATACTTTTTTCTCTACTACTTTTTTCTTTACCACAACAGGAGCAGCGGCAACGACTGGTGCAGCGGCAACTATAGGAGCGGCAGCAACAATTGGTGCAGCGACTGCTTCTTTCTGTAAGCAGCTACGACCAACTTCTCTTCCAGAGGCATCATGTAAGGCATCATAGTATACATTACCACGCTTAATACGCTTGTACCTATCTTTATTATTAATATTTTTCAATACCCCACGTAATTCAAAATCTCTTTTTTTAGCTGACTCGAAGCCTTCACTTCTTAATCTTACTTCTCCTTTGTTATCATATACGGCGAAGTAGTATTGATCGTTTTTATGCTTAAATAAAGCTACTTTGTTTTTCTTATCAGAAATTTTATGGTTGCGATATTCTCTACATATTAAGTAATCATCTTCTTTATCCGTAGATTTTTTAACTACTGTCTTTTGCGTAGTTTTAGTTATTATCGTTGCCGCAGCAGCGGTGGCAACAGCAGTAGCGACTGCCGCTTTAGCAGGTGCTGGTTTAGGATCTTCAGAGCGTAAGCAACTTCTTCCAACCTCTCTACCCGTCTTATCATAAAGAATATCCATAAAGAATTTACCTTTCGTTTTTCTTTTATACATAGACTTATCGTCTTTGTATTTCAAAACGCCAGATAATTCTTCATCCCTTTGCTTTGTATTGCGGAAACCTTCACTTCTTAATCTCACCTGTCCTTTACCATCGTATAATACAAAGTAGAATTGACCGTTACTATGTTTGAAAAGCGCCACATTATTTGGCTTATCACTTACATTATGACCCTCATACTCTTTACATGGTAAGTAATCATCTTCTTCATCAATTGTTCTTTCTACCACTACTTTTTTAGTGCTACTTATACTACTTGCACCTACTACAGCAGCAGCAGCAGCAGCAGCAGCTACAGCTGGTTTCGACACTTCTTTTTTAACAACTACAGGAGCAGCGCCTTCTTTCTGTAAACAACTTCGACCAACTTCTCTACCTGTTGGGTCGTAAAGAATATCCATGTAATATTTACCTTTCTGCTTTCGCTTATACATGGAACGATCATCGTGGAATCTTAAGACTCCTGTCAATTCTTCATCTCTTCCTTTTGTAGAACTGAAGCCTTCACTTCTCAGTTTTACATCGCCCTTTGCATCATATAAAGCAAAATAGTATTGCCCATTTTCATGTTTGAAAGTTGCAATATTATTCTTCTTATCTGTGAGACTATGCCCTTTATACTCCTTACATGGCAAATAATCATCTTCTTCTTCGAATGCTTCTTCAGAGACGACCGTTTGTTTGATACTTCTACTACTACTGCTACTTGAAGTAGTAGCACTTACACCAGCTAATGCTGCCGCACCAGCTGCTAAAGCTGCTAGCCGTTTCTTCTCTGCCGCTTCCTTTTTAGCTTTGGCTTCCCTAGCGATACGTTCCGCTTCTACTTTTTTACGAGCTTCTTCCTCCGCTGCTTTTTTGCGAGCTACTTCTTCTCTAGCTTTAGTTTCTCTAGCGATACGTTCCGCTTCTGCTTTTTTACGAGCTTCTTCTTCCGCTGCTTTTTTGCGAGCTGCTTCTTCTCTAGCTTTAGTTTCTCTAGCGATACGTTCCGCTTCTGCTTTTTTACGAGCTTCTTCCTCCGCTGCTTTTTTGCGAGCTTCTTCTTCTCTAGCTTTAGTTTCTCTAGCGATACGTTCCGCTTCTGCTTTTTTACGAGCTTCTTCCTCCGCTGCTTTTTTGCGAGCTACTTCTTCTCTAGCTTTAGTTTCTCTAGCGATACGTTCCGCTTCTGCTTTTTTACGAGCTTCTTCCTCCGCTGCTTTTTTGCGAGCTACTTCTTCTCTAGCTTTAGTTTCTCTAGCGATGCGTTCCGCTTCTGCTTTTTTACGAGCTTCCTCTTCTTCCTTTTTACGAGCCAATGCTGCTGCCGCCGCCGCCGCTGCTGCAGTGGCTGCTGCCGCCGCCGCTAAACGAGCCTTCTCAGCTTCTGCTTTTTTGCGAGCTTCTTCTCTAGCTTTAGTTTCTCTAGCGATACGTTCCGCTTCTGCTTTTTTACGAGCCGCTTCCTGAGCAGCTGCTTCTTCTGCTCTTCTTGCAGCTTCAATTTCCGCTCTTAGTGCAGCCGCTTCTTCTAATTCTCTTTTCTTAGCTGCTTCGATTTCTAATCTAAGCACATTTGCTTCCTCTTCTTCCTTTCTACGAGCTGCTGCCGCTGCCGCTGCTAACGCTGCCGCAGTGGCTGCTGCCGCCGCTGCTAAACGAGCCTTTTCAGCCGCTGCTTTTCTTTGTGCTTCTTCTTCTACTCTTTGTCTTGCGAGTCTATCTGCTTCTACTTGGGCCTTTTCAGCCGCTGCTTTTCTTCGCGCTTCCTCTTCTGCTCTTTGTCTTGCGAGTCTATCCGCTTCTATTTGGGCCTTTTCAGCCGCTGCTTTTCTTCGCGCTTCCTCTTCTGCTCTTTGTCTTGCAAGTCTATCCGCTTCTATTCGGGCCTTTTCAGCCGCTGCTTTTCTTCGCGCTTCCTCTTCTGCTCTTTGTCTCGCAAGTCTGTCTGCTTCTATTCGAGCCTTTTCAGCCGCTGCTTTTCTTCGTGCTTCCTCTTCTGCTCTTTGTTTTGCAAGTCTATCTGCTTCTATTCGGGCCTTTTCAGCCGCTGCTTTTCTTCGCGCTTCCTCTTCTGCTCTTTGTCTTGCAAGTCTATCTGCTTCTTCTTGAGCCTTTTTACGAGCTGCTTCTTCTGCTGCTCTTTTACGTGCTACCTCTTGGGCTGCTTCTTCTTGTGCTTTTTTACGAGCTGCTTCCTCTGCTGCTCTTTTGCGAGCTGCTTCTTGAGCCGCCGCTTCTGCTGCTCTTTTGCGAGCTGCCTCTTCTTGTACTAATCTAGCTGCTCTAGCTGCTTCTTCTTGTGCTTTTTTACGAGCTGCTTCCTCTGCTGCTCTTTTGCGAGCTGCTTCTTGAGTCGCCGCTTCTGCTGCTCTTTTACGAGCCGCTTCTTCTTGCGCCAATCTAGCTGCTCTTTCAGCAGCTTCTTTGTCTAGTCTTTGTTGCCAAGCAAAAGCAGACCAATAAACGCCATTAACTTCTCTTGATCCCGCACCTATTGGTGATTGACCACCCTTAATCCAGTTGAAATCAACGAGCATTGAAGCTTCAGAATCATAATGTCGACTTTGACCTATTTCTTGATTGTTACCAGCTTTTAAAGAATAGTAATATTTTCCTCCCGGTGTTCTTCCTGTAGACCATCTCTCACCAATTGGTCCATTTTTTTTCACAGAAGCAATACCATTAGCTCTACCTGCTTGAGAATTATATCCTTCACTTCTTAATAAAGTTTTTCCATCTGAATTGTTGAAACTGAAATAAAACTCGTCTTCCTTAGGGAAGGTGTGGAAACCCGTACCTCCTGCATAACTATCAGCAGATAGATAATCGTCTTTCTTTTTAATAGCTGCGGCACTGCCATCCCTTCCAGCAGCTGCAGCGGCACGTTGTACTTCACTACCTAGCAAAAGCCCGATCGCTTTTTGCATATCCTCTGTGCTACCATAAAAAAAACTCTTTCCAATTTTTTTACTCTCCTCACCTAGTATATAGAAAAAGTATTTTCCATTTTTGGTAGGTTTTCCTTGATAATTAGCCTCATAAGGGGCATAGAGCATGATCTGGTCAAGTACTGTTTGCGCTTGTTCTTGCGTTTCAAATCCTCTAACATCTGCATTTAAAAATAATGTTTTACCTGCCGTATTTTTGAAAGTAAAATAGTATCTTTCATTTCCACTTCTGAAAATATCCCACGTAATATCATTAAATAAATACTTACCATTTGCAACGTAAACCTTTTCTGCTTTTGGTTTCTTCTCCCCAGTAGATTTTCGCTTTTTTCTTTTCTTTTTAGGTTCGCCATCATTATCAGCTGGAGGCGGTGGAGCTGCAATCGCAATATTAGCTATTCTATTTGCTGCTTGCAATTCTGTGCCTTCCTCAACTTTTCGACCACCTGCACCTACTCCACTAATTAATCTAGCAATTAAGGTGTTCATTTCGGCTAAAGAATCAAACCATCTGCTGGTTGCGATATTCTGGTTATTCCCTGCACGTAGATTAAAATAATGCTTACCATTAGGATGCACTTGTCTCACATATCGGGCATCAATGGGCATATTATTTGTAACAGAATTAATTCCATTATCTCTACCATTATCTGAAGAATAACCCTCACTAATCAAATATATTTCGCCCCCTAAGTTATAAGTAAAGTAGTGTTCATCTCCTTCGGAGAAAGAATCAAACCCGTTGGGAACACCCGAAATTCTTGATACATAAAATGCTAGTGGCTTATAATTATCATCGCCACCGCCGCCTTTATACGGATTTTTCATAGTATAGAATTAATAATTTAAAATCGATTTAAAGTTCTTAAGTTATCAAGAGCTAGTCTATAGATTTATAGAGTCAGCAAAGAAACAGAAGAACCACCAATGGATAATGAAATAATCAAAATGTATCACTTTTAAATGCAATAATAGCATAGTGTTACCTTTGAAATTTGTAAATTGAATGAACTTTTATCAGAATGCATAAACAATCCAATAATAAGATATTCTGAGCGTAGGTAGACAAAATCTAAATAAGGTGGAAATCCATTTGCAGAATATCTGCTTATTTAAATGAGTCTTATATGATAGACCTCATGACTGAAACAATCAATGAGTAACTTTTTTATTTCTATAATTGATTAGACTAATTCTAAGTTCTTTTTATCGAAGAAATTTTAAATACTCATTAAATATATATTTGAAAAACCATTGTTAGCATACATTATTCCTCTTAGGGAGAGGATTTGGGAATTTGAGTAAGTGGTTTTATCTCAAAAAAAATACTAATCAACTATAAATATAGACTTAACAATACTAATTTTCGTCACATTTAATTAACCATTACGGGGTAAATAGGGTAAAAAACAGAGACTTATTAGGAGTTTTTAAAAATAACACATAGTATGTTTTATAATGGGTTAAAAAAACAGTACTTTCTCTTAGGGGGCAAAATAGAAAATATTTATTGATTTTTAAAAATCTCGGAAGAAAAATGTCTTTATTAGGGGAAAAAAGCTTTTTTTTCAAGCTTTTTTAGGAGGCTAATGATTAAATCTTTCCGAAGACAGAGCTGTTCTCCGCTAATTGTAATTGCCTTTACCTCCCAAAATTTGGGAATTGCCCACTTTCCTTGACTAAAAGAATATAGCCCAATCAATTCTACCGCATTCAAACAGGAACAAAATTTGGTGATGGTATCGGAAGGAAATACTTGGAAACCTAGTTTTCTTGTGGTGCGTTCGCTGAAAAAATAACTATTACCTACAATTAACACTGTTGCAGGTATTTTCTGTGTCTCTATTTGTTCTATAAGGTATAAAAACGCTTTTCCATAGTTTATTAATAATCTTTTTTGCACAATTTTACCTTTATCCGACCAATTGAATTCTTGTAGATAATCGAACGTTGTGATATTGTGTAGCTCATATTTTTTTGCGCTAGGAAAAATACTAAACACGGTAGGGGATAAGGACCTATAAACTCCAAGCAAACGAAAAAGGGGCGTACAACAAAATTGTAAAATAGGTAAAGCAATAAAAAGAAAGGGTAGTTTCCAGAAGCTATCTATCCAACTCAATGAATAAAACCCTGCAATAAACAATATTGCTGCTAGTATCCATTGAGTCAGCCTAGGTATTTGGTAAAATCTCATATTTGAATAAAAAAACTGCCTGCTTTTTTTGTTTTTTTTAGGATAAAGTTGTTTTTTTTATTAAATTGCCAATCTAAAATATCTTATCTCAATCAAAAAAGAATTGCCCATATTCTTTTTCTAGCCTACTTAATAATAGCTGCGCTCTCGGACAAAAATATAATTTATTTGTAACTACTGGTTTGATTATTAATTGATTGATTATTCATTCTATCATTTACTCATTGAGTACTTACAACTTGAAAGGAGGTACGAACTACATTTTGTACCACTACACAATTTCTTTTTGGAAATTAGGAATGGCATATCTGGATAAACTTGTTCATATATTTTATCCCCTTACCATTTCTAAGTGGAGGAATTTATTTTTTAGTCAATAGACTTGTTTGTAAATAAGAATTGAGTATATGAAGTTTATATTTTTTCTTGTAAGGAATGACTTTTTTCAATGCATATCCTACGATATGGATTTAAAAAAATCATTTCTTAGAAGGAAAAAAGTATTTTCATATACCAATTTGTTATTTACAAACAAGTCTAATACTTAGCTTATTTATTTAGCCGAGTAAACTAAAAATAAGAACCCTACTTAAACATACTATGATGAAAAATATAGCAGCACTGCTACTACTTGCCTTATGGTTAGCACTAGGCGCTTGGTATTATACGTGTAAAGTTAAAAATTTATGTGCATCTCCTACAACAATTCCCGATGTTGTTTTGCCTAGTAATGAAGTACAACAACATAGCGAAATTGCTCCAGCGAAATTGAAAAGTGCTTATTTCCATATTTTCAATGCAGAAGAAGACCTGCTTTTTCAGACTTCTAGTGCTATCGTTCATACGGGCGCTGTTTTTAATACAAGCTTAGATAGTATTGTTAGATTTTTAAAACAGCATCCTTTTATTACATTAACGATAACTGCTCCTTACACGGAAATGGAGGAAAATTCTACAGAGTATGAAAATTTAGGGGTAGCCCGTGCTAATACGATTCAAGAAATAGTAGTAGCAAAAGGGATTCCAACAGCGCAAATTATACCAGCAGCAGCAATAAATAATACCCTTTTTTCCACCGAACAAAGTAATGGCAACTTAATTGACTTTAAATTTTCGGAATCTTATGCAGCCTTGAACGAATCAGAAGTAAAGGCGACCTATAAAGCTATTAATGAACTAGAAGAAGGGTCTCAGTTCTATAAAAATGGGGAATATATCATCTTTCTATCTGAACCTGAAACGTCTATTTCTCAAATTGACTATTACCTTAATAAAAACAAAGCGCATCTATTGCAAGTGAGCGTTCCTTTTACAGATGAGGAAGAAAGTATTGTAGACAGCCAAGATATTGGATTAGTGAGAGCTTTGGATTTAAAACAACAATTAGCTACTGTTGGTATTAAAAAAGAAAACATATTAATTGATAGTAGAGAAGAGGCAGCTGTTTTTGATAACACTGGCTTATCTTACCCACAAAAAATAAACTACAATTTTGTTTTTCCTTCCTTAAAAGATGCGGCTGCCTTAAAAGAGTATAAATTAGAAAATGCTTTATCCAAATTATTAACCAATGAGACAGAAGAAGCCTTGGTAAATAACACAGTGGAAGAAAGCAATCCTCCGACGGGAATTCAAAAAGAAACCGCAGATATTTCTCCGATCCACTTTAATTCTGGTAGTTACGACTTAGCAGTTACCCAACCTGTTTTATCCTATGTAAAAGATCTTAAATCTTTTTTAGAAGATAACCCTAATAAAACACTTTTAATTATTGGCCATGCGGATGATAAAGGGGAGGAAGATTTTAATTTTGAGCTTGGTCGTATCAGAGCCTATTCGGCTAGACGCTTATTGATAAATTATAAGGTGTCCCCGAATAAGATAAGAGTGATTTCTGAAGGAGAATTTAGCCCGATTGCCAGCAATGAACTGGAAGAAGGGAGACGGCTAAATAGACGAGTAGAAATTGATATTCAATGAGAGTAGAGACGTGAGAACAGAGAGCGGAGACTCTCAACTCTGAACAGGTACAAATCACAAAAAAATACTTAAAGATCAGCATCTAGATAATGCGTAAGTTCTCAAAATGCTGAGATATAAGGTTTTATCAAAATAATATAAACTATGAGTGCTAAAATATATGCAATTTTAACTATTGTAATAGTTGGTTTAATTTCTTTTTTAATTGGTTGGTTATTGATGAGTACTAAGTGGAAGAAAAAATTCTTTGAAGCGGACCGAATAAAGAAAATATTCGAGAATAAAACTAAGAAACAAGAGCAACTATTAAGTAGATCTAAGGAAGAACTAAAAGTGGCTAAACAACGTTTACTTCATGCCCAAGCTGATACCGTAAAATTAGAAAAGGAAATTAAAGGATTACATAAGAAAAATATTTCCTTAAAAAACCAATCTTTGAATTATTCTCATACTGATGATACCTATAATAAACTATTAAATGATTTGAATTTGGAAAAAAAGAAAAATGCTACTTTAAAAGCAGATTTTAAAAGAACAGTGGTAAACAATCAAGTATCTAAGACTATTCCAACTACAATAGGAACAAATAATAATTTAAATAGTAATCAAAAACAGTTCGTTCCAGTCAACGAAAAGCTACCTAATGAACCTTTAAAGAGGCAAACTGTAGCAGAAGGCAGCCCGCTATTTCCTATTATTCAGCGGGTTTCTATTTTTTCTAATTTAGAACAAAAAGATGATCTTGCTTTAATGGAAGGCATCGACTCGGCATTGGCTGCTCGACTTAATACCGTAGGTTTTATTAATTTTAAACAGATAGCTATGCTTACAGAAAAAGATCTTAATACGATTAGTCTAGAAATGAAAATGAAGAAAGGACAAGCCATGAATGATAATTGGGTAGCACAAGCTCGGACTTTATATCATAAAAAATATAGTAGTTGAAATTGACTATTTGTTTAGGTAGTTTGAAGGTAAGTACTCAATGATGAATTTATTAGACGCTATATAACTAGTTTTACTTCTTATTTGGTATTCATCATTTCTCATTTCTCATTCATCATTGAGTACTTACGTTTGAAGGTGTGAAACTGCTTCTTCCTCATGACTCAGCGTTTACTACGTAGGAATTTTATACTTTTGTGCCACTAAAAAATGATTTGTACGTTACTAAATAGGTACTTATATTTATAAATATTAAAATTTCTATTTACCTAAGTTCAATTTGGAGCTGGGGTAAGTTTTGTCTAACATGGAAGAAAAGACTTTAAATCCGCTAAAAGAAAAACTACACGAAATAATTTTCGAGGCAGATACCCCAATGGGTAAGCTCTTTGATATAGTGTTAATGGTTTTTATTATTGCTAGTATATTGGTGGTGATGTTAGAGAGTGTACAGAGTATTAATCAAGAGTACCAAGGCATTTTTGCAGTTTTAGAATGGGTGTTTACTATTTTTTTTACAGTAGAATATATCTTAAGATTATATTGTGTTTATCGGCCGATGAAGTATGCTTTAAGCTTTTTTGGCGTTGTGGATTTAATAGCTATCCTACCTACTTATATTGCCTTTTTGTTTCCAGAAGCTAGAGCTTTAGCGGCTGTTCGCTCTATGCGAATATTGCGGGTGTTTAGAATTTTTAAATTAGCTAGATATATCAAAGAGGGTTATGTAATTATGTCTGCGATGCGTGCTAGTCTGCCCAAAATTACCTTTTTCCTAGTGTTTATTGTTTTGGTGGTTACCGTAATGGGTTCTGTGATGTATATAATAGAGGGCGGCGTTGATTCCTCTTTTGATTCTATTCCTAGAAGTATCTACTGGGCAATCGTTACTTTGACAACGGTAGGGTATGGGGATATTTCTCCAACTACTCCATTAGGGCAATTCTTAGCATCTGTTATTATGATAATGGGTTATGTGGTAATTGCTGTACCAACGGGCATCGTTTCTGCTGAATTGGTTTCAGGAGAGCATGAACAACATAATAGTATTAATTGTCGGTATTGTGCCCAAGAAGGGCATGACGATGATGCGGTACACTGTAAATATTGTGGAGAGTTGTTGGTGGAAGAGTATGAATAAGTTTTTAAATCAAGTTCAAGTTCAAGTTCAAAACGGGACGTTAACCCACATCTGGTTAACGTCCCGTTTTGAACTTGAACTTGATTTTGGTTTTGAAACTGACTTATCACCGAGCAATCACAAAATCTTTAGTAATAGATAGTCCATTTCCTTTTAAAACTAGTAAATATAGACCGTTTGGCAAATTACTTATCTGTAGTTTAGCTTGTCGAGATTCGCTATTTACTTCCTTGTGAACTAAGGTTATTTCATGCCCTAAACTATTGTAAAGTACCAACTCTTCCAACTCAAATAATGGAGCTTGCCAGTTGACAAATAGTTGTTCTTTTGCAGGATTAGGAAATAGATTTATTTGTTCTTCAAATCGCATTTCTTGTTTAAATGAAATTGGCTCACTCACCTCCAAACGAGCTATAGGTGATGGGGTAGTAAGCCCACCTACTGGCAAAATATTTAAGGCGAAATCCTCTACTTCTCCCCAATTAAAAGATTCGCAAGGCCCAATTCGATCTCCCCATTTCATAGCGATTCTCATTTTGGTATTTCCGATAGCAGCATAACTTGGTACAACGACTGTTCCTCGTACCGTTCTATCACCAGAACCAAAAAATACTTGTTCACCTCTATCTTCTAAATCTCCATCTCGATTCCAGTCTATCCACACTTGCCAGTTTTCACTGTAAGGATTAAATCCAAAACCCGGTGTAAAAGCTAATTGAATAGTAGAACCTACGACTACATCTACCACTGGATTTTCGTTATTAAAATACCCTCCATTACTACCAGTTTGAAAAACTTGGTCATTGATTTGGGCTGCTTCTATCCATTCATAAACGGTGTTTTTTCCATTAGAACCACAATAGCTTAAAATACCTGACTCTGGCTCATTGGTAGGTACACAGAAAGTCGTTTTGTCTTGTGCTGCAAATTTACTGCCCGTTACCAATATAACTCCAGTTTCTGCTTCTACTACTTGAAATGCGCCATTGCCATAAGCACAACAAATACCATCTCCCCAAATATCATAGATACTAAAATCATAGCAACCAGGAGCTAAACACAGATTAGCTGTCTGAACTTCTTCTCTTGTGAAATTGCTAAAAGGGCCACCCTGTCCAAAAATAGTACCTGCTTCATTTTTAATATCCCAAGTTGTTTCTTCCCCATAATTGTCTAGCGTAATTTGAATGCTTATATTTTTGCAGCCAACTGCATTACTAATTCCTTCTAATGCTGTCTGCCCAGTTTGTGTACAACCATTAGCATCTGTAACCGTGACTTGATAGGCACCAGCCTCTAAATCTTCTAAATTTCTAGAATTAACATTATTGGACCAAGCGAAGGTATAAGGAGAACGACCACCAGTAACGGATAAATTAATTGCTCCATTAGAGCCTACACTCACCTCTTTAGTAGTAAAAGAAAGCTCCATAGCCTTAGGATCATTAAGTGGAAACTGCATGGATACTTGACAATTATTGGCATCTGTAATGCTTAAATCATAAAGACCTGCGGAAAGATTATTGATCGTTTGTCTGTTTTCTCCATTTCCCCAACTATATTGAAAAGGAGCTTTACCTCCTTCAGGATTTACTTCTATGCTACCAGTATTTGCTCCTGGACAGGTAGGATCTATTTTTGTGCTAGTAATTGTAATGGGCTCTGGTTCTAGTAAATTAACCATAGCAGTAGCATTCGTACCATTATCATCCGTGACGGTAACCGTATAAGAGCCACTTGTTAGATTTTCTAAAACTAATCGACCACTTCCATTGCTCCAATTGATAGTATAAGGAGCTGCGCCCCCTATAATAGATGGACTAATAGTACCATCACTACCCCCTGCACAACTAGGGTTATTTTGTTCATTTATGATAATCGTTAAGGGTATATCTTCTTTGACTTCTTTGCAGACTTCTAATGCCCAGCTATTCAATTGACCACCATCTAGATTGAAATGGTCTTTAATAATTAATGCCCATTCTCCAGCAATTTCTTGGTTTTCAAATATTGTAAAACTTTGTTTTGGTTGGAAAGTATCTTCGCTTTCAGGTGGACAAGGAAGATTGGCATGGTCTGCACCATCTTGCCCAAAAGTAAGATTGATGGTGTTTTCATTACCACAAATCTGGTCAAATAATAATGCCTTCTGACCACTTGGATCTTGTAAAGTAACGGTCAAGTCATTGATCCAAGAATGGGTGATATTTAAGTCTACTACTCGAATGCTTCTAATAACCCCTTCCTCTGCTAATTGTAAGACAGAGCTAATTTCTGGTGTGCCCTGAGTCGGAATTATTTCTGGTATATCGGTACTAGCAAAAGTTTGGCAGAGTACATTGGAAATAGTGAATTGAGTAAAGGTGGAATAATTGCTAGTACCACATTCGTTCTCCGCTTGTACTCTCCAATAATAAGTTCTACTATGTTCTAAATTATTTTCAAGAATAAAGGAATTGCCAGTTATATTATCTTCTTTTAATATTAATTGATTAAAATTTGGATCGGTTGCTATTTCCAAGGAATATACCGCAATAGGATCACTTGATATCCATTCGAAAGTTGGTTTGAGCGTTAAATCGTCCGCTTCATTAGTTGGTGCTTTATTGGTTAAAACCACGGCTTCGTTAGGAGAAACTGTTAAATCTATAAATCGAGTTTTAATATTTTCTCCATCTGCACCTGTTAATTCGATGGTATAATTCCCTGGACTGATGCCAGCAGTATTTATCGTTAGCATACTACTGTTTCCTGCTATTACGGAAATAGTAGAGAAATTATAATTAGTAAAGAAATCGCCTACATTGGCATCTAAAATAACAGTGCCGTCAAAATTCTCTAAACTTTTTACTAAAATAGAAAATTGTATGGCATTACCCCTACATACAGAAGCAGTTGCAGGTGTTATTTCAAGACTAAAATCAGGTGCGGCTTCTACAATAGCAAAATCATTATCTGAAATATCAAAAAAGATATTATCGACACTTTTGATTTTTATCCTAGCCTGATCCGTAACTATATTGGGCAAACGCACTTCTTGTGAGCCATCATTGGGTGCATTTTCTGCTAATAGAATTGGATAAGTGAAACCACCATCAGTAGATAAATAGATATTGACTTGATTGACGTTAATCGGTGCTCTTTGCGTATTAGCCACTTCCCATCTCACTGTTTGAGAAGACTCCGCAGTATAAAATATTGGTTCACTAGGAATAGTGACTTTGAATGGACCTGCATCCTCAATAAAGGTTAATTCTATTTCATCATAGTCCGTGCAACCTCCACCTTCGAAATTGTCTCTGGTGGTTAGGCGAAATTCCATAGAGCGACCAATCGTAGGCAACACTTCCCACTGCTCTGCTTCATTATTTATTAAACTTTCTAAATTTGGAAAAATTCTACTTGGACTAGTGGACGGAGGATAGGATCTAAATGCTGGTCCTTCTTCAGAAGTAGATTCTGGGGGCATAGTCGCAAATTCATTATCCACTTGCTCCCAGCAATAAGTAATCGTCTGATCGGTATCTGGATCAGTCGCACTGCCTACTAGCTCATAAGGTGTACCTGTTGGTACAAAGTAATCTGTCCCTGCATTTGCTTCTATGGGTTTATTATTTGTCGTAGTTAAGTTGGCACAACTACTGCCCATTCCAGTAGTATAATTGGTAATCTGTTGAATGCTATATCCATGAAAATAGGCATCACTACTTTCTTGTACATTTGGAAAACAAATACCTGAATAGCTCATAATTGTAGAGCCACTACCTGGTTCAAAAGCAGAAGCAATAGAGCGATTACAGTCATTGTTTTGTGTATGCGTAGCCCCAAATTGATGACCCATTTCATGGACCACATAGTCTATATCAAAAGGGTCTCCAATTGGTACTGGACGACCTGTGACTCCTCCTGCTTTTGTTACATCTAAACAAGCAGAATTGAGGTAAGCGACACCGCCGCCGCCAGTGCTAAATACATGTCCGATATCGTAATTAGATACGCCAATTAATTCATCACAAACGTCTTGATTTGCAGTCAACATTTGACTGCCTTCATCATTTTTAAAAGGGTCGGTATCACCGTTTAGAAAAACGATACGGTCATTATTAGCAACTATTTGTACTTCCAAAGATACTTCTTTAGCAAAGATACCATTGACTCTATTAATGGTCGTACTCATGGCTGCAAGGGCATCCGCAGTAGTACCGCCATGAAATTGGGCATATTCTCCTGTACAAGCTAAAGCAAGTCGATACGTTCTTAATTGCCCATCACTAGCACTGCTAGATTGACTGGTAGATCTATAATCAATTGTTTTTTCTAATAGGTCATCAGTGGCACAATGGAAAGGTGTAGCATTTAAACGCTTGGCTGATGCTTTGCGATAATGCGCAAAAGTAGTTGCCTCCTCTGTTAATGGTGTCATTATTTCTGTGCCTTCAACAGTCAAAAACATTATAAAAACACCTTTAGGAGTAATCTCCATTCGTAGACTAGAAGAAGGTTCTTCTATGGAGACTCCTTGATAAGTTTGAATAGCAGGATATTGAGCTGCCAAACTAGGATGTA
>Ga0209831_1001801_pt1 | contig 19234 bp, 15 predicted proteins | sample Maine_Asex4_meta_FD_187451 | JGI IMG/M metagenome (GOLD analysis project Ga0209831, IMG submission 187451) | Marine algal microbial communities from Maine, USA - Maine_Asex4_metaG (SPAdes) (version 2) | ecosystem: Host-associated > Algae > Red algae > Unclassified | place: Maine, USA | collected...
AGGAGCTGGGCGAGATGGACGACGTGCCCAACGAGACCGAGGAGCTGGCGCGCAAGATCGCCAAGGCCGGCATGCCCAAGGAGGCGCACAAGAAGGCGACGGCGGAGTTCAACAAGCTGAAGTCCATGTCGCCGATGTCGGCCGAGGCGACCGTGGTGCGCAACTACGTGGACACGCTGGTGTCGTTGCCGTGGAAGAAGCGCTCCAAGCTCAGGAAGACGCTGATCGATGCCAGCGAGGTGCTCGAGAACGACCACTACGGGCTGGACAAGGTAAAGGAACGCATCCTGGAGTACCTGGCGGTGCAGCAGCGCGTCGGCCACGCCAAGGGGCCGATCCTGTGCCTGGTCGGCCCGCCGGGAGTGGGCAAGACGTCCCTGGGCAAGTCGATCGCGCGCGCCACCGGGCGCAAGTTCAGCCGCATGGCGCTGGGCGGGGTGCGTGACGAGGCCGAGATCCGCGGTCACCGTCGGACCTACATCGGCTCCATGCCCGGCAAGATCGTGCAGACGCTGGCCAAGGTGAAGAAGCGCAACCCGCTGATCCTGCTCGACGAGATCGACAAGATGTCGATGGATTTTCGTGGCGACCCGTCCTCGGCGCTGCTCGAGGTTCTGGACCCGGAGCAGAACCACACCTTCACCGATCACTACCTGGAGGTGGAGTTCGACCTGTCGGACGTGATGTTCGTGGCGACCGCCAACACCATGAACATCCCCGAGCCGCTGCTCGATCGCATGGAGGTCATCCGCATTCCGGGCTACACCGAGAAGGAGAAGGCCAACATCGCCGAGCGCTACCTGCTGCCCAGGAAGATGAAGGACAACGGGCTGGACGCGACCGAGCTCACCGTCAGCGACGAGGCGATCATGGAGATCATCCGCAGCTATACCCGCGAGGCGGGGGTGCGCAACCTGGAGCGCGAGGTGTCCAAGATCTGCCGCAAGGTGGTGCGTGCGGTGCTGGAGCGCGAGCTGGAGGCGGGCAAGGCGGCCGCGGTCGATGCCGATGTCGAGGGTGCGCCGGACACGGACGCCACCTCGCTCGTCAAGCGCAAGGATGACCCGGATGGCCAGGGCGAGGGCGAGGGGGTGCAGCCGGGGCAGGGTGCGGTCGCCATCACGGTGGACAACCTGGCGGATTACCTGGGCGTGCAACGTCACCGCCATGGCCGGGCCGAGACCGAGAACACCATCGGTCAGGTCACCGGGCTGGCCTGGACCAGCGTGGGCGGCGAGCTGCTGACCATCGAGTCGGCCGTGGTGCCGGGCAAGGGCAAGCTGTCCTACACCGGCCAGCTCGGCGACGTGATGCAGGAATCGATACAGGCGGCGATGATGGTGGTGCGCAGCCGTGCGGAGGCGCTCGGCATCGAGCAGTCCTTCCACGAAAAGCACGACATCCACGTGCACGTGCCGGAAGGGGCCACGCCCAAGGACGGTCCGAGTGCGGGTGTGGGCATGTGCACCGCCCTGGTGTCCGCGTTGACGCAGGTACCGGTACGGGCCAATGTCGCGATGACCGGGGAAATCACGCTGCGCGGCGAGGTCCTGCCGATCGGTGGCCTGAAGGAGAAGCTGCTGGCGGCACAGCGTGGCGGCATCGATACCGTGCTGATTCCCGAGGAGAACGCCAAGGATCTGGTCGAGATCGATGACGAGATCACCGAGGGGCTGGACATCAGGCCGGTCAAGTGGATCGATCAGGTGCTGGACGTGGCGCTGGAACGCAGCCCGTCCGGCGATGCCGGTGACCGGGCCGAGCCGGTCGCCGCCAGCGAGGATCGCGCCGGCGACCCGGTCAGCGGCGTGCGTCACCACTGACGGTCATGCGGGGTCGGGCCGGGGCGGGCGGGTCGCCGGCCCGGTCTTCGGCCGGCACGTCATCGCGATCGTCGCGCGTCGTTCTTCGCGGCACAAATCCGTTATCATTCCGCGACTACGCAGTGCGGACATGCCCAGTACGTCCCGCTGCCCGACATCGAATACGCGAGTAGAGGATTGCGCTGAATGAACAAGGCCGAATTTGTCGATAGCGTTGCCGCCAAGGCGGGAATGTCCAAGCAGGATGCCGGTACCGCGGTCGATGCCGTACTCGATTCGCTGACCGACGCGATGAAGGGCGGTAACCAGATCACGCTGATCGGTTTCGGCACGTTCCTGGTTCGCGAGCGCGATGCGCGCACCGGCCGCAATCCGCGTACCGGTGAGGCGATCCAGATCGCCGCCTCGAAAGTTCCCAGCTTCAAGGCTGGCAAAGCGTTGAAAGATGCAGTAAACTAGCTAGCTGTTCCGGCAGGTATGCAGCTTCGAGGTCAGCTTCGGAGAACGCCTGCCGAAACGGGTGCTTAGCTCAGCTGGTAGAGCATCGCCTTTACACGGCGAGGGTCGGCGGTTCGATCCCGTCAGCACCCACCATCTGTGGAGCGGTAGTTCAGTTGGTTAGAATACCGGCCTGTCACGCCGGGGGTCGCGGGTTCGAGTCCCGTCCGCTCCGCCAACATTTTCCTGACGTCATGATCGCATCACGGATCGAGACGGTCGGGGCGAAAGAAGGGTGCCTTGGCACCCTTTTTTCGTGGCCGACACGAACACACGGTCCGGACTAGCCCATGCTGCTCGATCTCAGAGAGACCATCCGCGGTTCCAAGCCGATCAAGTACACCCTGATCGGTGTGGTCTGCGTTCCGTTCGCGCTGGTCGGCATCGGTTCCTATTTCGCCGGTGGCTCCGTGCAGTCGGTCGCGCTGGTGGACGGCGAACCGATCGACGAGCGGACGCTGGAGACGGCCTACAGTCAGCAGCGGCAACGGTTCGCGCAGCTGTTCGGTGGCGAGATCCCGCCCGCCTTCGACGACGAGGCGTTGCTGCGCCAGCAGGCGCTGGACCAGCTGATCGCGCAGCGGGTGCTGGCCGGGGAAGTGGCATCGCAGCGCTTCGCGATCGGTGACGAGACGCTCGGCCGCGCCATCCGGCAACGTCCGGAGTTCCAGACCGAGGGTCGATTCGATCCGGAGCGCTACCGGCAGCTGCTCGGCGGTTCGCGCAGCAACCAGGTCGCGGCGTTCGAGGCGCAGGCGCGCGACGAGGCAGCGTTGAACCAGTTCCGCGACGGCATCGTCGCCACCGGATTCACGTTGTCCAGCGAGGCCGAGCGGCTGGACCGGCTGGCCCGGCAGCAGCGCACCGTCGATGCGGTGCAGTTCGACCTGGCGGCCGCGCAGGCGGACGTCGTGGTCGAGGAGGAAGCCGTCGCGGCCCGTTTCGAACAGGATGCCGACAGCTTTTCCTTTCCACCGCGCGCGAAGATCGCGTGGCTGGAGCTGTCCGAGGCGACCCTGGCGGACACGCTGGACGTGACCGAGGACGATGCGCGTGACTGGTACGAGGCCAACCGTGCCACCTTCGTCACGCCCGAGACGCGGGATGCCTCGCACATCCTGTTCGCGGTCGACGACCCGGCGGATGCGGATGCGGTGGCGCAGGCGCGCAAGGATGCACTGGCCGCGAAGGCGCGGCTGGACGCCGGCGAGCCGTTCGCCGAGCTGGCCGGTGAGCTGTCCGACGATTCGGGTTCGGCCGGCTCCGGTGGCAGCCTCGGTACCGTTTCGACCGGACTGATGGTGCCCGAGTTCGAGACCGCGCTCGCCGAATTGTCCGCGGTCGGCGATGTGTCGGAGCCGGTGACCACCGAGTTCGGGGTGCACCTGGTCCGGCTGGACGCGCTCGTGCCGGAGGCCGGTCCGACCTTCGAGGAGGTTCGCGACGAGGCGATGGCCAGTGCCGCGAGCGACGCCGCCGATCGCGAGTTCTTCGAACTGCGCGAGCAGCTGGCCGAGCTCGCGTTCGACAACCCCGAGTCGCTGGACGCGGCCAGCGAGGCCACCGGGCTCGAGGTACGCACCTCGGACTGGATCGAGCAGGGTCAGGTCGCGGATCCCGGTTCGACCGACACGGCGGTCACCGACTACCCGCTGGTCATCGCCGCGGCGTTCAGCGACGAAGTGCTGCAGGACGGCAACAACTCGGACCCGATCGAGATCGCCGACCGGCGGGTGGTCGTGCTGCGCGTCACCGACGACGAAGGCTCGCGTCCGATGTCGCTGGAGGATGTGCGCGACGTGCTGTCCGAGCAGATCGCGGCCGAGCGGGCGGGTGAACTGCTCGACGAGAAGGCGAGCGCTGCGCAGGCCGCACTGGCGAGCGGCGAGAGCGCCGAGGCGATCGCCGGACAGGACCCCCTGGCGACGGCCATCAATGCCGGGGCGCTGGACCGCCGATCGACACTGTTCGATCCTGCCGCCATCGCTACGCTGTTCGCCGCTCCCGCACCGCGTGACGGTGCGCCCGTTGATGGCGTGCTGACGCTCGGTTCGGGGGACCGGCTCGCCTGGCGGCTGATCGATGTCGGCACGCCGGAACCGGCCGATCCGGGTGCCGACGAGGCGTCCGATTCCGTGCCGCAGGCACCGATGGCGGTAGCGGGCGCGGACCCGCGCCTGGGGACGGTCGAGTTCGGAGCGCTGGTCGACAGCCTGCGCGCCGCGGCCGATGTCGAGCTGCAGCCCTGAGCCCTGACCTGAGCCCGGGCCGCGCCGCGATCCGCTCGCCGTCGGTCAGGGTGCGGACAGGTTCGGCATCGAGACGATGTTGAAGCCGCCGTCCACGTAGACGATCTGTCCGGTGATGCCGGAGGCGAGCGGCGATGCCAGGAAGGCGGCGGTATCGCCGACCTGTTCGATGGTGGTGTTCTCGCGCAGCGGTGCCACCGAGGCGACATGGTTGAGCAGCTTCTTGAAACTGCCGATGCCGGCGGCGGCGAGCGTCTTGATCGGTCCGGCGGAAATGGCGTTGACCCGGACGTGCTGCGGGCCCATCGCGTTTGCCATGAAGCGCGTGTTCGCCTCCAGCGAGGCCTTGGCCAGGCCCATCACGTTGTAGTTGGGCATCGCGCGTACCGCGCCCAGGTAGGACAGCGTCAGCAGCGAGGCGCCGCTGCGCAGCTGGGGGCGCAGCGCCTTGGCGACGGCTGCGAAGCTGTAGGAGCTGATGTCGTGCGCGATGCGGAAGTTCTCGCGCGATACCGAGTCCAGGTAGTCGCCGTCCAGCGCCTCGCGCGGGGCGAACGCGACCGCGTGCACGATGCCGTCGATCCCTTCGGGCCACGCTGCCTGCAACGGGGCCACCAGTGCCTCGATCTGATCGTCCTCGGCAACGTCGCACGGCATCACGATCTGCGAACCGCAGGCTTGCGCCATGTCGACGACCCGTTCCCTGAGCCGATCGTTCTGGTAGGTGAACGCCAGCTCCGCCCCCTCGCGGTGCATCGCCTCGGCGATGCCCCAGGCGATGGAGCGCTTGCTGGCGCAACCGATGATGAGGATGCGCTTGCCGTCCAGCATGCCCATGTGGTCAGTCTCCGGGGGGTGGTGGGGGGGAGGCGTCGAGCAGGTGCCCGATCAGCCGTTCGTAGATCGACGATAGCGAGTCGAGCTCGGCGACGTCAACGCACTCGTCGACCGAATGGATCGTGGCGTTGACGGGACCGAACTCCACCAGCTGTGCACCGGTGGGCGCGATGAAGCGGCCATCCGAGGTACCGCCGGCGGTGTTGGCCTCGACCTCCACTCCGGTGATCTCGGCGATGGTGCGCCGGGCAAGCTCCACCAGCCGCCCCGAGGCGGTCAGGAACGGCCGTGCGCTGTCGATCCAGCGGATGTCGGCCTCCAGACCGTGCGCGCTCACCAGCGCCTCGATGCGCTCGCGGATGCGGTGCTCGGGGCTGGCCGGCGAGTAGCGCAGGTTGACATCGATGACCAGCTCGCCCGGAATCACGTTGGTCGCTCCGGTGCCGGCATTGATGTTCGACACCTGCAGCGTGGTCGGTGGAAAGTGCTCGTCACCCTCGTCCCACGCGATACCGGTCAGCTCGTTCAGGAACGGTGCGGCCCGATGCACCGGGTTGTCGGCGAGCGTCGGGTAGGCGACATGCCCCTGCCGCCCGTTGATCGTGAGCCGTGCGCCAAGCGAGCCGCGTCGGCCGATGCGCATGGTGTCGCCCAGCACCCGCGACGAACTCGGCTCGCCGAGCACGCAATAGTCGATCGCCTCGCTGCGCGCCTGCAGCATCTCGATCACGCGCACGGTCCCGTCGATCGCCGGCCCTTCCTCGTCGCTGGTCAGCAGCACCGCCAGCGAGCCGGGCAAGGGGGTGCCGGACCGGTCGGCCCGTGCGCAGGCCCGCTCGATCGCGGTGACGAATGCGGCGACACCGCCCTTCATGTCCGCCGCGCCGCGCCCGTACAGCGTGCCGTGCTCGACGGTGGCCGCGAACGGGTCGTGGCGCCAGCGCGCGGTGTCGCCGACCGGCACCACGTCGGTGTGGCCGGCGAAGGCGAGCAGCGGGCCGTGCGCGCCGCGCCGCGCCCACAGGTTGTCGACCTCGCCGTGGCGCAGGCGCTCGACCCGGAATCCCGCCGCTTCGAGCCGGGCCGCGATCACCGTCTGGCAGCCGGCGTCGTCGGGCGTCAGCGAGGGGCGGCGGATCAGCTCGCGGGCCAGTTCGAGCGTGGCCGAGAGCGGGGCCGCGGGAGCCTCGTCCACGGGTGTCTCGTCCACAGGTGTCACAGGCGCCCCACCAACTCGTCGCGCAGCCTGTCCCGATCGGCCGGATCGTCGATGCCCCGGCCGTGCCCGTCGGAGACGAAGTACACGTCGTCGATGCGTTCGCCGAGCGTGGTGACGCGTGCCGAGTGGACCACCACCCCGGTATCGAGGAACGTGCGGCTGATCGCCGACAGCACGCCCGGCCGGTCGGCGGCATCGATGCGCACCTCGGTCAGTCCGTCGTCCCGGTCGCCGAAATGCACCTTGGTGGCGACCTCGAAATGCCTGAGCCTGCGCGAGGCGCGCTGCTCGGGCATGGGGGGCAGTTCCGTGCCGTTGGACAGCCCCCGGTGCAGGGCCTCGCGGATGTCCTCGATGCGGTGCCGGTCGTCGATCAGGCTGCCGTCGCGTTCGAGCAGGTCGAAGGTGTCCAGCGCCCAGCCCTCCGCCGTCGTGCACAGGGTGGCCGACAGCACGTTGAGCTGCAGCGACTCGAGCACGGTGGCGATCAGGGCGAACAGGGCGTCGTCGTCCGGGACGTAAATCAGCAGTTCCGCCGCCCCTCGCGCCGGGGAGACCCCGAGCGAGACCAGCGCGCCGGCGTGCTCGGCGTTGGCGAGCAGCAGCGCGGTGTGGCGGGCGACGTCGGCCGCCTGGTACTGGCTCAGGTAATCATCGCCCAGGCTCTCCCACAGACGTTCCACCCGCGGATCGTCGACCAGCTCGGGGTCCAGCAGCGTGCGGGTCTTGGACCGGCGCTCCGCGATCACGGTGGCGCGCGGCAGCGGCGTGTCCAGCCCGCGCTCCAGTATCAGCCGCGCATGCCGGTACAGCGCCTGCAGCAGGCTCTGCTTGAACGAGTTCCACAGTTGCGGATTGGTGGCGCGGATGTCGGCCACGGTTAGCAGGAACAGGACATCCAGCCGCTCCCGGGTACCCACCAGCTGCGCGAACTCCAGCTGCACGTCCGGATCGTCGATGTCGCGCCGCTGCGCGGTCATCGACATCGCCAGGTGGTGGTGCACGCTCCAGCGCATCAGCTCGATCGTCTTGCCGTCGAAGCCGTGATCGACCGCGAAGCGCGCGATGTCGCCCGCTCCCAGCTCGCTGTGGTCCCCGCCGCGCCCCTTGGCGATGTCGTGGAACAGGCCGATCAGGTAGAGCACGTGCGGCTGCTCGATGCGCGCGGCGATCTCGCTGCACAGGGGCAGCTCGCCGGCGTGCTCGGGCACCGAGAACCTGCGCAGGTTGCGGATCACGTGCAGGGTGTGCTCGTCGACGGTGTAGATGTGGAACAGGTCGTACTGCATGCGGCCCACGATCGCGTCGAAGGCCGGCAGGTAGGCGGCCAGCACGCCGTAGTGGTTCATCAGGCGCACCGTGCGGGTCAGCTTGGCAGGCACGCGGAAGATCGACACGAACAGGGCGCGCATCGCCGGATCGCTGCGAAAGCGGTCGTTGATCAGTCGCAGGTGGGCGCGCACCAGTCGCACCGTGCGCGAGCGCACCTCCCGCACCTCCGGGGTTCCGGCGAACACCACGAACAGCTCCAGCAACGCCCCGGGGTAGTGCAGGAACACCTCGTCGGAGCTCGCCTCCAGGACGTCGCGGCGTCGCTGGAAGCGGCTGTTGATCGGCACGATGTCGCTGTTCGCCGTGGTGCCGGACAGGATGCCGCCCATGCCCTGCAGGCAGATGTCGGTCAGCCGTTGCAGCGAAATCACCGTGCGGTAGTAGCGCTGCATCAACGCTTCGATGTCGGCGTTGGCCTGCTGGCCGTGCCTGCCGGGTGCGTCGTGATCGAGTGCGTGCGCGATGCGCCGCTGGTAGTCGAACAGCAACCGGTCCTCGGTGCGGCCGGCGTAGCGGTGCAGCAGGTAGCGCACCCGCCACACCAGCTCCAGCCCGTCGGTCAGGCGCTCCAGCTCGCCGATCTCCAGCAGCCCCTCGTCCACCAGCGGCGCCAGCGCGGAGGTGCCGGACGGCGGGTAACCGAAGTGTCGCTGGCACACCCACGCGATGGTCTGGATGTCGCGCAGCCCGCCTTTGCTCTCCTTGACGTCCGGTTCCAGCCGGTAGGCGTTCAGACCGAAGCGGCGGTGGCGCGCGGTGCGCTCGGCCAGCTTGGCGTGGAAGAAGGTGCCGGCGTCCCACATCCGTGCAGGTGCGGTGGCCAGCTCGACCGCCGCGAGCAATGCCGGCTCGCCGGCGATCAGGCGCGCCTCCATCAGGTTGGTGATGACGGTCAGGTCGGCCGCGGCCTCGCGGGCGGACTCGTCGACGGTGCGCACGCTGTGACCGATCTTGAGGTTCAGGTCCCACAGCGCGGTCAGCCAGCGGGTCAGGGCGGCATCGCGGCGCGCGCGGTCGGCCGGGCCCGCCCCGACGCCGGCCCCGGCCCCGGCCCCGGCCGCGTCCCGGTCGGCGGGCCGATCATCGGGCAGCAGGATGGTCAGGTCGATGTCCGAGTGCGGGTGCAGTTCCGCCCGGCCGTAGCCGCCCACGGCCACCAGCGACAACCCCTCGAACGCCTCGCCCTCGGCCACCCACAGGCGAGTGAGCACCAGATCGACCACGGCGGTGCGTCCGGCCAGCAGGTGTCGTGCCGGCACCCCTTGCTCGAACGCCGCGTGCACCGCCTCGTCGCCGGCGGTCAGCGCCTGGCGGCACGCCGCCGGCGAGGCGCCACCGACATCGACGATGCGGGCGATCGGTGTCAGATCGAGCGTCGGTGTCGCGCCGCCGGGGGTCATGCCGGGGTGCCGGTCACAGCGTGCGCCCGTCCGCCAGGGTCAGGACCTCGTGGCCGTCCCCGGTGACGTGGACCGTGTGCTCCCACTGGGCCGACAGGCTGCGATCCTTGGTCACCACGGTCCAGCCATCGGCCAGCACCCGCGCGTGGCGCTTGCCCTGGTTGACCATCGGCTCGATGGTGAAGGTCATGCCCGCGCGCAGCGTGACGCCCGACCCGGGCTTGCCGTGGTGCAGCACCTGAGGGTCCTCGTGGAACGAGGAGCCGATGCCGTGGCCGCAGTACTCCTCGACCACCGAGTAGCGGCGCGCCTCGGCATGAGCCTGGATGGCGTGGCCGATGTCGCCCAGCGTGACGCCCGGGCGCACGGCACGGATGCCGATCACCATCGCCTCGTAGGCGGTCTCGCACAGTCGCTGCGCGTGCGGGGCGACCTTGCCGACGTAGTACATGCGGCTGTTGTCGCCGTACCAGCCGTCCTTGATCACCGTGACGTCGATGTTGACGATGTCGCCGTTCTTCAGCTTGCGATCCGACGGGATGCCGTGACAGATCTGCTGGTTGATGGAGATGCAGGTGGCGTGTCGGTAGCCCTTGTAGCCTAGCGTGGCCGGGATCGCGCCCTGGCGGTCCACGATCCAGCGGTGGCAGAGCCGGTCCAGTTCGTCGGTGGTGATGCCCGCCTGCACGTGCTCGCCGATCATGTCCAGCACCTCGCTGGCCAGCCGCCCGCTGATGCGCATCTTCGCGATCTGTTCGGGCGACTTGAGGATGATGGCCATGGGCGGGCGGGCGGGTGCGGTTAACGTCGGGCGCGCAGTGTAGCGCGCCCGACGTCGCCGTCAGCCCCGTGCGGCACGCACGACCCTTGCAGGGGAACGCATCCAGGATCCCTGCTGTGGTATAAAGCCGGGCTGAGCGCGACCGGTTCACCGGGCGCGTCATTCCACACGCGAGCCGCTTGTCCGGACCTGGTCCGGGCGGGGTGGCGCGACCGGGTGCCCTCATGACACCGATGGAAACATCGCGGTGTCGGTCGGGGTCTGTCGCTGCCGGTTCGCGGAGGTCAAACCCGCAACACACGAGAGGAAATACCCATGGTCGATGTCACCATGCGACAGATGCTGGAAGCCGGTGTCCACTTCGGTCACCAGACGCGCTACTGGTCCCCGAAGATGGCGCCGTACATCTACGGCGATCGCAACAACATCCACATCTTCAACCTGGAGAAGAGCCTGCCGGCCCTCCAGGATGCGGCCAACTACGTCGGCAAGATCGCCGCCAAGAACGGTCGGGTGCTGTTCGTGGGCACCAAGCGGGCCGCGCGCGATCCGCTGCGTGAAGCCGCCAACGCCTGCAACATGCCGTTCGTCAACCGTCGCTGGTCCGGCGGCATGATGACCAACTTCAAGACCGTCAAGCAGTCCGTGAAGCGGTTGCTCGAACTGGAGGCCATGCGCGAGGACGGCAGCATGGAACGTCTGAGCAAGAAGGAGGCGCTGGGGCTGACGCGCGAGTGGGAGAAGCTCGATCGCGGCATGGGCGGCATCAAGCACATGGAGCGCCTGCCCGATGCGCTGTTCGTCATCGATGTCGGTCACGAGCGCATCGCCATCACCGAGGCGAAGAAGCTGGGCATTCCGGTCATCGCCGTGGTCGACACCAACTGCACGCCCGAGGACATCGACTACGTCATCCCGGGCAACGACGACGCCATCCGCGCGATCAACCTGTACGTGGGCGTGATCGCCTCGGCCATCAACGACGGCAAGCGTGCCAGCGGCAAGTTCGACGCCCAGGCCGAGGCGGATGCCTCCGCCGAGCAGGCCGGCATCAGCGACACCGCGGCGCTCGAGGCGGCGCTCGGCGAGGAGATGGCCGTGGCACCCGAAGCGACGGCACCGGACGACGCACCGGATGCGCCCGCAACCGATGCACCCGCAGCCGATGCACCGGCGCTCGATGCGAGCGTGCAGGCCGCTCTGGGCGACGGTGAGTCCACCGACATCGAGGAGGCCAGGGCGGCTCTGGAGGCCGGCGCCGAACTGTCCGAATCGACCGCGGAAGACGCCTCGGCCGGTCGCACCACCTGACCCGTCGTCACGTACCGCCCGTCCTTTCCACGAGACAGAAAACCGCGAGACCGATCGTTATGACCGCCATTTCCGCCAGCATGGTGAAGGAGCTTCGAGAGCGCACCGGCGCCGGCATGATGGAGTGCAAGAAGGCTCTGACCGCCGCCGAGGGCGACATGGACACCGCCGTGGAGCAGATGCGCATCAGCGGTCTGGCCAAGGCCGACAAGAAGTCGGGCAACCAGGCCGCCGAGGGCGTGATCCGCATCGCGCTGGGCGAGGACCGCCGGCAATTCGCGATGGTGGAGATCAACAGCCAGACCGATTTCGCGGCCAAGGCCGAGGATTTCATCGCCTTCACCGACAAGGTGAGCGCGGCGGTGCTGGCCGACCAGCCGGGCTCGGTGGACGCCATCGTCATCGACGGTCAGCCGCTCGAGGAGGCCAGGAAGACGCTGGTCGCCAAGATCGGCGAGAATATTCAGGTGCGCAGGTTCGAGGCCGGCACCACCTCGGGCGGGCTGTTCGGCGATTACCTGCACGGCCAGCGCATCGGCGTGGTGGTCGAGCTGGAAGGCGGCGACGAGGCGCTGGCACGCGACATCGCCATGCATGTGGCCGCCAGCAAGCCGGTGTGCGTGGACGAGAGCGGCGTGCCGGCCGAGCTGCTGGAGAAGGAGCGCGCGATCCTGATGGCCGAGGCGGCCGAGAGCGGCAAGCCGCCCGAGATCGCCGAGAAGATGGTGGCCGGGCGCATGAGGAAGTACCTGGCCGAGGTCACGCTGGTCGGGCAGCCGTTCGTCAAGGACCCCGACCGGACCGTGGGCGAACTGCTGAAGGGCCACGGCGCGACCATCCGCGCGTTCCACCGCCTGGAGGTCGGCGAGGGTCTCGAGAAGAAGCAGGAGAACTTCGCCGAGGAAGTCATGGCACAGGTTCGCGGAAGCTGAGATCGTCCGGACCGGAGCGGGCGCCGAGCGCGTCGCTTCCGGTACCCTGCCTCCTCCCAGAAACGGCCCGGACTCCTCCCTCTCGATGAACGATGCCCAGTCTTCCTCGTCCGACGGCATGCCGTCGGGACGACCCGTCTACTCGCGCCTGCTGCTCAAGCTGAGCGGCGAAGCGCTGATGGGGTCGCTGGACTACGGCATCGACCCGGCCTTCATCCGCCGCCTGGCCGGCGAGGTGAAGGCGGTCGCCGACCTGGGGGTCGAGGTCGCCATGGTCATCGGCGGCGGCAACATCTTCCGCGGTGCGGGGCTGGCCGACAAGGGCATGGACCGGGTGACCGGGGATCACATGGGCATGCTGGCCACGGTCATGAACTGCCTGTCGATGCAGGATGCGCTGGAGCGTCAGGGCGCCTACTGCCGGGTCATGTCCGCATTGCCCATCAACTCGGTGTGCGAGGACTACATCCGCCGCCGCGCCGTGCGTCATCTCGAGAAGGGGCGCATCGTGCTGTTCGCCGCCGGCACCGGCAACCCGTTCTTCACCACGGATTCCGCCGCGGCGCTGCGCGCGGTGGAAATCGGTGCGGATGTCATGATCAAGGCGACCAAGGTCGACGGCATCTTCGACAAGGATCCGATGAAGCACGACGACGCGGTGCGCTACGACCGGATCTCGTTCGACCAGGCGATCGACCAGCGGCTCGGGGTGATGGACCAGACCGCGATCGTCATGTGCCGCGAGAACGGGCTGCCGGTGCGGGTCTTCAACATGAATACCGACGGCGACCTGATGCGCCTGGTACTCGGCGCCGATGTCGGCACCGTGGTGCAGATGTCGGTCGACGACACTCCAGACAAGGGCCGATCATGATCGACGACATCCTGAAGGACGCCACCCTGCGCATGGGCAAGAGCGTGGACTCGCTCGAGCACGACCTGGCACGCGTGCGCACCGGACGTGCGCACCCGAGCCTGCTCGAGAACGTGAAGGTCGACTACTACGGCGCGGAATCGCCGCTCAACCAGGTCGCCAACGTCACCACCGAGGATGCCCGGATGCTGACGGTGACGCCGTGGGAGCAGTCCATGGTCAAGGCGGTGGAGAAGGCCATCATCGATTCGAACCTGGGGCTGAACCCGAACACCGCCGGTACCGTCATCCGCGTGCCGGTACCGCCGATGACCGAGGAGCGCCGGCGCGACATGGTCAAGCTGGTGCGCGGCGAGGCCGAGAACGCCCGGGTGGCGGTGCGCAACATCCGTCGCGACGCGAACTCGGACCTCAAGGAGCTGGAAAAGGAGAAGGAGATCTCCAAGGACGACCTGCGGCGCGGCGAGGAGCGCGTCCAGAAGGCCACCGACGAGGCCATCGGCCGGGTCGATGCGGTGCTGTCCGGAAAGGAAGCCGACCTGATGGAGGTGTGAGTCGCCGTCCGGCCCGGGGAACCGCTTGAACACCGTTCTCGAGGGCGCCATCGACACGCGGGGCACGGCGGGGCCTCCCGCCCATATCGCGATGATCATGGACGGCAACGGACGCTGGGCGCGGCAGCGCGGCCGCGCGCGGGCGGCCGGTCACCAGGCCGGGTTCCGCACCACGCGGGCGGTCGTGGAGGCGTGCGTGCGGCGCGACATCCGTGCGCTCACCCTGTTCGCCTTCTCCAGCGAGAACTGGTCCCGGCCGCCCTCCGAGGTCGGCCTGCTGATGGATTTGTTCCTGCGCGCGCTGCGCAGCGAGGTCGACAAGCTGCGCGACAACAACGTGCGCATCCGCTTCATCGGCGAACGCCGCGCCTTCCAGGCAAAGCTGCGCGAGCAGATGGAGCGCGCCGAGGCCAGGACCGCCGACAACGACGGGCTGGACCTGGCGATCGCCGTCAACTACGGCGGGCGCTGGGACATCGTCACCGCGGCCCGCAACGTGGCGCGCGACGTCGGCGAGGGGCGGCTGGCACTGGACGACATATCGATCGAGTCGTTCGGCAGCTACGTGTCGCTGGCCGGGCTGTCGGACCCGGACCTGTTCATCCGCACCGGTGGCGAGAAGCGCATCAGCAACTACCTGCTGTGGCACCTCGCCTACACCGAGCTCTACTTCACCGACGTGCTGTGGCCGGACTTCTCCGATGTGGAGCTGGGCAACGCGCTCGATTTCTACGCCGGCCGGCAGCGTCGCTTCGGACGCACCGGCGACCAGGTAGGAGGCGGTCATGCTTAGGGTGCGCATCATCACGGCGCTGATCCTGCTGGTGCTGTTCGGACTGGACCTGTTCCACGCGCCGGGCAACCTGTTCGCGCTCAGCATCGCCGCCATCGTGGCGGCCGGCGGCTGGGAGTGGAGCCGGCTGGCTGGCGTGCAGACCGATGTCGGCGAGGTCGCCTACGCCTCCCTGCTCGGTGTGCTGGCGCTGATCTGCCTGTCCCTGCCGCCCTCCACCGAACTGTTGCGCTGGAGCATGCTCGCCGGGCTGCTGTTCTGGATGTGCGTGCCGGCGGTGTTCGTGCTGCGCCCGGTGCTGCCGCCGATCATGCGCACCCACCGGATGCTGCTGCTGCTGGGCGCCGCCGCGCTGCTGTTCGCGGCCCTGGCGATCCAGTACCTGCGCGATTGGGCGCCGCTCGGTTCGCCGTGGCTGCTGCTGTACGCGATGGGCATCGTCTGGTTGATGGACATCGGTGCCTACTTCGCCGGGCGGCGGTTCGGCCGCCGCAAGCTCAGCCCGCTGATCAGTCCGGGCAAGAGCTGGGAAGGCGTGTGGGGCGGGCTGGCGGTGACCTGCCTGGCGATGCTGATCGCGCTGGCCGCGGTGCCGGTGTTGCGCGAGAACGTCGGCAAGGTCGTCGTGGCGACCCTGGCCGCCGCCGCCGCCAGCGTCGTCGGCGACCTGTACGAGAGCCGGGTGAAGCGCGGTGCCGGGCGCAAGGACTCCAGCCAGCTGCTGCCCGGGCACGGCGGGGTGCTGGACCGCATCGACGGGGTGCTGGCGGCCATGCCGGTGTTCGCCTTCGTATGGGCGTGGGGATGAGCGCCGCGGCGGGCACGTCCGAGGTGCGGCAGGCGCACGCCGTCACGCTGCTGGGGGCGACCGGATCGATCGGGGCCAACACGCTCGACGTGCTGGCGCGCCACCCGGAGCGCTACCGGTTGCACGGCGTGGCGGCGCACTCGCGGCACGAGGTGATGGCGCGGATCTGCATCGCGCACCGGCCCGAGGTGGCGGTCATGGTCGACGAGGCGGCCGCCGACCGGCTCGCGGCCTCCCTGCGGGATGCGGGCTGTGCCACGCGGGTCGAGCAGGGGGTGGAGGCGCTCGAGGCGCTGGGTCGGGACCCGGGGGCGGACACGGTCGTCTCGGCGATCGTCGGGGCGGCGGCCCTGCTGCCCACGCTGGCCGCGGCCTCGTCCGGCAAGCGCCTGCTGCTGGCCAACAAGGAGGCGCTGGTGATGAGCGGTGACCTGCTGATAGCGGCCGCGCGCGCCTCCGGCGCGCTGGTGATGCCGGTCGACAGCGAGCACAACGCGATCTTCCAGAGCCTGCCGGCGACGTCCACGGGCGTCTCCACCGAGGGTGTCGAGAAAATCATCCTGACCGCATCGGGTGGTCCGTTTCGCACCACGTCGCTGGAAGCGCTGCGTGTTGTGACGGTACAACAGGCGCTGGCGCACCCGAACTGGTCGATGGGACCGAAGATCTCGGTCGATTCGGCCACGCTGATGAACAAGGGACTGGAGGTGATCGAGGCGTGTCGGCTGTTCGATCTGCACGTCGACGACATCGAGGTGGTGGTGCACCCGCAGAGCCTGATCCACTCGATGGTGCGCTACGTCGACGGCTCCGTGATCGCTCAGCTGGGCCGGCCGGACATGCGCACGCCGATCGCCCAGGCGCTCGCGTGGCCGGAACGCATCGATGCCGGGGTGGCGCCGCTGGACTTCACCGACGTGTCCGGGCTGCATTTCGAGAAGCCCGACACGGAACGCTTTCCGGCACTGCGGCTGGCGTTCGAGGCGCAGGCCGCCGGTGGTACCATGCCTGCGGTGTTGAACGCTGCCAACGAGGTTGCCGTGGACGCCTTCCTGGCCGGCGATGTCGCATTTCTGCAACTCTCGCGGATCGTCGAACGAACCCTGGCATCCGCGAAAAGCGCCCCGGCCAGCGATTTGCCCACTATCATCGAGGCGGACCGGGAGGCACGCGCGATCGCACGCCGGGAGCTGGCAACCCTGGAGTAGCGGCCCTCGATCCTCCGTCGTCGGCATCTCGTCATCGAGCCGGCACCCCGTCACCGGGCCGTCGTCTGCCCGTCTCCCTCCCGTCCCCTTCGCCCACCACCCCGACTGCCCATCGCATGTTCAGCAACGTCGCCTTCAGCGCGCTCGCGTTCGTGCTCGCTCTCGGGTTGCTGATCGCGATTCACGAGTACGGGCACTTCTGGGTCGCCCGGCGGGTGGGCATCAAGGTGCTGCGCTACTCGGTCGGGTTCGGCAAGCCGCTGTTGAAGCGGGTGGGGCGGGTCGACGGCACCGAGTTCGTGCTGGCGGCCATTCCGCTGGGCGGCTACGTGAAGATGCTCGACGAGCGGGAGGCACCGGTCGCCGCCGAGCTGCGTTCGCGCGCCTTCAACACCCAGCCGCTGTGGGCGCGCAGCGCGGTGGTGATCGCGGGACCGGCCGCCAATTTCGTGCTCGCCATCCTGGCGTGGTGGCTGGTGATGATGATGGGCATCTCCGGCGTCGCCCCGCTGGTCGGTGATCCGGCGCCCGGCAGCGCCGCCGGCGCGGCGGGCTTCGCCTACGAGGACCGCATCCTGGCGGTGGACGGGGAACCGGTGCAGAGCTGGCAGGAGGCGCGCATCGCGTTGCTGGAGGCCGGTCTGGACGCGGGCGACGGGCGCGCGGTGCCGATCCGGGTGCGCACCGCCGCGGGAGGGGAGGCGGTGCGCAGCCTCGCCCTGTCCAGCGACGCGATGCTCGACAGCGGCGGGGACGCGGTGCGCAACCTCGGGCTGACCCGCTGGTGGCCGCGCGTGGACGCCCGCATCGGCGAGGTGGTGGGCGACAGCGCCGCCTCCCGCGCCGGTCTGCAACCCGGCGACCTGGTGCTGTCCGTGGACGGTGTCGCGGTGGACGAATGGCGCACGCTGGTCGAGCTCGTCCAGCCGCGGCCCGGCGAGACGCTGGCGCTCGAGGTCGAGCGTGCGGGCACGGTGCTGGCGCTGCAGATCGTGCCCGAACCGGTGGTGGCGGGCGAGTCCACCGTCGGCCGGATCGGGGTGATCGAGACCGCCTCGCAGGGGATGATGGACAAGGCGCGGGTCACCGTGCAGGAGGCGCCGCTCGCCGCCCTGGGCGGTGCCGTGTCGCGCACCTGGGACATGTCGGTGCTCACCCTGCGCATGCTCGGCAAGCTGGTGCTCGGGCAGGCGTCGCTGGACAACATATCCGGGCCGATCAGCATCGCCCAGTACGCCGGCCAGTCGGCCAGCGTGGGGCCTGCGCACTACATCAATTTCATCGCCCTGATCAGCATCAGCCTGGCGGTGCTGAACCTTCTGCCGATCCCGATGCTCGACGGCGGGCACCTGCTCTACTTCGCCATCGAGGCGGTGCGTGGCAAGCCGGTGTCCGAGCGGGTGCAGATCATCGGGCAGCAGGTGGGAGTGGTGATGCTCGGGGGTCTGATGTTGCTGGCGTTCTACAACGATCTGTGGCGGTTGTTCTCGTGAGGCGTTCGGCTCTCCGACCGCGTTGCCGGGCGGCGTGCCTGATGCTGGTGGCGGCGGCCATGGTGCCGGTGGCGCCCGCGGTGCTGGCACAGGTGCAGGAGCCGTCCCGGCCCGAAGCGCCGTCGGGTGCGACCGACGGTGCGCGGGCGGTCGCGGGGTCGGTGCCGGACCCCTCGCGTGCCTTCACCATCGGCGACATCGTGGTGCAGGGCAACGAGCGGATCGACCTGGGAACCATCCTGACCTATCTGCCGGCCCGCGCGCGCGAGCGGTTCGACCCGCTGGTCGACGCCCCGCGCAGCCTGCGCGCGCTGTACGAGACCGGTCTGTTCGAGGACGTCTCGCTGGCTCGGCGCGGGGTCGACACGCTGGTCATCAGCGTCGAGGAGCGTCCGGCGATCGGCAGCATCGAGATCGACGGCAACGACAAGGTGCCCACCGAGGAGCTGGAGCGGGTGCTGGAGCAGGCCGACGTGGCGCCGGGCCGGGTCTACAACCGTGCCGTGCTCGAATCGATCGAGCGCGAGCTGCGCCGGGTCTACTTCAGCAGCGGCAACTACGGCAGCCGGGTGGACATCGACGTGCGGGCGCTGGAGCGCAATCGCGTGGCGCTCGCCATCGACATCGACGAGGGGGCGGTGGCGCGCATCGAGCACATCAGCATCGTGGGCAACCGCGCGTTCGACGAGGACGCGCTCACCGGCCTGCTGCAATCGCGGGCCGATCCGTTCAACCCGTTCAGCTCGGCCGACGAGTACTCGCAGGTCAAGCTCGCCGCCGACATCGAGACGCTGCGCTCGTTCTACCAGGACCGCGGCTACCTGCGCTTCGACATCGATTCCACCCAGGTGTCGATCTCCGAGGACCTGGCCGACATCTTCGTGGTGATCAACGTGCGCGAGGGCGAGCGCTACACGGTGGAGGGCATCGATCTGTCCGGGGAGATCGACGTCGATCGCGACGAGCTGCTCGCGCTGGTCGACGTGCAGCCCGGGGACGTCTTCTCCAGGAAGGACGTGGTGCGCAGCACCAACGCGATCACCGACCGGCTGGGCGAGGACGGCTACGCCTTCGCCGAGGTGGACGTGCTGCCGGAGGTGGACGACGACGGGCGCACCGTGG
>Ga0209831_1001802_pt1 | contig 19218 bp, 15 predicted proteins | sample Maine_Asex4_meta_FD_187451 | JGI IMG/M metagenome (GOLD analysis project Ga0209831, IMG submission 187451) | Marine algal microbial communities from Maine, USA - Maine_Asex4_metaG (SPAdes) (version 2) | ecosystem: Host-associated > Algae > Red algae > Unclassified | place: Maine, USA | collected...
ATCGAGGAATCGCTCGTTTTCTCGCCCGTGCTCCGGCGCATTGTCAGGCGCTTCGAGACGACGCTCCTGCCGGAACGGCACATTGCAGCCTGCTTCAGCCTCGGCCATCCGGTCGAGGAACACACCGACCCCGAACTCGCGCGCGCAGGCTGGCAACAGTGCCGTTCCCTGCCCGAACGCGTGCTTCACAGGTAAGCGAACCCGATGCCCCAGAAAATACCCGCGACCGTCATCACCGGCTTCCTCGGCGCCGGAAAGACGACCCTGATCCGCAACCTGCTGCAACAGGCGAACGGCAAGCGCATCGCGCTGGTCATCAACGAATTCGGCGATATCGGCGTCGATGGCGACCTGCTGAAAGGCTGCGGCATCGAGGGCTGCGCCGATGACGACGTGATCGAGTTGTCGAACGGCTGCATATGCTGCACCGTCGCCGACGACTTCATCCCGACCATCGAAAAGCTGCTGGGCCGCGAGAACCCGCCCGACCATATCGTCATCGAGACGAGCGGCCTTGCCCTGCCGCAGCCGCTCGTGCGCGCGTTCAACTGGCCCGAGATCCGCACCCGCACGACCATCGACGGCGTCGTCACGGTCGTCGACGGTCCCGCACTGGCCGAGGGCCGCTTCGCCCATGACGAGGCGCGCGTGACGGCGCAGCGGGAGGCGGATGAGAGCATCGACCACGAGACGCCGCTGTCCGAACTCTTCGAGGATCAGCTCGCCTGCGCCGATATCGTCGTCGTCTCCAAGACCGACGCGATGGAGCCGGGCCGCGCCGACGAAACCGTCACGGCCTTGGGCGCACGCACCCGGAATGGCGTGCGGCTGGTCCGCTCCGGCATCGACGGCCTCGCCCCCGCCGTCCTGCTCGGCCTCGATGCCGGGGCCGAGGACGATGTGGCCGCGCGGCACGAGATCCACCATCATCACCACGACCATGATGAAGGCCATACCCACGGCCACGACGAGTTCGACAGCTTCGCGATCCCCTTCGGCGAAATCGAGAACGTCGAGGCTTTCCGCGCAAGCGTCGAGGCCACCATTCGCAAGCATGACGTGCTGCGCGTGAAGGGCTTCCTCGCCGTGACCGGCAAGCCGATGCGCATGGTCCTCCAAGCCGTCGGCCCCCGGATCGAGACCTATTTCGACCGCCCCTTCGGCACCGCTCCCCGGGCCAGCGCGCTGGTCGTCATCGGCCTGCACGGGATGGACGAGGCCGCGATCCGCGAAGGTCTCGGCCTCTAGGATGCATCTCCTCCTCGCGCAACCCGGCGAGATTTCGGACGGCTCCGAAGCCGTCGATCTCGGCCAGACGCCTGCCGACGTGATCGTCATCACGGCGGCGGACACGGAACTTGCGGCCCTGTCGGAAGCGCGCGGGACGCTGGGCGAGGAGGCCCCGTCCCTGCGCCTCGCCTCGCTCCTGCATCTCGCGCATCCGATGTCGGTCGACCTCTATCTCGACCAGACGGCGACGCGGGCGAAGCTGGTCATCGCGCGGGTTCTCGGCGGCGAGGGATACTGGTCCTACGGGCTGGAGCAGTTCGCCGCGCGGCTGGCGCAGGCGGGGGTGGCGTTCGCGGCGCTGCCCGGCGACGACAAGCCCGACGAGGCCCTGCGCCGCGCCTCGACCGTGGACGAGGACGACTGGCACGCGCTCTGGGCCTATTTCGTGGAGGGCGGGCCGGAGAATGCCGCCAATCTGCTGCGCATGACCGGGGCGATGGCGCGTGGCGAGGCGGTGCGGCCCGATGCGGCGCGGCCCCTGCTGCGGGCGGGCGTGTACTGGCCCGGCGCGGGCATCGCCTCGCTCGACGCGGCGCGCGAACACTGGCGCGACGGGGCACCTGTCGTCCCGGTCGTCTTCTACCGCGCGCTCCTGCAAGGCGCGGGGCTGCACCCCGTCAACCGCCTCGTCCGCGCCCTGCTACAGGAGGGGATGAACCCGCTCCCCGTCTTCGTCGCCTCGCTCAAGGACCCGGTCTCGGCGGCGACCCTCGCCGCCCTGTTCGAGCAGGCTCCACCCTCGGTCGTACTCAACGCCACCGGCTTCGCCGTCTCCTCCCCCCAGAGCGCCACCCACGCGCCGACCCCGCTCGACGCACCCGGCGCGCCGGTGTTGCAGGTCATCTTTTCCGGTGGCACGGAAGAGGCGTGGGCATCCGGCCTGAGCGGCCTCGGCGCGCGCGACATCGCGATGAACGTGGCCCTCCCCGAGATCGACGGTCGCGTCCTCACCCGCGCCGTCAGCTTCAAGGGAGAGGCGTATTTCGACGAGGCGACCGAATGCCGGATCGCCGCCTATCGCGCGGTCGGCGACCGGATCGCCTTCACCGCCGCGCTGGCCGCCAACTGGGCAAGGCTGGGGGCGAAGGCGAACGCGGAAAAACGCGTCGGGATCATCCTCGCGAACTACCCCAACAAGGACGGGCGACTGGCCAACGGCGTCGGCCTCGACACGCCGCAAAGCTGCGTCGACATGCTCGCGGTGCTGGCGGGCGCAGGCTATGCGGTAGAGGGTGCGCCCGCCGACCCCGCGACCCTGATGGCCGCGATCCAGACCGGGCCGACCAACTGGCTCGCCGACCGGGCGTGGCGGGAGGGGGGGGAGGTGCTCTCGCTCGATGCTTACCGCGCCTTCTTTGAGACCCTGCCATGGGAGATGCGCCGCTCGATCGAGGAGCGCTGGGGCGCGCCGGAAGACGACCCGTTCATCGACCCCGCGCGCGGCGGCTTCGCCTTGTCGATCCTGCGCTACGGTTCGGTGTGCATCGGCATCCAGCCCGCGCGTGGATACAACGTCGATCCGAAGGAGACGTATCACGCGCCCGACCTCGTCCCGCCGCATAATTACCTCGCCTTCTACGCATGGCTGCGCCGGGATTTCGGCGTCGATGCGCTGATCCATCTGGGCAAGCACGGGAACGCCGAATGGCTGCCGGGCAAGGCGCTGGCGCTGTCCGAAGAATGCTTTCCCGAAGCGGCGATCGGCCCGACCCCGCATCTCTACCCCTTCATCGTCAACGATCCCGGCGAGGGGACGCAGGCCAAGCGGCGCACGGCGGCGGTGATCGTCGACCACCTGACCCCGCCTCTGACGCGCGCCGAGACCTACGGCCCGCTCAAGGATCTCGAAGCGCTGGTGGACGAGTATTACGAGGCGAGCGGGGTCGACCCCCGGCGGCTCAGGCATCTGCGCGGCGAAATCCGCGCGCTGACGGCATCGGCGGGCATCGACAAGGATGCGGGGATGAACGGGGCGGAGGACGAGGATGCGGCACTCGCCAAGCTCGACGAATACCTGTGCGAGCTGAAGGAAGCGCAGATTCGCGACGGCCTGCATATCTTCGGCACCGCGCCGGAAGGGCGGCTGGCGACCGACTTGCTGGTCGCGCTCGCCCGGGTGCCGCGCGGGCGGGGGCAGGGGGGCGATGCGTCGCTGATCCGCGCGTTGGCAGTGGATTTCGGGATGGATTTCGATCCCCTGGACTGCGCTATGGCGCAAGGCTGGACCGGATCGAAGCCGGAGGCACTCAAGGCCGTATCGAACGATACCTGGCGCACGAACGGCGATACGGTCGAGCGCCTCGAACTCTTCGCGACCGCATTGGTGGAGGGGTCCGCGTCCGCGCCGGGTGACGCTTCGCAAGCCGCCCTCGACTGGATCGAGACGACCGCCCGCCCCGCTCTCGCTTCTTGCGGTCCCGCCGAATCGGCGGCGGTGCTGCGCGGTCTCGATGCCCGGTTCGTGCCGCCCGGCCCGTCGGGTGCGCCGACGCGAGGGCGGCCCGACGTGCTACCCACGGGGCGCAACTTCTTCTCCGTCGACAGCCGCGCGGTGCCGACCCCCGCCGCCTATGCCCTGGGCTGGCAATCCGCCGCGCTGCTGGTCGAGCGCTACCTGCAGGACCATGGCGACTGGCCGCGCGCCATGGTGCTGACGGCGTGGGGCACAGCCAATATGCGCACGGGCGGCGACGACATCGCGCAGGGCCTCGCGCTCATGGGTGTGCGCCCGCAATGGGACGGCGCGAATCGCCGTGTGACGGGGTTCGAGGTCATCCCGGCCGACGTGCTGGGGCGCCCGCGCGTGGACGTGACCTTGCGCGTCTCGGGCTTCTTCCGCGATGCCTTCCCGGCCCAAATGGACCTGTTCGACAGCGCCGCGCGCGCCGTCATGGCGCTGGACGAGCCTGAAGAGCAGAACCCCGCCGCCGCACGCTGGCGTGCCGAGGGAAGCGGGCGCGAGGCGGGGTATCGCGTCTTCGGCTCCAAGCCGGGAGCCTACGGCGCCGGGTTGCAGGCGCTGATCGACGAGCGGCTATGGACCGACCGCAAGGATTTCGCCGAAAGCTACCTCGAATGGGGCAGCTACGCCTATGGCAGCGGTGCGGCGGGGGAGGGCGCGCGCGGGGCGCTGGAGGCGCGGCTTTCGCGGGTCGATGCGGTGGTCCAGAATCAGGATAACCGCGAGCACGATCTGCTCGATTCGGACGATTACTACCAGTTCGAGGGCGGGGCGACGGCGGCGGTGGCCGCGCTGTCGGGCCGCGAGCCGACCGTCTACCACAACGACCATTCGCGCCCCGAACGCCCGGTCATCCGCACGCTGGAAGACGAGATCGGGCGCGTGATCCACAGCCGTGTGGTCAACCCCAAATGGATCGCGGGGGTCAAGCGCCACGGGTACAAGGGTGCTTTCGAGATCGCGGCGACGGTCGATTATCTCTTCGCCTTCGCCGCGACGACCAAGGCCGTGCGCTCGCGCCATTTCGATCTGGTCTACGAGGCGTTCGTCGAGGATGACGAGACGCGGGCGTTCATCGAGGAGGCGAACCCCGCCGCCCTGCGCGAGATCGCGGAGCGGTTCGAGGAGGCGAGAGAGCGGGGGCTGTGGACACCGCGCAGCAACTCGGCGGCGGACAGGTTGAACACGCTCCGCGCATGAAAAAAAGGCCCCGGCATCGCGCCGGGGCCTTGTCGTTTCGGGTCCGCTCGGGCGGTTCGCTCAGGTGCTTTCCGCCCCGCCGAACTGCACGCCCATCTTGGTCGTGTCGTCGCCCGGCGCCGACCAGTCCCGCTTGACGCCCAGCAACTGGAGGATGGGCGAGGCGATGTAGACCGATGAATAGGTCCCGACCAGCACGCCCCAGATCATTGCGAAGGTGAAGCCCTGCAACACGGCCCCGCCGAGGAAGTAGAGTGCCAGCAGCGCGAGCAGGGTGGTGATCGAGGTCATCAATGTGCGCGACAGCGTCTCGTTCAGCGACAGGTTCAGCAGGTCTTCGAGCACCATCTTCTTGTACCGACGCAGGTTTTCCCTCACCCGGTCGAAGACGACCACGGTATCGTTCAGCGAATAGCCCACGATCGTCAGGATCGCCGCGATGATCGACAGGTTGAACTCCAGCCCGATCAGCGAGAAGACCCCGATCGTCAGGATCACGTCATGCGCCAGCGCGCCGACGGCCCCGACCGAGAACTGCCACTCGAAGCGCAGCCAGATATAGACCAACACTGACCCGATCGCGAGCAGGATCGCCATGATCCCCGCCGTAACCAGCTCGCCCGACACTTTCGGCCCCACGCTTTCCACGCGGCGCACCTCGAAGCTGGGGATCGCTTCGGTCACGGCGCCCTCGATGCGGCTCACCAGCGTCTTGCGCGCTTCCTCGCCGCCCTTGACGTCTTCCACCCGGATCAGCACGTCGCTGGCCGAGCCGAAGCCCTGCACCTGTACGTCGCCGAGGTCGAGCTCCTCCAGCACGCCGCGAATCGCGCCCAGATCGGCATCGCCTGTCGTGCGGCCCTCGACCATCGTGCCGCCCTTGAAGTCGATGCCGTAGTTCAGGCCGTTGAACGAGAACAGGCCGATGGAGGCGACGACGGCGATGGCCGAGCAGGCGAGAGCGATCTTGCGACCGCTCATGAACCGGATCTTCGTGCCGTTGCGCACGAGTTCGAGCAGGGTGATCTTGAACGTCTTCGGACGCTTCCACTGGAACCACTGCACGACCAGCAGGCGCGTGACGAAGAAGGCGGTGAAGACCGAGGTGATGATGCCGATGCCGAGCGTGACGGCGAAGCCCTTCACCGGACCCGACCCCATCGAGTAGAGGATGATGGCGGCGATCAGCGTCGTGATATTGGCGTCGACGATGGCCGTCAGTGCCTTTTCGTAGCCGGTCTCGATGGCCCGCGCCGCCCCCTTGCCTGTCTCCAGTTCCTCGCGAATACGCTCGAAGATCAGCACGTTGGCGTCGACCGCCATCCCGATGGTCAGCACGATCCCCGCGATGCCGGGCAGCGTGAGCGTTGCCCCGAGGGCGGAGAGGACGCCGAGAATCAGGACGAGGTTCACCAGCAGGGCGACGTTGGCGTAGAGGCCGAACTTGCCGTAGACGATGACCATGAAGAGGATGACGAGCGCCAGCCCGATGATGCAGGCGATGGTGCCCGCCGAGATCGAATCGGCTCCCAGTTCCGGCCCCACGGTGCGCGTCTCCAGCGGGACCAGCCTCGCGGGCAGGGCGCCCGACGCGATCTGGACCGCGAGGAGGGTGGAGGACTCGACGGTGAAGTCGCCGCTGATCTGGCCCGAGCCGCCGAGGATCGGTTCGCGGATCGAGGGGGCGGAGATCACCTTGTTGTCGATGACGATGGCGAAGAGTTCGCCGACATTGTTCAGGCTCCAGTTGCCGAACGCCTTGCCCGCGCGGCTGTTGAAGCGGAAGGTGACGATCGGCTCGCCGTTCTCGCTGAAGCCCGGACCGGCATCGACGACATCCTCGCCCGAGATGAGGGGCAAGCGCGAGACGGCCCATTTCCGGCTGTCCAGCGTGGCGTCGTCCGCGACCTTGTATCCCGCCGCCGCGCGGCCCCGGGCGAGATCGTCCTGCCCGTAATCCATGTTGACGGTGTGGAAGCCCAGCACGGCGGGGTCTTCGAGGATGCGCACGATCTCGTCGGCGCTCTCGGCCCCGGGCACCTGGATGAGGATGCGGTCCTCGCCCTGACGCGTGACCGACGCTTCCTTGATGCCTTCGGGGTCGATGCGGCGCCGCACGACTTCCAGCGAGCGCAGGATCGTCTGCTCCGTGATCTCGGCCCGCGCGCCCTCGGTCATGGTCATGGTGAAGGCGCGGGTATCGGGGTTCTCGGTGATCTCGAAATCCGTCGCGCCGATCCCGGTCACCGCCGCGCTTTGGAGCAGGGTGGGGATGTCTTCCAGCGCATCGCGCGCGACCGCCACGTCCTCGGGGTTGGTGACGCGCATGGTGACGGAGAAGTCGTCGATGACCGGGCGCGAGCGGCGGATATTGCCCGCGTCACGCATCCGGTCGCGCATCTCCTGCGCGAGCTGCTCCATGCGGGTCTCGAAGACGGGCTGCATCTCCGCTTCCACGAGGACGTGGGCGCCCCCCTGAAGGTCGAGACCCAGATTGACCGAATCGTCCGGCAACTGGTTGGGCAACGATGCGCGCTGATCGACGTTCAGGGCATTGGGAAGGGCGAAGAGGGCACCGGCAATCACCACGAGGATGATCGCGATTTTCTTCCAGGTCGCGATATAGAGCATGGGATTCCCCGGTGGCCGCGTGACGCGAGCCTATTTTGTGACGGCGGGTTCGGGCTTGGTGAGGAGGCTGGTTATCATCGACTTGATGACCACGACCTTGACACCGGACGCGATTTCGATGGTGATCTCGTCGGTCCCCTCGGCGCCCACGGCGGTGATCTTGCCGACGAGTCCCCCGGCGGTGACGATCTTGTCCCCGCGCTTGAGTGCGTCGATCATCGCGCGGTGTTCCTTCAGCCGCTTCTGTTGCGGACGGATCAGGAGGAACCACATGATCACGAAGATCAGGATGAAGGGGAGCAGGCTGGTGATGGCGCTCGGACCACCGGCGGCGGATTGCGCGTAGGCGGGGGTTATGAACATGGCGTTGTCCCTGTCAGGATGTGTGCCGCGGCAGATGCGCGGTTCCGTCTTCTCGGCGGCCTGTATCCTTTCTATCGCGTACCGTCACAAGGGTAAAAGGGGAAAACATGACACTTCCGACAGAGCTGTCCCACCTGCTGCGCACGATCCGGGAGCCGCTGGTCTGTGCGAGATGCGCCGACGACGTGGCGAAAGGCAGGGCGGGCGCCGTCTCGATGCGCGATCACGGGCGGCTGGAAGCGGGCTTCACCGAGCGCGGATTGCAGGTATGGTGCCTGCGCCATGACGTGAACGTGGTGCATATCGACTTCGACGGCGCGACGCCGGAGGCCGATTTCCGGTGTCTGGAGCGCCGGGCGAACTAGGAGGATGCGGTCGATCGAGTCTTCTCGCGCTCCGCCTTCGCGCCCCAGCGGTTGTGAAGCCAGAAATACTGTTCGGGAACCTCGCGAATCCAGCTTTCGAGCAGGCGATTGATCTGGGCCATCGTGTCGAACGCGGCGGCGTTGCCCTTTCCGGGTTCAAGTGGCGCGCCGATGGTGACGTCGAACGCGCTTTCCCGGCCCCGCCGGATTCCGCGTGTCGGCAGCAGGGTCGCCCCGTATTCCTGCGCGATCTGGGCGGGGGCGAGCGACGTCTTGGCGGGCAGGTCGAAGAAGGGAACGGCCGGCGCCCCGGCGAACCGCTGGTCGCACAGGATCATCGCCGCCCCGCCGCGCCGTACGTGGCGCAGCAATCCGAGCGTGCCGCGCTTTCCCTTGTGGAAGATCGGGGCGTCGAGCGCACGCATCCTGCGCTGACCCTCCTCGTCGATGGCGACGGTGTTGAAGGCCCTGTAAAGGATCGCGGGGGTCCAGTCGACCCGGGCGCAGGCGGCGCGGATCGCTTCCCAGTTGCCGAGATGCCCTGTGACCAGCAGCACCCCGCGCCCCTTCGCCCGGGCGTCTTCGAGATGCTCGATCCCCGTCACGGCGATGCGGTCCGGCGTGTCGCGCAACTCGGCGAGATGAAGGTATTCGATCAGCACGCGGGTCAGGTGATCGGTCATGCCGGTCACGATCCGGCGGTATTCGGACTCGTCCAGGCCGGGCATGGCGAGGCGGAGATTGGCGGTCGCGCGCTTGTGCAGGGCCGGGGAGAGCGGGCGCATCATGGCGGCTGCGATGGCGGCACCCCGGTCGAGGCTGAGCCGGTCGAAGATGCCGCGCATGGCCACGAGGCCCGCGTGTTCCAGTCTATGTGCGAACTTGACCATGGGCGGCGACCGCACCCTTCTTCCACCCGACAGGGCGACGCCCCGGAACAATGCCGGAGCGCGCACCGGAATTACGAGACGGCAGTATCAGGAGGCGCGGGGACCGACGACCATGACCATCTGACGGCCTTCGAGTTTGGGCATCGATTCGACCTTGCCGATATCTTCCAGATCGTCGGAGACGCGCTGGAGCAGATCGCGACCGAGTTCCTGATGCGCCATCTCGCGCCCGCGAAAGCGCAGCGTGACCTTGAGCTTGTCGCCGTCTTCGAGGAACTTGCGCGAATTGCGCAGCTTCACGTCGTAATCGTGCGTATCGATGTTCGGACGGAACTTGACTTCCTTGAGGTCGATCGTCTTCTGCGTCTTGCGCGCCTCGGCGGCCTTCTTCTGCAACTCGTACTTGTACTTGCCGTAATCGAGGATCTTGCAGACGGGCGGGTCGACATTGGGCGAGACCTCGACGAGATCGAGGCCCACTTCCTGTGCCGCTTCCCATGCATCGCGGGGGTTCATGACACCGAGGTTCTTGCCCTCGTGGTCGATGACGCGCACGCGCGGCGCACGGATGTTCTGATTGACGCGGGGGCCGGTATCGCGGCTGGGCGGCGCCAGGTTGGGTCTGCGAGCTATGGGTATTCTCCGTTGCAGTTGTCAGGCCGCGCCCGTGATGGAGCGCGTATAGTCAAAGAGCCTTCGAGGAAGGTTTTACCGCTTATATCGCCAAACAGGCGAAAAGTCGCGCTCTTTTGCGCTCCTCCCGCCGAAATCCGACAAAAGCAATTGGTGGTGGCAAGACTTTCTTCGTCCTATTCGGGTTTTATCGGGTTTCCTGCTAGTGTTATGAGGCGACTCCAATCGAACCCGACATGCAGGATATGACCATGACCCGACCCGTTCGCAAGGCCGTTTTCCCCGTGGCGGGAATGGGCACGCGCTTCCTTCCTGCCACCAAGGCGATCCCCAAGGAACTGCTGCCCGTCGTCGACAAGCCCGTGCTGCAATACGCGGTGGAGGAAGCGAGGGCCGCGGGGGTCGAGGAGTTCATCTTCGTGTCCTCGCGCGGCAAGGGGATGATGGTCGACCACTTCGACGATTACCCCGAGCTGCGCGGCACGCTGGAGCGAGCCGGCAAGACCGAAGCGCTCGAGGCCGTGATTCACTCGACGCTCGATTCCGGCTCCATGACCGTGGTGAGACAGGGCCAGCCGCTGGGCCTCGGCCACGCCATCTGGTGCGCGCGCAACGTGGTCGGCGACGAACCCTTCGCCGTCCTCCTGCCCGACGAGGTGATGTTCGGCGGGTCCTGCATCGCCGAACTGGTCGAGGCTCACGGCAAGATCGGCAAGGGCCACGTGCTCGCGGTGCAGAACGTGGCGCGGGAGAAGACGTCGATGTACGGCATTCTCGACCCGGAGGGCGACACGTCCGAGCCGGTATTTCGCGCGCGAGGCATGGTGGAGAAGCCCGATCCGGCAAGTGCCCCGTCCACCTTCGCCGCCATCGGCCGCTACGTGCTGGAGCCGTCCGTCTTCAGGTATCTCGACCGTCAACTGGCGGGAGCGGGCGGCGAGATCCAGCTCACCGACGCGATCGCGGGCACGATGGACGATGCGCCGCTCTATGGCTGTTCGTTTACCGGTACGCGCTACGACTGCGGCAACAAACTCGGATTCCTCAAGGCCAATATCGCGGGGGGACTCGCCCGCGACGACCTCGGCGACGATCTGCGCATGTTCCTGCGCGAGCAACTCGAAGGAAGTACATGATGACGCGAATCGTTCCGGCGGTCCTGTGTGGCGGTGTCGGCTCCCGGCTCTGGCCGATGTCGCGGGCACTCTACCCCAAGCAACTTCTGCCGCTGACCAGCGAGCGCACGATGCTTCAGGAAACCGTGGGCCGCGTTGCCGATCCGGAACGATTCGCACCACCCATCCTCGTCTGCAACGACGAGCACCGCTTTCTCGTCGCCGCGCAGATGCAGGAGGCCCGGGCCGCGCATGGCGGTATCCTGCTCGAACCGGCGGGGCGCAACACGGCCCCCGCGGTCGCGCTCGCGGCCCTGCACGCGATGAAGGACGACCCGGACGCGATGCTCCTCGTCCTGTCCGCCGACCATCAGATCCGCGATGTCGAGGCGTTTCTCGCGGCGGTCGATGCGGCGGCGGGGGCGGCGCGCTCGGGTCATCTGGTCACGTTCGGCATCCAGCCGGACGGACCGAGTACCGGCTACGGCTACATCAAGGTCGGGGACGGCACCGTTTCCGACGGCGTGCATCCCGTCGCGCGTTTCGTGGAAAAGCCCGATGCGGCGACGGCGCAGGGCTTCCTCGCCGAGGGGGGCTATCGCTGGAACGCGGGGATGTTCGTCTTCGGCGCCGCGCGTTATCTGGAGGAACTGGCCAGCCACGCGCCCGACATTCTCGACGCCTGCCGCGCGGCGATGGCCGGCGCGCGAGAGGATCTCGACTTCGTGCGCCCGGAGGAGGCCGCCTTCCTCGCTTGCCGTTCCGACAGCATCGACTACGCGGTGATGGAGAAGAGCGACCGCGCCGCCGTCGCCCCCTGCGATCTGGGCTGGTCCGATATCGGGTCGTGGGAGCAGTTATGGGAGGTCGGCGACAAGGACGCGGACGGCAACCATGCGAAGGGCGACGTGCTGCTCGAAGATGTCCGCAACTCCTACGTACGGACGGAGGACAAGCTGGTCGCGGTGATCGGCATGGATGACGTGGTCGTGGTCTCCACCCCCGACGCCGTCCTCGTCGCGCCGAAGGACCGCGCGCAAGACGTGAAGAAGATCGTCGACCGGCTCAAGGGCGAGGGCCGCGAGGAGCACAACACGCATGTGCGCGTCCACCGCCCCTGGGGATTCTACGAGGGCATCCATATGGGCGACCGGCATCAGGTGAAGCATATCTCGGTCAATCCCGGGTCGGTCCTGTCGCTCCAGAAGCATTTCCACCGGGCCGAACACTGGGTCGTCGTGCGCGGTACGGCCATCGTGACGCGCGATAACGAGGAACTGCAGATCACGGAGAACGAATCCGTCTACCTGCCCCTCGGCTGCATCCACCGGCTCAGGAACCCCGGCAAGGTGCCGCTCTCCATCGTCGAGGTGCAGACCGGCTCGTATCTGGGCGAGGACGATATCGTCCGGCTGGAAGACGTCTACAACCGCGCCGGATAGGGCGTTGAAAACCTGACCGCTTTCCCGTCATGGGCGAGCGGTCAGGACGCCAGCGCCGCCCCTTCCGCGAGGGCGCCGAGCTTGGCGTAGGCGATATCCGGATCGACCGCGCCGAAGCCCGCGAAGGTGCCGAAACCGCAATCGGACCCCGCGATCACCCGGTCGTTGCCGACAATGGCGGTGAACCGGTCGATCCGCTGGCGCACGAGTTCGGGGTGCTCGACGAAGTTGGTCGTCGTGTCGACCACGCCCGGCACGAGGATCTTGTCGTCGGGGATATCGGCCTTGCGGTCGCGGAAGACAGCCCATTCGTGGCCATGGCGCGGGTTCGACGTCTCGAAGAGGACATGCGCGGGCTTGGCCGACATCAGCGTGTCGAACATCGTCGACATGGGAATGTCGCAGACATGCGGCCCTTCGTAGTTGCCCCAGCAGATATGGATGCGCGCCTTTTCGGCGGGAATGTTCTGCAAGGCGTGGTTCAGCGCCTCGACATGCGCGCCCGCAACCTTGACGAACTCGGCGTCGGACATATCCGGGAAAAGCATGTGGCGCGAAAGAGCGAGGTCGGGGCAGTCGAGTTGCAGGTGCAGGCCCGAAGCGACGATGGTCTCGTACTCGGCCTTCATCGCATCGGCCAGCGCGGCCAGATACGCCTCGCGCGTCGGGTAGTGATCGTTCTGCAGGAACAACGAGATAACGCCGGGACTTGCCGCGTTCATGAAGCCGCGCTCGACCCCGTGCGCGGCCATCGCCTCCTTGAGGTTGGCGATATCCTTTTCCAGTTCGCCCTGACCCTTCGACTTCACCTCGCCCACGCACATGGGGCGCGCGTATTGCGGGGTTCCGCCGTCGTCGGCGAGCCGTTTCAGGAAGGACGGAAACCGCTTGAGATCGGCGGGCGCGTTGCGCGGGCTGTCGCCGCCGAAACCGGTATAGCGATCCTTGACATAGGTGGCGTAGCTGATCTTGGATGTTTCGCCGTCGGAGACGATGTCGATACCCGCCTCTTTCTGTCGCCCGACCGTTTCCAGCACCGCCTCGGTCATCGCCGCGTCGAACTCGTCCTGCGAGTATTCCTCGTCGCGTTCGCGGGCGAAGATGAAGTCGACGACCTTCTGGGTGCGGGGGAGGGAGCCGACATGGCTGGTGAGAATGCGTGTCATGGGATATCAGCCTTCGGCAATAAGGATCTGTTTCCAGACCGCGATTTCATCGTAGAGCGTATACTCGCGGCGCAGGCCCCAGGGGCCGAACTCCGCATGCGATATGCCCATCACGTGCACGGGCGCCCCGGTCGGACGCCCGAATGCGCCCCATCCGTCATGGGTGCCGTCGAGCGACCAGCGGATGGCGGAACGGGGGCTGAGCATGTCGCCGTCCATCCCGATTCTGTGGTGGATCGTGAAAGTGGCAGAGGGGAAGGACGAGCGCAACCCGACCCAGAACGCGGATACCGCCTCGCGGCCGACGGCCTGCTGCGCGCCCGCGTATTCGCCGACCACCGCCCGGTCGTAATCGGCGAGAATATGGGTGAAATCCTTGTCCATGATGCGGGTGAGGGTGTCGGCGTAGCGCTGGCCCCACTCGTTGTCGTTGCCCCGCCCGTGATAGCCGCCATCGACATCCGCCTCGGGCGTGAAGGGCCGCGCCGCCTGATGCGCGCCGCCTTCCGCCGCGATCACCCCGGCGGTATAGTCGCGCGGCAGCATCCCGAGTTGCCGGACGATGCCGCCGTAGTCGCGCACCAGCCACTCGTCGTAGATCGTATCCCCCCGCACGGCGCAGTCGGCAATGACGCGGACGGTCCATTTCCTGCCGCTCGCGGGGCCGAACTGACCGTCCTGCGTATGGGTGGCGGTGGTGAGAAGACGGTGCGAGGAAAGATGGCCATGTTCCTGGGATTCCGACCAGATCACGTCTTCCGCGAAGAGTTGACGATCGGGGAATTCGTTGATCGTCGCCATGGTCGAAGCCATGACAGCCTGGTTTCCGCGCTGGATACCCATGGGGGAGCGGACGGGAATATCGGCGGCGTAATACTCGTTCAGCGTACCGATGCCGCGATCTTCCCAGATTTCCTTGGTGATACCGATGATGTAGTCCGGGAAGTCTTTCCAGCGGTTGGAGTAGGTCATGCGCGTCTTTCCTCGGGGTGCATCAATTCGGCATACAACGGCCCTACTCCGCCGTCCACCCACCATCGACCAGCAGCGATGTGCCCGTGACCAGAGCCGCAGCGTCCGACGCGAGGAAGACCACCGCGCCCATGATATCCGTCACATCGCCCACACGCCCCAGCTTGATCTTCTCCTCGATCCAGCGCACGCGTTCGGGGTCGGCGAAGGTCGGTTCGGTCAGGGGCGTGCGGATGAAGGTGGGGCAGATCGTGTTGATGCGGATGCCGCGCGATCCCCACTCGATCGCCATGGATTTCGTGAACCCCTCCACCGCATGCTTGGTCGCGCAGTAGACCGCGCGCTCGATGCCGCCGACATGGGCCATCTGCGACGAGATATTGATGAGACTGCCGGGCTTGTCCGCGCGCACCAGCCCCTTCGCGACCGCGCGGGTCAGGAAATACGCGGCCTTGATATTCAGATCGGCGACGGCGTCGTAATCGCCTTCGCTCGTCTCCAAAGCGGGGCTGTGCCGGGCGAGTCCTGCGGAATTGACGAGGATATCGAACGGCCCGCGTTCCGCGACGGCGGCATCGGTCGCCGCGATATCGGTGATGTCGAGGGGCAGGGTGTCGGCGGTCCATCCCTGCGCCGCCATCCCGGACGCCAGACGGTCGAGCGCCTCGGCCCGGCGAGCGACCAGCGTGACCGCCGCGCCGGCTTCCGCGAGGGCGACCGCCGCCGCCTCGCCGATGCCCGAAGAGGCGCCCGCCACCAGCGCGCGGCGTCCGTCGAGCCGGAAGGAGGGAGTGCGGGGCAGCATTCAGGCGCCCGACGGACCGGCGGGTTCCCTGGTGCCGTCGTCATAGGCTTCCCAGCCTTCGCCACCGAAGACGTCGCGTCCCAACTGCGCGCAGACGGAGGCGAAATCGACGGAGACGGGGTTGTCGACGATGCGCCCGTCCTCGACGCGCCAGAAATCCATGTAGGGGATCTTCACGCGCTTGCCCGTCGCCGGGATGCCCATGAAGGTGCCCGAGTGGGTCGCCTCGATATGCCCGAAGCAGGCCGCCCACTCGCCATCGGCAATGAACTTCTCGGTGATGTAGTCGCGTTCCGTGAAGGCCGCGCGAATGGGCCATTGCCAGTTGCGCCGGAACTCCTCCACCCCCTTCTTGGTGCCGCACCCGGCATTGCCCCGCCACATGAACGCCTCGTGAAAATAGGGGGTCATGTCCATTTCGGATTTCGCCAGCCCGTCTTCCATCCTGCGAACGGCTGCAAGGGTTTCGGCGCTTTTCCTGACGTGGTCTTCCGCACTCATGAACGTGTCAGCCTTTCGCCGGTCGCGTGATCGAAGAGATGGCAGATTTCGGGCGAGATGCGCGCGGCAAAAGCGTCGCCGATCCGCGCGCGGAAATCCTTGGGCGTCTTGACCGATACCAGCCCGCCCCCCGCCTTGACGGTCACCATGGTCGCATCCCCGAGCAGCTCGACCGAATAGGCGGTACCGGACAATTCGCCCGCCTCCGCCAGCGTCGCATCCTCGGCGCGAAAGCCCAGCGTCACCTTGCCGTCGGGACCGGCCAGCCCGGGGATCGTGACGTTCTGCCCGGTAAAGGTCCCGCCTCGCAATTCTCCTTCCATCAGGTTCATCGCCGGACTGCCGATGAAGCTGGCCACGAAGGTATTGGCGGGGTGATCGTAAATTTCGGTCGGTGCGCCGACCTGCTGCACGACGCCGCGATTCATCACGACGACCCGGTCGGCCAGCGTCATCGCCTCGATCTGGTCATGGGTGACGTAGACGGTCGTTACCTGAAGTTCGTGGCTCAGGTTCTTGATCTGCGCGCGGGTCGAGACGCGCAGCTTGGCGTCGAGGTTCGACAGCGGTTCGTCCATCAGGAAGACGTTCGGCTGGCGCACGATGGCGCGGGCGAGGGCGACGCGCTGGCGCTGACCGCCCGAGAGCGCGGCGGGGCGGCGGTGCAGGAACTCGGTCAGTTCCACCATCTCCGCCGCCTTGCGCACGCGGGCGTCATGGGTGGCGGGTTCGACCTTGCGCACCTTGAGCGGAAAGCGGATATTCTCGTAGACGTCTAGATTGGGGTAGAGCGCATAGCTCTGGAACACCATCGCCACGTCGCGATCCTTGGGGTCCAGATCGTTGATCCGCTTGCCGTCCACGAGGATATCGCCCTCGGTCGCCGTCTCCAGCCCCGCGATCATGCGCATGGTCGTCGTCTTGCCGCAGCCGGACGGGCCGAGCAGCACGAGGAACTCGCGATCCGCGATGGTGAGGTTGAAATCGTCGACGCCGACGAAAGCCCCCCAGCGCTTGGAGATGTTCCTGAGCTGCACCTCGGCCATATCGCGACTCGCTCCGCTTTCGGGGATAGGGAGAAACGATAGGCGCATCCTTCGCCCCGGCGCAAGCGGCTTGTCCCGTCGATGTTTTCCACGGGGAAACCCCTTGCGCGAGAGTGCGAAGTGGCCGTTTACTGACACAAAGCATCCTGCCGCGCTTGATTCGAGACCGGCGGGAGAACGAGGGCCGCCATACAGGCGCGGTCATGATTTCTGGGGAGAGACCAAGCCGATGAAACATTTCAAGATACTGACCACGACCGCCGTCTTCGCGCTGCTTTCGGGCGGCGCCCACGCGGCCTGCGACATCGAGAAGGGCGATATCACCGTTCTCGGCAATGATTTCGGGGCGATCCATGCCGTGGTCGACCGGGCGGGCGAATGCGCGACCGGCGACGTGACCATCGAGACGAACCTCACGACCGAGCATCGCGAAATCCAGGTCGCCGCCCTTACCGCGAACCCCTCGCAGTATTCGGTCGCCATCGTCGCCAACGGCTCGCTCGTGCCGCTCCTGAACGAGGGCCTCGTTCGTCCGCTCGACGATCTTGTCGAGAAGCACGGCCAGTCGCTCGCTAAAAACCAGCTCATCACCGTCGACGGCAAGGTGATGGCCGTCGCCTTCATGGCGAACGCCCAGCACCTGTTCTATCGCAAGGACATTCTGGAAGAAGCGGGCGTCGAGGTGCCCACGACCTACGAGGAGGTCATCGAGGCCGCGAAGATCATCGAGGAAAAGGGGATCATGGAGCACCCCTTCGCGATGAACACCAAGACGGGGTGGAACCTCGGCGAGGAATTCGTGAACATGTATCTCGGCTATGGCGGCGATTTCTTCGCCCCCGGCACGGCCGAGGTGGCGGTGAACAACGAAAAGGGCGTCGCGGCGCTGGAGACGCTCAAGACGCTGATGGACTACTCCAATCCCGATTTCCTGACCTTCGATTCCAATGCGACCGGCGCGCTGTGGGAATCGGGCAAGCTGGCCCTCGCGACCATGTGGGGGTCGCGCGGCCAGCCGATCCTGGACGACGAAGGCTCGACCGAGGAGATCGTCGGCGCGACCGTCCTGACGGGGGCGCCCACGGTCGGCGGTGGCGATACCCCGGCGACGACGCTGTGGTGGGACGGTTTCACCATCGCGGCGAACGCGTCGGACGAAGATGCCGAGGCATCGTTCATCGCCATGGTCCACGGCGTTTCGCCCGAGGTGCTGAAGGATCATAACGACAAGGCCGTCTGGCTGCTCGAAGGCTACGAACCCACGCCCGCCGCCGCCGGTGTCTCGGCCAGCGCGCAGGCCGGGGCGCGGCCCTATCCGATGGTGCCGTATATCGGCCTGCTGCACACCGCGCTCGGCGACGAGTTGTCCGACTTCCTCCAAGGTCAGGAATCGGCCGAGCAGGCGCTTGCCGATGTCGAAGCTGCCTACACCACGGCCGCACGGGAACAGGGTTTCGTCAAGTAAAGGCCCTTCGCCGCGCCGCCCCCGGGGGCGGCGCCGCTCTTCCACTCAGCCGGGGGCAGGACGATGCCGCACAAGACGTTCTTCTGGTTCATCCTGCCTTCGCTTGCGGCCATGCTGCTCTTCATCGCCGCGCCGCTCGTTTCCATCGTCATCCAGTCGCTTCATATCCAGCATGAGCAGGTCGTCGTAACCGTCGAGAATTGCGGCCCTTTCGGGTGCGTGGAAGAAACGACCATCGATCAGGAAGCGACGCAGGCCCTGCGCGAGGAAAGCCCGCTCGGGCGCTTCAACGGCATCGGCACCTATCTGGATCGCGGCCACCTCGCCGTCGACGCGCTGGCGGAAGCATGGGCCACGTCGGAGACTTTCGGCGCGTTCTTCGGCAAGGTCATGAACCTGCCGTTCTACAAGGCGCTGGTCTTCACGCTGGTCTACACCTTCGTCGTCACGCCGGTCGTCATCGTGCTGGGCCTCGCCATCGCCCTGGGCGTCAACACCTTGCCCCGGTTCATGAAGGGGACGACGATCTTCGTCTCCCTCCTGCCCATGCTGGTCACGCCATTGGTCGGCTCGCTCATCCTGTTCTGGATGATCGACGCGGACGGCATCCTGGGCAAGTCCCTTCAGGCGATCTTCGACGACCCGAACCTGTCGCTCAAGGCGTCGCCGGTACTGACTTGGGTCATGCTGCTGGTCTACGGCATCTGGCATTCCGCGCCGTTTGCCTTCATCGTGTACTATGCCGGCCTCCAGAGCGTGCCGAGCGAGACGCTGGAAGCGGCGATGATCGACGGGGCGAGCCGGTGGGAGCGCGTCCGCTACGTCGTGATCCCCCATCTCGCGCCGCTGACGGTCTTCATCATGCTGATCCAG
>Ga0209831_1001803_pt1 | contig 19217 bp, 11 predicted proteins | sample Maine_Asex4_meta_FD_187451 | JGI IMG/M metagenome (GOLD analysis project Ga0209831, IMG submission 187451) | Marine algal microbial communities from Maine, USA - Maine_Asex4_metaG (SPAdes) (version 2) | ecosystem: Host-associated > Algae > Red algae > Unclassified | place: Maine, USA | collected...
ACTTCACCAAATTTTCCTTAAATACAGTGAGTATTCGCGTCAAATTTGGTTCGTCTAAAGAAAAAATAACGACGCGAAGAATGTACATTTATTTAATTCCTGATACTAAGTATCAGGAACAAAAATTACATTTTATTAAATTGTTCCAAGATAGGTAAAAAACCATCTGCATCGCGGTAGCCCGGAACTGCTTGTATCAAGTCCAATTTCTCATTAAGAAAAAGCACTGTTGGGTAGCTTCTTGCACCATACTTTTGTGCCAATTCGTGTGTTGCATTACGCGCTCTTTTTGGCTTGGAAGCGTCGAATCTTGGGTTTGCGTATTGTTTGCCGCCTACTTTTATAGCTCCTGGATGTTGAGCGTCAAACTTTACTGCATAATAATTTTCGTTCATATAATCAGCTACGCGCTTGTCAGCAAATGTAGCTGCATCCAATCTTTTGCACCAGCCACACCATTCGGTATATACATCGACAAATACTTTTTTAGGCTTGTTTGCTATTGCTTTTTCAGCTTGCTCGAAAGATACCCAGTTGATTTTCCCGCCGGGAACTTTTGGTTCGTAGCTTTTGGATTTTCTTTGTTGTTGTACCTTACGTTGTGCGTTGGCTTGCGCCTGACGTTGCTCGGCAGTCAGTTGATTAGATGCCGTTTTGGTAGGGGCTACTGTTTTAGTTGTCGTAGTGATTTGTGCATCGGCTTCTGCTGTTTTATCTGATTTGCAGGAAGTGATTGCGAATGCCATTGTACCAATGAGCAAGGCGAGATTGAAATATGTTGCTATTTTTTTCATTTGTATAAATTTATATTTTTATCTAAAATAGAATGAATCCTTACACGGAATTGTTTAGAACAACCACAAATTTAAACAAAAATTAGGAAAATTTGCTATTAAGATTTTGTTAAATTAATAAACGGTGGACGGTGAACGCCGATAGCTATTGGCACTTCGACCCAAGATAGTCGCCAAATGGGGCGTGACTCTGCATATTTCACAAAAAATTGCAGACGCTTTTAATGCGCCTGCAATTTTAATTTTACATATCGTCAGTAAAACATCCGCCTGTCATCAAGCGTCCATTCACCATCATTTCACTTTCACACCATTGCGATATTTGACAATAAAAGCCTGACTAACACCGAGGCTTTTGGCGTTTTCCTGTGCGGCAGTGGCTTCGGACATAGTATAAAAATCGCCCAATAAAAAGACGGTAATACCGTCGGCACGAGTGATTTGCTGTATGGTTCCGTAATTTTTGAGGTTGGGATTGAATCCGGCAGTATTGGGGTTGCGGAATGCGCCGAGTTGAATTTTGTAAACCGTTCCGCTTGTGGGTGTAGCGGCAGGTGTAGTCGGCACAGACGTAGGCGGCGTATAAGTAGGTACGCTGCGCGATGTACGGCGGACAAAGGCGTCTGGATAGCCGCTATTGCGTACGATGGTTCGCGCACGTTCGGCGTCTGGATAGGTCGCAAATTTGCCAACTTTATAGACTGCCAAACCGTTTTTTAAGTCATAATATACGCTGCCGAGGCTTTCAAGGCTTCGAAATTGACCAGCGCGTGGGGAAGAAAATGCACCGATTTGGACTTCGTAACCGCTACTCGTAGAAGTAGCAGGCGGAGTGGTTGTAGGCTGAATGACTACCGGAGGCGGCGATACTATAACGGGCGGTGGTGTCGGCTGCGGTTGTGAAGGTTGGGGCTGTGGCGTAGGTACGACGACTACATTTCCGGGGTTAAAGTATGGTGAAACTTCCATTTCGTGAAAGCCGAGGTTAATGCCTTGGCTTTTTGTATCGAGGCTGCGAGCATTGCTGATATAGCCCGTTTTGGAATAGCTCAAAATGTATTTGGCATTGGGTTCGAGTTGGAGTGCGTAGCGACCTCTGGCGTCAGTGGTAGCTTTCGCGCTACTTTGAGTGCTTCGATTGGTTGCCAAAACGAGAACGCCCGGTAGCCTTTGCTCTGATTCCGAATCCATGACGATGCCCGTGAATGCGCCTTCGAGTGGTATTATGGAGATTTGTAACTTGGCAAGCATAGGGAAGCGATGTATGCTTTCTCCGTAGCCGCTTTTGCTGATTCGGATGCTACAATCTTCGGTGAATTTTTCTAATATCGCAACACCGTTTATATCGGTTGTGTAGACTCTTCCACCGCAGGCGGTGAGGTTGATTTGTACGCCATCAACTGGCTGTTTAGTCTCCTCGTCTATGATGGTGAGTGCCATTCTGTCGGGTGCGATGCCTGGTGTAGTGGTCGTTGGGTTAGATGGAATGGTGGTCGTGGGGTTAGATGGAATGGTGGTTGTGGGGATGGTCGTCGTTGGTGTTGGAACAGTCGTAACAGGTATTGTGCCTGTGGTCGGAGGTGGAGTTGAAGCACCCGCGAGGGCTTTATAAATATCGTCATAACCGCGCCCACCGGCACGATTGGAGGTGAAATAAGCGATTTTTTCGTAGGGTTTGTAAATAAAATCATAATCGTCGCGAGGCGAATTGATGCCTCTGCCCATGTTGACGGCTTGTTTCCATTCTTTATTGATATTTACACTTTTAAATACATCCAAACCGCCGTAGCCGTCATGCCAATTGGAAGAGAAATAGAGGGTCGTACCTACGAGATAAGGGCTAATTTCGTCGCCGCCCGTATTAATTTGTTCGCCGAGATTGACGGGTTCAGACCAGTCTGTACCAATTTTTTCACATTTATAAATATCAAATCCGCCATAACCACCCGGTACATCTGAGGCAAAATAAAGTGTGTTGCCCTCGGGCGTGAGGTAGGGGTAGCCGTTGGAATATTTCCGTCCATTGTAGGGGAAAGGTTCGGGGTTTTGCCAGTCACTTTGCGAAAGTGCGTCCGCCAAATAAATATCCAATTTGGCACCACTCCCCATGAGTGGAATGACGCCATTGGTGAAATTATTATTATTTTTGACATAAGCCACTCTTCTGCCGTTTTGAGTGAATGAGGGGCTGCCTTCGTTCATAATTGCTTGAAAATCTTTGCGAAGTGGCTGTGGTAGCGCGAGTTGTGTACCCGAACGCATGGAAATATAGAGCTGGTTGAAAGCATCATTATCGTTGTTATTTCCTTTGCGAAAGGTCGAAAACATGAGTTGGTTATTATAAAAAGCTGGTCCAAAATCGGCGGCTACGCTATTGATATTACTGACGGAACTTACGCCAAATTGAGACTCTCCAGCAGCATTATTGAGGGCATAGTCGCAGCTACGAGCGTAGTGACTGCCAAGTGCCGGTTCGCTTTTAGCGTATTCGAGAAAGCGGGCTTTCGCCTCATTATATCGTCCTTCAGAACGCAATGCTTGGGCGTAATAAAAAATATCTACGGGGTCACCGTTAGGGTTCTGAATCGCTCGTGCATAGTTCTCACGAGCTTTGCTCACATTTCCAATCTGCCGATAACACTCTGCCAGCCGAGAGGCTGCATCGTAGTTGGTCGGATTATTTCTCAACACATCTTCATAGAGCTGAATCGCCTGCCGAAAGGCATATAACTCGTAATACTTGTCTGCTTTTTTGAGTTTGTCGGTTTGTGCTTGAGCAGTTGGTACGAACAAAAGTATACTCAAGACCAAAAGTGTTATCTGAATGATGCTTCTTCTCATGCTATCTTAGTTAAGTTTAAGTTTACCCCGATAACTATCGGAAAAGATTAAGTCTAACGCAAGTACTTAGTGCCTCGATTTATAAATAATTGGAATTGACCATTAATTAGGAAAAATGTTATATGACCTCGTTAGAGGTCGAATATTGATAGAATTTTTCAATAAAAATACGTCAAACGAGCCTTTAAGTTCGTAATATGGAGTACCTAAAGGCACTCAAAACAAATTTTCATCCCAAAAAAGCTACCGATATTTTGCACTTAACAGTGCTGCCCAATTAATGGTCAATTCCGTAAATAATTAAGGTTGCTTGACACGCCCCCAACTCATGAGGGGGAATACGCCCTAATTTTATTGACTCCACAGGATTCGTCAAAAGACTATAATTAAAATAACCGCAAATATACAGAATAAAAACGAAGTATATTTTTGTTTTGTAGGTGTTATGCGCTTCCAGACTTTAGACATAGAGAACCGGGTTATTCGGAAATTAGGTAAACACTTATTTAACAAGACTTTACGTAAAAAAATTAGGTTTTTTGACAAATTCGGTGAAATGAATAATAACTGGGCGTATCCCCCTCCTTATCAGTCGGGGGTCGGGCTATCCGGCACTCTCTCCACTCCGCTATCGCTCCGTTACGTTCAAACAACACCTACTATCCCTTACGCAAGAAACGAACAACCACTAAATTTGTCAAAGAACCAAAAAATACTACATACTATTTTTTTTATAAAATTTAAAATACTTAATATCAGTCACTTACGGCATAAATTTTAATTTTCTAATTCCCATTTTGTTTAAAGCATGTTTAAATTTTTACAAACTGAAAATCAATCCCGATAGCCATAGGGATGGTTTTGGTAAAGCATCAAAAAAGGCATTTATGGAGATAAGCAACTGATTTGAGTGTATAAAACATTAGGGGCAATTATATATAAAAGGTGCAGCACACCGTCCCCGTTTGGTGCAAGAAAGCTCCTCCCAAACTCATAAGGTGCGTTAGCACCGACTCCGTTTATACGTACTAACGGGGTCAATACTAACGTACCTTATGAGCTTGTTATTCAAACTTTGCTACAAACGGGGTCGGTACTAACGTACCTCTAATACCACGAACTTATGATACATTCAAACAAATTAAAGTTCCCCTAATATTTTACACACTCAACTGATTTAATGTGAAGTCAAGTTCATAAGATACACGCATTTTTATACCGAGATCTTTATCAAAAGAATGAGAATGATTAGTATCAGGAACAAAATAAATGTATATTCTCGACTTGTTCTTTTTCCTTTATACTTCACCAAATTCTCCTTAAATAACCCGTTATTCGCGTCAAATTTGGTTTGTCTAAAGAAAAAATAACGACGCGAAGAATGTACATTTATTTAATTCCTGATACTAAGTATCAGGAACAAAATAAATGTATATTCTCGACTTATTCTTTTTCCTTTATACTTCACCAAATTCTCCTTAAATAACCCGTTATTCGCGTCAAATTTGGTTTATCTAAAGAAAAAATAACGGCGTAAAGATGTAACGTTTATTATCTTTTCATCCCTTAAATTATCAATTATACATTCTCAATTATCAATTTGGTGAAGCCCTCGTTACACTTGTCTACTTATTAAATAACGTGCCAATTCGCGGATTTCAGTTTTCCGATTATCGGCTACACTCACTGCATCGAGATGATGTAGTGCTTTTTCGAGGTAAGTGTTCATTTGTTTTTCGGCAATGCTGCGGATATTATATTTTTCGTATAAATCTTTGACTTTCTGTATTTTAGTGGCTTCGTCAGGCGGTGTGGTCTGCATGAGTTGGTGGAGGTTTTGAGTGTCATTGGCATCGGCGAGTTCGAGGGTTTTTATGGTGAGGAATGTTTTTTTATTTTGTACAATATCGCCACCTACTTTTTTCCCAAATTTTTTCGGGTCGCCAAAGGTATCGAGTATGTCGTCTTGCAATTGGAAGGCAATACCGACGTCTCGTCCGAAATTGTAAACATGTTGTGCGTCGGCTTCGCTTGCTCCACCAATGCGTGCGCCTATTTGCATAGCTCCCGCGATTAGTACGGCAGTTTTGTACTCAATCATGAGTATGTATTCGCTGAGTTCGACGTTTTCGGCAGTCTCAAAATTGATGTCGTATTGTTGCCCTTCGCATACACCTATGGCTGCGCGATTGAGGCTGCCGAGCAGTTCAGAAATGAGTGGTGCAGGGGATTTAGCGAGGTATTCGTAGGCATAAATCATCATCACATCGCCGGAGAGGATGGCGGTGTTGGTATTATATTTTTCGTGTACGGTGGCTTTGCCGCGGCGCAGCGGCGCATCGTCCATGATATCGTCGTGCAGTAGGGTGAAGTTGTGGAAAATCTCTACCGCAAACGCCGCCGGAAGCGCGTCGGTGACATCGTCTTGAAACATACGGCAAGCCAGCAGGAGCAGGACAGGGCGCATACGTTTGCCACCAATGCTCAAGATGTAATTGACGGGGTCGTACAGTCTTTGCGGCTCTTGGGTGAACCGATTTTTCTCTAAGTATTGGAGGAATTGGGTGCGTAATTCGTCTACATTTTGCATTGGGCAAAGATAGTGGTCTTTTTTGGGGTTTTTCTATGGGTTTCGGGGGTTTTATTGTTTTTATTTCTGATAAGTACTAATTCACGTTTGGCGTTAGGAACGCGAAATGTGAATTAGTTTTTCATTAATAAAGTAGGTTCTTTGACAAATGTAGTGATTAGGTAGTGAGACAAAAATATCCTTAGTTTTTGACGGTTTCTTTTTCCGCTATTTTTCCCTGCAAAAATCCTTATCTCGAATCAAGTACGGGATAGGCTGTAGCGTAGGCTATGTGCGGTTTTTGTAAGGAAAAATATCGAAAAAATAACCACGTCAAAATTGTAAGGAACAGGGTTTTAATAAATGCAGGTTATTGACGACTTTATTTTTTTCTTTTTTAAGGCATGAAAACCGCGCATAGCCAAGCTATACAAGGATTTTCATAAGTTAAAGAAAATAAATACTACATCTTGACTCGTTCGTTTTTCGTCTGTTCGTTTGTCTTTTTTGCGTGAGGGATAGGAGGTGTTGTTTGAACGTAATGTAGCGATAGCGGAATGGAGAGAGTGCCGGATAGCCCGACCCCCGACTGATAAGGAGGGGGACACGCCCTAACTAATATACTAAGGGAAGAGGAAGAAAATAATCTATCCGTCTGAATTGTTCTTCCTCTTCCCTTATTGACTTCTATTTTGGTACACGCGATGAAATTCCATTATTTTCGTTCCAGTACGCTTTATCTTGCCCATTAATATCGCCATCCAAATTGAGGTCGGTATTTAGATAGAGGCTAAAATTGCCATTATCATTTAACCAAGGAGATTTATCACTGGCATTGATATCAAAACTTGGTGCATCTGCTTGATTCATGTCACCTGCGTACATTGCCCAGTTGCCTGTCGAAAGCTGCTTTTGTCCAAAGCCTGTTTGGTCATCGAAGCTATTTTTTGTACGAAAATCGTATTCCAATTTACCACTTGACACACTTGCAGATATAGGCGTCATGATACCCATGTGATTGCGATGTTCGACGACAACGTTGGCTGCACTGAAATTTATTGAAGTATCTAAAATACATTTATCAAGAATTTCAACACGTCCATCTTTATGCAGTAAAGCGGCGGTTTGGGCGAGTTCCGTATTTTTTGCCCTACCTGAACGAAAAGAAAGTAAGACCCAATCGACGACACTGCTTGCGTAGTCCGCATCTGTCCAGTTTAACCCTTCTGTACCTGCATAATTCCAAGGGGCTACATTATAAGGTTGCCCGTCGGGAGTGGGCGTGACGAGATTGCTTACTGGCGTTTGTCCTGGTAGTAAACCTCGAATTGTATTGAGCGTGGTTGTCATTTCGTTGGTGAGCGTATTATACGAGCCTTCGAGGTTGAGGTATAGCTCGATGGGCGTACAAGTCACGATTTCAACGCCGACGTAACCAGAATCTGAGTTGACATCAGAGGTCAGATGAACCGTATTGATTAGAATATCGTTTGATGCCAAATAAACATTATCTACATACCAGCCCTGTCCGGCTACATACTGATCGTAATAAAAATTGAAACGAATGAGTACATTCGCTGCAGCGAAGCTACTTAGGTCTATTTTTGTCTCAATACAACCGCCACTACTCCCTGCGAATGCCTGTTTTGCAGGGTTGTTTTGAATGTAATCGTTATAACCGTTTTGTGTCATGTATGGTCCTAGGTCTATCCAATTCAAGCCGTCATCGTCAGAGAGTTGGATGGTGCCACCATCCCAATTGGTTTCGGTATCAAACCAGTGCGTAAATACCAATTCTGCATCTGCGCCAAGCGTGGTCAAAGGTATGGTAAGGTACTGATTTTCACTAATAGAGGTGGCTAACAACTCTGCCGCATACCAGGCTGCGCTGCCACAGTTATCGACGGTTACTCTTGTCCAGTTACTGTTGTTCGCAACGTTGGAAATTTCCCAATTTGCGTCTCCCGTTTCTACATCATCATACCAAAGGGTGTCCCATGCTGCTGCCAAATAATTACTGTCAATAATGGCTTGATAAGTATAACTAGAACTCGCATCTTTCGCTACCGAAGGAATCGCTGCCCAAGAGAGCGTTTTATTGTTGTGTGTACCGCCATTGCTCGCCGAGCCTTGCAAATAATTTAAGCCGTTGGGCAGACTATCAATGACATTTACATTGGCAACATCAAAGCATTTTCCGCCTGTTATTTCTAAGGTAAAACTAAGCGTATCGCCAGGTACAACTTGGGTTTTATCAACTGTTTTTGAGACCGTTGCACCACGCAATGTAGGCGGTACATCAAAGGCTTCCGTACCATCACTGCGACTGTCCGAACTCCCTTGCGAAGCACTATACCCAAGTCCGCGTCGTGCGAAAGTTTGCCAAATCAAACATTCATTATCACCATTATACATCATCTGGTCTGCCAATAAAATAGCATCTCGCGCATCCACAAAACCCGGACTGCATGGCTGCAATTTCAAGCCTTCGATGACTAGATTCATGGCTATATTATTGCCACCTACTCCGTAATATATGTCGTTGTCGTAGCCATAAATATCCACCAAACCCCAGTATAAATCCCAAATCATCGCACACCAAACCGAGCCTACGCCATGCGGTATAACTTCCATTTTAATGTTATTATAAGTATGTGGATTTATCGCCATATCCGTACTATACGGATAGCTGCGAATGCCGCCATGTGTCGTTGGTTTCCCAAGCGAATACGTGCCGATTCCACGTGGCATTTGGGACGTATCTCCCTGATTTGCAGTCATTACCAAACCCAACCAATCACTCCAACCCTCTCCGGCTTGTTCTTCATTGCCTAGGCAAGAAGAATTGCTTGCGCCTCCTGTGAGGCGTGTAGAAACGCCATGCCCGTACTCATGCGCCACAACGCCATTGTCCAAATCAGAATCAGATTGAAAGGCAGTATTATTGATAAGTGTCGCATTCACTCCCGGAATTTGAGCACGAATATAATCACATTGATTTTTGGCAATCATTATCGTCGGAATCGTAATCGTCGGGTCGCTTCCTGCCATGCCGCTTACATTATCTATATTATTACAAATCAGCACGCCGATAGCTCCTGCCGCTTGTGCATTAATTACTTTTTTGACAAAAGAACATGTGCCTCTGTCTATCAAAGCGATTTTTCCATCAATTGCAGCAGCATTAATAATACTATCGCAACCATATGTCGGATTGGTAGTCGTATCGCTGACCACAACCAAATCACCTGTGACGCTGAAATCTTGCGGACCAAATTCGGCAAAAGCCGCATTATATGTACCCGCAGCGCCTATCGGCGAATTTACTTTAAAACTGGTGTTGACATTTTCCCAAATAAACATCTGCATACGTCCGCTTGTGCCATCCACGCCTGGCAAAAAATTTGCATTATTTGTACCACTTCCGTCTTGCGCTTGTGCTTCCACATGGTCGCCACCGAATCCTCCCCTACCATAATTATTTGCCTGATAATTGCCCGAAGCCTCATCAAAACCATACTGATACCACACATCGTGCATCAGATTATTCCAATAAAAAAGGTTGGTAATTGAAGCGTCAAGATTTTGAAAAGGTGAGTTATTTAAGTCCAAAGGAAAATCAAACATCAACGAATCTCCACCATCAGGACTGTATCCCCATGTGTTATCATTGCCGTCGAGGTCATCGTAGGCGTGTACATTATTGCCTCTTGTAATGGTGTATTCCGCACCTGTCACGGCATTGGTGTCATGCCAACCAAAGGGCGAAGCAACTGCATCGGCAGGCTCGGTAATGATGCTACGTGTGCCGTGGTTGGGACTTTCTATGCGTAGGGGGAAGGTGTTATAAGATGAGCCGTCGGCAGTGGAATTATTCTTATCGCCGCCTAGCCCTCTGAGGGGGGAACAACTCTGCACCTGGCATTGGTGCGTAGACTCCCCTTTAGTAGATAGAGCGGACTCCCCTTTTAGGGGACTGGGGGGTGGCGTACCAAAATCACAATGCAATACCCTATCTTCTTGCTTGATGATTTCCCCATTTTCGGCATCAATTGCGACAAGCCATGAATGCGCTCCATTTAATTCATATAAATTCACCTCCCACGCCAAGCGTAGTTTTTTTCTTTCGTTGAAAATATAAACCAATTCAGCCGTGATGGGTTCGAGAGCAATGTTTTTGTGGTCGAATGTCGTTTTTTGATTCGCGGTGGTATTTTTTTTATTAATTTTTAGAAAATTATTTAATGGAAAATTTAAATGCTGTGCAACTCGAGTCAAGGCATTTTTTGCATCAATCCGAGGTGTACCTTTTACTTTTTCACTTGCATTTCGAATGAATGAACTATTCATTTTCAATATTTCATTATCCTTAACATGAATATTTATATTCGCTCCGCGAATAGCGATTCCATTTACTTTTTGTTGGTAATAAAAATGTCTAACACCACTTTTTTTACTCGTATGCGAATGTGTCAACGCAACATCCGACAAATCATTTTCTGTCAAATTGAATGCCGACTTTGCCTCTTCAATATGGTCGGAACGCATCTGCTGTGCCGATACATATTGAGGAATTTGAAATAGTAAAAAATACAAAAAAAGTACTCGATAATCCTTTTTCATCAGTTAAATTGTTTTCAAAAATATTTAGTCGTAGCAAAACACGACCGTCTAAGTACAATAATATTCAGTAATTCACACATGCACAATTTACTCCATAAGAGGAAAAATGTGACAGGGAAGGAAATAGTAAGAGTATGGGTGATTTTTGAATGAGTGAATGTTTTTTACGTTAATGCGTTACTAAGTATCAGGAACAAAATAAATCACGAGGGCTATCTTATTCACTCATTATTCTAAGAAGGTCGTCCGGCGTATCAATGCTGACGGTATCCAGATTCGTCGTTGTGATGCCGATGCGGATGCCGTTTTCCATCCAACGCAATTGTTCCAAACTTTCGGCTTGTTCGAGTGGTGTAGGGCTGAGTTGGGCGATATGAAGCAGTGTATCTCGGCGATAACCATACATACCGATGTGTTTGTAATAAGCATGTTTTTCAAGCCAATTTTCTGGCACATCGTCCCGTAAAAACGGGATCGGATGACGGCTGAAATAAATGGCTTCGCCCAACTGATTGAAGATGGTTTTTACGGTATTTGGGTTGCAAAGCTCATCATATAATTCAAGGCGTTTGGCGAGTGTTGCGATAGTAAATTGTGGTTTTTTATGGAGGAAATCAATCAATAAATCAATCTGTTCGGGGGCGATAAATGGTTCGTCTCCCTGTACATTAATGATGATGTCTGCTTCTATATTCGTTGCAATTTCAGCGCAGCGTTCCGTTCCTGTTTTGTGTAAATTTGAAGTCATAATCACCTCGCCATCAAATGATTGTACATGTTCAAAAATACGTTTGTCGTCCGTACCTACGATGACTTGTGTTGCCAATTCAGATTTGCATGCCTGCTCATATACACGCTGTATCATCGTTTTCCCCCGAATATCAACCAAGGGTTTGCCCGGAAATCGCGTCGAAGCATAACGCGCCGGAATGACGATTGTCGATTTGCTGATTTTTGATTTTTGATTTTTGATTGACACTTTTTGATTTTATATTGATTGTAGCAATTTGAATTTGAATTTAGTTTTCCGCTGTCACCATTCACGGCAGACGTTTTCAACGGCTGACGAGAATGGTTTGGGTTTGTTTTTTGGGAGGGGATTTTGGAACTTCGCCGTCCGCTATTACGCGAGTTGGTTTCACGTTGAACTGCGGACCGCCGACCCCTTTTCTATTTGACACGATTTTTGAATACAAAAGAATATGACTATCTTCGTCTTCTATCAAAAATCAAAAATCGTTCAATCAAAAATAATGAAGGTTTTAGCCCTATTTTGTTTGTTAATTTGTGTCCTAACCGCTTCTGCTCAAACCCTTCCCGCTCCACCACTACGGGTCTATCAACTCCTCACGCCACAAGATACATTAATCATGTCAGTAAGTCCCAACGGCGAACAAACCATCACTCATACCATCCAAAAAGGGCACACGCTATACGCACTCGGCAAGTACTATGGTGTGAGTCCCGAAATATTATACTACCACAATCCCATAGTCAAAACTACACCGCTTTCTTTGGGGCAACAACTCAAAATCCCCATACCAACTCGCGCTATTAAACGCCTGAAAGACAGCAGGTTCAATGCACGACTCAATGTACCTTTATACTATCTCGTACAGCCGGGCGAAACGGTTTATCGCATCGCTCGTACTTATTTCAATACGACACCCGAACTCTTTTCCGTCCACAATCCACATATCAAAAATCATGCTATCAGTCCCGGCGATACGGTTTTGATTGGTTGGATTAGCGTATACGGACTCTCTGATGTCAAGCCAAAATATAGTGGCGAATTTGCCCCTGCAATGGAGGCAAGCGACCGTCTCGGCGAGCGTTATCTCGCCCAAAGCGTGACCCACAAAGAACGCAACGAAAACGGTATTGCTTTTTGGCAAAACAAAAACAATACCCTCGTAGGTGCGAAATTATACTGTTCACACAACAAAGCCCCCGAAAATTCTATTATAAAAATAACCAATCCAATGAATAATCGAACTATCTTTGCGCGCGTAATCGGGCGTGTATCGTCTGCCGTGCATGGTTACAACGTCAAAGTCGTTGTATCGCCGGATGTAGCGCGAGTACTTGGCGCGATTGACCCCAAATTTCATGTAAAAATTGCTTACTTGAAGTAGTTGGTTGGTGAATCAGGTAATTGGTGAATTAGGTAAGGGAAGACGAAAAAAATAATCTACCCGTCTGAAATGTTCTTTTTCTTATATGTTTCACTAAGTGAAAGAAAATAACTTCTTCATTTGGGGTAGATTATTTTCTTCCTCTTCCCTAAAGTCTTTCGCTCTGCCAAACCCACTAATTCTTAATTTACTAATTAACTATTTTTACTAAAAAAATATGTACTACAAAAATATATTAGAAACCATCGGAAACACCCCACTTATCCAACTCAATCGTATCGCAGAAGGCATAAATGCCACGATATTGGCGAAACTCGAAACGCCGAATCCCGGCAACTCGGTCAAAGACCGTATGGCACTCAAAATGATTGAGGATGCAGAAGCGCGCGGCGACATCAAACCCGGTGGAACTATCATCGAATGTACCTCCGGAAATACTGGTATGGGCTTGGCAATAGCAAGCGTTGTGAAAGGTTATAAATGTATTTTTACGACGACAGATAAACAGTCGAAAGAAAAGGTAGACATCCTCAAAGCCGTTGGTGCTGAGGTGATTGTGTGTCCGACCAATGTAGCGTCGGATGACCCACGCTCCTACTATTCAATAGCCGAAAGATTGAGTAAAGAAATACCCAATTCTTTTTGGTGCAATCAGTACGACAACCTCTCCAATCGCACCGCACACTACGAAAGCACAGGACCGGAGATTTGGGAACAAACCGAAGGAAAAATTACACATTTTGTCGTCGGTGTAGGTACGGGTGGTACGATTTCGGGTGTTGGGAAATACTTGAAAGAGCAAAATCCTGACATCAAAATTTGGGGAATTGACACTTATGGTTCGGTCTTCAAAAAGTACCATGAAACAGGTGTTTTTGACGAAAAAGAAATTTATCCATATGTAACGGAAGGTATCGGAGAAGATATTTTACCGAAAAACGTGGACTTTGAATTGATTGATTATTTTGAAAAAGTAACGGATAAAGATGCTGCTGTTTATACACGTAAATTGGCGCGTGAAGAAGGAATGTTGGTTGGTAATTCGGCGGGTTCGGCGATGGCTGGTATCGTTCAATTGAAAGATAAATTGAAGCCCACAGATGTGGTTGTGGTCTTGTTTCACGACCATGGTAGTCGCTATATCGCAAAGATTTTTAATGATGATTGGATGCGTGAACGCGGCTTTTTAGATGATGAATTGAATGTAGGGGATTTGATTGAGAAAAAACAAGATAAAACATTCTATTCCGTACAAAAAACTAAGACGGTTCGTGAGGTGATGAATGTGATGAAAGAAAACGATATTTCGCAAATGCCCGTCATGGACAACGGCACGATAATCGGCTCAATTACAGAGACTTCCGTACTTAATTACATTCTCGAAAACCCGATGAATAATACCGAAAAACTCGTCGAGGCGATTATGAACGAACCCTTTCCGATGGTAAAAACCGATGTACCTTGCAGTCGTTTGAGACAGTATATTAATAAGGAAATTTCGGCAGTAGTTGCTGAAGATAAAGCGGGTAGCAAGCATGTCATTACGAATTATGACATTATTCAAGCGATGTAACCGTAGCGTAATGCCTCCGGCTTGCGCCGCGTACTACTTGCGCTGATATATTTTGATTTTCGCTACGCGAAAATTTCATTTTAAACTTAAACTTAATCTTAGACTTCAACTTAATACGCGACCAAATGGGACACGAAATCCGCGTCCCCACGCATCCCAAACGCATCATCTCCCTCGTTCCTTCGCAAACAGAATTGCTGTTTGATTTGGGCTTGGAAGAGGAAGTGGTGGGTGTGACGAAATTTTGTATTCACCCTGCGGAAAAGGTCAAAGGGAAAGTAAAAATTGGCGGTACAAAGCAGTATGATTTTGATAAAATCGCTGCGCTCAATCCCGACCTTATCATAGGAAATAAGGAGGAAAATGAGCAAACTCAAATCGAAGAACTCGCTGCCAAATATCCCGTTTGGATGAGCGATATAGCGACGCTGAATGATGCTTTGCAGATGATACAGATGGTCGGGCAAGTCATTCAAAAGGAAGTCGAAGCGACTGATTTAATTCGTGTTATAGAAGATAATTTTCAAAAAAATATTAACACAAAACACCCCCATCCCCTAAAGGGGGGCATTCGTGCGGCGAGCTTAACGGCGGCTTATTTTATATGGAAAAAACCATACATGGTCGCGGCGAAAAACACCTTTATCGACGAGATGATGGGCGTAGCGGGTTTCACGAATGTGTATGAAAAAAAATCGCGTTATCCGACCACAGATTTAGAGGAATTGCAGCAGCTACAACCCGAAATAATTTTGCTTTCTTCCGAACCTTATCCCTTTAAAATGAAGCATGTAGCAGAATTTCAAGCGGCTTGCCCCGATGCGAAGGTGATGATTGTGGATGGCGAAATGTTTTCGTGGTACGGTAGTCGTTTGTTGAAATCTGCGGCGTATTTTAGCGAAATAATGAATGAATTTTGAATGAATGAGTGAATGAATTTTGAATGAATAATGAATGAATTTTGAATGAATGAGTGAATGAATTACTAATGCGATAATGCGATTAAAATGATTCATTCATTCAAAATTCATTCACTCATTCATTGATTTTTAACCCAAAAATAAATCAAAATAAAATGGATAAAACAACCTTAGAAGCTTTAGAAACAGCACTCCAATCTTCGCCTGATAATGTGGCTTTGCGTACTCAGATTGCGAAGGGCTGGTATGGCGTTGGCAATTACAAAAAGGCGAAGGAACACTTCACTGCGCTCATACAAGCAAGCAATAATCTTGAGGCGAAAAAAGACTTAGCGAGGTGTTATTTTCATTTGAAAAACTACTCGCCGGGTATTATTATTTGTGAGGAGATATTGGAACAGGAAAAAGATGTTAGCATAATGTCGCTCTACCTTCAATCTCTGATTAATACCCGACAGACCGCGCAAGCAATTGAACAATATCAGGAATATCACGAGGATTATGGTTGGTATGATAAAGAAATTGAAAAACAGTTGAAAATCACGACTGATTTTAGTGATTTTATGTCGGAGGATGACGATGAGGACGATATGTTTCTCGAAAAACCAGACCTTGATTTTTCGGGTATCGGCGGCATGGAGAATGTGAAGGAAGAGATTCGGATGAAGATTATTCAGCCACTCGAAAATCCTGAATTATTTAAGGCTTTTGGCAAGGCAGCAGGAGGTGGAATTTTGCTTTACGGACCGCCGGGCTGCGGCAAGACTTATATCTCAAAGGCTACGGCGGGAGAGATTAGTTCGCGCTTCTTATCCGTTGGTTTGGAGGAAGTTCTGGATATGTGGATTGGGAATAGCGAGAAAAATTTGCATGAAAAATTTGAAATCGCACGGCGTAATAATCCCTGCGTTTTGTTCTTTGATGAAATAGATGCGGTAGGCTCAAAACGCAGCGATTTACGGCAGTCGGGCGGTAGGAATTTGATTAATCAATTCCTAAAAGAACTCGATGGCGCGGACTCCAAAAATGATGGTGTTTTGATTCTCGGCGCAACCAATTCTCCGTGGCATATGGACTCGGCGTTCTTGCGCCCGGGACGTTTTGATCGTATTATTTTTGTACCGCCACCAGATGAAAAAAGCCGCGAAGCTATCATTACTTTAGTCATAAAAGATAAACCAAGCGTCGATATTGATTGTGCAAAAGTCGCCACGAAAACGAAAGGTTTTAGCGGTGCTGATATTAAATTATTGGTCGATTTGGCAACCGAAGATAGCCTTCGTGCATCGATGAAATCGGGTAAAATCGTTCCTATCACCACAAAGGATTTGCTCAAGCAAGTCAAAAATGTCAGACCAAGCACAAAGGACTGGTTTAATACGGCACGAAACTATGCGTTGTACTCCAATTCGTCGGGTTTGTACGACGATATTTTGCAGTATCTTGATTTGTAATGCTACAATGTTTTCAATGAATGAATGAGTGAATTTTGAGTGAATGAATTGTTTGGTGTGATTCATTCGTTCAAAATTCATTCATTCAAAATTAACTATATGAACGATTTAATCTCACGAATAGAAATACTAATTGACCGCGACAAACTCGACGACGCCCAGCAGCGTATCGCCGAAGGGCTGTCGCAATATCCCGATTCGGGGGGCTTACATGCCTTACAATCAAAGATTTATACAGAAAGAAAACAAATCAAAAAGGCAATGGAGTCGATAAAAACTGCCATTGGCTGCGACCCAAATAATGACTATTTTTATTACCTCAAAGCAATGATTCATCTCGAAAATGATGAGTACAAAAAGTGTAATAAAAATATAGATAAAGCCTTGGAGCTTGACCCACATTACGCAGAATATTATGGTGCAAAAGCGCAGGTTTTGTTGAGTTTGGATAGGCGAGATGAGGCGATTGAGACGGTGAAAAAGGGGCTGGAACTTGATGCACATAATGCGTATTGCCAGAATGTGCTGTCGATGGCACTCACGCGAGCAGGCGAGGCAGGCGCGTCACAAAAAATTCTCGAAAATCAACTCGAACAAAACCCCGAAAATGCCTTTACCCATGCCAACATGGGCTATCAATATCTCCGCGAAAATAATCTTGAAAAAGCCCGTGAACATTTCGGCGCATCGCTCGCCATCGACCCTACGAATGAGTTTGCAAAATCAGGTATGTTAAGCACTATCAAAGCTTCTAACTTCCTGTACCGCAAACTGTTACAGTACGGTTTTTGGATGGATAAAATCGGTGAAGCCAATCGCTGGGCGTTTATTATTGGCTTTGTTGTGGTGGTTCAAGTGCTGCCTTTTTTGCTGCCTTTATATCTGATTATTGTGTTTAGTACTTGGTTTATCGGTCCCTTAAGTGATTTGATTGTTTATTTCGATAAATATAGTCGCTACCTTTTCAGCGATTTGGAACGCAAACTGACGCGCCTCAATCTGGCTTTGATTGCAGTGGCGGCGACTTCGCTTGGGCTTGCTCTGGTAACACAAAATTTGGCATTCGTTGGTACTGCCTTTGGTTGTTTTATGGCTATCGTTCCGATATATTTGTATGATGGTAAAATAACGAAAAACGGCAAACTCATCGCCATACTATTCGCTTCAATTTTCGTTTTATTGGGCTTAGGTACAACACTTTATGGCTTGGCAGGTGGCAATCCAGCAACTCCCGGAATGGTGTTGTTTTTGAGTGTGATTGCTTATAGTTGGGTCGGAAATATTAGTAAGTAGGCAGGACTTTGGACATTAGGTAGCTGGGAAATTAGGCAATCAGGCTAACGAAAGCATAATTCGCTATTTATCAGCATAATAAAAATTGTAATAAAATTAATTTAAAATAAAATGCAAATTAATGTAAATTATTGATAATGAGCGATTTACCTAATTACCCAGTTCCCTAATTACCCAATGTCCAAAGTCCAGCAATATACATTTAAATATAAATTATTTGTAATAATAATAAAATTATTATAGGTAGTTGATAATGAGTGAATCTTTTCAATACGCCAATGCTGTATGAGTTAAAAGTACCTCTCGTATGATTCATTCATTCAAAATTCAAAATTCATTCATTGACATTTAAGCATTATTATGACACACGAATATCAAATTCACGTTCGCTACGCTGATGTAGACAAAATGGGCTACGTATATTACGGGCATTATGGACGATATTACGAGATTGGACGCTCGGAGTTTTTGCGTTCAATTGGCTTTCCGTACACGCGATTGGAAGAGGAAGGCGTGATGTGTCCGGTAGCATCGATGCGGATTCGTTTTTTGCGTGCGCCGCGTTATGATGAATTGATTACGATACGGACGAGGATAAAAAAATTGCCGAACACTACTGTAACCTTTTATATGGAAATATTATTGGAAAATGGGAAACTTGCCAATGCAGGTGAGGTCAAACTCGCCTTCGTGGATTCCAAAACGATGAAGACAAGCCACGTACCAGAGTCGCTTTTGGAGATTTTGCGACCGCATTTTTGAAACCGTATCGACGACTTTAGTCATTGTAAAGCGTAAAAAACACATTTATAAGTAATTGAATTTTATTTAGGGAAGACGAAAAAAATAATCTACCCGTCTGAATTGTTCTTTTTCTTATATGTTTCACTTAGTACACTGTTTTATAAATTTATTTACATTTTTTGACGTTTATTTTGAAATGAATCGAATCAAAAATGACGCGAATACTCACTGTATTTAAGGATTTTTTGGTGAAGAGTCATTTTAAAAGAAA
>Ga0209831_1001807_pt1 | contig 19199 bp, 15 predicted proteins | sample Maine_Asex4_meta_FD_187451 | JGI IMG/M metagenome (GOLD analysis project Ga0209831, IMG submission 187451) | Marine algal microbial communities from Maine, USA - Maine_Asex4_metaG (SPAdes) (version 2) | ecosystem: Host-associated > Algae > Red algae > Unclassified | place: Maine, USA | collected...
GTCCGCGACTACTCCCATTCGGTTGGCCACAGCTACCGCAGCCACGTTCCAATCGAGCCGTGGCTGAGCGACCAGTGGTATGTCGCGGTGACCGATGATCGGCTGCGTGGTTCGGCCATGCGCGCCCAGCCCGCTGACCAGGTACCGGATCTTCCGGCCGACGTCGAAGGCCGCTCAACCGACACGACCGGCGACGGCGGGTTGCGCTTTTACCCAGATCGTTACGCCCGCACCTATCGCTCGTGGCACGACAACATTCGTGACTGGTGCATCAGTCGCCAACTGTGGTGGGGACACCAGATCCCCGTGTGGATGCGGCTGATCGAAGAAGCCGACGCTCCCGCCGAAGTTGTCGAAGCCCTAGAACGAGTAGGGATCGACGAAGCGGTTCGGGTCGATAGCGAGTGGAACCACATGGGCGCCGCTCACTACGCCCGACGAGTGACCGCGACCGAAATCGAAGAGTCGATCTGCATTCCGCCTGACGCAAGCCTGCGTCGCTCCGACGCAGCCAACGCAGTCGGCGAAGACGAACTCGTGGCCGCCGCTGAAGCAGCCGGCTACACCCGCGACCCCGACGTGCTCGACACCTGGTTCTCGTCGGCACTGTGGCCGATGTCAACAATGGGTTGGCCCCACAGCGAAGACTTCCCCGAAACGGTTGGCCTGCTCGAGACCTACAACCCCACGTCGGTCCTGTCGACCGCTCGCGAGATCATCACGCTGTGGGTCAGCCGCATGGTCATGTTCAATCGTTACTTCCTCGACGGCCAGCTGCCTTTTGGCGACGTGTTCATTCACGCCATGGTGCAAGACGGCCACGGCCAGAAAATGTCCAAGAGTTTGGGCAACGGTGTGGATCCTCGCGACATTGTGTTCAGCCACGGCGCCGATGCCATGCGCTACACGCTCGTGCAAATGACCACCGACACCCAAGACGTGCGCATGCCCGTCGATATGGTGTGCCCCCACACCAACGAACCGTTCACGCCCGAGTACATCACGACCTCGGCCGGGCACACCGTTGCAGCTCCGATCCAGAGTTCTCCGAGCGACCCAAACAAGTTGATGGTGTCGGCCTACGGCGTCGCAACCGGCACCGCCACGGCCACGGCCGACATGCCAGTCGCTCGGAACACGTCGTCGAAGTTCGACATCGGGCGTAACTTCTCGAACAAGGTGTGGAACGCAACCCGGTTTGCGCTTCAGCGTCTCGAAGGCACCGACAACACCGGCCGGGTGGTTCAGCTTGGCGAAGCACGGTTCGCCGACCGGTGGATCATCGCTCGACTCCACGAGACCGTTGCCTCGCTCGAGCACGCGTTCGCCACCTATCACTTCAACGAAGTTGCGAACACGCTGTACGACTTCATCTGGCGAGATGTCTGTGACCGCTACCTCGAAGCCGTCAAGGCGACCATCGACGATGACCCGGATCAACAGGTTGTGCTCGGTGCGGTGCTCGACGCAGTGCTGCGCATTCTGGCGCCGGTCTGCCCGTTCGTGACCGAGACTTTGTGGCCACACGTGGCTGGCGTGCGCACGGGCGACGTTGCTGCGCTATCGCTGCCGCCCGCAGACCTGTTGGCGACCGCAGCCTGGCCAGTCGTCGATGCAAGCGCGGCCGACACGACCATCATTGCCGAGTTCGAACGCGCCGATGCGCTCGTTGCAGCCATTCGTGTCGTTCGCTCAGACCAGCAGGTCAAACCCCGACGCATGATCACGATGCACGTGCCACTTGCGTTGTCTCCGTTGGTTGCGATCGCCGATGGCTACATCGAATCACTTGCTGGCGTTGCGCTCGTCGAAGTCGGCGATGCCCCCGATGGAGCCAGCCCACTGGTGTTCGAAGGCAAGCAACTCGGCTTGTCTGACATGGTCGATGCCGCCGACGCCGGTGCCGAAATCGACCGGCTCACCAAGAAAGCCGGCGAACTCAAGGGCGCCATCGCAGGCCTCAGCGGCCGCTTGTCGAACAAGGGCTACGTCGACAATGCACCCGCGCATCTCGTCGACGAAACCAAGGCGCAGCTCGCTGCCGCCGAGGCTGACCTCGCCGTTACCGAAAGCGCCCTCTCCCGCCTCTCCTGACCCAAATGTGGTGAACGTTGTTGCCAAAGTGACGAATTGAAGCGAGCCTGTTGCTATGAGAGTTCTCCGAGTCGGCGGCGTCAACGAGCCGTTCAACCTGCCATGGCTTCTGGCCTTCGAAGACAACGCCTTTGCAGGTCTGGGGATCGAGGTCACGTTCTCGCATTTTGCCGGAGGCACGGGGGCGCTTGTCGGAGCGCTCGAGGATCACACGGTCGACCTGGCAACGCTGCTCACCGAGGGTGCTGTCACAGCCATCGGCAACGGCAGCAGAATCCAGATGCACAGTGCATTTGTGACCAGCCCACTTCGATGGGGCATTCACCTGGCGGCCAAGGCCGATCAGAAAAAGGTCGCCGAACTCAAGGGCAAGAAGTTTGCCATTTCTCGTTTCGGGTCCGGCAGCGAGCTGATGGCCTATGAGCTCGCGTCGCAGCAGGGTTGGACGCTCAAAGACAAGCAGTTCGTCGTGGTCGGAGGCATCGACGGCGCAGTAGCAGCGCTACCGAAACGCAAGGCCCACATCTTCTTGTGGGAACGCTTTGTCACTGCGCCGTTGGTGAAGCAGGGCGTCTTCAAACGAATTGGCGAGATCCCTACCCCGTGGCCCAGCTTCTATACCGCCGCCCGGCCCGGGCTGCTTGCCCAGGACCGCGAGTTGATTGACCGCGTCACGAGCATCGTGCTTCGTTACGCCGCTCAGCTCACCGAGACCCCCGAGTCGACGATCGACATGATCGTGGATCGATACGGCATGGCTCGCCGAGACGCCCGCACCTGGTTGCAGGATCTCGAATGGCCGACCACCAACTTCATCGACACCGATGCGCTCGGTCTTGTGGTCAAACGCATGGCCGAGCTCGGCAGAATCGAAGCTGCGATTCCGGTCACCGACCTGTACTAGTTGTAGCTGCAGGCTGCTAGAGGATGACGGTGGCTGATCCGACCTCGACGCCAGCCCGGTTGCGAAGCGGCGTCACAACCGAGACCCGGCCTGCGAGCGCTCCGAGCTGATGCAGCACTGCGCCAACCGCCTCGTCGACACCGCGAGCGCTGCCGTCTTCGCACTTCAGGGCAAAGCCGAGCCCGCGCTCGGGCAGCGCCCCCATCGACACGCCCTCGGCACCGCCCTTGAGGATGAGCGGTTCGGTCGCAAATCCGGTAAGGACGGCGTCGGCGCGCCCGGTACCTGAGACAAGGAAGCTACGACTTGGCAGGGCAGCCACGACCCGGGCTGCTGCGGTCTTGAACACCGCCGGCAGCGACTCCGGCGTGACCAGTCGCGCCATCGCCATCGCCAACGATGCCAACGGGAACTCGTAGACCGGAATGCCGCACCCGTCGATAACCGGTGTCTGTTCGCCCAGGTCAGTGTCGGTCATGAGCGCCTGCGCGTCGCGTACGTGCTTTTGCACGCCGTGGTTCGGGTCTATGTAGCCAGGTAGCGCAAAGTCCGCGTCTTCCTCGAGGTAGCGCGCCAGGGTCAAGAAGCCTGCATGTTTTCCTGAACAACAGTTATGCAGTGCGGTTGGAGTGACCTGGTTGCGATGCAGTTCGCGTGCGGCGTCGCTGTTCATCGGGTCGCTCGGCCCGCATTCAAGGTCGTCGACGGCCATCCCGATCCGTTCGAGCCATGCGGCAACCGCCTGCGTGTGGGTCGGCTCCGCGCTGTGGCTCGCCGCGCTCAAGGCGATCTCGTCGTCGGTGACTCCGAAGTGGTCGCCGGCCCCCATGGCCAGCATCGGCAAAAGCTGTATCGACTTGATTGCCGATCGAGGCATCGTCGGCCGATCAGCGTTGCCCCACGTGTGCTCGGTGCCGGTAGCGCTTGCGACCACTGCGTGCACCTGGTGCGTCGACTCAACAGCATGGCCGCGCCGGATCTCTACGACGATTGGTCCTGCGCTTGTATGCATGACGCGACTCTAATGCGGTAACCAGCATGTGTTCTCTGACGACCGCTGTGATCGCCGGGGTAGATCAGTTGAACGGCACCGCATCGAGTTCGAGCTCAGCGGTTGAGCCGTCGAGCAACTCGACGGTGACAACGCTGGCTTCAACGAAGTCGGTACCGGGTTCGAGTTGCTCACGAACCGATAACACTTCGGCGACTTCGCCCAGATCAGCCAACTGCGTGGGCAGACCCCACTGCACCGGACCGCTCTCTACACCGAAGTAGACGCGCCTGCCCTCGTACTCGGTCGGACACTCGGCCGACAGCACGACGGTGCGACTTACGAAGTCGGGCCCTTCGCTGAACGTCTGCACTCGCGTCTCCGCCAGATCCACATCGACGATCGTGGGTATTTCATATGTAGCGCCAAAGGCACGGACGAACCCGGTCGATGACCGCCCGTACAGCGTCGAAGCGCCACACGCCGGAGTACGGCTCAGCGTGTCGCCAACGTGCCATGACTCGCCATCTCCGATCGCATCGAACAACGGGATCGGGTCGATATTTGGAGGCGGCACTGCGCTGTTCACGAAGTATGGGTCGTCGGCCAAGTTGAACCGCACGAAACCAAGCTCGCCATCGGCCGTCTCGGGTCCGTACGAGAAGCCGACGCCTACGATGTGTTCGTCGTTGGTCAGGCGGTACGACTGCGGCTCTAAGAAGTGCTCGTTTGCCGGGTCATAGGTGTTGATGTAGTGCGCATCGACGATGGTGCCGTCGGCCTGGATCTTGCCCACATAGGCAGTTGCGAATCCTTCGCACCCAGAAGTCCAGGCGACATAACCACCTGGTCCCACGTGCATGTTCTCGACACTCGAGAACACCAGTGCGTCAGGAAGTGCTGGCATCCGGACCCCATCGACTTCGACGTCGATCGTGCGGGCAACACCGACACCTTCGCACCCGAGCCTGCCGCCGGGGTCTTCGATCTCTCGATAGGTGAACTCAGTGTCGGGCACGGTCAGTTCGTTCGGCAGGAGCCACGCGTCGTCGTCCAGAACACTTGCACTTGAAAGCAGCGTCGAGGTGCCATCGACAAGCGAGATCTCCCGATGCTCGATGATCCAGCTTTCGTAGTCATCAGGATCAACCTCGATCACCACTCGGGCGGCGACCGCGTCGGCGCCGATGAAGCGTTGTACGTAAGGATCTCCGCCGCCCTCGCTGCCACTGAGCGAAATTTTGTCGCCGAGTTCGGCCACTCGGCCATCTGCCCCGAAGACGACTCGTTGCATCCAGACGGTCTGGTTCTCGAACGGGCCACATGACGAAACAACAACCGCGCTGGCCTCGTCGCTGAATACGAGTTGTCGAACCGTACCGGGCTGAGAGATCCCGGCCGGGTATGGCTGTGCGTTTCCAGCTACGGCCTCCTCGACGTTGACGACGGCCAGGGCCGGGACCGGAGAAGAGTCGCAGGGTGCGCCTTCGTCCCAAACATTTGCGGTGCCGCCGTAGGCCCACACGCCGTCGTGGGAAAAGGCCACGAGCGCGCCCACGGCGAAGTCCAGTGGCTCTTCTGGCGTCACAGACTCGGTTCCGCTGCTATCAGCTGGATCGACGGTTGGTTCCGCAACAGCAGCAGTTGGTTCAACCGGCGACGCTGGCACTGCAGTTGGTTCGACTTGACTCGTGGTCGCTGCGGGTGCCGTGGCTGATGGCGCCGGGGGAAGCGCAGCATCGATGGGGGTGTCGGCAGAACATGCCGATGCCACCAGCGCAAGTACGGCCGCCAGGCCCACACCCACATGCTTCATCATTGGTCCGCCACATCTCATGGAACAACCCTAAGGCGCACGGTCTGGCGATTGGGCGCGCTTGGGGACTGCTCCCTACCGCAGGGTTCGGCGCCACGAGCTTCACCATGAGGCACGCTGCCAGCAGATCTCGGCTGAGGCCCGCTGCGACGACCGATCCGTACCCCCGAGCGGAGCGGTTCAACCCAGCTAACCCATACCGCGTAGCGGCAGGCCGGCGGCTTTGTAGACGGCGTCGATAGCGGCCATGTTGTTGATCGAGTCTTGCCCTTGGGTTGGGAACGGAGCGCCGTGCACTAGGTGATCGACGAAAGCACGCAGCATGTGCTCATAGCTGATGCCGGCGTCGACGGGCCCGGTCGTGACTCCGTTGGCAGTGGTGATCGTGAGCACGTTGCCTTTTTGTGGCGCCATGGGATTGGTGGCCACGATCGACCCGTGGGTCCCGGTGATCGTGAGACCGATCTCTGGCCCGCGTTCCATCGCGCTGGTCACTGACCCGGTCGCGCCCGACGGAAACGCCAACTCACAGGTCATTGATGCGTCTATCTTGGCAGGATCCTCGGTCGCCTCGGCAGAGATGACGGTTGGTTCCTCGCGCGTCACGTGGCGGACCCAACTCATCGGATAACAACCAAGATCCATGAGCGACCCGCCTGAGGCCGCGTAGTCCCAGCGAATATCCACCTCGCCACTCGGGCTCTCGCGGCTGATGGGCACGTTGAAGATCGCTTCGACCCGTTCGAGCTTGCCGATGCGGCCGCTTGTCACCTCGTTGAGTATGCGGCCGAACATCGGGTGGTATCGGTAGTGAAAGGCTTCGCAGAGCACTCGCCCTTCTTCTTCGGCTACCCGCACCATCTCGGTGGCCTCGACAGCATTGGATGCAAACGGTTTTTCACAAAAGACGTCTTTGCCAGCGCGCAGCGCAGCGATCGTCCACTCGGCGTGCAGTGACATGGGCAACGGGTTGTACACGACATCGACATCGTCGGCGTTGATGAGTTCTTCGTAGCTTGCAGCAATTCCGGCAATGGAGTGCTCGGATGCAAACGCAGCGGCTCGCAATGGGTTGCGCGCTGCGACTCGGGTGACCTCGACGTTACTCATCTTGGCTGCGGGCTCAAGGACTGCACTCGGGGTGATGCGCGCCGCTCCTAGAAGGCCGATCCGGATCGGCGCAGCGGAGTCATTTGTCGTCATTGTCACGATCGTGTGATACCACGCTTGGTCCCAGGGCGGGTGCACCTGACCGAGATCTCAGGGTTTTGTGCCTCGCGTTGGTGTTTCTGGCGAAGAAATTACATTAATCGAATTACACCCTTGACATTTCGGGTCTTGAGACGATTGAATAGTGGCCCTGCCCAAATGACGTCTGTGTAATTACACACCAGTGGTTACCACTCTTCATGGCAGCAGGACGGTTACGAGTTGACGGTTACAAGTTGACGGTTACGAAGTCATTCCTGGCACGAGGCGAAGTTCGCGACAGGAACGGGACGGCTTGCACACCACTTCGACTTGCATACCGCTTCTACCCGCACACCGCTTGTAGTTGAACACCACTGGGACATCAGAATTATCAGGGCTTACGAGAGCGCCGCCGCACCTGGCAGCGCCTCGCATCAGATCAGGGAGCACACGTGGCACTCACAGAGACCACAGCCGAAACTGCGCCGACCACAGGCGACGCCGACGGCATAGCGATTATTCACGACGCAGCGCAGCTGCCGACACCGAGGATGCGGGTTCGCAAACGCGACGGCAGCTTCGAACCGGTCGATCCCATGAAGATCGTGACCCGCATCCAGCGATGCGCCGAGGGTCTCGACGGCGTCGACCCCATGCGGGTGGCAACTCGCACGATCAGCGGACTGCACGATGGTGCCACCACGATCGAACTCGACGAGTTGGCGATCCGCACCGCAGCGACCAACATCATCGAAGAGCCGAACTACTCCAAACTTGCTGGCCGCCTACTGGCAACCTACATCCACGAGGAACTGCGCAACGAGAACATCAAGAAGTTCTCCCAGTCAATTGGCGCCGGTCGCCTGGTTGGCCTCATCAACGAACAGACCGCAGACTTCGTCGAGGCCAACGCAACCCTGTTCAACAACGCCATCGATCATGACCGCGACCAGCTGTTCGAGTTCTTTGGCCTGCGTACCGTCTATGACCGCTACCTGCTGCGCCACCCTGAAACCCGCAAGGTGCTCGAGACCCCGCAGTACTTCTTCATGCGAGTTGCCGCCGGTCTGGCTACTACCCCTGACGAAGCCATCACCTTCTACAACCTGCTGTCGTCGCTCGAGTACCTGACCTCGACCCCGACATTGTTCAACTCCGGTACCGCCCACCCGCAGATGTCGTCGTGTTACCTGCTCGACTCACCCGAAGACAGCCTCGAGTCGATCTACAAGCGCTACACCGACGTCGCTCGTCTCTCCAAGCATGCTGGCGGCATTGGCCTCAGCTATAGCCGTATCCGCAGCCGTGGATCGTTGATCAAGGGCACGAATGGTCTGTCAAATGGCATCGTTCCCTGGCTCAAGACCCTCGACTCTTCGGTGCAGGCAGTCAACCAGGGTGGCAAGCGCAAGGGTGCTGCGTGTGTCTATGTCGAGAGCTGGCACGCCGACATCTACGAGTTCCTCGAGCTACGCGACAACACCGGCGACGAAAGCCGCCGCACGCATCACCTGAACCTGGCCAACTGGGTACCTGACCTGTTCATGGAACGAGTCGAAAAAGACTGGCAGTGGTCGCTGTTCGATCCTAAGAAAGTGCCTCACTTCGTCGACATGTACGGCGCTGAGTTCGAACGGGCTTACATCGAAGCCGAAGAAGCTGGACTCTACGAAAAGCAGGTTTCGGCCCGCGACCTCTACAGCCGCATGATGCGCACCCTTGCCCAGACCGGCAATGGCTGGATGACCTTCAAGGACGCATCGAACACCAAATGCAATCAGACCGGCGCTGCTGCTGCCAGTGGCGAAGCGCCTCGGGTGGTGCACCTGTCCAACCTGTGCACCGAGATCCTCGAGGTCACGAGCCAGGCCGAAACCGCGGTATGCAATTTGGGTTCGGTCAATCTGAGCCGATTCGTCAAGCAAGACTTGTCTGGCTTCGACTTCGACAAACTGGGCGATGTTGTCCGCACTGCGGTGCCGTTCCTTGACCGAGTCATCGACATCAACTTCTACCCCACCGAAGAAGCCGGCGTCTCCAACGACGCCTGGCGCCCGATTGGTCTCGGGGTCATGGGCCTGCAAGACGTCTTCTTCAAGCTGCGCTTGCCGTTTGATTCTCCCGAAGCTCTCGAGCTGTCGACCCGCATCCAAGAAGAGATCTACTACTGGGCACTCACGACCTCGTGCGATCTCGCCGAGAAAAACGGCCCACACCCGGCCTATGAGCACACCCGTGCTGCTCAGGGCGACCTGCAGTTCGATCTGTGGACACAGCAGAACGGCGACGGTTTCGCTCCGGCTGACCCGGCACGTTTCGATGAGCTCAAGGCGCGTATTGCCGAACACGGTCTGCGCAACTCGCTCATGATCGCGATAGCACCAACCGCCACGATCGCCTCGATCTCGGGTTGTTTCGAATGCATCGAGCCGCAGGTATCGAACCTGTTCAAACGCGAAACGTTGTCGGGCGAGTTCATCCAGATCAACCAGTACTTGGTGCGCGACCTGCAAGCTCGTGGCTTGTGGACCAGCGACATGATCGCTTCGATCAAGGCCGCCGAAGGCAGCATTCAAGAAGTTCCTGGCATTCCCGACGACCTCAAAGAGCTGTACCGCACGGCGTGGGAACTGCCCATGCGTTCGCTGATCGATATGGCCGCACATCGTGGTGCGTTCATCGACCAGAGCCAGTCGTTGAACCTGTTCATGGAGACGCCGACGATCGGCAAGCTCAGTTCCATGTACCTGCATGCGTGGAAGGCCGGTCTCAAGACCACGTACTACCTGCGTAGCCGGGCTGCGACTCGCATCAACCAGTCGACAGCATCTACCAATCGGTTTAGCGACCAAGACGCCGTTGCGTGCTCGCTCGAGAACCCCGAATCCTGCGAGGCCTGCGACTAATGGCACTTACCGATCCAGCATTTGACAGCAACTCTGATCTAGGACATGGCCTAGGAAATTCCGCGGTTGGCTTCGGCGCCGCCGCCGAAGCTCAAGCATTCGTCGATACAACCGCACCTGCGGCCGACACGCAACAACACAACATCTTGGACCCTGGCTTTGACCTGACGTTGCGCCCAATGCGCTACCCGCAGTTCTTCGACATGTACCGCGATGCCATCAAGAACACTTGGACCGTCGACGAAATCGACTTCAGCACCGATCTCAATGATCTCGACAACAAGATCACACCGGCCGAGCGCCATCTGGTTAACCGACTGGTCGCGTTCTTTGCGACCGGCGATTCGATTGTTGCCAACAACTTGGTACTGAACCTGTACCAGCACATCAATGCGCCCGAAGCCCGCATGTACCTGTCACGCCAGCTCTACGAAGAGGCGCTGCATGTGCAGTTCTACCTCACGCTGCTCGACAACTACATCCCCGACATGGCCGAGCGTCAAGCTGCGTTCGCTGCGGTCGAGAACATCCCGTCGATCAAACAAAAAGCCGACTTCTGCTTCAAGTACATGAGCAGCCTCGACGGCGTCGACGAACTCACCACCAAAGACGAACGTCGCCAGTTCCTGATCAACCTGATCTGCTTCGCCACCTGCATCGAGGGCTTGTTCTTCTTCGCAGCGTTCGCCTACGTGTACTTTTTGCGCTCCAAGGGTCTGCTCAACGGCCTGGCCGACGGCACCAACTGGGTGTTTCGCGACGAGAGCGGTCACATGAACTTCGCCCTCGAAGTTGTCGAGACGGTGCGGGCCGAAGAACCTGACCTGTTCGACGCTGACATGAACCAGCGCATCAGCGACATGATCGCCGAAGCCGTCGACTGCGAATACGTGTTCGCCCAGGACTTGCTCAGCGAAGGCGTGACCGGCATGTCGCTCGCTGATACTCGCGAATACCTCGAGTTCGTTGCTGACCAGCGATTGGCCATGTTGGGTTTCGCACCCCGCTTCGGTGCTTCGAACCCATTCGCATTCATGGAACTCCAAGACGTGCAGCAGCTCTCGAACTTCTTCGAGCGCACTGTGTCGTCGTACCAAACCGGCATCGAAGGGACCGTCAACTTCGACGAAGACTTCTAGTACCACGCATCCGTCTTGCCAGCAGCGTTTCTGAACGCAACGGACGAAGGCGGACTACTCGCTGACGGCTTGTGTCGCCCTGACACGACAGCCGCCAGTTGCTGTGCGATCTACGTCCCAGATCGCACTATGCACCCGGGAGCGGGTTTAATCCCGAACTTGCTCCCGTCTCCGGCATCAGGGCCCGGCGCCGTCCCAGCGCTGGGCCCTGATGTATTTTTGCCCGGCCTAGAGTTCGTCGTGCAATGGAACTAGATCGGAGGCTGCAGCGACCATGTACACGATGACGTTCCGCATAGTCGCCGCCCGTGCGTTTCTTGCTGGTTTTGGGTTTCTTGCCGCCTTTGGTCTGGCCGCATGTGGCCAAGAACCAGAACTCGTGCTGTCGCCGGCCGCCCAGGAAGGCCGAGAAATCGCCAATGCAAGCGGGTGCGCATCGTGCCACGGCAAGAATGGCCAAGGTGTCACTGCGCCAAGCTGGCAAGGCATCTACCTTGAGCCCGTGCCGGTCGAGCCGGTCGGCAGCGTGATCGCCGACGAGGACTATCTCTACCGGTCGATCACCGATCCCCAGGCCGACATCGTGCGTGACTGGACGATCAAAATGCCAATGAACGATCTCGACGATGACCAGGTAGCCGCCGTCATTGCCTACATCAAGGAGCTCACATGACCTATCGCCCCCAGACTTGGCTACGGCCTCTGGCCGTTGTTGTCCTGGTGCTGATCGCAGCATCCGCGTGTGGGTCGAGTTCGTCGCCACAATCGGCCACTGCAGCTGCGTTCGAAGCCCAAGGTGACAGTCCATTTGTTGGCTATGAACGCGACCCGGAACCAACGGTTGGCAGCGTGGCACTGCCGGCTGCGAACCGCGATACCGACAGCTTTGCGTTCAAGGCCGAAGCCGACAAGTTGCTAATGGTGAGCTTTGGCTACAGCTCGTGTCCCGACGTCTGCCCAACCACATTGCTCGATGCTCGGGTGGCGCTCAACGGTCTCGAAGCGCGAGCCGCCGACGTCGACTACGCGTTCGTCTCCATCGACCCCACCCGAGACAACGCCGAGGTGCTGTCGAACTATGTCGAAGCCTTCCTCGAAGACGGAATCGCGCTGCGCACCGATGACCCCGACGCACTTGCGGTTGCGGCTGATGCGTTTGGCGTGTTCTACACAATCGAAGAGGTCGAAGGTGGCGGCGAACCAGAGGTCGCGCACACGGCAAGCATCTTCCTCGTCGATGACACTGGATCGATCGTCCTGACATGGCCATTCGGTACAGCAGCCGTCGATATCACCAGCGACCTCAACCTATTTCTTGACCGGGTGCAGCAGACATGACCCGGTTCCACCGTCCGACGGTTCGCGAAATCGTTGCCTCGGCAACGATTCTGCTGGCAGTAGCTGGTTGCAGCAACGATGGCGGCGCATTCGAACAAACCGATGCATCGGCCGAAGTTATTGCTGACTATGACTTCGTGATCCCGCTTGGTGCTGGCATCGCTCTCGACGACGGCACGCCACTCGATATTGGTCTGCCAGCTGACTTTCAGGTCGCTGTTGGTGAGACCATTCAGATCGTGAACGAGGATGACCGCGGCCACAATGTTGGCCCGTGGTTCGTTGGTGCCGACGAGACCATGCGACAGACTTTTGCATCACCGGGTGAGTTTGTCGGCATTTGCACCGTCCATCCGAGCGGCGAGATCACCGTTACTGTTTCCGCATGACGAACCTGCTCACACGGCTGCTCTTGCTGTGTGGCCTCGCTGCGATCGTGCTCACTATCGCAGCGCCAGCAGCAGCGGCCGATGCTCCTGGCCCCACTAACTACAACACCGAGATCATTGCGATCGAACCTTCGACCGACGCGTTCCGGCTCGAGATAATCGGAGGCGATGCGTTCGTCAGCCTCGAACAGCTGCAACCAGTCGAGATCATCGTGCCGGGTTATCGATCCGAGCCATACTTGCGGTTCGCGCCAGATGGCACCGTGTTCGAGAACCGACGATCGCCCGCCGTGTGGCAGAATCAAGAACGTTACGGAAACGGCGAAACCGAACTTCCCGACTTTGTAGATCACACGGCCAGCCCTCAGTGGCTCGAGGTCGGTTCGGGCGGACGTTATGCCTGGCATGATCACCGCAGCCACTGGATGCAAACGATTCCGCCGGTCAACAAGCAGCCTGGCGATCAGATTCTCGAGGCGAGCATCCGGCTTCAGGTCGACGGCGCGCCGGTGACCGTCGAGGTCGCCAGCTACTGGATTCCGGCGCCTTCGAACATCCCCGCGTTGCTCGGCGCTGCTATCGGTCTCGCAGCTGCGGGTTTGGCGTTCGTGCGGAACAGGAGCAGTCGTGCGGTTATCTCATTGCTGGTAGCTGGTGCCGCGGCCCTGATCGGTTCAGTCGCATTCCGCTCGGTGCCGCCAGAGACCGAACCGAGTCAGCTGCTGTGGATCTTGCCGGTTCTTGCGCTGACCGCAGCGCTCGTGCTGCTCGTCGTTCGCAACCACACGGCAACAACCGTGTACCTCGACGGTCTGGGCACCGCCGCAGGCGCAGCACTCGCGGTCTGGGGATTCCTCCGTTTCGAAGCGCTCCGGTCGGCGCTGATCCCCACCAACGCGCCGTACGCGATCGATCGGTTCACGGTTGCGCTCGCCCTTGTCGCTGGCGCCGCGCTGGCTGCCAAAGGTCTCTACGGCTTGGCGACTCCCCAACGCCTGCCGCTGGCCCACCAACAAAGTGAGACCTCGTGAACCAGTGGGCCAAGGTACTCGCGGCCCTCTTGGCGCTTGTGTTGATCGGCGTGAGTTGTGCCCCCGCCGGCGAAGATCGCGTGCTGCCCGACAGCAATCTGGAACTGCTCGATGGCGGCGATTACCCGCTACGTCAGACCGGACAGGCGCGCGCCCTCAACCTGTGGGGAACGTGGTGTGCGCCCTGCCGAGCTGAACTGCCGGCGTTCGAACACGTTGCGTCGCGGGTTAAAGGCGTCGAAATCATCGGCATCAATACTGGCGACAAGGCCGACGCTGCCCGAAACTTGGTCGACGAACTTGACCTGTCGTTCAGGCAGATCTTCGATCCCAACGCAACCGTGCAGTCGTCGCTGCGAATCACGGGCATGCCGGCGACCATCTTTGTCGACGAACAAGGCGAGATCGTCCAGATTCACAGCGGCGAACTCACCGCCTCCGAACTCGAGAAGCTGCTAACCGACCTGCTGGGTGCGAGCTTCGACGGCTAACAGGTCCTCGCGAGCACGAGCTACGCGCGACCGTACGGTGCCAATAGGACATCCGAGGATGTCAGCGGCCTCTTTATACGGCAGGTTCAGGATCTGAGTCAGCAAAAACGCCTGCTTGCGGTCTTGGCTGAGTCCTCGCAGGACCGAAGTCACCTCGGTCCATCCTGAGGCCGGTCCGGCAGCGATGTCGGGGACCTCGCGAAACGAATCACGGGTACGGCGGCGGCGACGGACCCGAGTTGCGTCGGCACAGGTGTTTCGGGCAATTCGCAACAACCATGAGCGGGCCGGTCCATCGCCTCGAAAGTTCGGCAACGAGCGCATCATTCGGGCATAGGTCTCTTGCACGAGGTCGTCGGCGTTGTCAACGTCGCCCAAGTGGTGACACAGGCTTTGCACTGCGGGCAGGGTCTGGCGGGTGAAGCGATCTAGGGCAAGCCGGTTGCCGTCGCGGGCCGCGAATGCGAGCTCGTCTAGTTCGTTCACGGACCCATTGTGAACGATTCGGAACCAAATATGTCGTCGCAACGACCATTTGTAATGTGACAGATGTGACGTGCAGTTCATATCGAGAGTTGATTTCGGCCCGGGTCGATGGAGAACTCGATCAAACCAGCGGGGCCAGCCTCGACACGCACCTCGCAACGTGCGCGCCCTGTGCGGCGTTTGAACAAGACGGCTACGCGCTGCGGCGAACGCTTCAAATGCGAGTCGCTACAGCAGGGCCCGAAACACTCAAGCCGGTGGACCTGACTGGCTCGCTGCAGGCCGTTTCGTTGTTGCGATGGTCGCTCTTCGTAATCGGCGGCACCCTGGTAGCGCTCAACGCCCAAGCAATCTTCATGTCCGGCGGAACCACTGCCGATCATCTGAGCCGCCACGATGGCGTGTTTGGCACTGCGCTTGGCATAGGCATGTTGGCCGTTGCCGCAAAACCACATCGTGCGATTGGCCTGGTGCCACTCACGTCCGCAATCGCAGTGCTGATGATGACTGTGGCGGCGGCCGACCTGATTGCGGGCAGCACGAACCTGTTGACCGAGGCCGTCCATGTGGTCGAGTTGGCGGGGCTGATCTGCTTGTGGGTCATCTCAGGCGGGCCGAGCCGGGTACCCAAACACATCGCCGCACTAACCCACCGGGTACCAGGGTTGACCGGCGGGTAGCCTCGCTGGCGTGTCGACTTCGCGCCCCTCGCATCTTTCGCTGCGGCTGCTTCGACTGGAGACCCATAGTTCCCTCGCCGCAGCTCATGGTGTGCCAACTCACTCGGTCCGGGAGCTGACCGTTGTCGGCGTCCACTTCGGCGGTGATCTAGACGTCACCAGCGGCTGGGGCGAATGCAGCGCCCTCAACCAACCGGGCTACACGCCCGAGTGGGCCGAGGGTGCTTTCGAACTTCTGCGCAGCGGCCAGCCCTTCAACCAGACAACAGCTCCCATGGCGACTGCCGCAGTCGAGATGGCGTTGCTCGATGCCGAGCTTAAGGCTGCCGGAGAATCGCTCGCCGACCGCCTTGGCACAGCCGGCCAGAAAGCACCCGCAGGTGCGGTTGTTGGGCTTGCCCCGCTGCCTGCAATGCTCAACGAGGTCGAGCAGCTAGTCGACCGGGGCTACTCGCGCATCAAGATCAAGGTTGCTCCAGGCAAGATCGTGATGCCGATCAGGGCAATTCGGTCATCGTTCCCCACCATCGAGTTACATGTCGACGCCAACGGTTCGCTACGGGTCGACGATCTGGCGTTGCTGAGTGCTTTACGAGATCTAGGAGTGCGAGCCGTCGAGCAACCTTTTGCCGTCGGCGACCATTATGCAGCGGCGCGACTCGTGGCTGAGACCGACCTAGCGGTGGTAGCCGACGAATCGGTCAGTTCCGCAACCGACGTGGACAAACTCGCCCAAGACAAAGCCGCGACTGCGATCGCTATCAAGCCCGGCAAGCTCGGCGGGTTGCGGGCCACGCTCGAAACGCTGGACCGGATCGAAGTAGCGGGCATGCATGCGTCGATTGGCGGAATGCTCGAGAGCGGGCTCGGCCGCCACGTTCTGGCCGCGCTTGCCCCACTGCCTGTCTTCACGCTGATCGGCGACCTTTCGCCCGCCAAACGCTGGCTACTCGACGACCCGTTCCGCGACATCACCATGCGCAATGGCAAGATCGCAGCACCGAATCGTCCCGGTCTCGCCGGCGACCCGATCATGTCGCGGCTCGATCGCTACACCGTGCGCACCGCCATCGTCACCGCCGACGCCGCCCTCGCCTCGCAGAACTAGGTGAATGCCGAAGAGTAGCGAGAGCCGATGTGCTGCACTGACCCCCTGAACACAACCAGGGGTCGACACATAGCGTGACTGTTTTCGCGGGTTAGCTCAGTTGTTGGCCCCACGAGGCGACGACTGCAGCGGTGACTGCTGAATTCTGAGAGTGCACTGCATGACCGCCGTCGATATTCACGAAGCGGGCGTTCGAGCCGATCGTGGCGACCATGCGTTGGCCAATGGCGGTGAACTTGTCGTCGGCCGATCCGGCAATCACCAGTACCGGCATCCGCAATGTGCTGAGCTGATCCCACAAGGGTTCTTGAGAGCCGGTGCCGCAATTGAGCAGAGACGCCGCCAGGCCTTCGGGTGAGTTCTCGAACCGCTTCAGCTTGCACGACTGTTCGTCGGTCAATCCCGCAAACATCGGCTGAGAAAGCCATTTCTCGACAAATGCAGGAGTGCCTTCGGCCATGACCTGAGTTGCCAGCGCTACATCGTGAGCTTTTCGCTCGGCGCGTTCGGTTGATGATTCGATACCGGGCGTGGCGCCGATCAGGATCAGCGAGCGCATCTCGCCGACATTGTCGTTGAGCGCAGCGTGCAAGAGCATCCGGCCACCCATCGAGTACCCGACGTAGTGGCCTGGGCCTCCGGCATCGAGGATGAGGCGACCTGCCCGATGGAGATCGGCATCGTCGTAGCCGCTCATTCCGTGACCCGGAGCGTCGACAGCGATGACGTCGAAGGTCTCGTTGCATTGGGTGCCAAAGCTGCCCCAACATCGTGCGTTCTGGGTGAAGCCGTGCGCCAGAACGAGGCGCGCCGAGTTCGTCGATGGGCCGAGCCACTGCGTTCCAAGCATCAGTGGACCTCGCTTGCACGAAATACGGGTTGTAGTGCAGGTCTGTGCGTCATCACGGAGAGCTTGTGTTGTCCGGGGGAAAGATTGTCCTAACGACCCTATATCGCTCCCCGGTGACACATACAGTGCAAAGGTGAATCACGCGCCGAACACGGCGAATGCGACGTTTTGTGCCACGCTCTGTGATCAGTGGTGGGCCGAAGGGCTCCGCTCGGCCTTCGTTGCGCCTGGCTCGCGGTCGACACCGCTTGCACTTGCCCTTGTGGAACATCCCAGCATTTCGGTCGAGATGTTCCATGACGAGCGGTCAGCATCATTCGCTGCCCTCGGCTACGCCCTTGCCAGCGGAATTCCAGGGGTGGTTCTCTGCAGCAGCGGCACCGCTGGAGCCCATTTTTATGCGGCCGCAATCGAAGCCGAGGCGTCGGCTGTGCCCATGATCATCTGCACCGCTGACCGGCCCCCAGAGCTATGGGGCCGCGGTGCTCCGCAGACGATCGATCAGACTCGGCTGTTCGGCGACACCGTGCGCGACTTCGTCGAACCTGGGCCACCCGACGATCTCGACCCTGCGACGTGGCGCCGAGTTGCACAGCGGCTTTGGACCTCGGCTACTGGTTCGAGGCCAGGCCCGGTGCATGCCAATCTGAGCTTTCGCGATCCGCTCACTGGTACTCCAGGGCAGCTCCCGCCTGCACTCAGGGCGCTACCGCCAGTTCAAGCGGACCCGCCGCCGAGCGAGCTTGTCGACCAGATCCTCGATCGCTTGGGTGACCAACGGGGTGTGATGATCATCGGCCGCCACGAGTCAGACCCAACCGACCTTCTTGCGATTGCCGACGTGCTCGAGTGGCCGGTGATCGCCGATCACAGATCGGGGTGTCGCCACGGTTCTGGTGCGCTCCAACATTTCGATGCGATCTTGCGAGAGCCAGCGTTCGCCGACGCGCACTTCCCCGAGGTTGTTCTTCGAGTCGGTGAAATCGTGGCGAGCAAGGCAACATCGAAATGGCTCTCTCGGTGCGGCGCCGATGTGCTTGCGAGCCGCCCCAACGGCCGGTTGATCGATCCCGAAGATGTCGCCACGCTCCAGTTCGACGAAGCCGGAGTCTTTGCCGCTGTAGCTGCGACATTCGCCTCGAGTGATGCAGCTGATGCCACTGATGCGGCCGAACCGCAATGGCGATCAGCCTGGTTGCGCGCCGATGCAATCGCAGCGCAGGTTCTCGATGCACAGCCCATCGACACAGCCGCCATCGAAATTCAGCTCTCGCGGCGCTTGGTTGCCGAAGCACCAGCCGAATCAGCGCTCGTCGTATCGTCGTCGATGCCGATCCGCGACGTCGAATGGTTTGCGGGCCCCAGGCCGGACCTGCGCGTGTTCGCCAATCGTGGTGCCAACGGAATCGACGGTGTTGTTGCGACCGCCATTGGGGTTGCGCTCACCGGCGCCTGCACCACCTGCCTTATCGGCGATGTTGCGTTCCTGCACGACGCCTCGTCGCTCACGGCCTTGGGCCGACGCGATATCGACCTCACCATCGTGGTGATCGACAACGATGGTGGCGGCATTTTCTCCTTTCTCCCTCAGCACGACCTGCTCGACACCGACACGTTCGAGACGTTGTTTGGCACACCTCACGGCACCGACATCGTTGCGCTGGCACGAGCCCACAACTTGCCGGTGCGGAGCTGGGGCCACAGTACGACCACGGCTCTGCTCTGGCCTGAGCAGTCGGGACCCCGGCTCGTAGTGGTGCAATCGACTCGTGCTAACAACCTGGA